>Ga0182030_10027994_pt1 | contig 10102 bp, 15 predicted proteins | sample 812S3MmetaG_FD_121299 | JGI IMG/M metagenome (GOLD analysis project Ga0182030, IMG submission 121299) | Permafrost microbial communities from Stordalen Mire, Sweden - 812S3M metaG (Illumina Assembly) | ecosystem: Environmental > Terrestrial > Soil > Wetlands > Permafrost | place: Sweden... | reverse complement strand
CGCACGCAATACATTTGAAATGCCGGCGGCCGCTGCGATCATTCCCTGGCAGAAAGGAGAATAGAAATGCAGAATGATGGACGTGCCGGCTTGCAGTGCGATGGAGAGTTGTGGGTAGAGAGGCACTTCTCGCCTAAGCAGCTGGCAGACTTGTGGTCAATGTCACACGATTCCATAATCCGGCTGTTCAGGAATGAGCCCGGAGTCTTGAAATCATGTCCCCCACACAGGAGGGGCGAACGACGAAGACATACCTATAGAATTCCTGAGTCGGTCGCAAAACGCGTGCACGAGCGCTGCAGTACAAACTAACCTAGCCCCTCCCTCCCTCCCGGAACGTCAGTTCCTTTTCGTCTCGTTGCATTATTGATCTTCCCCTCAAAACAACTTGTTAAGGAGTAATCAAGTGAGCACAAGTGTGTATTCACGACAGGCCGTGTCGCGCGAGCACCACAACTACCCTCGGCAGCTGGCCTCTGCTATTAAAGCCCGCCGCATTCAGCTCTTCACTTCAATCGAGCAAGCTGCTGAATGCGCTGGCATAACAACGAAGCTGTGGTTCGCGCTGGAGTCTGGCGCCATCCCGGCTCAGGACTGGATCTGGTTAACTCTTGCCGGAGCTCTTCGAGTTAAGGTAAATCGGTTGTACACATTGCGCGACGTGGACATCGCGCGGCGGGAAAGAACCGGCGATCGAGAAGGCAATGTCATCGAAATGCCGCGACTGGATTGTATCCGCCAGACGAAACATAGGTCAATTTGGTAGGCAATAATAAACCACACGAAACGAACGGCTCACCCGAAGTGGGCCGTTTCTTTTTTCGTGGCACGGCCAAGAACGACGTGCTGATCGACCTCCTATGGCGATCGCACAACTGTGCACCAAACACTGGAGAACGACTCATGGGTCTTCGATCTCGCGAATGGTCAGAATGTCTTAGAAAATTCTGCCATCCCCACTATTTGTCAGCTATGCAGCATGCAAACAAGCTTTCTGACAGAGAGGGTCTAACAATCTACCCGTGTTCATTTTGTGACTACCTACATGTGGGACATCAGCGGCACCGATCGCATTGTAAGAGTAGTGAGCAGTCAACACGTAGCTGCGGAAAGCCCCTTAGAGCGGAACACGAGTTGGCTTGGCGAATAGCAAAAAGCAAACAAAAAATATCTATTAAGGAGAAGCGCATCGCCAACTTCAATAACCCACGCCCTAAAACGCTGTTGAGACATGTGCAGAGTCTCCAGGATATGCGTGCCCATCTTGCGAGACTCGAGGACCTTGAAGGATCAGGCGACTCTGTGTTGCCGTTAACGACTGGCCCTCAGACTACGATCCGTTCTATTTCATCAGGCGAGAAGATCATAGAGTTCCCTGCCTTATAGGACGAACGCTTGGCCAACTGGTGCCAGCCCCCGGCCTAGCGCGCGGTTCTGCAGACCGTCATCCCGATTAGTTCGCGTAAAGAGCTTTCAATAGCCACCAATTCACAACTTGCTGGCATTGACTAGCGCTCGCGGGCCCCTGCTGGCACTCGCTGGAATGCAGCCACCCCAGCCAATTTCGCTTCCATCGAACCCCAATCGAAGGCGTATGGACCAGTTGAACAAACCCGGTTGTTCTGTACCGGTCTACATGCACGCTGAACGATCAGTGTGGCTGGCGGGAGAGCGCAACCCATCAGGATTCTTGTAAGTAAATTAATTTACGGATCAGGTTGCAACGGATCGTGAGTGATGCGTAGGGATTTGGAGCATGCGTTGAAACTCGCCAGGGACTTGAACGTGGAGCAGCTGCCAGAGTTCCTAGGTGAGCTGGAGCAGGTGCGAGTCACAGCACTTGCGCGTCTGGCCGCTCCGGTGTTTATGCAGCCACAGATGGATCGGCAGTTGGAGGTTGATGAGGCTGCCAAGCTGTTGGGTATGTCTGAGGACTATCTGTATCGGCATCATCAAGGGTTCCCATTTACGCGCCGAGAAGGGCGCAGGTTGCTTTTCTCTTTGCTCGGTATCCAAAAGTATATCCGCGAGAAATAGCTTAACAAAAAGAGAGGAGATGACGAGATCGTGAAGCGATCAGGAAGCACCAATCAAGAAGTTGCGCGAGCAGGTGCGCACGGACGCGTCTTCGGGCGAAATTAAGCGACATTTTGTGGGGCAGACATCTGGAAGGTCGGATGAAGTTTCGCGATTCAACCGAGGAAGCCGACCAGTCGAAGGCGCTTACGCTTCTCGCAAATGATTTGAAGGAGACACCTATTGAGCGTTGATGGCGGTATCTATCTGCCTAAAGGAAGTTCCATCTGGTGGTGCCGATACTCCTTACGTGGGACAAAGTACCGGGAGTCCACACGAGAGAGAGACAAGTCGAAGGCACTGAAATTTCGCAAAAGCCGCATGAAGGAGGTTGGCGCCGATCAAATCGGCGCCAAACCTTTCGTTGGACCTCAGCAGCAGAAATTGACGGTCAACGATCTGCTCGATGCACTGGAGGTCGATTACAGAGTACGCGATAAGCTTAGCCCACAGGTATTGTCTCATTTGAAATGCGTGCGCAAAGCCTTTGGGACTTGGCGTGCTGTGAATGTCACAGAAGAAGAGGTGGACAGGTTCATCGAGAATCTTAAAGCTGGCGACCCAGAAAAGAAGGAAAAACCTAAGGCGAAAGCGACAATCAATCGCGCGTTGCAATTGCTGTCTCAGGCGTTCAAACTCACAGTCGATCGCAAGCGCCTCACTCAGATGCCGAAGATTCGCAAGCTTTCTGAAAAGGACAATGTGCGCGAGGGGTTCTTCGGCGAAGACGAACTCAGGGAAATCCTCAAATACCTACCGGAGTATCTGCGCGACTTCTGCGTCTTCGCCTGTCGGGTAAGCTGGCGAAAAAGCGAGATTATCTCTTTGCGTTGGGCCGACGTGGACGGGCATAGCGTCCGCCTGCGAGGGGTTGATTCCAAGAGCCGGGATGGGCGGGTAATTGCCTTCGACGGCGAATTAGCCGAGCTCCTGGACAGGCGCCGGGCCGCTGGACAGATCGAAGTCGACAGCTGCATTCGACTAGTTGATTATGTTTTTCATAACGACGGTATGCCTGTTGGCGATTTCCGGAAGGCGTGGCAAACCGCGGCTTGCGAGGCCGGATTAGGTCAAATGCTTTGCAGAAAATGCAAAACTCCTGCGAAAACCTGTCAGCCCTGCCCGAAGTGCGGCGGAAAGAACCTTGAGTATCGCGACCTGAAATACAACGGAAAACTCTTTCACGACTTCCGCAGAACCGCAGTACGGAACATGATTAACGCCGGGGTGCCCGATAAGCAGGCCATGACAGTTAGCGGGCACAAGACGCGGTCTATGCTGGATCGTTACACCATCATTAACGAAAACGATATGCTGAACGTCATGAAGCGGACTCAAAAATACGTGAAGAGCTTATCCGCCAAAGCAGGACGAAGACAAAAGCCTCAATAATCAAAACCCTCCGCCCGGACACTCACCACTTGAAGTCAAAATTTTCCTAATCGGACTTCCGGAAACGCGACGATGCGTGTCATCTCGATAGAGGAGCTCTGAAAGAGGAAGTACCGCGCCTGACAGCTCGGATTGTGATAACCCACTACTTCCATTTACTCGCCTTCAAAGCTGCACTAACCTACTCACCTACAATCAGGAATGATGTCCGATTGAGACAGCGTGCGGTCCGAACAGTTCCTCATCAATCCACTGTTACATCAGAGACGTCGCAAGCGACCGTGCTTAGATTCGCGATAAAAGGGGACGGGCTAACCAGCTCGTCCCCTTTCAAGAGGAGTGGCTGACTGCCCAAATCAAGTTCTTCAGAGGCGCTCCCAGGCTCCCCGGAAGTAGCCTGTTTCACGAGAGGTGCCCCGGAAGTCGGCCAGCACCCACTGATCACGTTCGCTAAGAACCGCCCGACTCGCCACCACTTCCAAACTAGAAACATTCGACCAATTAACCAAGCAGAGAACGATCTGAAACCTGCTCCGAATGTGGGGCAGCGTTTCACGATTGCAACGAATCGCAGCCCGAAAGCCCTCATGATAGAGGTTCCCGTTTCACCGGCCTCTCTCAGTTTGACGATTTCACTTCAATGCCAGCTGGTTCTGTAGCCAACAGACTGGTCGAAGTTTACGGATTCACAACGATCAGGTGTGCGTTTAAGCGGCAATTCTGGGCCGAGATGTTTCTTAGCAAGCTGAAAGCCGAGCTTACCGAGAACGCTGATAGGAGAGCTCTCGATGATTAGCGGCGCGCTCCTGTCGCGGCGTGCTGTGTGCTTCCAGATGATGTAGTTCTGGCCAGACCCACCACACAAGCCACTTTGCTGGTCAATCACCAAACTTTTAGTTGTATAGCGATTGCTGTGGCCGGATATTGACGCCGGCGATCTCAACTAGTTTTCGAAAAGAGCAATGATGAGAATGGAAATGCGATTGGGAAATCCGCTGCTGATCTTTGTCTATAGCCTGTCGATGCTTCTGTTGGGCTGTGTCATTGGCATTCACTGGCACGCCACACCGGCGACTGCAATAAGACTAACATTCGCAGGAGCCTCATTGATGGTTCTTCACGACACGCTCACCTCGTTGATCTGGTTTTCGATCGCCGTAAAATGCGCGCAACGGGCGACCGAGGCTACTCGCAGCAAATCCAATGGCAAATAACCACGACCAGCATTGGCACATCGAGCTCCGCTCCCAATCAGGGCGGCATTTCAGTTCATAGGAGAACAAGTGAGCCGATGTAACAGTTGCGGCAGTGCGATCGATGATTGCAACGAATCGCAGCTGCCGAATGGAGTGCGACCGAATCTGAGTATCTGCCCGATCCCGGATCAATCTCGCTCTATTGCATTGGCGGCACACTGCAAGTCAGAACCAAAAGCCTTTTGCAGTTCTGTGAAATCTGCCGCAAACAGGCTGCCTAGCTGAGTTAATCAACCTTGATTACTAGGAGTCGCATTATGAACCGCAATATTGGAGTTGCACGATGAAGCGTGTCGTAATTTACCTTCGAGTGTCCACCATAGACCAGCATCCGGAGACCTAGCTTTACGACCTGCGGGACCTCGCCTCACAGCGAGGTTTCGCGGTTGTTCAGGAATACACCGACAAGATCAGCGGGGCAAAGTCGAAGCGCCCTGGTCTTGATCTACTCATGCGCGATGCAAAGCGTGGACGTTTTGATGTAGTACTGGTTTGGGCGTTCGACCGAATGGCGCGTTCGGTTCGTCACCTGCTGGAAACGCTAGACGAACTCAACCGTCTCAACGTCGAGTACATCAGCTTTCGCGAGAACATCGATACTGGCGGGCCACTTGGGCGGGCCGTCGTTGTGATCGTTGGCGACATTGCTGAACTGGAACGCAACCTCATCATTGTGCGCGTGGGTCCAATCGTCCGAGCCTGCGGCGCCAATGCTTCGGGCGGCCGGCGGCTCGCTACGGTCACGTCGATTTTTGCGGGCGAAAGCGTGGGCGACTTGAACCATTGACAAATCCCTAGGTTCCTTCTAATTTACATAGGCGAATAAAAGGCGAACATGAACACAGCGGCAGAGCTTCGGAGGCAGGTGGAATCGGCACTTGCCGGGCGCATTCCTTCGGCCCTATCTTTTCGCCCGCTGGTCTCTCCGGAGCTGCTTTCCTGCGGGTTGGCCGACGTTGATGCCGTGCTCGGAGGGGGGCTGCCGTTAGGGGCAATCACGGAACTGACGGGCCTTCATTCTTCCGGTCAAACCACTCTCGTGCTGTCAGCTCTGGCCAGGATTACCCGGTTAGGTGAGAGCTGCGCGTATGTGGATGTCTCCGACGCTTTGAATCCACTTTCAGCTTCCGCGCTGGGAGTGAATTTGCACCGCCTGCTCTGGGTTCGCGCCGGAGAGGCACGAGTTGGTGAAGCTGCTGTGGCCGCAGGGTCTCCCTTCCCTGCGGCTGCGCCAGTTCCGGCGGTAGAGAACACGCGAGTGGGCGGCATGAGATGGTGCCATCCGCGGGATGAAAGCATTGGCCTTTCCGGTGCAGTAGGAGAACTCTTCCAGACTGTTGCCAAGGAGAAAGTGGACTTTTCGCCGCGCTGTTCAGAGGCCATACGACGGGAGCGGGTGCAGCCTGTGTCTTTTGCGCAGGTGTCGCCCGCGCTCAAAGCGCAGATTCAGCCAGAGCACGGTATTCATGCGCAACGCAAGAATACGTGGACGCGGCTTGACCATGCACTCCGTGCTACCGACTTGCTGCTCAGCACGGGAGCCTACCTCTTCATCCTGACAATTCGACGCTCCCTGATTCTGTAGCGTACCCTCGACCAGCAGGAGTCTCTTCTTCGTGAGGATCACACGATTCTGTTCGACGCCGCACTCTCCCCAGATGCGAAGAGGCACAAGCGCAAATAGCGCTTCAAAAAAACCGGACGGTTTCATGGATTTTCCTTGTGCAAGCGGGTTGTTGCGCGCTACTCGAGGGCACTGTTGTGCACAGGCGAGTTGGTAAAATGGAGGGTTGAGAGAGCTCGCAGTTGCGTCTATCAGGAGAAGTACGTGGCTACTTACCCTTCCTTCGAAGAACTATCGTTCCTGCTGCGCGAGGAAAAGACAATCGCATGACCATCAACGAGTTCCTGCTATCCCTGAAACCAAGCGGTGAAGGCAGCTTCGAGGACCTTGTTGGAGAGCTACTCGGTGCTCTGACAGGCTTGAAATTCTATGCGGCTCGCTCTGGTGATCAGGCCGGGCGAGATGGAAGGGCTGCCGGAATTTCGGGCGGCGATATCGTCTTCGAATGTAAGCGCTACTCAAGCGATACATCTTTCAAAAGGCGCGAGCTATTAGGAGAGCTGCTGGAAGCCCATGACCATCTTCCAGATTTGGATGTGTGGATTTTTGCAGCCTCGCGCGACATCACCGACCAGAATCTTGAGTCGCTGGAGGCTTATGGCAAGAAGCATGGAATTGACATCTTGCCTTTGGAGTCTGTACCCGACGGCAGAGGGAACCTTGACTCGCTGGTGAGTGCCTTCCCTAACGTAGTCAAACGATTCGCTACCGCTGATCAACAGGCCGACCTTGTTACTGCGATAGATGAGGTTGCAAAGAAACCTGAGACAGAGTCCAGGCTTGCCGGACTCAGACGCCAGTTATTGAGTCCCGACGCCGGGTGGCCCACGTGGCGAGAGAGTTCGCATAGCGAATGGAAACGGATTGTCAGCAAGGAAGCTGCATCGCGATCTCGCTTCGGTCAACCGCTCGATGTTTCGTCTGGAGACAGCGTTCCGCGCATTGCCGCTGAGAGTGCGCTTGATACCTGGCGGGAGAACAGTCCTTCCAAACTCTTTGCGATGACGGGCGAAGAGGGGGACGGCAAGTCCTGGTCGGTTGCCCAGTGGCTGACCAATCAGATCGAGAAAAGCAACGGAAACTTCCCTCCCATCGTGTTCATTCCCTCCCGTGACGCTGGCTCCGCTAAGTCTCTGGAAGACCTAGTCATCGAGAACGTAAACCGCCTGCTTCCGAATGCAGACTGGAAGGGCAAGCTGCACCGGTGGCTCGAACATCGGCAGCTCGAAGTTCGACCTTTAGCCCCGCTGCATGAGCACCATGACCATTCCGTTGACGGCTACGCCTTACCACCGCGGTTTCCGTCGATGGTAATCTGCAGTGACTGCAACCACGCGGAGGGGCGGGCCAAGCGACAGCTCGGTCTGCCTTCTTGGTTCTCGTTCAGCCGGCAGAATTGCGCCAGTTCCTGACAGGGCACCCACACAACGGGGTGGTGATCGATCTCAAGAAAGCGCGCGAAATTTACGCGATGGTGGCGCCATCCCTCGTCCAGCCGCCAGCAACACCTCGGGCTTGGTAGCAAGGAGTTCGAACACTTGAAACGGGCATGCAGCGCGCCCCACGCCTTCAATAGGTCAGGAAGTCCTCAATCACGTTGAAGCAACTGTCCAGGTCACTCTTCACTTGGGAACTTGGGAATTCGAATAGCAGCCAACCTCCCTGAGCCGCGAGATTGCGCTTCTCAGCCAGGAGTGACTGAGCCTCTGCATCAATGGACGATGGCTTCGGGAGACATTGGATCAGAACCTTGCTTCTGCTCGTGACGTCCACCAACCCAAAGCTGAACTTTGCAGGAAACGCTGTTTGATTCGAGGGAATCCACATCTTTCCCGTGGTGTGGCCCCATACCTGAGGAAAGAGCATCGGTCTGTCTTCGTTCGAGAGGCCCCACCAGGCTTCGAAGAACTCCGCTTCACAAGACGATCCAGCGGCGGCCAAAATCGACTCTACGTGCTTGCGCAGCTTTTCTTGTCCCCCCAAGCTCGCACTTGCGTGCTCGACCGACCATGGTTTGTACTGCGCCAGTTCATCTGCGATGTCAACCTTCTTCTTCCAATTCGTGCCAATCGAGCCAAAGTTGATGGTTTCGCCGCCATAGAGCAGCTGTTTAAACATGATGTTTGATTGCAGCGTCGGGAGAGCTTCGCTCTCCGTCACACCCGCCAGCTTCTTCTCAGCCCATTCGGTCAGCAGCTCACGCACAGCCTTGGGGTGATTCGCGAACTCCTTATCGATGTCGCGGGAGGACTTCTTCCACCTGAGCTGATACCGGTCGAGAAAGCGCTCGACCATATCAGACGCTGTTTTGAAGTGCCTATCCCGGATCAAGTAGAAATCATAGCCTCCCCATAATCCCGCCAAAGAATTGGTTGCTGAATTGCTCAACGCCATGCTGACCTCCTCAATCAATTGTCGCCGATTTCACAGGTCCTGGCCTCGCCTGAATCGCCGCGAGTTACTGGCGTCGTGCGGTCTGGATTTCAACTGTTACGTACAGGCCAAGTCACTCATTTAGATCCGCTGATCATCGATTTTGGTAATACTCCTGATAAACGCGTCAGAGCCTTGGAATCGTCGTCGTCATGAACTTAGCGCTCACGAGCACTTCTAGGTTCTGGGTGGATGGTCGGCTACTCGGCAGTTACTTTTCTTTCGACGATTTCACCTTCGACGCGGTCCCAGGATCTGGGAAGCCAGCTCTCTCACCGGCTCGGCGCACAGAACTGGAGGCCTATCCATTTGTCACATGCCCCGACTTCACGGTCAGCACCTTACGCCGAATCACGGCTGAGTTTCACGATTGTCAACTGCCAGCTTGCGTGCCACCGCGATGATCGCGCGTTTCTTCGCGTTTTTACCTCCGCGATCCGCCAGCTTCAGGCCCAACAGCCGAAGGTCGGAGTCCTCTCCGAATGGCCCTAGGATGTGGTGCGCAGCTTGCAATAGAACCATGCGCAGATAGGAGTCTCCCTCCCCGGTGATATGTAGCTGAGGCTCGCTCTGTTCAGAGTTTCTTCTGCCCGGCTGCAGTCCCACGTAACAGCCCGCATTACGACTCTTTCGAAAGCGCTTTGGGTCTTCCAGCGTCAGGATGTACGTCAAGGCGATCAACGTCCCCACACCCTTGACCTGCTTGAGCAGCGCTACTTCCGGATAGCTCTGTTCTGCGAGTTTCTCGATCTGAACGTTGTACTCACGGATTCGCTCGTTGATGGTTTCCAGTGTACTCAACAGGGGTGCGAGTGCAACTTGCAGTTGCGGACTCAGCGCCTCCACCGTAGCTTGCTTGAAGCCTTTCGCACTGTACCCGCAGATCCGTTCTCCGAACGACTTCGTCAGTCCTCGCGCCGCACAGACAAGCGCCGTTCTTGCTCGCACCAGCGCATGTCGCGCCCGGATCACCGACAGATCCGCCTGCGCCTGAGCCAATGGCTGCGCTTCAGAGAATCTGAAGCCGGGCGGACTTCAGAGCAATTGGTCTCGGCGAGGGCGATGGCTACTTGGGCGAAGCATAAAACTGTGTCCGAGCTGGCGCGCGAGCCCGGAAACGCATGACCGCAGACGCGGGGGTTTTCATGCCGTTTGCTCTTTTCCTCTTACTGCGCAGCGCGCGCCATCTTCAGATCGTCATGCTCGAACGCTGACGCCATGCGCTCAATCTCGGTTTTGCTGAGACCGTGCCGAGCGGCTTCGTCGCGCCATTTCGAAACGGCCTTGCCGACCTGTTTTGCTATTTCGCGGGCCTTGCCGG
>Ga0182030_10027993_pt1 | contig 10102 bp, 11 predicted proteins | sample 812S3MmetaG_FD_121299 | JGI IMG/M metagenome (GOLD analysis project Ga0182030, IMG submission 121299) | Permafrost microbial communities from Stordalen Mire, Sweden - 812S3M metaG (Illumina Assembly) | ecosystem: Environmental > Terrestrial > Soil > Wetlands > Permafrost | place: Sweden... | reverse complement strand
TGGCGGCTGGCGCGTCGTCTCGCCCGAAACCGCAAGCTGGATCTCCGCCGTCGGCTACTATTTCGCCCGCAAGGTGGAGCAGGAGATGCACATTCCCATCGGCCTTGTCGTGGACTCAGTGGACGGTACTCCGGCAGAGGCCTGGGCGAGCGCCGACGCGCTTCGTCCACTCCATGACTTCGATGTCCCACTTGCCGAGCTCGACCGGCTGAAAGCCGAAAACGCGCCCGAATACGGCAACTACATCATGCACTGGTATGACCAGTACGACACGGGCCAGAAGAACAATTGGTCCGCTCCGGATTACGATGACTCGGCGTGGAAATCGGTGCCAATCCCCGGCGGGTTCGCGGAACTGGGCGTGCCCGACACCCCGGCACTTGTCTGGTTCCGCGGGGAGATCACTCTCCCTGACCCGCTTCCTGCTGGACGCGCCATGCTCAACCTCGGCGAGATTGAGCGAATGGACACGGTCTACATCAACGGCAAATCCGTAGGCGGCAGTGCATGGGTCGAAAACCCACGCGTGTTTCCGGTGAGCGGCGCTCTCAAGGCCGGCAAGAATGTAATCGCCATTCGTGTTCTCAAAACCAAGCCCGATGGCGGTTTTCTCTCCAAGCCTGAGGATCTCCATCTCTCGCTCGGCGATCAGAGCAGTATTCCCCTCGCCGGCGACTGGAAAGCAAAGCTCAGTGTCGATGCGCGTCCACCGCAGCCGTTGCCTATCGCTTACGAGAACTGGCCTGTAATGCCGACCGTTCTTTACGAGGGCATGCTTGCCCCCGTCGCTCCGCTCTCGATCACCGGCGCCATCTGGTATCAGGGAGAACAGAATTCACCGCGCGGTTGCCAATACCTTTTTTGATCTTCATTTACTTAATGTTCTTAGATTTCGATACAGTCCCCCCGACCCCCATGGATTTTCGAAAAAATCGGGTGAGAGTCGGGGAGCTGGTCGCTTACTCATGTTCTTGAGTTTCGGTTGCCGTTTTGCTCGGCAACAAGCGGTCAGTAGAACGGGTCTTGTTTCGCCTCCCGTATTATCCCTTCGGCGTTCGACCTGAAAAGAAAATGCTTTCGACTCAGTGCGAGTAGAACTCCCTTGCGAGAAGCGCTCGTACTGATGCGAAAGCATGCAAGGGAGTCCCTATATTGAGTTGCTTTAATGAAAGCACACTGGCGGAAACACGCAAGCAGGGGGACTGGGGATAACTATCTTTTCAGTGCGAGTAACTTGGCGGCGAAGTCTTCCCGATCCTGTTTGTGCTGATGCAATGTTCGAAATGTGTGAGTAAAGATCAAGTTGCAACGGTCAAATATTTCGAGGCACTCCTCCTCTGACTTCCCATGAAGGCCACTACTCGTTACGTCGTGGAGAGCAGTGAAACTGTCGCGACCATTTGCAAATACTTTCGCAGGAAGGATCTTCCCAGCGGCGTAATCAATCTTCTGAGAATATTGATATGTTTTGAACGCTTGGTCGAATTGTTGTTGCTCTTCAGTGATCCATTCCTCCCATTTCTCGTCCCGCAAAAGACCCATGAGGGTTTCAGTCGTGTCTTCAATAATTCTTCGAAGGTAGCTGACGGCCCCGATTCCGAAACCAAAACTTCTTGACCGGATCGCCTTTCTGTACAATGCCTTAGATTTTCCAAGTGCGGCTTCGAGTTTCGTCTCGATCCATTCCTTAAGCTCGGGAGCTTGGCCTACCTTCCAAAATCCTTTGGTGTCCCAAACATACCAATACTTTTGATTGACGCTCTCACAATTGCGGCAACGGTAGGCGACGAGTTCGCCCCAGCTGCGATCTGTCGCGCTTCCATGACCAGTGTGATGGTATGTGCATTCAAATGTCTGCACTTTTTGACAATCGCCAGCGCAGAACAATTGAATCGTACTTGGGAAGTTATTAACTCGCGGAGCGAAATCTTCGGCAAACGCATAATGGGTATACAACGGTCCATTTGCGAGAAATACACCAAGCTTTTGCTTCTCTTCTTCGGTTGTTGGCGGTGTTGGGGGTGTTGGCGCTGAGGTAAGCAGCGTTTGTAAAGATGTAAGGTTGTCGCTCACTTCTCCTCTTGAGACGTTAGAAATTTATCTCACTATTCTATCCAAAATCATCCGCGCCAGACCTACGGCATCCGCAATGGCTGACGTGAGCCTCGGCGACGGCCGGCTGATGTCATCCCGCGCCAGCCGGACGGCCGCGATGATCGACGCGCAGATGGCGAGCGTAGACGCGAACCGGTCTTTGATCCGGCGCTCTTCCTCGTAGGAGTTCGCCCGCTTCATCTCGCCCATGCAGGGATTATAGGCGAAGAGGTGGCGAAGAGTGTTCCTCAGAATTTACACAAGAAAGAGAGCCCTAATGAGCATACAGCCCGGCAAACGTTAACTTATAGTCAATCTCACTTCAGTGCCGCCGAAAACGGGCCGCGCGGCGTGAAGGAGGCTTGTCCATGGTCAACACCGGGTTCTTGCGTCAGAACTACCACGATATGAGGGCAGATCTAATTTGTCTGTGCTGCTTTCAGACAGTAGCCAAATCGAAGCCCGTTGGTGAACTCGCGGCAGTCGAGGATGAACATATCTGCATACCTTATGACGACCTTGTTGCTCCGCAGCCCGATCCATTGCATGGACTTTACGGATAAGAAAAAACGCCCGCCCCATTCAAGGAGACAGCGGCGTGAATAAGTTGTCTTTTTACTTTGGAGTGGTCGTAATGGAGTTCGACCCTGAGCAGTCCCATAATCTGCCTGCTATCAGCTTAGCGCCGCGAAGATGAAGATACTATGAAGCTAGGAATACGTTCCCCAGCATCCTTTGCTGTACTTCCATGGGCCTGATCCATAGTGGTCAAAGATCCATTCCGCCATATCGAGGTTTCCCTGATAGGTGTAAAGGTCATAGCCCAGTTTCGCAGCGGTCGCGCCCCAGGTCGGGAGATTGATTTGGGCAAGTCCGATGTCTTCCGGGTTGGGATAGCCGTGAAGATGCGCCGCATTATGACCGTCGTGGGGATGCCCGACAGAATGGCGGAAAATCTCGTGCGGTTCATCCACCTCAACGAAGGCACCCTAAGCCGCAAGCGGCGCGAGGGGGAATTTGAGAAGCGGACCGACGACGAAGTCACTTCCTAAGAGGCCATCGTCCGCGAATCCTTTGATGACTTGGGAACCGACTAACAGACGGTCACACAGACGGCATGTGCGAACCGGCTTGCGCTGCAAGAATTGACTCCGGCACCCTGCGAGAATGTGGGCAGTTGCGCTCTGGCCGATGACGGGCTGCTTCGATCAGAACAGTTCGATCGCGGGACAGTTGTGGTCACCATCTGAAATGCCGCCGGCTACCGCAAGATGAGTCATTGTCTGACTGGCCATTTTGTAACTTGTCAGGTGAGATTCCAACAAGCCCTTGAATGTTGTTTCCAACCCGTCCCGCCCCATTGCCTGTTGTCCTTCGGCCAGACTCAACAAATGGTCTCGCATGTCGATCAGTGCTTCCTGCACGTGCCCCATTCTCTGCCGCATTACGTCCTGAAACTGAATGTGACCCATTGCCTCCACCAGCCTCTCGACACTTTCCCGGTGACCCGCTTCCACGCTGGAGATAACATCAAGCTGTAGTCGCGAGCTATCGCCGAAATCCTTTTGCATGACTGTCAACTCATCGACCAGTTCCTGTACGGCGGCGAAGCCGTGTTTTTCTTCCAGAGCCTTCTGCGCCTCGGCCATCTTTTCAGCAACTTTTCCGGCCGTGGCATTCAGCTTTCCGGCGATGTCCGCTGCCGCGCTGGTTGACCGCTTGGCAAGCGCTCTCACTTCATTGGCAACCACGGCGAAGCCCCGTCCCGCATTGCCGGCGCGGGCCGCCTCAATCTCTGCGTTCAGCGCCAGCAAGTTGGTTTGGTTGGCGATGGTTGATATGACTTGAATAATGGGTGTTAGAGCCGTGACATTGTTTGACAGCAAGCTGATTTGCTCGTAGTTGCCACGCATCTCGCTCGCTTGCTCACCCAGCCTGGCTTCCAGCCTGGAGATGAGCCGCGTGTTTCGCGCTGCCCGATCGTGGGTGGTCTCCGTCAATTCCCTGACGCCCTGCACAGACTGCGCGATGCGCTCCATCTGCCGGCTGGATTGTGCGCTCAGCAGATTGAGTTGCTCGATGAGGGCCACAATCTCGCGCTCGGACTCGGCCAATGACCCGCCGATCTGCTCGTGTATGACATCAATGTACGGTTTGCATTCCTTGATATCCGACGCAATCGCCTTGCGGGCCGCAAGCTCCCCCGAAACTTCGTCGAAGTCGCACAGCCCCGATGCCCACATCTCTGAAACAATGCTGCGAGCCCTGTTCCAATTGATCCATTGAGAGATCAGCAAAGGGAGAAAGTTGATCAGTGCCACCCATCCGGCAATGCCGATCCATTCCGGGATGTAAACCGGGAATCTGAATCGCGATAGAACCACGCAGAGCAGAACATTGCAAGCGAAGCCTATGCCCGCTTGCGCCAGGAGTCTTTGCCGAATTCGCTGCAGCCGTACATCGCGCCCCGTCATCATCGAGCTTCTTTCGTCTTCTCTCCATTGAATCGTTCGGGACCCTGGGACTACTGCGGGCTGTTTGTTACAGACCGGCACTGCTGACTTAAGCTCCCGGTAGAATCTGTTTGATCACCTTGAGCAAGTCGTTGCCTGCAATCGGCTTCAAGAGCCAGCCGGTGGCTCCAAGGCGCCGGCCTTCATCCCGCTTTTTTGTGTCGCTCTCGGTGGTCAATGTCAGAATCGGAAAGAATTTGCAGCCCGCCAATTCGCGCACCTTCCCGATCAGTTCAAGTCCACCCATCACCGGCATATTGATGTCGGTGAGCATCAGGTTTGGCTTCAGGCCCGCTTTCAGCTTTTCCAGCGCCAACTGGCCATTGTTGGCGGTTTCCACCTCGAATCCGCCCATGGACAGAGCTATCTTGAGGCTCATCAGCATGGTGACGGAGTCATCCACGATTAGAATTGTTTTTGCCAAGGGATCCTCACTCCGCGGATTTCAAGGCCGGTTCCAGCCAGGCCCTCAACTCAGCATTTCTGGGCCAGCTTGAGACTGCGGTTTTGGCCGCCATCAACACTTGCAGATTCGCGGTGTGGAGGTGTTGGCACGCCGAAAGATCCGCCTTCGCCGTGGGGCGGGTCTGCAGCCACTCCAACAGCGCTTCCGCTTCCTCAATGCTCACTTCGTCACGAAAGACGGCGCGGTTCTTCTTGAATTCGATCGGCATCAGATAATCTCCCGCATGTTAAGAATCATCAAGACGGACCCGTTCCCCATCAGCGCCGAGCCGGAGTAGGCTTGCAGACCGGACAAGAGACCGCCGAGGGGCTTCTGAATCACGCCAATCGCTTCCTCGAATCCGTCCACGAGCAGGCCCAGTTCCGCGCTGCCCGCCTGCACGAGAAGCACAGCTAGTTCATCGTCAGAATTTGCCAGAGGAACAGCCGCAATGCCCAAAAGAGAGTTAAGACTCTTTAACGGCACAGTGCGCCCGCGCAGCACCGCGGCCTGGCTCTGCTTGATGGTGCGGATGGCGCTCCTCGGAATTCGCACAGTCTCCACCACATGATCCATGGGCACGCCAAACAACTGCCGGTCCGACTCGATCACCATGACTTGCGTAACCGCCATCGAAAGCGGCAATGAGATGCGGATGGTGGTGCCCTTGCCGACCTCGCTTTCGAGAACAACGCTGCCATTGATCTTGTCGACGGCCGATCGAACCACGTCCATGCCCACGCCGCGGCCGGAGAGATCGGAGATCACCTCGGCGGTGGAGAAGCCTGCGGCAAAGATAAGGTTGATGGCCTCCTGATCGCCGATGCGCTCGAGCATCGCCTCGTCGATGATCCCCTTCTCGTACGCCTTCCTCTTGATGACCGCCGGATCGACGCCTTTGCCGTCGTCGCCGATCTCGATGACGACCCGGTCTGCCTCCTGCGCGGCGCGAATGGTCAGCTTGCCGGTGGCCGGCTTGCCCGCCGCAAGCCGAACCTCCGGCGTTTCCAGGCCGTGGTCCAGGCTGTTCCGCACGATGTGAATGAGGGGGTCGGCGAGCGACTCAACGATATTCTTGTCGGCCTCCGTCTGTTCCCCTTCGAGAACCAGTTGAACTTCCTTGCCGAGCTTCCGGGAGAGGTCGCGCACCAGGCGCGGGAAGCGTTGAAAGACGATCGAAACGGCCATCATGCGAACCTGCATGATGGCGTCCTGCATCTCATCGGCGATGCGGTTGATCACCGAATACTGGCCCTTGATCTCGCGCGACAGATCGCGCACGCCGAATTGAGATTCAGCCCGCTCGGCCAGATACGGAAGCGCATTCTTCGAGACAACCAGTTCGCCAATCAGGTTCATCAGCCGGTCGACTTTAGCCTGATCGACCTTCAGACTTCGAGGGCCGGCAAGGGAGTCTTCGGCGCGGCGGCCAAACTTGATTCCGTTCGGGTCATCGTCGGCGCGTCGGCCGAATTTTGGCCCATCATCCAATTGAGCTTTCTCTGGGCCATTTTCATGCATCTGACCAACGTTCGAGCTCTCGGCGTCTTGGGCGGCGTCGGCATTCTCGCTTGCTCCTGGTGGGCCAGAGCGGCTGGTGTCCGTCCTTTTGCGTGCGTCCAGCCATGCCAGCAGCAGCGTATTGTGGCCGCTTGCAAGAGCATCGGCAAGCGCGACCTGGATGTCGGCGCGGGCGGCGCTATCGCCAGTTGCCCGGCTCAGGTTGGCCAATACCTCGGCGACTGCGCGGACTCGGCCTGTATGCCATGCGGGCCGATCGTCGAGCAGAAGAATCTGCCGCTGCGCGGCCAGAATCCGTTCAAGCGCCGCTCCCTGCTGATCCGAGAATGGCTCCGGCGAGTTCGCCGCCGGTGGCGTGTCGCCTGCATGATCGACATGGCCTTCCCCTTCCACAAGCGACTGAAGAGGAACCGCCGCTATCTCCACCTGATCGGGAAGATAGCGGTAATACTGGTCAAGCTCCTCGCGGGGGGCATTTGAAAGCAGATCGAATTGAAGCAGGCAACTGTACGTGTCCAACTCAGCCAGCGCCGGCAGCGGCCTAGGCACAACGACCGCTCCCCACATCAGCCCTGGGGTCTGGCGCGCGCTGTTCAGCGGGTCATCCCCATGAAAGAAACATTCCCGCTGCGGCCGGTAAGCGATCCAATGCAGCGGATCGCCCTGCCGGCATTGCTCGAGGGCCGCCGTACGCACGCTCTCGGGAAGGAAGCCGAGTTGTGGCAGCCCAGCGCGTCGAACATCTGCCGCCGGCGCCTGCGCGTCTGCCGCGGACAGGGACCCAGCATGCTGCTCGGAAGTCCGGGCTTCGGCGTCGCCTGGTACAGAACCCGGCATCAGTTTTCGCAACCCATCCGCCATGTGCTGCGACTCGCCCGCGCGCGATGCGTCGATGCCTTCCGTGGCCTCAATCTCGCTGCACAGCGTGCCGACAAAATCCATCGCCTCCAGCAGGCGATCGGCCAACGCCCGCGAGTAGCCAACGTGGCCGCTTCTCACCAGTCCCAGCAGGTCTTCCCCGGCATGAAGCACGCGCGTCATCTCCGGAAACGTGAAGAGCCCACTGTTGCCCTTCAACGTATGCACGCAGCGGAAGAGTTCGTTGAGGATGCCCTCATCGCTGGGCGTGTCCTCCAGTTGCATCAGTTTCCTGGCGGCGGTCTCGAGAAAGTCGCGGGCTTCAGAAAGAAACTGTTCCAGCAAAGGATTCATGGGAGGAGAACTCATTGGTTTGCCTCCCCGAGCATGAGCCCGGCGTGCGCCAGCAACTGCGCGGGTTTGACCGGCTTGATGAGATAGCCGTTCGCCCCGGCGCGATAGGCAGCCGTCTCATCTCTTTCTGCTGCTTCGGTCGAGACCATGATCGACGGCGCCTGCGGAATCTCCTGCTGGCGCAGCTCGCGCAGAAATCCGTAGCCATCGAGCTTGGGCATGTTGACGTCGACGAAGTAGAGGTCGAACGGAGCTTCGAGAGCCTTCTCCAGAGCCTCGATTCCGTTCCATGCCTCGTCCACCGCGTAGCCGGCAGACTCAAGAATGCCGCGGTGATACATGCGCACTGTGGCCGCATCGTCCACAATCAGGATGCGCTTCATTTCGCCTCCAGGCCTTTCTGGTAGACAATCGCTTCGGGAAATTTGCGGACCTTGAACAGAGACGAGATCCGGCTCATGGATTCGGAATGTCCCAGGCAGATGAAACCGCCCGGATTGAGCGCCTCATAGAAGGTCTCGGCCGCGGTCTGGCGGGATATGTCGTCGAAGTAGATCAGCAGGTTCCGGCAAAAGACAACGTCGAAGTTGCGATACGCGACCGTATCCGCGGGCGCGGAAAGATTCACCCGAGTGAACTCGACCGCCTCCCGGATGTCGTTGCCCAGTTGGTACTCGTCGCCGACACGTTTGAAGTATTTCTGCAGCCACGTCGCAGGTATATTCTGCACGGAACGGGCCGAGTAGCGGCCTGCCCGCGCCCGGCGCAGAATGCTTGTATCGATGTCGGAAGAGATGATCTCCACATTCCACTCGGTGATTCCGCGCCAATGTTCCAACAGGTACATGGCAACCGAATAGGGCTCCTCGCCGGAGGACGATGGGATACACCAGATGCGTATCGGGTTGGCGCTTACTCTGTGGCGAACGATCTCGGGAAGAATTGAATCAACTAGGCATCGGAACTGATACTCCTCGCGCAGGAAGTAGGTTTCGTTCACGGTCATCAGGTTGGTGAGCTGTTGCAGTTCTTCGCCGGAAGCTTGAAAGCGCAGCAGCGTGAAGTAGCCGCGGAAACTGCCCGTCCTGGTCACTTCGATTCGTTCCACCAGCCGCTTGTCCACAAAGTAGCGCTTGGAGGCCTCGAAGCTGATGCCGGTCCTGCGATAGAAGAACTCTCTGAACTTCAGGAAGTCCTCATCGCTGATATGCGGCTCGGGTTGTGGCAAGGTCGCGAATGCGGTCATGCGGCGTCAGACCTCGCGGATGCGTTTCAGTGCCAGGTCGGCTGCAAACTGGATATAGGGTTCGGAGGCAAAGCGGACTTTGAGCCTCAAGAGCGCGTCGCTTGATGCCTCCGTGCCCACTTCGCACAGCAGGTCCACCGCCGTGGCGCAGACATTCACGTGGGAATCATCTTCAATGACTTTGATCAGCCAGTTCTCCGCCTCGGAGTGACGCTGCGATTCTAGGATATTGACGACAAAGATGCGAACATCCGGGTCGGGGTCGGCTAGCATGGATTCGAGAATCGGATCCACCTCATGACCGAGTTGTTTGAACGCCTCAATCGTTTCATTGCGCAGAGCCGCGTCTTCGCTGCGCAGACATTCCGCCAGTCCCGCAACGATCGAAGTGTCCTTCAAGCGAACCAGTGTGTTGAGGATGACGTCACGCACGGCAGCATCTTCCTCGCGTTTCAGGCGGCTCATCAACGCCTTTGCAGCATCCGGACAATCCGCGATCTGCCGCGCAGCCTGGCGCCGGCCGCCGGCATCGGCGCCTTCGAGTGCGGCCAGGATCTGATCGATCTCCGGCGCGGGCGCCGTCTTGCCACGCCTGGCCATGGGTACGCTTTTTGGTTTTACCAGGCCCATGAATCGCTCCTCAGATGCAGGCTGCGCGTTCAAACCGCGCGAAACAGTTCGTGTCAAACAGTTCGTCTCAACGGCCAGCCCAGGCAATGAGCTGAGCGGGAATTCTTTCCACACTCATCACCAGGCTCGCTCCGCCCTTGTCCACCAGTTCCGCGGGCATTCCGTACACCACCGCCGAGTCTTCCGATTCGGCGATCGTCCGGCCACCGCGCTTCTTGATTTCGGTGAACGCATCCGATCCGTCGTAACCCATGCCGGTCAGCAAGACTGCGATCACCCGCGCCGCATCGTAATGCTGCAGTACAGATCGGCCCAGCAGCTCGACCGATGGATGCCAAAGGTATTGCGCATTCTCAGGCGCCGGCAGAATGGTAAGTTTGCCCGCGCGGCTGGCGAGAATCGTGTCCGCGCCGCCCTTGCCGATGTAGACGCGGCCCGGCA
>Ga0182030_10027992_pt1 | contig 10103 bp, 9 predicted proteins | sample 812S3MmetaG_FD_121299 | JGI IMG/M metagenome (GOLD analysis project Ga0182030, IMG submission 121299) | Permafrost microbial communities from Stordalen Mire, Sweden - 812S3M metaG (Illumina Assembly) | ecosystem: Environmental > Terrestrial > Soil > Wetlands > Permafrost | place: Sweden... | reverse complement strand
CATCTGTTGGCCGTCAACAAACCCAGCGGGCTGCCCACCCTCCCCGGCGGCGGCTTCATGGAAAACACCCTCCTGCGCCTGGTGCAAAAGCGGACCCCCAACGCCAACCCTGTCCACCGGTTGGGCCGGGCCACCACCGGCATCGTCCTCTTTGCCAAAACACCGCAGGCGGCTTCGAATCTGTTCGCAAACTGGAACACGCCCAACATTCAGAAGATCTACCGGGCGCTGGCTCAAAACATTGCACAGCACGACTCCTACGAAATCCTCACACCCATCGGCCTGGTACCGCACCCGCTCATCGGTTCCGTGTGGGCCGCCAGCCCAGGTGGCAAACCGTCAAAGTCATTGGCAAAGGTGATCTTACGCTCCATCAACACCACAACATTTGAGGTAAGCCTGAATTCGGGCCGCCCTCATCAAATCAGAATCCATCTGGCCTCCATCGGCCATCCCCTGGCAGGCGATCCTCTGTACGGTGTAACCGGCCAGCCTCTTGAAAACCTCCCCGGCCTCCCCGGCGATGGAGGCTATTTCCTGCACGCCCAATTTCTGAAATTCCGCCACCCGATCACCCGGGAACAAATCAATCTTGAGGCACCGTTGCCGTCCGGATTCCCATTGCATCAGTAGGTTCGCGCCGGGAGTCAAAACCAAGGTGTCCGTCGCACGGTGATGCGAAGCGTCACTGACAGTCAGGTGCCCGGCTCGGCCAACTGGGTGAGCACCGGCCTTAATCGCGCTTCTAACTCGGTATCCGTGCTTCGTATCTCGTGAAGCAGTCCGCCAACAACTGCTTTGAACGACCGTTAGAGTTCGGCAGGGCTAAGCTGCCGGACGAGGGATTCTTCAAATTGGGCAGCCACGCCAACTGGCAAAAGGTCAATGCCTCGACCGTGGGCAGTAGAAAGGTTGTGGCGAAGACATGCCAGCGCAAGCGCATTGTCACGGATGCCGCTGATCATGTATTCCGCCTGCCACAGTTTTCTTCGGGCGATGCAGCTTCGGGCGTGAAGTGCATATAGCCAGGCCATGCCGACGATCGGTCCGGCCAGCGGCGGCGACGGAGAGCAGGGTTCGTTTGCCTTTCCAAATATGAGGCGGAACGTTGGCGCCAATGCGCGAAACTCCGTCTCGGTTACGAATGCAAGGTCGACCTGGAGAGTATTGGCGAGAAGAAATACGCGGTACGTCCATGCGCCGGACACTATGTCAAGATGATGCAACGCATGGTGGTGATCGTATATGTGCGCCGTCCAGTCAGAAAGTACGGTCGCGAGATCCGCACCAGCACCTACGCCGAAGGCGAGGTCTACATCTGACCATTGGTCTTCGCGTGAATCGGCGGCCGAACCTGTGACAGCACCGCCAGTAATTCGATCGTCGTTCTCAGCGAATTCCAGAAGATGGGAGCGCAGGTGGGCGCGATCCTCGGGGGTAAACATAGTCTTGTCCGTTGGTTGAATTTCCTTATAGTTTATTGCAGCTGGCCGCATAGTTTGCGTTTAACGGCGTAGCGCTTACCCGTCCAGCTGACGGTTTCGGCCTGTCGTCCGTGTTCCCCGGTTCCGGCATAGTATAACTGTTATATATGCGGTTCCGGTACGATCGGGAGAAGAGCCGCGCTGTCGAGCGAAAGCACGGAGTGAGCCTGAAGGACGCGCAGACGATCTTCGATCAGGTGTATCTGGTGGACGCGAAGAACGATAATCCGGAGCAATACCGCGCGATCGGGTGGTATCGCGCTCGCCTGTGTTCGGTGATCTTCGAGGTTCGAAACGATGCAGACGGGGAGTACTATCACCTCATTACCGCCTGGAAAGCGACCGAAGAGGAAGAACTGAGCTATGCCGAAAACACATAAGAAGAAGCCAGACGCCGACGAAATTGCGGAAATGGCAACTCGCGGCGAAAATATTTCCGGTTACTTTACCAACCGGTTTACAGTCGTGCGCCCGGTTCGACGTGTGAACGTCGATCTTACTGCGGGCATGCTGCGGGAGTTGGATGCGCGAGCAGCCAGACTGAACATCAGCCGACAGGCTGTGATCAAGACACTTCTCGGAAACGCGCTGAACCAGGAGAACAATACGCGCACGAGAAACGGCTGAGTGCGCCACAACAGTTGAGGTAAGCCTGAATCCGGGCGGCCCTCATCGAATCCATCTGGCCTCCATCGGACAACCACTGGCAGGCGATCTTCTCTGGTGACCGTCGAAATCCAGGTCTTTCAGTGGCGCAAACTGTTGCGCGAATGCAGGCTTGCCGCGAACGTGGTTCCCCGACTCAATTGGTGACCCAATGGATGCCGGTGCGGGTGAAATTGTGATAGTATTTCGGCCGTCGCCCGGAATTGGATCCAAACTGCTATGTCTCATAGATTTCATGGCGCCTGCGCATCGGTTCTGCTCGCGGCCGCACTATTGGCGCAGGAGCCCGGCGCCACCACGTTCGATGCCAACGCCAAACTGGTGCTCGTTCCGTTCCACGTCCAGCGGGGAAAGTACTTCGCCGCGGACCTGCAGCCTGCGGATGTCATCCTGCGCGAGGATGGACATCCACTGCCGTTCACTACTTTCGAAGGTCCCAATACCCCGCATCCGCTTCCGCTGGAACTGATTCTGCTGTTTGACACCACCCGCAAGGTTCCGGTAAAGGAAAGCGGCGTCTTAAGAAATGCCCTGTCGGCCATGCCACTTGACCCGAAGGCCGATTACAAGTTCCTCGACAACCGGGATGAATCGATTACCCGCGAGATCCTGCAAATGAACGAGATGGATATCCGTCTGGCGGTTTATCATTTTGCCGGCCGGCAACTGGAGCGACTTTGCGCCGCCGGCCGCGACGCGCGGGAGATCGTCCGTGCTTTTCACTCGCTGCTCGATCCGATCCCCGAGGGCAAAGGCGAACTCACGCTGCTCCCCGGCGACAACATCGCTAAGCCAATGTTTGGCCCTCCCCCTAAGTCTGGCTGGCTGGGTGAGTCGATTGTCGGCACTCTCAAAGATGCCGCCGCTTCTCCCGTCCCTGCGCGCCGGCTGCTGATTGTCTTCACCCAGGGAAGCAGCGGAACTACTGCCACGCCGGGCTATTCCAGTATTGTCGATCCTGCCCTTGCGATGAGCATCCCCTTTGATACGGTCGTCATGGATATGGATGAACAGGAACAGCACCTCAGTGGCAGGCCGCTGGGGCCAGGGGGGATGCCAGCGCTCTCGACGGCGGACGCGCCCCTATCGTCAGGCAACTCAGGAAAACCCGGGGATATCGCCGGCACGTGGTACAAAGGCTTCCTGCCGTGGAGCACCAGAGCGGGGGAGCTGACCGGAGGACAGACGTTCGTTCCGCATCAGCTCGATCGGGAGACGCTGGCCAGGATTCTCTCGGTCGAGCGGGACGCGGGGTTGTCCCAGCACGTGGTGGGGTTTAGTCCGGATGCCGCGGCGAAGCCAAAGAAGCACACGCTGTCGGTAGCGCTGACGTCGAAATCCACGGGCAAGCTTGTGGGCGGCGAGAAGGACGGCGTGATGTATTAGCGCCAGACACCTCCGCACCGGAGTCGGCGGCCCGCTGTGGTGAGGCCTTTCGCTGCAATACGTTCGTCCCTTTGACGGCAAATTCCTGTGATACGCGGTCGTGAGTGAAACGGAATCTTTCCGCGTTCTCCACCTATGATTGCTGTCTTTGCCCCTGGTGGATTCCGATCAAACATCGTGCGCCACATATTCACATACAGGTCTTCCGATTCATCGCCACCCGGCTCGGGTTGCTGGTGCCCGGAATTCGCCTGGCGCCGCGCGTCGCTGCCGATGCGCTCAAAGCGAACAACCGGCTCCAGCGCAATTATTTGAGGGGAGAAAAGTCGGCCGGATCCATAAAATAGCGATCGACCTTCTCGACGAGCTTGCCATTGACTTCGGACTCGGCCTTTGCCTTCATCCATTCGGGATCGGCATTAAAGGCGGCCCAGTTCTTTTCCGCCTCCTGAGGGCTCGGATGCTGAAGGACATAAATGAAGAGCTTGCCCGCATCCGGCGCATCTTCCGGCTTCCAGTACCCGATACCTTTCATATTGTGCCGCTTGAATGCGGCGAGCACATGGTCGCGAAACCGGTTCTTGAGTGCGTCGTACTTGCCGTCCGGAACATGGTACATCCGAAGTTCGTAAACGCGATTCGGGGATTGAGCATCGGAGCGATTCATCATTCCAACTCCGAACATAACTACAGCACCCGCGATAAAGGAAAGCACGTGAGAAAGCTTTTTGATTTTCATACGATCCTGGTTCTTCTGCCCCAGCCTGACATCCAGCGAAGAAATCGCCTTCAGTACACTGATGGCGTTGGTTTATCAGCAAACTGCCAGCGGAACGGGGTCTTCAAATGGTCTGCGCCGATGAAGTCGTGCGCGTCCAACTGGTACACAGCCCTTCCGCTTTTACTTGAACAGCATAGTCGCGTAGTCACTCAGGAAATCGCGCCACAGGAACCAGTAGTGCGATCCCGCGATTTCTTTGTACGAGGTCTGGAAGCCAAGCTTCTTCACATCCTCAGACAGAGCTACCGTGCCAGCACGGGCCATGTCAGTAGTTCCGGCGCCGAGCCAGTAGTATTTGACTCCGCTCTTTTTCAGATCCGAAAGCTGCTTCTCGAAAATGGGATCTCCCACCTGCCCGCCGCCGCTGAATACGCCGATGTATGCGAACACACCCGGATTGTTATTGGTTGCCGCGACAGTGTGGCCGGCGCCCATCGATAGTCCGGCGATAGCCCGGTTATCTTTATTGGGGATTACGCGGAACGTCTTTTCGACAAAGGGAATCACGTCCTTCACAAGGCTTTCCGGATAGGACCCGGCATAAGGCTGGGGTCCCCGTCCGCCGCGTCCGCCGCTGGCGCCGACGGGACCAGCGGCGCGGCCTGGTCCGCCCTGAGCAGCCTGAATGGGCGGCGGAGCGGGAGCCTGCACCTGCTGGCGAGCCGGTGTGGGCCCGAAACCAAAGCCCTGAGACACGGTCTGCGTCGCATTTCCGTTGGGCATGACGACGATCATCGGTTTGGCCTTGCCCGCCGCGATCAGGTTGTCCATAATGATCGGAGCGCGGCCCATGACGGTCCAGGCATCCTCATCGCCACCACCGCCGTGCAGCAGGTACAGCACCGGGTATTTCTTTGTGCTGCTTTCGTAGTCGGGTGGCGTGTAGACGTACATGCGCCGGCGGGCCTCTTTCAGGGTAGGTGAGGGATACCAGATCTCATGCATGGTTCCGTGCGGGACATCCTTGAAGTCCCACATATCGTCTTCCGGACCGCTGATCATCAGCAGGTTGTCGTACCGGACGCCGTCGCGCTGTGTTTCTCCGTTGTTCGGGTCGAGCGCCTTGACGCCGTCTACCATAAACCAGTAGCCCCAGAGCTGTGCACCGAGCGGTCCGATTGTCGCAGACCAGACTCCTGCGTCGTCCTTCGTCATAGGGAGATTGGTTGCACCCGCCCAGCTTCCGTTGAGTGTTACCTCTGTCGCCTTAGGCGCCAGGAGCCGGAAAGTGACTGTCTTGTCCGGATGGATTTCAGGGGAAACGATACGCGGCGCCTGCGCGCCACGCCCGGCCGCTGCCTGTTGCGCTGCTTGTTGGGGAGGGGCCAACGGTTGAGCGAGGGCGGCAGAGGCAGCCAGTGCGGCTAAAGAGACCGCGCCGATCAGAAACCTGTTATGGATTTTCATTGTCGTTACTCCTTAAATCTACTTCGACTATTTCCTGGCGCTGGCTCCGGGACTCAGCAGTTCGTCTACCGGATGCTTCCCTGCCCAGGCAATGCCTCGCAGCAATATTGTCTGGTATTGCGGAACGTTAAAACTCTCTGCCGAATGACCCTCCAACGTGACAAATGCCCGATACGGCTTGCCGCCCGGCGTTGTATGCTCATACGTCCAGAGTTGCGGGACGATGTTGCCCTGAGGGTCGGCGGTTGTCGCGAGTACATGGATATCCGGAGAAACTTTCAGGCCGTAGGTCCACATCTGCGGCTTGCCGTCCGCGGTTGGCGCGAGTCCTTCCGCCCTGAGCAAAAAGAACATCTCATCGTCGAAATCAAAATCCGAAATACCCTTTACAATCGGGCTGGCAGAGTCTTCGATGTGGAACTTCATCACCGCGTGACGACTGTTCCGCTCACCGTGCTGCTTGGCCCCTCCGATCACGGACGCGTACCATAGCGGATCGCTGCCGCACATACCGTCATGGATCACAACAATCCCACCTCCAGCCTTAACGTAACGTTCGAGCAGGATTCGTTCCTCCGGTGTGTGATTCGCGCCGTCGGACGAGTAGTTGATCAGAACGTCCGTATTAGCCAACTCCTCCGCCGTGGGAAATCGCTCGCCTCCGCTCACAATAGCGCCCCTGTCGCTGAGAAGTTTCGTCCAGCTGCCGCGAAACGCGGGGTAATCATGCGATCCGTTATCGGCGGCACCGTGGGTTTTCTCGCTGGAGCGTATGAAGATCCGCAACGGCTTCGACTGAGCAGCGAGTGTGCCGTTCAAACCAATCGCTAAGAACGCAACTGCTAAGCGCACGTGATTCCCCGGTGTCATATTCTCCTCAGAAGTTCAGGGCGGATCGAACTTGAGACGCTGTCGAAAGAGCATACAATATACAGTAATTGGTGTCAAGGTCCTCAAAGCCTCAAAGCCGACACGCAGCGGCCCCACCGGTTGTGGTGTGCCACTGCGGCGAAAGTTCCGGGGGGTCGCCTGATTTCGAGGGGCTCGATTTGGCCACTTTGGCTGCAGTATTTTGGCTTTTCGTTTGGCTGGTATTTCTATATCAGGTGGCGCCCCAGCTATTTGCGTGAATATCGGAATGTCAACGCGGAGCAGACCGGGCAACTAGCCGTTCTGCCTCTTCGGATTTCTGGCAGCCGCCCCCTGCATGTGGCTGACAACCCACACGGGCGATCCTTTCCGGGCTATGGTCGCGATGGGCATCGGCAATTTCTCGATGGATCTCTCCATGCCGATCGCCTGGATTGCATGCATGGAACATGCCCGGGGAATCCGGGAAGGTTCGCCGCCGGAATCGCAAGTCTGACCAGCTTTCCGTTTTCAGCCGGGATACAATCCCATGCCACCATCGACGCGCACGACCTGCCCGCTCACGAACCGGCTCTGTTCGCCCGCTAGAAACGCAACGACGTCCGCGACTTCCCGCGGACTCGCGTAACGCTTCAATGAAGGCCCTTCTTCCATCATTTCCGGGTCCGTCACACGGGTGGCCAGGAAACGTGCGGTTTTGGACGGGCCCGGGCTCACCGCGTTAACGCGAACTCCGAACGGCCGCATCTCAAACGCCAGGCAGCGGGTAAAATGCAGGATCGCGGCTTTGGCACACGCATAGGCTACTTCGGGCGATCCGCCGTAGTGGCCCGCAACGGAACCGATATTGATAACCGATCCCCGTCGCCTCGCCACCATTCCAGGGCAAATAGCGCGGCACATCAGCATGGTGCCGATGAGATTTCTGTCAAGAACGGCGCGAAGGTCTTCAAGAGAAATACCGAGGGCGTCGTTGGGATTCGGCTTGCCCCCTTTTGCGCCGATATCTCCGCCCGCGCAATTCACCAGGATGGAGATCGGACCTAACCCGGATTCCGCTCGCGCCACCATGTGCCGCACGGCCTCTTCGTTTGAAATATCTCCCGTGACGGCGGCGACACGGACTCCGTACGGCGCGAATTCCGCGGTCACGGAGGTAAGATTTCGGGCCTCGCCGTATTGCGAAGGGGCGTCCTCGTGAACGTCGTGAATGCAGACGTCCGCGCCCAGCATCGCAAGAGATTCGGCGATAGCCTTACCCAACCCGCGGCCAGACCCCGTCACGAGGGCAACGCTTCCATACAAGGGTCGCGCTGTATTTTTTTCCATTCCCGATCCTGCGTCGTATGACAAATTCATGATTCTTACCTGTGCGGCGGTTAAACCGCCGTCGATATCGTGTACCACGGCATGGGCAATGTGGTCGGGACGACCGAGCCACCCAACGGCTGACGAGCATTCAGTTCAAATAGCCAATCCCCGCGTTGTTGATAAGGAAATCCGGCGGTTCGTTCCCTGTTCTTCGGAAGTCCCCGCCAACCTTACAAGCGTCTCTACCCGGCGGCTGAATACTGGTCGGGGCAACCAAGACTGGAGAAGCGTTCCGGCGAGTTGTATGCCATTCTGAGATGAACGAGAAGCGCTTCTTCAGGCGATTGTCGGGAATTCCCCTGGATAACATCGAGCAGCGACCGATGATGGTTCAGCCGCCAGCGTACCAATTCGTGACTGATTCCCTCCAGTGCGTGATGGGCCATTACTGCGGGAACGAGAGAATCCAGACATTTCTCCAGCCATTTGTTGCCACTGTAACCCCAGACCATCCGATGAAACTCCAGATCCAGGGCCGCCCCGTCCAACTCTGAGCCGGGATTCCAGGCCTCCATTCGTTCCACGAGGCCGTTTAGCCGGGCATTCATCTCGGGCGTGAGCTTTGCGCGGCATAACTTAATAGCTTCCGACTCAAGAACAATACGGACGCTATTGATCTTTTGGGTGTCCTCTTCCGAGAGGGTGTTGACGAACATGCCCCGGCGCGGGTGATTCATTACCAGGCCTTGCTCCTGGAGTTGCATTAATGCTTCACGCACAGGAATCCGGCTTACTCCGAACTGCCGCGCCAGCTTACTCTCATTGAGTCGGTCGCCCGGTTTATAAACTCCGGTGACAATGCTATCCCGGAGGCGAAGCACCAGATGCGCTTTTAAAGTGGTTGAAGGTAGTTCTACAACCTGCTGAGGCTGGACCATGTCAATTTCACTTATCATAACATCGGGCTTTTCAGACGCCGACCATTCGTTAAGCAAGAACAGGCCATCCTGTATACTAAATGCGCTATTGCCTGCACCAACCTAGCCATAACAATTTAACAAAACTGGCTACTCGCGTCATGTTCGTGGCGGCAGACGGATACTGGAGGGCGCAGCAAGCCGTTCCGTCTTGTGCGGATCGGGTTCAGCGCGTTCTCGTGCCGAGCATTACTTCGCGGTCGATGTCACCATCACCGGCGCCGGCGTCTGGAACAACTGCAACTTTCGGATTGCCCATGCGGGCGCATTATCGGCCGTTGCCGTCTGAGTGATTCGGATAAACTTCGCCTTAACCGGCTTGAAGTCCATCACTACCGTATTACTCTGCCCCTGACCTTCGGCCAGAGAAACGCCCCACGTCTTGCCGTCGAGCGACGCCTCCACTTTATACGCGCGGGGCCACATGCCGTTATTCGCCGCGCCGCCCCGTCCACCACCGAAACCGCCGCCGCCCGGGAAACCGCCGGGACCACCACCACGACCACCCGCGGGAGTTCCGTCCGGGGCGTCCTGTGGTGCACCTGCTGCCGCACCTGGCGCTGGACCAGCCGCCGCCTGCGCCAGCGCGGCACCGCGCCCGCCGCCGGCTACATTACCACCACGACCTCCGCGCCCGCCTCCGGATGCGCCAGCGGCACCACCTCTCCCACCCGGCTGCGGCGGAGCGGGGGCCGTCAGTTCCATCCCCACGAGCATTGTCGGCGCGGGCAATTCAATCTGGAACCATGTGCCAGCCGTCTGTGCGGTGCCCGTCGTCCAAGGCGCGGTCGCCTTGGCGTTGATGGCGTTGCCCGCCGTTTCCGGACTCACGCTGGCCGTCGCTTTCCAGTTCTGTTGACCCTGCACAACGGCGGGCACGACCGCAGCGAGTCCGGCCACCGTCCATTTCCTATGATTCGGGTTCGCGGCGCGAACCGCGGCGACCTGGGCTGGCGTGACAAATGACGCGCTGTTACCGAAGCTGTTGCGCAGGTACGACACAACATCGGCGATCCACTCGTCCGTGTTCTTATTCATCGGAACCATTTCTTCCGTGTAGGTCTTGCCATCCACCGGGCCGCTGAGTCCTGACAGAACGACGTTGATGACGTAGTCGCGATGACCGAGGACACGCGGCGATCCGGCGTGCGGCGGAGCCTTTGTCCGCGGTGCGCCGGCGCCTTCCTGGGGCGCGCCTTTGCCGTCGTCGCCATGGCAACT
>Ga0182030_10027991_pt1 | contig 10103 bp, 5 predicted proteins | sample 812S3MmetaG_FD_121299 | JGI IMG/M metagenome (GOLD analysis project Ga0182030, IMG submission 121299) | Permafrost microbial communities from Stordalen Mire, Sweden - 812S3M metaG (Illumina Assembly) | ecosystem: Environmental > Terrestrial > Soil > Wetlands > Permafrost | place: Sweden... | reverse complement strand
GAACAATCCGCCCGTGGTACCCGGAGAGAGACGGAGCATCGCCTCAGCCAGGCTCATTCGGCCCTCACCTCGCTGCGTACTCAGGCCGCCGCCGCGGCGGCTCAGTTGGCGGCCGCCGACGAGCAACTCTCGCGCCTGGCGCAGGAATGCCAGGAAGCCACCTCCGTCCTGGACGAGGCCCGCGCGGCGCATGCGGCCAGCCCTGATCTGGCCGGTCTGCGCGATGCCACCGAACAGGCCCGCGCGGCACTGGCGGAGGCACGGTCGCGCGAGTCCGCCGCATTGTCCGCGCGTGATTTATTGGCCCGCGAACATGCCGTCCGTGCCGATCGCCGTCGCGCCATCGACGTTGAACGTGTGCTCTGGACCGAGCGTGCGACCGATGCCGGCGGCAGGGTCGCCAATCTGACAGAACGCCTGGATGCGGCTCAGTTGGAGCTGGTGCCTCTGGAAGCGGCGCCCGCCGAGGCCGCGGCACGCCAGGCGAGCGCATTGGAAGCCCTCCACACAGCCGAGAAGGTGCATTTTCTCGCAGCCGAGGCGCTCCGCGATGCGGCGACGGCCGCTTCGGAAGCAGACGCCGCCGCGCGTGCCGCTGAAGCGCGACTGTCTTCTCGTCGTGAGGCCGCCGTTCGTGCCGAAGGTCTGGCCGAGCAAGCAAACCAGTCCTGGACCAATTTGGCCGAGAGGATACTCGAACGCCTGGGCGTTAATCCGGTACTTCCAGATCCGCCCAGCGAACTCACCATTCCGGTCGAAGACAAAGCCAGGACGCGGCTGGAACGCCTCGTCAAGGAACGTAACGAAATGGGACCGGTCAATCTTCGCGCCGAGACCGAGGCCGCGGAGATTGAACAACGGATCGCCACGATTGACAAAGAGCGCGACGACCTGGCGACGGCTATCGCCCGGCTGCGCGGATCGATCGGTAATCTGAACCGCGAGGGACGCGAACGGCTCACTCAGGTCTTCCAGGCAGTGGACCGGCATTTTCAACAGTTGTTCACACGAATGTTTGGCGGCGGCCGGGCGCATCTGGCACTGGTCGGTTCCGATGATCCGTTACAGGCCGGTCTGGAGATCTACGCGCAACCACCCGGGAAAAAGCTGGCGGCACTGTCACTGTTGTCGGGCGGTGAACAGGCACTGACCGCCTTATCGCTGATCTTCGCGGTGTTTCGCTGCAATCCCGCGCCAATCTGCGTCCTGGACGAAGTGGACGCGCCGCTCGATGACGCCAATGTCGAAAGATTCTGCGCTTTACTGGATGATATCGAACGAGAGACAAAGACCAGGTTTTTGGTGGTGACCCATCATCCCATGACCATGGCGCGCATGGATCGGCTGTACGGCGTCACGATGCAGGAAAGGGGTGTGTCCCGGCTGCTGTCCGTGGACCTGGCGCGGGCGACGGCGATGGTCGATCAACGCCAGTTGCCGCTCGAGGATCAGACCAAGCTCGCCGCGGATTGACGGGACGCGGGCTCCGGTCCACCCAGGTTCCATGCTCCGCTATATAGAAACTTTGATCGATCCGACCGGCCCGGAACCCCGACCGCCACCGGTCGCGGGTTTACTGCGATTTTATTGGCATTTCATCCGCCAGGTGAGCTGGGTCGCGGTGTCGCTGTTCGTCGCTGGCGGGGTCCTCGCCATCCTCGACACGATGATCCCGACTTTCATTGGCCGCATTGTCGGGATGGTGTCGAAATTCACACCGGATGCGCTGTTCCGGGAGAACTGGCGGGCCCTGCTGTTCATGGCGATCATCATGGGGGTCGCGCGTCCGGTCGCGCATTTCGGTCATGCGTTGCTGGTCAATCAGATCGTCAATCCGAATTTTAACAGTTTAATTCGATGGCAAAGCCATTGGCATGTGGTCAGGCAGAGTTGGACGTTTTTTCAGAACGACTTCGCCGGCCGGATCGCCAACAGAGTGACGCAAACCGGCCCGGCGCTGCGCGAAAGCCTGGTGATGGCGTTTGACGCCGCGTGGTACATCATCGTTTATGGCAGCAGCGCGCTGATCCTGCTCGGTTCGTTGGATTGGCACCTCATGATGCCGATGCTCACATGGTTTGTTTGTTACATCATCATGCTGCGTTATTTCGTGCCGCGCCTGCGCGACCGGTCTCGCGTGATGTCGGAGCGGCGCTCGACGTTCATCGGACGGGTGGTCGACAGTTACACCAACATACTGACCGTGAAATTGTTCGCTCGTGCGCGCGACGAGGATGCGTTCGTCCGCGATTCGGTGGATGATTACAACACAGCGGCCCGCGACCAGGCGCGCATGACCTCCGGCTATTCCATTACGCTGTTCCTGATGAACTCGACTTTGGTGCTCAGCACGTCGAGCATCGCGCTCTGGCAATGGTCCGAGGGTCACATCGCGGTCGCCGGAGTCGCCACCGCGATCCCGATGGCCTGGCAATTGACCAACATCGCCGGTTGGGTCGCACGCAGCGTCACCTCGATCTTTGAGAACATCGGCACCGTGCAGGACGGGATGAAATCGATCGATGTCCCGCGGCAGATGCCCGACCCGCCAGGTGCTGTCGAACTGGTGGTGAGCGGCGGGGAAATCCGTTTCGAAGACGTGCATTTCGACTATGGCAGAAAGCCGCGGCCGGGAGGCGTGCTGCGTGGCATCGATCTGACCATCGCGCCAGGCGAACGCGTCGGGTTGGTCGGCCCATCCGGCGCCGGCAAATCCACTCTCGTCAATCTCCTTCTGCACTTCTACGATCCTGGGCGTGGCCGGATCCTGATCGATGGGCAGGATATCGCGGGGGCCACTCAGGAAAGTCTGCGCACCCAGATCGCGATGGTGACGCAGGACACGTCGCTGCTGCATCGCTCGATCGCCGACAACATCCGTTACGGCCGTCCGGATGCGACCCAGGCGATGATCGAGGCAGCCGCGCGCCAGGCCGAAGCGCATGAGTTCATCGTTGATCTTGAGGACTGGCACGAGCGGCGCGGCTATGACGCGCACGTTGGCGAGCGGGGCGTCAAACTTTCCGGCGGGCAGCGGCAACGCGTCGCACTGGCCAGGGTCATTTTGAAGAACGCGCCGATCCTGGTGCTGGATGAGGCGACATCGGCGCTCGACTCCGAGGTGGAGGCGGCGATCCAGAGCCAGCTCGATGGACTGATGGATGGGCGCACGGTTATCGCGATCGCGCATCGGCTTTCCACCATCTCGCGAATGGATCGGCTGGTCGTGCTCGACCATGGGCGCATCGTCGAGGCAGGCTCGCACGCCGCGCTGCTGATGAAGAACGGGGTGTACGCAAGGCTGTGGCGGCGCCAATCGGGAGGCTTCGCGCCGGCTTTGGCGGATGTGGGAGCAAAGTAGCGGACGTGCCCAGGATGCCGATCTGGCCATTGTTGGCTACGATCGCGGTACAAACGCTGGCCACGATGGCGCTGTATTCGATGCCGACATTGGCACCTGAGGTCGCGCGCGATCTTAAAGTCAACGGAACATTGGTGGGGGGCTTCGTCGCGACTGGTTACGGCGTAGGAATTATCTCGGCCCTGCTGTCGCCGGGCCTGATCAGACGTTATGGCGGCGTGCGCGCGACCCAGGCGGTGCTGTTGGCCGCCGCGGGAATGCTGGCGATCGCCGCATCGAGCCACGGCATCATTGGCCTCGCCTGCGCCGCGATCGTGCTGGGTTCGGGATATGGCGCCGCCGCGCCGGCGAGCACGCATTTGCTGGTGCCGCACACGCCGCGCTCGGTGTTCAACATGGTGATGTCGCTGCGCCAGATCGGGGTTCCGCTTGGCGGGGTGGTCGCCGCGCTGATGTTACCGCCGCTCGTGCTGATCGCGGGTTGGCGTGGAGCGTTGCTGGTGGCGGTGGTCCCGGTGTTATTGTTGATCGTCGCGATGGAATTGCCGCGCGCTCGGTGGGACGCGGATCGCGATCCTCGGGTGAAGCCCTGGGGCAGGACGTTGCTGCAGCCGTTCCTGCTGTTGCGCGATTCGCGGTTGCTCCGCTTATCGGCGTCCTGTTTCATTTATTCCGGCATGCAACTTTGTTTCGTGTCGTTCATGACCGTGCAATTGACGACGGTCGTTGGCTTTGACCTCGTGCGCGCGGGCCAGATGCTCGCGGTCTATCAGGTCGCCGGGTCCATCAGCCGTCCGATCTGGGGCTGGATCGCCGACCGCTTTCTGACGCCGACACGGACGCTCGCTATTCATGGCGTGGGCATGGCGGTCGCGGCGGGTCTCGCCGGACATTTCACCATGGGCTGGACGGCGGTGGAGATCTTCGGGGTGGTGTTGCTCGCGGGCTGCAGCGCTGGCGGATATACCGGCGTGGCCTATGCCGAATATGCATCGCTCGGGGGTGTTCGCCGCACCGAGGCCACGGGCCTTGGGACCGCGCTCATGTTCTCGGGCGGATTGCTGCTGCCGCCGTTGGCCGGGGCGTCGATCACGCTGCTTGGCGGCTATCCGGTGACGTACGGCGCGATCGCGATCCTGGCATTGGCGAGCGCTGCATCGCTGTGGTGGGCACCGCCGCGCGTCTGACGGCTGTTTGGTGTCGCCCGGCAATTCACGCCAGGCAGATTCGACCGGGCGCGGCGTGGGGCGTTGCACTGGTACATGGTGTTTTCCGCGTGGCACACCGCTTGCGCTTGTGTGGCCGAGGTGATTCGCGATGCCCGGCCATGTCCCGATACAGCTTAACACGTTATTGCCCAGCCAATCGGCGCGTCCGGCGCCAACCGTCGACACGCGCGGTCTCGCCGGTGCCTTCGCGGTGCTACTTCGCGGGGTACTGCGAACCGGGAGCAGCCCGGTGACGACGCTCGCGGTTGGTGCGAAGCAACCACCGGTGCCTTCCGGGGATTTGAAGGCGGCGGCGAAAAAGGCTCTTGCCAATGTCCGGACCAATGACGGCTCCGGGCCGGAGGATCCGGTGACGGAGGCGGCGGTACCGGCTGGCCAGGCCGCTGCCAGCCCCGGTAAGCTTCCGGTCCGTTTCGAGGGGGCCGCCGAGGCGGTTCCAGAGGACGCCGGCAAGGCCGTCGCGGTCGGCGTCGCGGATAACGCTCCCGCGGCCCCTGACGGCCATGGCAAACCCGCCGGGGTCCCTGCTGGGATCATTGATAAGGTGCTCGATCGGCGGCCTGCCGGTAAGGCACGCACCCATGCCACGGACGCCATGGCCAGCAGTGAGGAAACCGTGTCGTCATCGCAACCGCCGGTAGGGCCAGCGGTTGCCCTTGGCGCGGCATCTCCGGCGCCGGTTGTACCGCGGCCTCTGGCGTTAACGCCGTTGCCATCGATGGACGCTCCCGCCGCCAATGCGACCCAGGTAACGCGGAGCGGCGCTCCGGCAAATCCGCGACCAGGTCTCGTCGATGCGCGATCGGCACGGGAAACACCGCCGGCGAACCCCGACCAATCGGACCCGCCGCCGGCAGCATCCGCGATGCCGCCGGTGACTGATATCAAATCGGATCGAGCCGCGGTCATGTCCGAAACACCGGCACAGACAATCGTGCTGATCGCGCAGCCCGAAGTCCAGCCGGCTGTCGCCACCCTGTCGCCGTACCCGCGACCCGATCAGAACCAACCCGCCGCGGTGCCTGACAGCCCGAAGCCCGCCGATCAGATCGCGCCCGCGTTGGTTGGCATGCTGACGACAACGGATGGTGTGCAGAGCGTGACGATCCGGTTGCAGCCCGCCGAACTTGGGGAAGTGCGCATCAGGATCGATCGCACCGCGGAGGGTGCCGCCCATGTCGATATCACAGCGGAACGGTCGGACACACTCTCATTGCTACAGAGAGATGAGCCCAAATTGCAACAGGTGTTGGACCAGGCGGGCGTTCCTTCGAATGGCAGAAGTGTCAGCTTTCAGGTCGGAACACCGGACCAGGTGGGTGCCAGCGCCGCTCGACCGGACAGCATGCAAGCGGGATCCAGTGGTTCCGGGCAGAATCAGAGCGGCGGCGCGTGGCGGCAAAGGGAAGACGCACCGCAAGATTTTGGCGGCGGTCCAGGAGCGGAACAGGAACAGCCGCGGGCACGCTGGTTTCGGGCTGGTCTCGACATCACCGCGTAATGAAGGGAAATTTCCATGACTCCAGTCTCAACGACGTCCACGGCGACTGCCACGGGGGCTTCCGCCGCGGCGAACCCGCTCGCCTCGTTGTCGTCGAATTTCGGTGACTTCCTGAATTTGCTGATGACACAGCTGCAGAATCAGGATCCGACCAGCCCGATGGACGCCAACTCGTTCACCAGCGAGTTGGTGGAGTTTTCGAGCGTGGAGCAGCAGATCGACACGAACACAAGCCTCACGCAGCTTATTCAGTTGACCCAGGCGGCCGACGTGACTCAGTCAGCCGCGATCGTCGGCAAGCAGGTGACGGTCAATGCGACCCAGATCGCATTGCAGAATGGCAGTGGCGCGCTTAATTTCACGGCGCCCGTGGCGGAGCCGGTCACCATCACGGTACAGGGCCCAACCGGAAACACGTTGCAGCAGGTGACGGCCAACGCGAACCAGGGGTCGAATACATGGAACTGGAACGGTTCAGATAGCAACGGGCAGACTTTGCCCGATGGAGCCTATACCGTGACGGTGACCGGTGGCGGATCGGGTGGTGCGGCGGGGACCGCGTTGCCATTCACCGTCGTGGGGACCGCGACCGGCGTCTCCACGCAAAACGGTATCGTAAACCTGCAACTTGGAGCTTTGTCGGTTCCATTCAGTTCGGTGGTTTCGGTCGGGTCCTGAGCCTAACAAAAGCTTTATGCGGCACTTCACGAATTGTCAGGTTTTTTCACATAGTCGCTGGTCCCAGGATAAAATGTGGAATCAGCGACATGGATATGCGGCCCGGGGCGCGGGTACGCGCGCGTGGCCTGAACTGGGATGTTCTTGAGGTAGATCGGGACGCGGGCTGTCAGCGCCTCAGTTTGCGGTGTGCCATGGGCGACATGGCCGGCCTGGAGTGGGAGGTGCATGTTCCTCCGGAACCGGTCGAACCGGTGGAAACAACATTCGATCCGCGACGTCCGGCGCCACTTTCACTGTGGCGATTGAAGCATCGCGCGCATCTGTTGAACGAGCTGCCCGGCGGAACGTCATTCATCGCGCATGAGCCAGGACGGATTCAGGTTGAGCCGTATCAACTCGTGCCTTTGATGCGCGCGCTCGAAATGGCGAGACCACGATTGCTGTTGGCGGACGGGGTTGGATTGGGCAAGACGATCCAGGCCGGCATCATCGCGGTCGAGCTCATCGCGCGCCGGCGGGCGCATCGCATCCTGATCGTCGCACCATCCGGACCGCTGTTATCGCAGTGGGAGCAAGAGACCAGGTTGCGTTTCGGCCTGAGATTCACGCTGATGTCGAGTGCGGCGGAACTGTGGGAGGTGCGCCGCGCGCATGAGCTTGGCGCCAACCCGTTCGATACCGTGTCGCTGTGCATCACCGCGCTCGATTTCGCCAGGCAGGATCACGTGCTGGAGGAGATGGAGCGGTCCGCATGGGATCTGGTGATTATCGATGAGGCGCATCATTGCGTGGCGCCCGGTACGGCGATGTCCCGGGAAATCACGTTGCGCAGACGGTTGGCCGAGGTGTTGGCGCGCCGGTCCGACGCACTGTTGCTTTTGACGGCGACGCCGCACGATGGTCACGACGCGCATTTCGCGTCTTTGATCGCGCTGTTGGATCCATCTCTGGTGGATGGCATGGGCGGCTTCGTCGGCAACGATTATCGTCGTCATGTGATCCGGCGAATGAAGGCCCATATTCGCGATCCGCGCACCGGCGCGCCGTTGTTTCGGCGCCGTCATGTCATGCCGGTAAAGGTCGATGTTGACGACGTGGATGTCCGCGACTTTCACCGCGCGTTATCCGCGTTCGTGGTGCCGCGGTTGCGGCGGCGTGCCGGTGCCGATGACGGGTTGGCATTCGTCAGCCTGTTGAAACGGTCCGTTTCAACGATCTCCGCTTGTGTCGCGACATTGCGTGTTGTCATGGACCGAATTGCCGGTGAGCCCGACGCGACGGCGGCGCGCCGGGAACGCGCGCGCGCCCTCCGCGCCTGGCGAAGACGTACAGCACTTTTTGGCGGTCTGAGCGCCGCGGAGGAAGCTAACCAAACGGCATTGGAAATCGAAAGCATGGCGGAGGCTTTGCGAGTTTTGCCTGACAGCGAACTCGGCGGGCTTATTCAATTGGGGCTAAAAGCCCAGGGTGGGGATCCGAAACTGGCGGCGATGATTTTGGAGGTGAGGTTGATCAGAATCAGGCATCCTCGCGCCAACATTCTGATTTATACGGAGTATACCGACAGTCAGATCGCGGCAACCCGGATTTTGCGCGCGGCGGAGGGGATCGCGGGAGATGTGCTCACGATCGGTGGGCAGGACGAGGACCACGCTCGCACCGCGGCGGCGCGACGATTCTCCGAGGAAGATGTCCTGATCCTGGTCAGCACCGATACGCTGGCTGAAGGACTTAATCTGCACAGCCACTGCTTTCATCTGATCCATCTGGATTTGCCGTATAACCCAAATCGGTTGGAACAGCGCAACGGACGGATCGATCGTTATGGCCAACGGCGGGAGCCGGAGATCCGGTACCTGTACATCCCCGGCACATTCGAAGAAAGCCTGTTGCTGCATCTGATCTCGAAGTATGAAACGGCCCGCCTGGCGCTCGATGTCATGCCCGACACGCTTGGTGTGACGGCCGAGCCCAGACGAGGGAATCTGACGAGCGGATTGTCGGAAGATCCGAACGATCTGTTTGAGTCGGATAAGGAAATGATCCAGACCCTCGATCGGGCGTCAAGAGACAGCAGTCCGGAAACGGTCGCCAATTTAATGCGGGAAATTGATCGCGGTTTTGACGCGTTCGAATTGATGGCGGTATCCCATGGTTGGTACGGCGTGCGCGGAGATGATGCCCTGCCGGAACAAACTCCGACCAGCTCCGAGGATTTGGCGGACTTTGTCGGCGCTGTCGCCGCGATGGAAACGGGAGAGCAGGCGACAACCGGGGACGAAATTCGGCTGCCGGCCAGTTGGGTGCACGGGCTTGACGGACTGCCGGGGTTCGAACCTGGTTCGCGTGTGCTGCGCTTTACGCGAGAATTCGGGACCTGGCATGATTCCGGCGGTCGATCCCTGGGCTTTATCGGCCGGGCGCATCCGTTGATTCTGCGTGCCGTTCGGCATGGTTGCGGCTTGCCTCGCATGGTCGCGGCCGGTCGCGGAGATCATCTCGGTTTGTTACTGACCTTCGAGTTGGAAATCGCGGCTTCGCATCGCATCCTGTTCAGGGAGATCGTTGGAGTGATGGCCAGGCCAGGCCATCCGCCCGTTGAATGGCGGCGTTTCGAGGCCGTCGAACCTTGCCTCCCTTACGACGAACCATGGGATCGGTCCTTCGCACCCTGGGCTGAACCGGCCCGATGCGAAGCGGAACTGTTGGCCGATCGGATCGCGGCGCGGCGCCATGCGGCATTTATGTCGCGTTACGATGCATTCAAACAGGAGGAGTCGAGCCGGGCGCGCCGTTGGCTGCGCGCCAGGGCCGATCTCTTGTGCGGGACATTCGTTGCTCCTACCGGGGACCTGTTCGGCTGGCGGGAGACCGGCCCGGACTGGCGATGGCGGGAGGATCCAGTGACAAGGCTGGTCTCATTCGCCACCGATCCCGCCACATCCGGGCCGCAACGCCGGGCCGCCAATCAGGCACTGGAACTTTACCGGGAGATCGGCCGCTCGGACGCAATTCCCGGGCCCATCGTGACCCGTTCGATCGGGATGCTGATGTTGGTGCCGTGAGGTGAACCCGGAGTGTGAATTTTCTGGCCCACTGCTGACGCCAGGATTCACCGCGCGCGCGTTGCCCGATTTGCTGTCGCGGCTTGGCCTTTTTCCCACCAACCCCGCCGCCGCGTGGCGAGCGATACAACATGGTTTGCGGGATTTCGCGGCGGCCGGAGGACCGGTACGGGTCCTGCGCCATATCATGACTCCGCTCGCGGATGCGTTGGGCTACACTGAAATCAAACGCGAGGACGCTGTCGCGACACGTCAGGGTCCCGAAG
>Ga0182030_10027990_pt1 | contig 10104 bp, 13 predicted proteins | sample 812S3MmetaG_FD_121299 | JGI IMG/M metagenome (GOLD analysis project Ga0182030, IMG submission 121299) | Permafrost microbial communities from Stordalen Mire, Sweden - 812S3M metaG (Illumina Assembly) | ecosystem: Environmental > Terrestrial > Soil > Wetlands > Permafrost | place: Sweden... | reverse complement strand
GTCTGGACAAAGTCTGCCAACGACATCGTCCTCAAGGTCAATCGTGGCAGGGCAGCCTTGAAAATGCCGCCGCTGGCAGCGGCAGGCCTATTGTAGCCATTAGCGTGAGACACTACACTAGCATCGCCCGGAAGAAAGGCCGCAGGTCGTCAGACGTGGTCGCAGCGATTCGCAAACAAGCGGGACTATAGGAGTTGGCAATGCGCTATCCGATTGCGATCGAAATCGGCACTGAAACCACGGCTTGCGGCGTGGTCGTTCCCGATTTGCCGGGCTGCTTCTCGGCCGGTGACACACTCGACGACGCCATCGCTGCTGCCGAAGAGGCAGCCGCGGCCTGGATCGACGCAACAATCGACGCGGGCGGCATTGTTCCGGCCGCTTCCTCGATCGAGGCTTTGCGGGCAAAGCCGGAATATGCGGATTGGGCGTTCGGCGTGATCACCATCGATCCGAAATTGCTCGACAGCACGATTGAGCGGGTGAACATCACCCTGCCGCGCCGGGTCCTGGTGCGCCTCGACGCCCAGGCCCGTGCCGCAGGCGTGAGCCGCTCTGGCTATATCGCCCATCTGACCTTGGAGACGGCGGCCGGAACCCGATCGTAGCGCGCCGCCCACTATGCGGGGGCGAACTCGCGATCCTTCTTCGGAATCAGGTCGTAGGGCAGCGCAAAACCCGGCAGAGCCTTCAGGCGACGAGACCAAGCCTCCACATTCGGCCATTTGCCGATGTCCATGCCGCCTTCGGCCATGAATACCATGCGGCCCCAGCAGCCGATATCGGCGATGGTCGGGCCGTCGCCAACCAGCCAGTCGCGGCCATCCAGCGCCTTGTCCACGAAGCCCACCGTCGCGTCGGCGAGCGGACGGAAATACTCCATCACCGCCGGATCGACGCTGCGGAACCGCGAGTAATGCCGCACCTTGGCGACGTTGGTAATATTATCCGCCTCCCACGACAGCCACTCCCGCGCCGTCCACTGCTCTTGCTCCGTGCGGCCGGCGAAGTGGCCGGTGGTGCGGCCGAGATAGTCGAGGATGACGTTCGACTGCACGATGGTCAGCCCGCGATGGCGCAGCGCCGGCACCTGGCCGTAGCGGTTCACCGCCAGGTATCCGGCATGTTTCTGCACACCGAATTTGAGGTTCACGGTGCGGAAGCTGAATGGCAGCCGAGCCAGCGACAGGTAGAGCATCGGCTTGTAGCTGGAGCTTGACGTGAAGCTGCCGAACAGCGTCAGCCGCTCGGGCGGATTGGGCGCGGTGTTGGTAACGGGCAGCGCCGGTGCGGTGTCATTCATAGCGGGATCGCCAGCAAGGTGTCGAAGCGCGAACTGTCGCAGATCACCAGTCGTTCGACAAAACGCAAGCTACCGTCGGTGTCTTCACGCAGGCGGTCGAGATAGACTCCGGCAGCGAACAGGTCCATCCGGCCGTCACGCATGGTGCGTATCACCAGGAACGGCGCCTCGGCCGTGATCTCGTTTCCCTCCGTTGCGCCGACCGACGGCATGCCGACGATGTGGCGGTAGTTCTGCCGTTCGTAGATGTTGGCCTGCCGCAAGGCGGAGACCCGATCGTGCAGCATGTTGCGAGAGTCGGCGTATACGACGCCCGCCGCGTAACCCCGCTTGTGATTATCCGCGGTGGTAATCTTGTAGAGGCAGCGTTCGTGGAAGAAGCCTGGCCAGTCCTCCAGCCGATCGGCGTCGATGCAGGCGGCGTAAGCCGTGTTCAGCGTCGCCAGGCGGAACAGCGTTTCCGGGCCGGTCATTGCGTCATACCTCCATCAGCCGTCGCCATTCTTTCCAGAAGCCGCGCACCGCGGCTTCCGTGGCGCGGGTGGTTTGGGTTTCCGCGCCGGAACCGCCCATTTCCACCACCGATTCTTCGTCCTCGGCCGCCGCGGTGCCACGCTGCACGAAGCCGCCGACGCAGCCGTCTTCCATCGAGACGAACCCGGCCGGCCCGACCAGGTTGCACTGCTTCAGGCGCAGCGCGCGCATGTCCGGCGTATCGTCGGCAAAGCCGAGATAGGTCCAGTGCAGATCCATCGCATCGACGCCGCGCGGCACGATCTGCCGCACCGCCAGGCAGTTGTGGATCTGCTGCAAAATGAAGCCGGGGAACACACTGAGGATCTGCAACTGGATGCCGTCGCCCCACTCGTCGCGGATTTCCAGCAGCCCGGGATCGGCGAGTCGGAAGCTTTCGTTGTCCGAGCGCAAGCCGGCGTCGCGATAGGTGGTGTCGGCGGTTTGCTGCGGCGCCAGCGTGGTGGAGGCGTGGTGCGCGCCGCTCTCGCTGACCAGCACGCCGCCGCCCTGGCTCAGGCGCGTGATCCGGAAGGTGGCGAAGAACAGATGCAGCAGACTGGCGTGATAGGTGTCCTTCACGTTCTCCATGTAGAGCTTCCAGTTGTTCGGCAGCGGCTGGACGAAGCGGCCGATGACCTCGACCGGCTTTTTCAGCACGCGGCGAACGCGGGCGACGATTGCTTCGCCGAGATACGCTTCGATCGGCGGGGCCGCTTCCGACAGCGTGCCGAACACCAGGCCGCAGAACACCGTGGTGCGCAGCTTGCGCGGGCCGATAGCGGACATGTCGAAGTCTTTCGCCATGCCGCCCTGGCCGTTGACACCATGGCGGAACGCCACCGAGGTGAGATTGCCGCAGAGATCGTAGCGCCAGGCATGATAGACGCAGGCAAAGTCCTTGGCCGAGCCGCCGTCTTCCAGGCAGATCAACGCGCCGCGATGGGCACAGCGGTTTTCGAACGCGTGCACCGCGCCGTCGGCCCCACGCACGACGACGACCGGCATCTCGCCCACGAACGTGGTGCGGAAATCGCCTTGGTTCGGAATGTCCACGTCCAGGCAGAGGAAATTCCATGTCGGGCCCTGGAAGATGCGAACCTGTTCCTGGCGCGCGACGTCGCGCTGCTGATAGACCCAGAAGGGTACGCGGGTAAGGCCGGGCGGCCAGGCATGGGTCTGGCCGCCGATACCGGGTTGTACGCTGGTGCCGTCCATTTGCGCCCTCCCTGGGATTGGTTGGGGGCAGCCTACACGAAGTTGGTGCCGCCGTTTAGCTGCACCGTCTGGCCGGTCATGTAGGGGTTGCCGAGCACCATCAGCACCGCCTGCGCCACCTCCTCCGGCGTGCCCATGCGGCCGAGCGGGATGCGCTTTTCGTATTCCTCGCGGCGCGCCGCCATCATGTCGGTGTCGATCAGCGACGGCGCCACGGCGTTGACCGTGATGCCTTCCTTGACGAGGCGCGCGGCGTAACCTCGCGTCAGCCCCTCCATGCCGGCCTTGGAGGCGTTGTAATGCACGCCGATGCCGCCCGCCCCGCGCGCCGCACCGGAGGAGATGTTGACGATGCGGCCCCAGCGCTGTGCGCGCATGTGCGGCAGCGCGGCCTGGGTGCAGAGGAAAGCGGATTTGAGGTTCACCGTGATGGTGGTGTCGAAGTCGGCTTCGGTCAGGTCATCCACGGTGCGGATCAGCGCGATGCCGGCGTTGTTGACCAGCACATCGACCGGACCGAGTTGTGCGGCGATCGCCTGCATCATGGCGGCGACACCGGCGCTGTCGGAGACGTCGGCCCCGACGGCGACGGCGCGGCGGCCCATGGCGCGCACGGCTTCCGCGACGGCGTGCGCGCCGTCGGCGCGTTCACGGTAGTTCACCGCGACGTCGGCACCCGCTTCGGCGAGCGCCAGCACAACGGCGCGGCCGATGCCACGCGAGCCGCCGGTCACCAAGGCTATGCGGTTGGTCAGGGTGGGGAGAAGGGACATCAATGGTTCACAACAGACAGGTGAGGACCAAAAACAACATGGCAGTACCCAATGCACCCGAGCGCGTCATGCCGCGATGCCGCTCGTGCGATAGGCCGCGCGCAGCGGAATACGAAACCCGATCGACTCCAGGACCAGTTCGCCCTCGGCGTCGATATATTCCGGCTCACTCGGCCACGACCCATCGGCCTGCCGCCGCAACACCTCAGCCGCGATCGACGTCGAGCGGACCAGCACGATCTCGGCCACCGAGGGGATGCTCGTATAGGCCCAGACATTCGCGCGCGTCTCCCGCGCGTTGGTCGGCGACAGGATCTCGATCAGCAGGACGGGGTCAGGCATCGTGGGTCCGCCAGCCGGTGGAACGCAGGTCACGCCGAGGTCGGGGATTAGAAAGTTCTTGGTGGACCGGACCCGTGGCACAATGCCGGGCGCGACGCCCAAGCGACAGGGGCTGCCGCGGTCGGCAAGATGATTGCGGATCAGCGCTCCCAGTTCGCCCTGGATCATGCCATGCGCATCGGAAGCAGGCGCCATCATCTCCGGCTCGCCGTCGCGCAGTTGCCACAGTGCGCCTGAGCGGTCACCCGAATCCCAGTCAAGGAATTCGGCAACGGTCATGCCGGGCGAAGGTTTGCGAAGTGCTACCATTCACACAACGTAGACGATTTCCGCCAGACGCGCCACGCTAGCCACGATAGCCTCCGCTGGCAGGAGCATCACGTCAGGACCGCTTCCCGCCGCTTTTCGCGATCGATCAGCGGCGTTGCGCGGCGGGCCCGTATGTCTTGAACCGCTCGTGCGCCGCCTGCATCTCCTCCGGCGTCAGCAGCCGCACGGCGCCGGCAGCGCGCGCCAGCAGATATTGCCGGCACAACGTCTCCAACAGCACCGCGCCGGCCAGTGCGTCGTCGGCGTTCCGCCCGTGCACGATCATCCCATGGTTCGCGAGCAAGCATGCTGTGCGTCCCTGCATCGCCGCCACGGCGACGCGCGCCAGGTCCGGCGTGCCGAACGTCACGTAGGGCGCGCAACGCACGTCGTCGCCGCCAAACCGCGTGACCATGTAGTGGAAGGCTGGCAGCCCCTCGTTCAGGCACGCCAGAGCCGTGCAGGCATCGGCGTGGGTGTGCACCTGCCAGACGGCGGCCGGAAACGCCTGGTAGATCGCCGCGTGCATCGACCATTCCGACGACGGGGTCGCGTCGCCGTGCACCGTTCCATCCAGGGACATCGCGACGATGCCAGTCTCGCGCAGCGTCGCGGCGGAACAACCGGAGGGGGTGATCAGCATCCCGTCCGGCGTGCGGGCGCTGACATTGCCGGAACTGCCGGTGTTCATGCCGCGCTGCGCAAGGTCGCGGTAGAGCGCAACGAGAGCACGGCGGGTCGGGGGGCGGCGCGGGGGCGCGGGCATCAGCGGGGGATCAAGACGACGGCAGGAAAGCAGTCTGCCGACCCGATCACCCTCACCCTCGGTGCTGCGCACCATCGACCTCTCCCGCGCAGCGGGAGAGGTTCCGTCACGCTAATCATCCAGATCCGCACCCCACATTTTCTCCAGCGCGTACATGCTCCGAGCCTCCGGCTTGAACAGATGCACCACGATATCGCCGGCATCGATCAACACCCAGTCGGAGCCGCCCTTTCCTTCCACCTGCACACGCTTCAAACCGGCCTGGTGCAGCTTCTCGCTCAGATGCTGCGCCATCGCGGCGATCTGCCGGTCGGCCAGGCCGGTCGCGATCACCATGCGGTCGCAGAACATCGCCTTGCCTTCCAGATCCAGCGTGACGACGTTTTCCGCCTTGTCATCGTCCAGGCTGCCGACGATCACCGATTGCAACTTCTCCAGCGCGCTCGGCTCCGCCACCTTGCGCCGTGCGCGCGGTGCAGCCTTCGGGCCCGCGGCGATGGTCTTCTTGCGCGGCGTCCCGGGCGTCTTGTCGGCCGCTGCCATCGGCGGTTTCGGCCGCTTGCGCGCAGTCGGTTTGTGACGCGCCGGTGACGCGGGTGGCGACGGTTTGGCTATGGCACGGCTCCTTTGTCACCAGCGCGGATCGCGGTGGCGGAAACAGCATTTTGCGGCGCGCTCAGCAGCACCCAACCTGGCGCATCGCCCGGCAACATGGCAGCCTCACGTTCCGGACGCCGCGCATGCCGCATCCGCTGTGCCGCCCGACTCGCCAGCGCGCGCCGTGTATAGCCCGGACGCGGCAGCACCGCGACCGGAATGCGACGCAGCATGTCCTGCCAGCGCCGCCACCGCGGCAACTGCGACGGGATGTCGGCGCCCATCAGCCAAACGAACCGCACCCGAGGAAACCGCCGCAACAAGACCCGCACTGTGTCGATGGTAAACCGCGTGCCCAACCTCGCCTCGATCGCCGTCGCCAGCACGCGCCGCCCGTCGGCAATCCGGCGCGCACCCGCCAGCCGCATTGCCAGAGGTGCCATGCCGGCCTGCGGCTTCAACGGATTACCCGGCGACACCAGCAGCCACACCTGATCCAGCCGCAGCCGCCGCAACGCCAGGGCCGCGACATGACGATGCCCCGCATGCGCCGGATTGAACGAACCCCCGAGCAAACCGACGCGCATCCGCCGCCGGTCGCCGAACCGCGGCAGGCTGTCGGCGACACGCGCGTTCAGGGACGCACCTGACCCGTGCCGCGCACGACGTAGCGGTAGGTGGTCAATTGCTCCAACCCCACCGGGCCGCGCGCATGGATGCGGCCGGTGGCGATGCCGATCTCGGCGCCGAACCCGAATTCACCCCCGTCGCAGAACTGGGTCGAGGCGTTCCACAAGCCGACTGCGGAATCCAGACCGGTCAAAAAACGTTCCGCCGCCACGATGTCGTCGGTGACGATGGCGTCGGTGTGTTCGCTGCCGTGCCGTGCGATGTGCGCCAGCGCGGCATCGACCCCATCGACCACGGCGACGGACAGGACCGCATCCAGCCACTCGGTGTCGAAATCCGCATCGTTCGCTGCCGGCAACGCGGGCACGATGTCCCGCGCCGCGGCATCCGCCCGGAAATCGCAGCCCAGCGCCCGCAGATCGGCGACGATCGAAGGCAGCAGTGCCGGCGCGATCGCGCGATCGATCAGCAGAGTCTCGGTGGCGCCGCAAATCCCGGTGCGCCGCATTTTCGCATTGGCGACGATCCTGCGCGCCATCGCATGGTCCGCCGCCGCGTGCACATAGGTGTGGCAGAGCCCCTCGGCATGCGCCAGCACCGGCACGCGCGCCTCGCGCTGCACCCGTTCCACCAGCGATTTTCCCCCGCGCGGGATGATCAGGTCGAGCAATCCGGCACCCGCCAACATCGCGGCGACATAGGCGCGATCGGCACTCGGCGCGACCTGCACGCACGCTTCCGGCAGCCCCGATGCGCGCAGCCCGTCCACCAGCGCCGCGTTGATCGCCTGCGCGCTGCGCGTGCTTTCCGAACCGCCACGCAGGATCACCGCATTGCCGGATTTCAGGCACAGTGCGGCGGCGTCGGCGCCCACGTTGGGTCGGCTTTCGTAGATCATGCCGATCACGCCGATCGGCGTGGCGATGCGCTGGATGCGCAGCCCGTTCGGCCGCGTCCACTCCGCCAGCACACGGTCCAGCGGATCGGGCAACGCGGCAACGTCCTCCAGGCCGCGCGCCATCGCTTGCACCCGCGCCTCGGTCAGCGCCAGGCGGTCGCGGAACGCCGCAGTCCCCGTGGACGCCGCGAGATCTGCGGCATTCGCGGCCAGGATCGCCGGCGCCTGCGCGCGCAGCGCCGCCGCCATCGCGTGCAGCGCATCGTTTCGCTGCGCCGCGCTGCTGCGGGCGAGCACATGGGACGCGGCGCGCGCGGACTGCGCGGCACGTTGCAGATGCTGGGTGGCGTCGGTCTCGATATGCATGGCCAGGTTCCTTCGGCGTTACTTTGACGCCAATGGTCATTGGTTTCCAGGGGCAGCCACCGCATGGCGGGTCAGATCAGATGCAGAGCCTTCACGATGTCAGGGCCCTGACGACGTCCAGGGCAACCACCGCCTCGGCATTGCTGACCGGAAGCAGCGGGATGCCGTCGCGTTGCCAGGAGGGCACCGGACGACGCAGGGATTGGCGGGCCAGGTCGGTCACGACCTCGCCGATCGTCTTGTGCTGTTGCCGGGCCAGCACCTTCGCCGCCGCCAGCACGTCATCGTCGATCGAAAGGGTCGTCCGCATCACAGCCTCCTGCATCAGGCATCACGCATCAAATGCACGGAGTCAAACTGCCGCCAGTCGGCGCACCACGAGCCGATCGGCGAGCCACATCACAGCCCCTTGCGGGCCCCTCGCCTTCCCCAGCCAACCAGCTACCATCGCCGGGAATGTCCGGCACGACCGCACGTTCCGCGATCGGCACGACCGCACGTTCCGCAAGAAGACAAGGGAGATACGACCATGCCCGAAGCAGCAAATGCTGCCGGATTGAGCCATGAGATCACCGACCTGGAACGCCAGACCATGGCGCGCGTCGCACGCCGGCTGCTGCCGATGCTGATCGCGTGCTATTTCGTTGCCTATCTGGACCGGGTGAATGTCGGCTTCGCTTCCCTCACCATGAACAAGGCGCTGGGCTTCAGCTCCGCGGTCTATGGTTTCGGCGGTGGTATTTTCTTCCTCGGCTACTTCATCTTCGAAGTCCCCAGCAACATCCTGCTGTCGAAAGTCGGAGCGCGCGTCTGGATCGCACGCATCCTGATCACCTGGGGCATCATCTCCGCCTGCACCGCACTCGTGATCGGGCCGATGTCGTTCTATTCCGTCCGCTTCGTGCTCGGCCTTGCCGAGGCGGGCTTCTTCCCCGGCATTATCCTTTACCTGACCTGGTGGTTTCCGTCCTATTACCGGTCCCGCATCGTCGGCGTTTTCATGGCCGCCATCCCGCTCTCCAACATCCTCGGTTCCATCGTCTCCGGTTTCCTGCTCGATCTGGACGGCTGGATGGGCATCGCCGGCTGGCAATGGCTGTTCATCATGGAGGCCGCGCCCGCGGTCATCCTGGGCGTGGCGTTCTGGCTCACCATGACCGACTGGCCGTCGCAGGCACATTGGCTGGAGCCCGCGCAACGCGACTGGCTGATGCACCGGCTGGATGCCGAACGCTCCCAGCGTGAGTCCATCCGCCGCTACAGCCTGACGCAAGCCCTGACCGACAAACGCGTCCTGCTGCTGAGCCTGGTGTATTTCGGCGGCACCTTTTCCGGCTACGGCATCGCCTTGTTCCAGCCGCAGATCGTGCACCGCCTGGCCGCCGGATTCGGCATGACCGGCCTGATCAATGCCATCCCCTATGTGTTCGGCGCCATCGCGATGGTGCTGTGGGGCCGCCACTCCGACCACACCGGCGAACGCCCGAAGCACGTCGCCATCGCCTACTACACCGCCGCCATCGGCCTGATCGCCACCGCGCTGATGACCGATCCGATCCTGACCATGACCATGCTGGTGATCGCCTCGATCGGCGGATCGTCCACCGGCCCGACCTTCTGGAGCCTGCCGACGGCGATGCTGTCCGGCACCGCGGCGGCAGGTGGCATCGCGCTGATCAACGCGCTGGGCAATCTGGGCGGGTTCTTCGGGCCCTATCTGTTCGGCCTGATCAAGGATGCCACCGGCGGCAGCTTCACCTTTGGCCTGATGGCACTGGCGCTGGGACCGATCATGTCGGCCTCGCTCGTGCTGATGCTGGGGCACGACCGGCGGCTGGAACACATCCCGATGCGCCAGCCCGCACCGGGGCAGTAGGGGTCTGCCCATCGCGCGTTCTGGCCGGCCCGCGGGGTCAAGCGCCTGCGGGCCGGCCATGACCGGGGACGCGGCTGGTCTTAGCGGGTGGTGGTGGTCGTCGTACTGCTGGTGGTGGAACCGCTGGCGACCGGCGGAGGCATGGTTTGCATGGTCCGCGTGGTGGTGGAGTCGTCCGCGACGCCGTTTTCGTTCCGGTAGGTCGTACGCCTGGAGTCGGTCTGCGTGCCCCTGCCATCGTCGGTCCGCTGGGTGCGCGTGGTGCTCAGCGTGCCCGATTGCGGCGAGACCACCACCGGAGCGCCCGTGGACGTGGTCGTGGTCTCCGACGACGTGGTCTGCGCCGCGGCGATGCCGCTCATCAGCGCAAACGCTGCCGCGCCTGCCAGTAGATATCGTGTCATGGCGTGATCCCCACAAACAGTTCACCGTCGCGTCGCGACCGGTGGCGTCTGCGCAGACGTGGGGGGGCCGGAAGGGCGCAACCAGCTTCGGATTCTACCTACATCGACG
>Ga0182030_10027989_pt1 | contig 10104 bp, 13 predicted proteins | sample 812S3MmetaG_FD_121299 | JGI IMG/M metagenome (GOLD analysis project Ga0182030, IMG submission 121299) | Permafrost microbial communities from Stordalen Mire, Sweden - 812S3M metaG (Illumina Assembly) | ecosystem: Environmental > Terrestrial > Soil > Wetlands > Permafrost | place: Sweden... | reverse complement strand
GTGCTCGCCCATCCAGCGACCCCACTCGGCACGCATCTTTTCTTCAGCAGGCTTTCTGGTTGCCGGATCGGTCTTGGCCCATTCCGATATGACGTCAGTCGGGACGAGATAAAGAATTAGGAATTTCTTCAGTGTTGAGGTCGTCATGTGTTCTCCATGAGTCTTGCAGTAGTTCGCATAGCGTAGCTAGACCGGTTTTTAAGTCTTCACAGAGCTACGACGAACGGCTGCGGCCGATTTCGACACGAGACGTGCGACTACCTCCATGGATGGTCGTCGGGTCCGACGCAAAGCTCGGCGGAAAGAACCCGCAATGGCTGTCGATCTTCCGGGCACTCGTTCGTCGTATCGACTGAAAGACCCGGTTAGATCGTCCGTTCAGTGGAACTAGAACCCATTAAGTGTATGATTCTATGGAGATTACGATATGAAAGTCATTGTTTTTGTCAAAGCCACCGCCGAGAGCGAGGCCGGGGTCATGCCATCTCAGGAGCTCCTGACCGCCATGGGTGCGTACAACGAGTCGCTGGTTAAGGCCGGTATCATCCTCGCGGGGGAAGGACTGAAGCCGAGTCGACACGGCAAACGAGTCCATTTTTCCGGCAAAACCCGAACGGTCACCGACGGCCCATTCCCCGAGACCATGGAACTGGTCGCTGGTTTTTGGATCTGGCAGGTTCGCTCCATCGAGGAGGCGGTCGAGTGGGTGAGACGTTGCCCAAATCCGATGTTGACGGACTCGGACATCGAAATTCGTCCGGTCTTCGGACCCGAGGATTTCGGCGAAGCACTGACGCCTGAACTCAAGGCCCATGAAGCTGACCTCCGACGGGAGGCCGACATCCGGCAATAGCATGGCGCCGATGTAACCAATGCTTGGGGCTAGGGTTTTCGGTATGCGGGATAAAAAAAATCTAGGCCCGCGGTGGGTCGCCAGCTAGGAATGTCTACCACCTCGCAGAGTAACTCGGTGACATTGCATTTAGGAGTGATCGAATGGCTTACATGCTGCTCGTGGTGGAAAAACCCGGCGATCGTGCCGCGCTATCGGAGGGAGTGGGGGAAGGACGCTACGATCGCATGTTGCGTTACAGCGCAGACTTGAAGGAACGTGGGCTGCTGACCATGAGTCAATCCCTCAAGACCGACTCCACTGGAGTGCGCGTCACACGACAGGGCAACAAGCTGGTTGTCCGCGATGGTCCGTTCGCTGAGGCGAAGGAAATGGTCGGCGGATTCTTTCTCCTCACCTGTGCAACCCGAGAGCAGGCGTTCGACATTGCACGAACCTGCCCCGCAGCCGAATGGGCCACGATCGAGGTGCGCGAACTGGGGCCGTGCTTTCAGTGACACTGCGTTGCCGTTGAGGAGAAGTTGTGAATCGCCGCGCCATCGAACGAACGATCGAAGCCGTCTGGCACATGGAGTCAGCCAAAGTCATTGCAAAACTCGCGCGGATGCTCCGCGACGTTGGGCTCGCCGAGGAGATTGCGCAGGACGCCTGGGTCGCGGCGCTGGAGCAGTGGACCCAAGCGGGTGTTCCGGAGAACCCGGGTGCATGGCTGATGACCACAGCGAAAAATCGGGCTATCGATCAGTTACGACGGCGCCAACTGGTGGAGAGAAAAAGCGCTCTTATGACGCACGATCCCGATCTGCTCGGTAGTGCCCACGTCGACGCGGACGACGCCGATTCGATTGCTGATGATCTATTGCGACTGATCTTTACGGCCTGCCACCCGGTGCTTTCCATGGAGGGGCGTGTCGCCCTCACGCTGCGGTTAGTGGGTGGCTTGACCGCCGCGGAAATTGCCCGAGCATTCCTCACCTCGGAGGTCGCGATCCAGCAGCGCATCGTGCGCGCGAAGCGGACTTTAAGCGAAGCACGCATACCCTTCGAAGTCCCCGGCGCCGCAGATCGTGCCGAGCGCCTCGCTTCCGTGCTTGAAGTGATCTATTTAATCTTCAATGAAGGCTACGCAGCGACATCGGGAGAGGATTGGATGCGACCCACGCTGTGTGAGGAAGCATTGCGTGTGGGCAGAATCCTCGCCGAGATCGACCCGACAGCGTCGGAGGTTCACGGGCTGGTTGCCTTGATGGAATTGCAGGCATCCAGGACGCCGGCGCGAGTGAGCGCATCGGGGCAGCCAATCTTATTGCTCGAACAGAATCGTGCCTTGTGGGATCACCTGTTGATCGGCAGAGGATTCGCAGCGCTGGGTCGTGCAGAGAGTTTTGGCGGCCCACTCGGCGCTTATACGCTACAAGCCGCGATCGCGGCTTGCCACGCCCGGGCGCATGCACCTGAAGACACCGATTGGCCGCGAATCGTGGCGTTGTATGACGCGCTCGATCAAGTACAGCCATCCCCCGTCGTGACCTTAAACCGAGCCGTCGCGGTGTCGATGGCCTATGGACCGGAGGCAGCGCTGGAAATCGTCGACCGTTTGCGGAACGAATCGCGGCTCCGCGATTATCACCTGCTTCCAAGTGTGCGCGGCGACTTGCTGCAGAGGCTTGGCCGATTGCGGGAGGCGAGTGCCGAGTTCTCGCACGCGGCATCACTGACTCAGAACGCGCGAGAACGCAGCCTGCTGCTGCTGCGCGCTGCCGATTGCGGTAAAGAGATTGGGCCTCTCAACTAAAGGGTCCCAATTACGGCGCATTTCGGCATGTTTAGTTGCGGAGTCTCGCCGCGAAATGGTTGTCCGCCCGCCACGGGCGTGGAGATAGAGCATGAAAGGCAATGCGAACAGCAAATCAAATGTTATTGAGCCCGGTGGTGTTGACGAATACGTCAAAAAATGTCCAAAGGACATTCAGCCCGGATTGCAGGACATTCGAAGTGCTATACGGCTAGCAGCGCCGGGCGCCACCGAAACACTCAGTTATTTCCAAATGCCTGGATATTCCTATGCGGGCTACGATTACAACGGAATGTTCGCCTGGTTCAGCTTTAAGGGGTCGTATGTGCGCTTACATGTTCGCCCTCCTGTGTTAAATGACAACATCAAGCACCTTGGAGATTACTCCACTACAAAGGCCGTTATCAGCTTCCCGGCGAACAAGGCAATTCCGAAGGCGTTGGTGCAGAAGTTGGTGAAGGCAAGCATTAAGGCAATGAAGCAAAAGTCGAAAGTCGCATAATTCAATCCCGCGGCCGGCGAAATCGTGGCGCAGCAGACGCAGGCAGCCGGGCACCCGTGAAGCGCGGCGATTTTCAATTGCACTGCCCCACGGCAGACTACCGCCTACACGCGCGGTGAGTCAGTGCTCGCCAGAAGCCGGCCGGCGCGCCAGGCGTAATGTTCCGCGCGTCACCACGATTGCAGCCAGAGCCACAACAGACAGGATCAGGCCATTAAGGCGGGGATCAAAGAATGAGCCCTGAATGGGAAACAACTGCCAGCAGACATTCGACACGGCGTGAAGCAATGCCACGCCGAAGACGCTTCGGCCCGCCCGGTTGTACAACCAGACCATGATGATCCGCATAGACACGGTGCCCAGTGACCACCACGCAATCCACGCGGGCACCCGATGTGCCTGCGTCAGGGCGACCGAGTGCCAGATTGCCCACACGCCACCCAGGAGAAGTGCGGATTGGAGCGCGCCCCACCGAGCCTGCAATCGATCCAGCGCATACCCGCTCCATCCGAGCTCTTCACCCAGCGCGCCGACCATGAATGCGAGGAAAAGGCCCATGGCCGGGAGCACGGCAATGTGGGGTACTGGAACGGCTACCCCGGTCCAGCGCAGCAGCGCGAACGAGGCCACCGTGACGCCAGGCATCAGCAGCACAATCGGAAGATACCAGCGCTTCGGAATTTGTCCGCCATCGAATGAACGACCGAGAAGCGCGGCTACTCCCGTTTTTCCGCGCTCCCGATAGGTCAGGATCCAGGCGGCCAGGGCCGGGCACACAAACATCGCTGCGGCGATGGGCAATCCGGGTAGCAGTTGGACGTCGACCACCATGCCGACGAGCCAAAACGGGACCGCCAGCGCGAATACCAGAAGGAAGAACGGCAGTACCGATGGCGACTTGGCTACGCTGTAAGGGCCCCAGGCGCTGGGTGATTCTCCCGGCACCTAGTGCGCTCCGGTCTTGGACTCGAGAGGGGTGCAATAGCTCATTCACGACCCGCATTCAAAAACGCAGCGCCCTCACGCACTGTGTCCACCATGTGACCGACCAGGGCATGTCCACCGGTTTGGAAGACGACGAGACGGCCGTCGGAGACACTTGAGACAATGAGCCTGGCACGGCGGGCCGTACCAAAGCGGTCATCCTCCGCGCTGACCGCAAGAACCGGGCAGCTGATCTTCTCCATCGCATAGGGTTCGCGCGCGGCCGCCGTAGCCACGTCGAAATTCATGCCCGCCACACGCGGTCCGACTGGGAGCAGATGATCCAATACCTGCTGGACGCGTGCCTGTTCATCGTGATTGGCTCCACGCACGACCGCCGCATCGGTCCCGAGCATCGTGCGCGGCATGTCGCCAGGCAGAACAGGCATCAACTTGATTAAAGCCCACGCAAGGAAATCGGAGTTCACCATCGCCCGAACCAGAATACCGCCGTGGATCGTCATTCCTGGCGGTAGGTAATCCGCAGGGACCAGGAGAACGAGCGCTCGAACGCGTTCAGGGTGACGGATGGCCAATTGCATTGCCGACCAGGCACCCGCGGAGATACTCACCACATCGACCTTGGCGATGCCGAGGTGGTCGAGCAGTTCGACATAGGCATCGGCCTGCATCGCAGTCGTCAAGTGTGGGGGCATGCCCGACCGCAGATACCCGAAGCGGGACGGGGCGATCAATCGATAGCCATGCTCGGCCAATGGGCCGGCCATATCGAGTGCCTGGTCAAAGCCGCCCGCAGCGCCATGGACGACCAAGGTCGGCTCGCCAGTCCCGATCTGTGCATATTCCATGGTGGCGAATGACGTCGCCATTGTCGTACTGCGGCCGACAACGCGGGCACGGGCCTTCGCGAGGTCGCGCGCATAAAGGGCAAAGACGGCCAGGCCAGCGGCAACCAGAACGGCGAGAATGCATAGAGTGCGACGGTGCATAAGGGTCGAGAATAGCGGCATAGATACGCTGGAATCTATGATCCCCCGAATTCGTCAAGATTGGACCTGCGGGCGATCGATCAATTGGACGGTGGGCGTTACGCTTCCGCTAGCGAGGTCATCCGCGATGGGCTGCGGTTCCTCGACGCGGACCAGCTGCGTCGCCAAGCGGTAATTGAGTTCAATCGCGAGATACGGCAACTCTGCGAGAGAATTGTCGATGGACCGCATCACTACGTGGCGCGTGCAAACGGAGACTCGATACGTATTTGAGCACACTGGAATGACCTGATCGTCTTCGAGCTCTTCGACGGCGACGCACTCCTACTGCAGGTGCTTCATGGTGCGCCAAACGGCCTGGAATTCTCGGCAACTACTGATTTATTGCTATCCGCGTCATATGGCTGCCAAAGCGCCCTGGCTCTTTCGGCATCTATCGCCGTCTATCGCGCTCAAGCGGAAAGTTTTGGCGGTAGATTTGACGGTAAGTTTGGCGTACCCTCGAAAGAAGTTTTGTGTTTTCAAGTGTTTATACGTGCCCGAGACAATTGAGTGGGAGTGACGAGGGCGCTTGCCTAGTGTGCCACCCATTTCGAATGGTAGAGGATAGGGAAAATGGGGGCAAAACTGGCAAAAACTCAACCTGGTTTCGGCCAAGATCGGGTGCTTGGATTTCAATGCGTCAGCGGCCGCAAACAATGCATAGGCTATGACTCTCATTGACGCGGCACTTTATCGCAGCGCCTGGCCCACTATTGAACGCCGGAGTTGCCATAATGTATTACAAAGTTGTGGTGGAAAATGCAGGCGAGGAACTGCTGGCTGCCGTCCGCACCTCCGTGCGAATCAGTGATGTCGTGCGCGCCTGGAAACCGGCTCTCGATTAGGCCTGGGACTTCTTGCGAACAAGATAAGGAATTGCGCCCTGGGCACAAACTGTTTCTCTATCACCACCCAGACAGTCGCGATGACGCGATGATCGTCGACTTTGGCGTCCAGATAGCGTGCCAGCTCGATCGCCACGGGAACGTGCAATGTGTTGTGACACCAGCCGGAGAGGTCGCCAGCACCGTTCATGTTGGTCCATATGATCGACTGGCTGAGGCGCACAGCGCGATTCATGCATGGTGCGCCGCCAACGGGCGGAGAATCGCGCGGGCCTCATGGGAACCGTACGGCGACTGGAGCAACGATCCGGTGATGCTCGAGACGACAATCAAATATTTGCTGGCCTAGTGATGATTCTTGCCGGATTGGAAAAGGGTGCCCTCACTTCCGCGCGCGGGGATTGAGAATTGCAGGCGATAAGCGACCGGGCTGAGACCCAGACGTTTGCGGAAGTGATGGCGTAACGTGGACGGAGTGCCGAGGCCTGTGCGTGCCGCTATATCGCTGACAGAGAGGGTTGTGCTCTCGAGCAATTCGCGGACACGATCAATGCGCGCATGTGTAAGCCAGTCGGCAGGCGTCATCCCAGTAGTCGCTCGAAACCGGCGAATGAGCGTTCGTTCGCTCATTGCGGCCTGCCTGGCGAGCTCCGCATTCGTTATGGACTCGTGCAAGCGCCGCTGCAAGCGCTCCAGCAGCGGACTCAGCGAGCCCCGTTCACGCCTATCAATAGGTCGCGCAACGTATTGGGCCTGGCCGCCCTCGCGCTGAGGGGGAATGATCAGTCTGCAGGCGACCTGATTGGCGACCGCTGCGCCAAAATCGCGGCGCACCAAATATAGACACAGATCCAATCGGAGGCACTTCCCGCAGAAGTCAGGAGTGAGCCTTCATCGACGTACAGCACGTGTGGATCCACCTGCGTGCGGGGAAAGCGTTGCTGAACCTGCGCTGCAAATCGCCAATGCGTGGTCATACGCCTGCCATCCAGTAGCCCGGTAGCGGCCAGCACCACCGATCCCGAGCATATGGACAACAGACGAGCACCCCGTTTATGTGCTGAGCGTAGCGCACGAACGAGGGCAGTCGGCACCGGCGCCTCGATGTCATGCCAGCCAGGGATGATGATCGTGCCCGCTTTGGCCAATAGCTTCAACCCGCCGTCGACTTCCATTCGAATGCCATATTCACCGCGCACAGAACAGCCAGTCGGTGAGCAGGTCGCGAAGCGATACCACCCGGGGCCGACCTCCGGCCGGGCGAGGCCGAATATCTCCGTCGCACACGCAAAAGCAAACAGGCTCAGACCGTCATAGGTAACGGCAACCACCAGGGGATTCAGACGACGGTTTCTCGGTATTGGCATTTTTTGATCGCAGATCGACGGTACCGACAATTGTGCCGGGAGCGGCCTAATTCGACAATGTGTACATGCAAATCGGTCAAGAGAGGGTGTATGAGCCGAAACATCGTACTTACCAATGAGGCTCCGTATCCGCCGCCCGCCTATAGCCAGGCCGTCAAGGCGGGTGGCCTGGTGTTTGTCTCGGGCATCGGCCCATTCGAGGCGGCTACAGGCAAAGTCCGCGGCGAGTCGATTGAGGAGCAGACCCGGCAGTGCCTGACCAACATCGCGGCCATTCTGAAGGCCGCGGGAAGCTCGCTGGAGAAGATTGTCAGCGCCACAATCATACTGCGTGATGAATCGGACTTTGCGGGCTTGAACGAGGAGTGGGTCCGCTGGTTTCCGGAGAACCCGCCGGCGCGCCAGGGCGCCAAGATGCCAGTGCACCTCGCGAATATGAAGGTTTCAATTGCCGTCATTGCCGAAGCGTAGTTGCTCGCGGCCGGGTATTCGTCGCTGAGACCATTTTCCAGAATCTAGTAAGGAGTGACTAACCAATGAACAATGATGCGAAGAGAACAGTACTTAAGCTCGCGCTTCGGGTGTTCGGCGTGATCTTCTTATTCGTTTATCCCCTGGGATTCATATGGCCCTCGGGTTGGGTCTGGTGCGGTGGTATGGGCACCTACTACCTGCAGATGATCGCGGGAATTTATGCCGTTCTTGGGGTCTTCCTGATTATCGCAGCGAAAAATCCGGAAGCTCATCGTAGTTTGATCTCATTCACCGTTTGGTCGAGCATTGTCCATGCAGCGATTATGGGCGTTCAGGCTGTTGGAGATAAACACGAGGGAGGGCACCTGATGGGCGACGTTCCGGCGTTGGTTCTTGTCGCCGTCGTACTCTGGTACTTCTCCAGCCCAGCGGATGTATCTCGAACGGCTGCCAACTAACTGGCTGCGAGAGAATGCAGGGTGACCTTCTCAAAGGAACCGCCGGAATCCCGACTATCGCTGCCTCGCTTTGCTCAAGGCTGCCAGCGCAGCGCGACGGTTTCGGCTGTCGGCGAAAGAAAAGACTCAACCGTGCCGTGCTGTGAATCGGCCGGGGCTAGCCATGCGTTGACTGCATGCGAGCATCGAGCTCAAGGAGCGTGATCGCGAGTCAATCGACTCCGGCGCCAAGCGGCCGGCGGCGAGCCATACGCGCGCCGAAACGCGCGACTGAAGGCCGTATCGGTTTGGTAACCCACATCCTCTGCTATCCGCGCGAGCGGCGCGTTACTCCGGCACAGGAGATTGGCGGCAAGCAGCATCCGCCATTGCGTCAAATACTGCATCGGAGAACTGCCGACCAGGTGCTGGAAGCGCTCAGCGAGCACCGACCTCGATGTTCCAGCATCATGCGCCAACTCATCCAACGTCCAGGCATGAGCTGGACGCGAGTGAATTGCGTTCAATGCCGGCCCGACGATCCGATCCCCCACACCGGCCAGCCACCCAGTTCGACCCTCGGTTTTTTCGTTCATATAGAGGCGCAGCACCTCGATGAACAACACCTCTGCCAGCTTGGCCAGGACGCCCGCGCCGCCGGGTCGCGGTGAGCGCGCTTCAGTCAGGGCATACCTAATTGAGGCCTCGAGCCATATACCGGCGTTTGATCCGCGCACGTTGACCCGGAGCAGCGCGGGTAACCCCGCGAGCAATATGCCGGCCAGCCGTGCATCGCAGGCCAAATAGCCGCAGACGAGGCGTGTCGTTGCGCCACCACCCCCGTACACCAGTTGCCGTGGACGCCGTGCCAATACTTGGTCCAGCCGGGCACCGGTCGCAGGCGGCAGTCCTGGTTGCGATGTCATGCGATGGGCATGCCCCTTGGGAAAGACGATGACGTCGCCTGCGGTCAGGCGAACGGGCGGTTCATCGCCGAGCTCGACGTAGCACTCACCTTCCGTAATTAGATGGAAGATCACCACGCGCTCGGCACCAGGCTCCAGTAATGGCGCAGCCGAGTCTGCGATCGGAGATTGGTAGCACCAAGGCGCCGTAAACCGAGCGTTGATGAAAATGGCGCCAACCAATCGCACGACGCGAAGGGTTTCAGACAGGGCATCCATTATGCAGCTTCCACTTCGATTCGCAGTGCGACGGGAGCGGCTTCGCGCGCGGCCGCTGAGACGGGCGAGTGGCGGTTGCTTTCTTCAACCAGGAGCCGTAGGCGATCCGGAGAAACACCCGTCGCCGAGATCCGGACGTGTAATTGAATTTCGCTCGGCCCGGCACCCACCGGCGCGCCCGTGCTGTCTGCCATGCCCAGCAAGCCGCGAAGATCCGAACGGCTGCTGGCCAGCACCTCGAGCGACGCCAGTTTGATCCCTTCGGTTGCCGCGTCCATCGCGATACATGTCGCAAGGCAGGATGCGAGACCCGCACGGAAAAGCCAACCGGGCGTGACCGCGTCGCCGCTGCCGCCGAGTTCGGTGGGCATGTCGGTCAATACTTGCGTACCGTTGCCATGAGAAGCAATAACCCGCAGGCCAGACTGCCAACGGGCGGCGGCTGGTGTGTCATCATGAATGCCAGTGGTCGGGCGGCGCTCTAAAACCGACCCCACACGGTGCACTGCTGCCGCGATGTCCTTTATCGTCATGGCTGCCTTTGTGATCGCCTTTACAGGTCTAATTGTGGGTGGATTGACGCGCAGTTTCCACTGTTTCGGAGCTTCTGCACCAGCCGGCCGGACGGATGAACAGCAATCTAGGACGATTGGGTAACCACAAGGCACGCC
>Ga0182030_10027988_pt1 | contig 10104 bp, 8 predicted proteins | sample 812S3MmetaG_FD_121299 | JGI IMG/M metagenome (GOLD analysis project Ga0182030, IMG submission 121299) | Permafrost microbial communities from Stordalen Mire, Sweden - 812S3M metaG (Illumina Assembly) | ecosystem: Environmental > Terrestrial > Soil > Wetlands > Permafrost | place: Sweden... | reverse complement strand
TAATACTTGATCGAGAATCGCACGCCATAGGTTCGCGGATCTTCAAGATACGCCGTGGCAGGACCCGGGATTCCCGCCGCTGCGGTTGCAGCAATGACGGCCTTGTTGGTGATATTCTTCACCCAAAGTCCAGCGCTCCAAGACGTGGCGTCGTAGGTGAGCGTCGCATCGCCCTTGCTGGAGGCGGTTTGCTCCGTGCCCTTGTTATGCACGTAATCGGCGTACCAAGCGCTCTCGAAGCGCCAGTCGATATGCGCGCGCAGCGTGGCGGAACCAATCGGTGTGTTATGGGTATAACCAGCCTCCACCACCCAATCCGGCGCGTAAGCGGGCGCAAGCCCGTCGTAATTATTCCCGGCCGAGTCCACGACATTGACATTGCGCGCATGCGAGTACGCGACGTTAAAGTTGGCCTGATCGTCGGTGAACACCCGCGTGAGGACGTCCAGCTGATTGCCTCTGATCGCGACCTTGTCGCCGTTGAAGATGAGATTGTAGGGCGCCGAAATGCTATACGATTGAATGATCAGATTGTGGAAGTCGTAATAGTAGAGTTCATCGTTGATTTGCAGGCGGTCATCCAACCAGCGCGACTTGATGCCCGCGGTGTATGAAATCAACTTCTCCGGCTGCACTTCGTTACTGAACGTCGAGGTATTCGGCAACGCATTGAAAGTGCCCGGTTGGAAGCCAGTCTGCACGACGCCGTATAACATGACTTTGGGCGTCAAATCCTGCTCCACACCCACCTTCCAATCGACGTGCCGATAGGTCTTGTCGAAGTCGTAAGGCAGGCCTCCGAGCGCCACCACCTCAAAGCCGTGCGCGGTGCGATCGGTCGAGCTGGCGCGGCCGCCGCCGGTGATTCGGAAGCTGTCCGTAACGCTGTAAGTCACTTGACCGAACAGCGATTCGCCCTTCAGGCGGTCCCCGTCCACGTTGGTCTGATAGAAACTGAAGGGTTCATTGGTGAACAGATATTCGGAGCCGCTGTTGCGGGAATTGTAGTAGTAGAGGCCGCCCAACCACTTCCAAGGTCCATCGCCGGTGCTCGCCATGCGCAGCTCCTGGGTCAGCTGGTTGTAGTGAGCGGTGTTGGTGGATTGAATTGCGCTCAGCCAATACAGTGGCCGTGCGTCGAGGTACAGATACGAAGGAATGTAACTCAAGACTGCGCCGTCGAATTGATAGTCGATCTGGCCGCCGACCATGTCTGTCTTATAGTGATTGCGCTGCGCATCGGTGGTGCCGAACGGTCCGCCGAACGGGGCCTGATCTTGCGCAAAGGGGCCGGTGCGCGTGTCATTCCATACATTTTTGTAGAAATAGCACATCTCACAGTAAGCCCCGGTCACGGGATTCGTGCCTTTGTTGACCAAGTTCTCCGTGAAACCTCGCTTCTCCGCGCCCTGCGCCCAGAAATAGATCGACAGCTTGTCGCTGGGATTGATGAGGGTCGACAGACGCACGCTCAGGTCGTTCTTTGAATCGGCGCCCGTGGTCTCGTAGCCGTTGTCGTACGCATAGTCCACGGCGGCACGCAGTGCGACGCTGTCGCTCGCCCTGATGTTTTGCGTGACCGTCGCGTGCACCAAATCGTAGTTGCCGACCTCCAACAGTGTTTCGCCGTCATTATTGAATCCTGGTTTCGCCGGCGTTAGGTTGATCGTGCCGCCGATCGCGCTGCGGCCGTACAACGTACCTTGCGAGCCCGGCAGCACTTCGAGCTGCGCCACGTCGAAAAACGCGGCGCTGGTTGCCTCGCGAGGCAGGTAAATGCCGGCGAAATTGAACGCCACATTGGGCTCGACATTGGGAAAGTCCAGATTCGCACCGACGCCTCGGATGAACACCTGGGTGTTGTTGCCTTCGGCCTGGAAGCGCACCGACGGCACCACCATCTGCGCTTGGCGCAGGTCCGTAATTCCGGCATCGACCAGGATGTCGGCCGGTATGGCGGTCACTTCGGCGGCGGTTTTCTGCAGGTTTGTTGACTGTTTCTCCGCGGTCACGGTGATTTCCGCCAAGGCGTCATTCGCCGGCGCGGCAGCATCCGCTGCGTAGGCCAATCTAGCGGCGGATATGGACAACAGCACCGACAAGCAACAGATACGAGAACAAGCGCGAAGCATTTAACTCCCCTTACCAGTATGTAGATAGTTGGCGCGATACCAATCGTTGATCTCGCCACCCGTCGTCAGCCAAACGTCGGCATGCGAGGCGATGTAGGCGAGCGCCGGTTCAATGTGTTTCATGCGAAACGGATGACCTGAAATGAACGGATGCACGGAGATCGACATGACTCGCGGCCGCTCCTTGCCCTCCGCGTACAGCACCTCGAATTGATCCTTGATCATTCGGCCGAACACCTCGGCCGAGGTACCCTTGACCATGATCGCGGGCACGTCGTTGATCTCGAGCGTGTACGGCATTGTCAGCAACGTGCCGCCCTTGACGCGCATTGCCACCGGCAATTCGTCGTGCGTGTAGTTCGATACGTACTCGATGCCGGCTTCGACCAGAAGATCCGGCGTCGCGAAGCTCTCGGCGAGCGCCCAGCTGAGCCAGCCCTTCGGGCGCTTGCCGGTGGCTTGCTCGATGATGTCGACATTCTTGCGGATGAAAGCGCGTTCCTGCTCCTCCGGCATCAAGGTCGTGACGCTGGTGTTATTGTCGCCTTGGGCTCCCCACTCCCAATTGCGGTCGTTGCCTTCCTTGACGATCAACGGGTATTCCCGGCATACGTCGCTTTGCAGATTGACCGTGCCGCGATATCCGTGGCGATCCATAGCCTCGATAATTCGCCATAGCCCGACGCGATTGCCGTAATCCCGCCAGCCGTGATTGAGAATGTCGGGACTGAATTGCATCGTTCCCGGATAAACTGCATGCGCGGGGGCCGTCGAGCCGAACGGCGCGTGCTCGATGTTGACGTAGATGATCACCGCCAGGCGTTGGCCTTTTGGAAACCGCACGGCGGGGCGCTGCACAATCGGCGAGAAATCGTAACGCGGCGATTGAGTCGATTTTGGCTGTTCGCTTGTTGGCACCGCTCTACTCCCGGATCAACTCTTTTTATGTTCGTTGCACTCCAATGCGCGAACGCATTGGGTGCACAATCACCTTAGCGTGATGCCGGCGCTGCGACGAATGACAACTGGCAATGGAGCGTATTGCCAGCCGTATATGAAGGATCGAGATGTTGAACGTTCGCTCAGCAGTAGAGCGCACTTAGGCCGCAGCTGAAAGCCGCTGACCATAACGTTGCCGCGCGCGAGCTGGGTTGCCCGCGCTCTGTGAATTACCTAGACGCGGTCTTGGCTAAATCCCCCAGAGAGCCCATCTCTCCCATGTGCAAAATCAAGGGCAGGGCCGCCGACCTGATGTGATGCTCGACGCGCCCCAGCAAAATTGTGTGATCGCCTTCTTGATAGCGGGAATACGTGGTGCATTCGAAGGTCGCAACACTGGTGCGAAGCTTCGGACAGCCGCCGATTCCGGTCTCAAACTCGTGTTCCCAGTCGGCGAATTTATCCGGCGCCGCGCGCGCGAAATGCATGGCGATCTCGCGTTGCGAAGTGGACAGCACGCTCAAAATAAAATGCGGGCCGCTGATGAATGCATCGGCGCTGCGGGCATCATCGCGGATGCTCCACAGGATCAGCGGCGGCGCCAGCGACACGGAGGCGAAGGAGTTGATGGTCATGCCCTCGCGCTTGCCCCGTTCGGAGACGGTCGTCACCAGACACACGCCCGTGGGAAAAGTCGCCAACGATTGGCGGAATGCTCGCGCATCCGATGTCTGGGGTACGTCTCCGGTGATGAGGGTCCACGAGTACATGTCGGCCTAGTACTGACCCTTGGGCTGCAGACCCAACAAGTGCTGCCCCACCATCGAGGAGACCGCATCCCAATTCAAGGTAATGTGTCGGGCAATGGCATTCGAGTCGCGCCACATCCGCTGAATCGGCTGATCGAGTGCCAGGCCGTTGCCGCCGACGGCGGAGAACACCGTATCCACGGCATCACGGGCTAGGCGCGCGGCAAATGCATGATCGCGACGGTTGCGGATGCGTTGGTCGACACTGAGCGCACGTCCTTCGAGGGTGGTGCGTTCCACTTCGGCGGTGTCGCGCGTAATCAGCAGCCGCGCCGCATCGGCGAGTGCCGAGGCTTCGGCGACCCGCGATTGCACCGGATAGAACTCACTCACGCGATTGCCGCTGCCGCCCACGCCACCGCGCGTAACGCGCGTGCCGCACAAATTCACGAACTCCTCCACGGCGCCCAAAGCCGTACCGAGCAAGGGCGACACCAGGCACACCGGCAATGCCGATATGAACGGGATTCGATAAATCCGATTGGCACTGGCGAGCGATCCTGGGGGTGCGCCGGAAGCCGCTTGCGCCACGGTCAATTTTCGATGGCCGGGAACGAAAGTCGGTTTGTCTATCACGATGGTTTTGGAACCGGTCCCGCATTGCCCGGTCACATGCCAATTGTCCTCAATCGACCAGTCGGATTTCGGCAGCAGAAGAAATCCCGGCTCCGCCGCGGCGCCTTTCTCCGCGGCCGGAAACAGCGCGCCGAGAATAGTCCATTGCGAGTTATCGACATTGGAGGCATAACCCCAACGTCCGTGCACGAGGTACCCCCCATCGACCGCCTCGGTCGTGCCGGTCGGCGCATAGGACACACAGGCAATGGCGTCGGGATTGTCCTGCCACACATCGTCCTGTGCCTGTTGCGGAAAGGTGGCCATCATCCACTGGTGAATGGCGCCGATGGCGCAACACCACGCCGACGAGGTACAGCCGCGGCCGAGTTCGGCGATCACATCGACAAAGGCGGTAAAGCCGTATTCATAGCCGCCGTAGCGCGCCGGCTGCATCAACCGGAAAAAACCGGCGCGACGGAATTCGTCGATGGTCTCGGCGGATACGCGGCGTGCGACTTCAGTCGCCTGCGCCCGTTCGCGCAGCATCGGTACGAGTTCGCTGGCGGCCGCGACGATGCCGCTCAGTTTGGGCGCGGATGCGACCGGCGATATCCGGCCCGGAGCGGATTCATCGACCGGACTCACATTGATGAAGAGCGTCGCCTGTGACATTGAAGACTCCTAAGAGACTGCTGAAAGGGTCCGAGACCCGACTGCGCCCGCAACCGGCGCCGACTCGCGCTGTCGAAGTTCGAGCGCGACCTCTTCGATCAGGTCTTCCTGACCGCCGACTGCCTTGCGTCGACCCATTTCGACCAAGATATCGCGTGCCGAGACCCCATATTTCTGGGCGGCACGCTGCGCGAACAACAAGAAAGACGAGTAAACCCCGGCGTATCCTAAGATCAACGATTCCCGGTCGACGCGAATCGGTTGATCCATCATCGGCACGACGAGATCCTCGGCGACATCCATGAACCGGTACAAATCGACGCCGGTATGTACGCCCATGCGTTCACACACCGCCGCGAACACCTCGAGCGGCGTATTGCCGGCACCCGCGCCCAACCCCGCCGCCGATCCGTCGATGCGCGTGGCACCCGCCTCGACCGCGGCGAGCGAATTGGCCACGCCCATGGCGAGATTGTGATGGCCGTGAAAGCCGATCTCGGTGCCGGGCAGCAGCGTGTCGCGAAGTGCCGCAACCCGTGCCGCGACGCCATCCGGCAGCAGATACCCAGCCGAATCGGTGCAGTACACACAGTTGGCGCCATAGCTTTCCATGAGCCTGGCTTGGCTTGCGAGCGCCGCAGGCTCTTGCATGTGCGCCATCATCAGAAAACCCACGGTGTCGAGGCCGAGCTTTTTTGCCGCCCCGATATGCTGCTCAGCCACGTCCGCTTCGGTGCAATGCGTGGCGATCCGAATCGTGGATACGCCGCAGTCGTGCGCCAAGTTCAAGTGCTCGACGGTGCCGATTCCGGGGATCAACAACGCAGAAATGCGCGCCCGCCGCATTTTCGGCACCACCGCGCGCAAGTACGCCTCGTCCTCATGCGCCGGAAAGCCGTAATTCACGGACGCTCCGCCCAAGCCATCTCCATGGGTCACTTCGATCAGCGGCACTCCTGCCGCATCGAGCGCGCTCGCCACCGTCACCATTTGTTCGATGCTGATCTGGTGCCGCTTCGGGTGCATGCCATCGCGCAAACAGTTGTCGTGCAGCAGAATTCTCTTGCCCTTAAGATTCATGACGCCACCCCTGTGAAGCGCCCCGCATCGATCTCTTGCGCCAGCATTTCACCGGTGCGCAATGCCGCGGCGGTCATGATGTCGAGATTGCCGGCGTAGCGCGGCAGGTAATCGCCGAGACCGGCGACTTCGAGGAATACGGACACGCGACGCCCATCGAATACGGGTCCATTCGCCAATCGGTAACCGGGCACGTAGCGGCGAACTTCCTCAACCATCGCGCGCACGGCCGCGGTGATGCGCGGCTGATCAGGCTCGCCCTCCGTTATGCAGTGCACGGTGTCCCGCATCAGGAGCGGCGGCTCCGCCGGGTTCAAAATGATGATGGCCTTGCCGCGTTTGGCTCCGCCGACTTTCTCGATGCCGCTCGCCGTGGTGCGGGTGAATTCGTCGATGTTCTTGCGAGTGCCGGGTCCCGCGCTGCGCGACGCCACGGTTGCGATGATTTCCGCGTAGTCCACCGGCTGCACACCAGAGATCGCAGCGACGATGGGAATGGTCGCCTGGCCGCCGCAGCTCACCATGTTGACGTTCATCTCGCCGCGTCCGGCGTGCGCCGCAAGATTCACCGGCGGTACGCAATACGGACCCACCGCGGCCGGGGTGAGATCGACCACGGCCACGCCCGCTTCGCGCAGTCGACGCGCGTGCTCGTGGTGGACGTACGCGGAAGTGGCATCGAAGGCAATTCGAATCTCGTCCTGCTTGAGGTGCGGCAACAGCCCGTCGAGTCCCTGATGAGTGGTCTTGAGCCCCGCGGCGCGCGCGCGCGACAGCCCGTCCGAATCGGCATCGATACCCACCATCCAGATCGGCGCCACATGCGTGCTTCGCAGTGCCTTGACCATCAAATCGGTGCCGATGTTGCCGGAACCGATCAGCGCAATGTTCACTTTGCCCACTTGCAATCCTTAGTTTGTAAATTCAGTGATGAGCACGCCGATGTCCTGCACCCAGATGCTGACCCGGTCGCCTGCCTTCAGGAATCGCCCGCGTGCGGCGCCGCAGCCGGCGGGAGTACCCGTCGCTATCACGTCGCCGGGTTGCAGGGTGAGACGCGTGCTTAAGTGAGCGATTTGCTCTGCCACCGAGAAGATCAGGTTGCAGCTCGAGGAGTCCTGCATCAGCTCCTCGTTCACCCACAGCCTGATACCCAAGTTACCGAGGTCTCGGACCTGATCGAGCGGCACAATCCACGGACCGAACGGCAATGCGCCGTCGAAGCATTTTTGGCTCACCCAGTCGAAACAAAACGGCGAATCGGGCGCAACGCCTTCGCGCCGCAAATGATCGCGCGCGGATAGATCATTGACGATACTGACGCCGGCCACGTACTCAAGCGCCTGCTCGATACTCACATTGCGGCATTCGCGGCCGATGACAACCGCAATCTCCGCTTCCCAATCGACGCGTTTGGAGTAAGCAGGGAGCGCGATGCGCGCCCCGCTGCCGCGGATGCACGGCACCGAGGCCTTGATGAAATGCCATGGCTTCAGGCCGAGCTCATGAGGATCAGGCTCTACGGGCAGGTTCAACGCCTTGGTCATCTCTTCGACGTGGTCGCGATAATTGGCACCGGCGCAGAACACCGTCCCGGGATACATCACCGGCGCGAGTAGCTGCGCTGCCGATAATGGCGCCTTCGCTGCCCGGTACTCGCCTCCGCGGGCGCTCTCGGCAATCGCTTGCAATCGAGGATGCATATCACGCCAGTGCCGCAGCACCCCGAGCACTGAGGCGGCCAAGGCCGCAAGCGGCCCACCGCCGGTCTTTTGCAGTGCATCGGACACATCGATCATCCAGTCGTCGACGATGATGCCGGCGCGCGCGGCATCGTTCGCATCGACGTAGGTAGCCAGGCGGTAAGACCGATCAGGCATGTGTCAGGCTTTTTCCGAGCCGTCCGGCGTGTCCGATTTTCGCAAGGTCGATGCCGGGCGCTCGAACTTTCGGCTCATGTGACCGACGCCCTCCTGGTCGCCGCGTTCGAACATCCAGGTGTAGCCGCCCGGCGGGTTCGCAAGGATCTCCCAGGAATTATCGTCCGCATCCCAAAAATAAAAACTGTACGTACCATGCTGCACCATGGGCTTGCTGATCTTGTGCAGGCGCCATTTTTCCGCGTCCTGCACCGTCAAGCGGTGGCATTCATCCACTTCTTGTTCAGTCTCGACATCGATGCCGTTGTGGTTGAGGAAGGTCATCTCGGCTTTCTTGCCGGGAGGCACTTGCACCGCGACGTAGATATGTTGGCCGCCAAGCCGTGCCCAGATGGACACCTTGCTGGAGCGCACCACTTCAAGGCCGAGGAATTCCTCATAGAACTTGCGCGTGAAATCCAAGTCCTTGCTCTCAAGGGTGCCGTGCGACAGAAACTTGAGTTTCAACGTCGGCTCGACTTTTGCCGTCGTTTTCGAAATTACTTGATTCATGAAACGCCTCTCCCGCCTGCTGCGCCTAATTCAATATCATTACACGTCAACCAGTCCCACATCCGTTCGACCAGTCGTCCGCCGCTCGCGGCGCGATCCGCGGCCTCGGACGCCGTAAATTCCTGTGCGCTCTGCCCGGTCGCGAGTACCGCGAGTTCCACCCGCGCCGCATCTTCGAGGTACCAAGCCAGGGCGACGGCCTCCTCGATCGATTCGCCGACTGTCACCGCACCATTGCCGCGCATGACGATGCCGCGCCCGCTTCCCAACTGCTCCACCAACGCCGCGGCGCTCAGCGCATCGCGGACCAGGCGCGGATTCGGGTACAACTGCGGCCGCGGTGCGAAGTAGGCGCCGAAGCCATGCAGCACGCGCGGCGTGCGGCCGAGCGCGGACAAGGCGGTGATTTGTGGCGATTGAAAACGCACCACTCCGTTCACATCCGGACGCTGCTCGTAGATGCGTTGGTGAACGATTACCTCAGGCAGTGCGCCTTGCGGCAATGGCCCGGTGGTACAAACCAAAACAGGAGCATCGGCCGCCTTGACCAAACCCAGCGCCTTCGGCGGCGTCACAATAAATCGCGTCGCATCGAGCCTCAAGCTGCAATGTCCATAGGCATGAACCAATCCGGCGTGCGCCAGGGCGCGCGCCGCCAGCCGCAAAACGAGGGCCTGATTCTCACTTGCTGCCAGGATCTCAGACACTGGCAATCTGCCGGGTGTCGAATTCAGGGATGTCCGGCACGGCACCCCATGAACAGAACGAGGAATTTGTCGCTGGAAATTGCCGCGGGATGTAACCCTCGTCGGTGATCATGCGCACCCCGGTCGAATATTCGTAAATCATTCCATCGGGGCCTTCGAAGTACAGGAACATCGCGCCGGAGGTGGGGTGACGGCCCGGCCCGAAGCGTATCCGCACGTTCTTTTCCCGGAGAAAATAATACGATCGCATGATGTCATCGATGCTCTCAACCTGATGATTGATGTGTTGCACGCCGATTCTTTTCGACGGGAACAGCGCCACCTTGTGGTGCACGGGATCGATGCGCAGCAGCGGCGCTTCCCCGATCCAATCGCTGACGCGGGCATTGCATACCGTGGTCCAGAACTGCTCGTCCTTACGCGGCGTGATCGAATGCAGGCCGATGTGCGAGAAACTCGTGATCCCCGCATCTCGAGACGGGAAGTAGCGTCTGCCGCTGTGCGCGGGGCGGGCCACGAGCTCAATCGAGTTGCCGCTCGGATCCGCAAATGAAATAAACCCATTGACGTGACGTTGCTCGCACTCGCCGCGCGAGCCGGCGCGCACTGGGTAGCCGGCATTGTCGAGTTCGGCGCCGGCTGCGTCCAATTCTCGATCCGAGGCGAGTTCAAAGGCCACCGCGTGATCGCCGGGATTGCCGGCCGTATACACCAATGTGTGATCGCGATCGTCGGCGCGCAGGTATGCGCTGCCACGCTCGCGGCGCACCAGTTC
>Ga0182030_10027987_pt1 | contig 10104 bp, 10 predicted proteins | sample 812S3MmetaG_FD_121299 | JGI IMG/M metagenome (GOLD analysis project Ga0182030, IMG submission 121299) | Permafrost microbial communities from Stordalen Mire, Sweden - 812S3M metaG (Illumina Assembly) | ecosystem: Environmental > Terrestrial > Soil > Wetlands > Permafrost | place: Sweden... | reverse complement strand
CCATCACCGGAGAACAAATCAATCTTGAGGCAGCTTTGCCGTCCGGATTCTCATTGCATCAGTAGGTTCACGGCGGGAATCAAATCAGGGTGGCCGTTGAAACCTGCGCGATCCCGCCATTCCGAATCCTAACGAAGCGAGTTTAAGTACACTCCGATACCAGGTGCGGCCGAACATGTATACAGCAAATCTTTACAGGTTACCTGTATAGATGAGATATTGATCTGGTGAGCAATCGAAAATCTTCTATTCAGACCGGTCTTGCTTCGACGCTTGCTGTCGAGATGCGTACCGTATTCCGCAAGCTCAAGCTGCGTGTACGCGAGCATGGGGGCGGCAACGATCTGCCGCCGTCACAGGCTTCCGTTCTTCTCCGACTCGAAATGGATGGCGCGGCCACGGTTTCAAGTCTGGCGCGAGCGGAAGGCATGCGTCCGCAGTCCATGAGCGCTGTAGTGACTCCTCTGCAGGAGTTGGGCCTTGTGAGAGGTGCACCTGACCCGAGCGACGGACGGCAAACGCTGATGTCTCTGACGCCCAAATGCCTGAAGTTGCTTCAGGAGGGCAGGGCCGCGAGACAGGACTGGCTCACCACGAGGATCTCGCAGAAGCTCTCTGTTCAGGAGCAGGAGAAGCTTCAGGGGGCACTCGCACTGCTTTCGCGGCTTGTCGAGGATTGAACCCACTGCGTCCTGCTTTCACCCGTGCCTTATTTTGTATCCGAGGAGAAGAACCGATGCCGCTGACTACGCTTGACCCCAACACCGCGTTGATCGTCATTGACCTACAGAAAGGCATCGTCACCGGAAACTTCGTTCATCCCATCGGCGAGGTCATCGACCAAACACGGGCGCTGATAGAAGTTTTCCGTGCGAAGAACCTTCCAGTCGTGCTGGTCAACGTGGCGGGACGGCCGACGGGGCGGACGGAGCAGGGGCCGCGCAGCAACACATCGTTTGCCGAGGGATGGACCGACCTTCTGCCGCAACTGGATCAACACCTGAGCGATATCGTCGTCACCAAGCGAAGCTGGGGCGCATTTGCAACAACGGATATTGAATCCCAGCTCAAGGCGCGAGGCGTTACCCAGGTTGTTGTAACTGGCGTGGCGACATCCGTTGGCGTTGAGGCAACCGCCCGTCAGGCCTACGAGCAGGGGTTCCACGTGACCCTGGCACTCGATGCAATGACCGATATGCGCGAGGAAGCGCACGAGTACAGCATCGGGAACGTCTTCCCTCGTCTTGGCGAGACAGGGTCTACACAGAAAATCATTTCGCTGCTGGAAAGCAGGAGCTCTGCATCATGAATTGGCTTTGGCTTGTGTCGTACTTCTTCGGCGCCGCTTTTACGGCAAACGCCATCCCTCACTTGGTCGCTGGCACTATGGGACATGCCTTTCAAAGTCCCTTTGCCAAACCGCACGGCCAAGGGCTCTCCTCTTCAACGGTCAACGTTGTTTGGGGATTCTTCAACGCGGTGGTTGGGTATCTGCTGATCGCGCACGTCGGTGCTTTCGATCTGCGGGCGACACCCCACATCCTCGCGTTCGGCCTGGGCGCACTGCTCATCAGCATCTTTTCTGCGCGTCACTTCGGTCAGTTCCATGGGGGCAACACGCCGTCGCGCCCATGAAGAACCCAGTGTCAGGCACCTTTCGCTCCCTGAGGAGCTTCAACTTCCGCTTGTGGACGGCTGGTGCTCTGGTTTCCAACGTCGGTACCTGGATGCAGCGCGTCGCTCAAGACTGGCTGGTGCTGACGCAACTTACCCATCACGATGCGTCAGCGCTGGGCATTGTGATGGGTCTGCAGTTCGCCCCGCAGCTTCTCTTCCTGCCCTGGACGGGATTGGCCGCGGATCGGCTCAATCAGCGCAAGCTTCTGATGTTGACGCAGGCAACGATGGGAGTGCTTGCGCTGATGCTGGGAGTTCTCACGATCGCAGGAGTCATCCGGCTCTGGCATGTGTATGTGTTCGCCTTCCTGTCTGGTTCCGGCGCCGCGCTCGATGCCCCGGTGAGGCAGACCTTCGTGGCGGAGATGGTCGGCGATGAGGACCTTCCCAATGCCGTCGCATTGAACTCAACCTCGTTCAATGCTGGCCAGATGATTGGTCCCGCCGTTGCCGGTTTGCTGATTGCAAAGGTTGGCCTCGGCTGGGCGTTCCTTCTCAATGGGCTCTCGTTCGCGGCAGTACTGCTCTCGATGTCGTTCTTCCGTCTCTCGGAACTGCGTGCAAGCGTCAGAGCGCATCGCACTACGTCTGGATTTCTAGAAGGGTTTCGCTACGTGTGGAGAAGACCGGACCTCAGGGCGATCCTGGTCATGTTGTTTCTGATCGGCACCTTTGGATTCAACTTTCCGATCTTCATCTCAACGATGGCCGTGAATGTCTTCCACTCCGACGCACGGGCTTTCGGCCTGCTCTCCTCCATCATGGCCGTGGGCTCACTTTTGGGAGCGTTGTTTGCTGCTAGCCGAAAGAGACTAGGCTTAGCGTCTTTGTCGATGGGAGCCGGTGTCTTCGGGCTAGGCTGTACTCTAGCCGCACTCGCGCCAGGATACTGGTGGTTTGCGGCCGCTCTCGCGGTTAGCGGTGCGGCTGTACTGATCTTCGCCAATGGAACAAACAGCATCATGCAGCTCTCGACAGAGCCATCCATGCGGGGCAGGGTGATGGCGCTCCGGGTCGGCGTTGCATTGGGCGGAATGACGATCGGCGCTCCGTTCGTCGGTTGGGTTGCCAACCACTTCGGCCCGCGCTGGTCGCTCGCAGTGGGTGCCGGGGCGGGCTTCACCGCTGCTCTGGTCGCAGTCTACGTTCTGGCCCGCCGAAAAGAGCCACTGCTCGACTAGTTCAGTCCTGTGAAGGGAGACGTCCAACGAGATGCGCTGTCCCATCGGCGTTTGCCGTTACCGATCCTGCCTGCTGGGCTGAAGATCTTGGCGTACCGGGAGGTTGGCACAGATTCCCATACGGACCATTGCAGGGACGGGTTTACCGTATCTATCAACCGAAAAGTAACTTGAACGAAGCCGCTGGCGCAGCTCCGGGCGGATGACTGGCTGTTCCGGAAATTATCGAACGGCCAAGCTATTCCCTGATATTCCCTGTTCAGTCAGTTCAAGAATTAAGCTCTCCTTGTTTTTGGTGCAGGAAATTCGCGGAAAATAATGGTTGCACGGGCCCCTAAAGTGCTGTTTTCCCTGTAATTTACCCTGTTAGCCGGGAGAGCGGTTCGCTCGAGACTGCGTCCACCGCCAGATTGTTAGAATCAGTAATATAGAGTCAGCAAGAAATCAGGGCACGCGAGAGCGTGCCCATTCTACTGTCCCGAAGGTGTCCGATTGGTTCAGAGTTGCAACTGAAACCAACCCCTATTGAATCAGGCCGCGCTCTGGCGACTTGGCGGATTCGGCTTGGAGCTGTGCCGCCTCTTCGATCTGATTTTCCAACTTCGTCATTGCACCGCGAACATCATCAGCAGCGGTCTTAATGTAATAGGTGGCTGTCGTACTGACGTTTGCAGCCCATCGCTTCTAATTTGGGGAGCTCAAGGGCTCCATGCCGCTCTTCGTGATGACGGGAGCAGCCGCCGGCGACGCGAGGAACCTGATGAAGGCTTTTGCCGCCTCCGGTTCCTTGGCGTTGGTTGCAACCCCAGCCGAAAACACGGTGAACTTCTGAATCTCGGGCGGTAGCGGCCCGACCAATGTTATCCCCGGTATGGGAAGAAGCTCGCTGATCTGCTGGAAGCCAATTTCAGCTTCGCCACGCGCAACGACAGCTCCGACCGGCTCAGCCGGAATCATCCTGCACTTGTTCTTAACTTGATCGGCGATTCCAAGGCGCTTAAACAGTTCCGTGGAGAGATAGACACCGCTTGCGCTATCGGAATACGCGATGGACTTAGCTTGCAGGAGGGTACGCTTGAAGGCGGCGGCGGAGCTGATATCCGGCTTGGGTGCGCCCGCGCGGACTGCCATGCCGATTCCGGAGCGCGCCAAGCCTATGCTGCCGTCGGCGTTCACCACTCCATGTTTGATCAAGTCGCCGAGCGCGTAGTCGACCATGACGACGACATCCACCGGTTCGCCACGCTGAATGCGAATCGGAATTGCGCCTGGCGTATTTCCCATGGACGGTCCAACAATGAGAACAACCTTGTTCCCGGTTGTGCGCTCAAACTCCGGGGCGAGCCCCTGAAGCGCCGCGAGAAGGCCGCCCGAGGTCATCACTTTGACCTCGGCTGCCCCCGCGATACCGGCAAAGAACAGAATGTTTGCGAGGATAAATGCCGCTGTCAAAACAATCGATCTGGCTTTCATCAGGGATATCTCCTTCTTCACTCGATTCGTAAATCCGCATCCAGCAAAGCGATCAGCCGCAAGAAAGCTGGACTTTCGGCGAGAACTCACTTTATCACCAACCGAGATGGCGGTCGCCACCCAGCCTACTACGGAAAACCTGAGTTCGACAGCCGCGAAATGACAAAAGGGTGTAGTGTAACTTGTTGTAATATTCAACTCGCGACAGCCAACACTGATGAGGAAAACGAGGAAGTATGCTCAACGCTTCCAAAAAAGAGGCCATCCGGTCGATCGTTCGTGTTTCCAGCGGCAACTTCCTAGAGATGTACGACTTCATGGTCTTCGGGTATTACGCACCGGCCATCGGGCGAGCTTTTTTCCCAACCGGAAACGAGTTCGCGTCGCTGATGTTGTCGCTGATGACTTTCGGCGTCGGTTTCCTGATGCGTCCACTCGGGGCCGTTGTGCTGGGCGCGTACACCGACCATCATGGACGCCGCGCCGGTCTCATGCTGTCACTGGGCATGATGTCGATCGGGATTGTTTCCATAGCGTGCGTGCCCGGATATGCGACGATCGGCTTCTTTGCCCCCTTGCTCGTGGTGATGGGGCGTCTGCTCCAAGGTTTTTCCGCGGGTATGGAGTTGGGTGGTGTGTCGGTCTATCTGTCTGAGATCGCAACTCCCGGCCATAAGGGGTTTTACGTCAGCTGGCAGTCGGCAAGCCAGCAGGTTGCGGTCATGTTTGCGGCATTGCTGGGCGTGGTACTCAGCTCCATGTTTTCTCCGGCACAGATGACGCTCTGGGGTTGGCGTATCCCGTTGTTTATCGGCTGCGCCATCGTTCCTCTGCTCTTCGTGCTTAGAACTTCCCTCAAGGAATCGGATGAATTTATTGCACGCAAGCATCATCCGGCGATTAAGGAAATCCTTCGCTCGTTGACCGCCAACTGGCGCATCGTACTTATCGGAGTGGCGATGGTAACGATGACAACGGTCAGCTTCTACTTCATCACGGCATACACGCCGACTTTCGGCACCGCCGTACTCCATCTCAAGCAAATGAATAGCTTGGTCGTTACCCTGTGTGTGGGGGCATCGAACCTTTTCTGGCTGCCGGTAATGGGGGCGCTTTCTGATCGTATCGGGAGGCGGCCGCTGCTGATTATATGCACGCTGTTAACTCTTTTCACCGCTTATCCAGCGCTGTCATGGCTGATTGCTGCCCCATCGTTTTCCAGGTTGCTGATACTGGAACTCTGGCTCTCATGTCTCTACGGCAGCTATAACGGAGCGGCGCTCGTCTATTTGACGGAGATCATGCCGGTCGACGTACGAACCGTGGGATTTTCCCTTGCCTATAGCCTTGCGACCGCTATCTTTGGTGGCTTCACCCCGGCAGTCAGCACTTATTTGATTCACCTGACGAGTAACCGGGCCATACCAGGACTCTGGCTGTCGTTCGCGGCCGCGTGCGGCCTGGTGGGTGCAATGCTTGCCAAAGCTCACCACGAGCAGCAGGTGGCTCCTGAACGTGTACCCGCTTGATGCAATAATCGCTGGGGCAGATAAGCGCACTAAGGTACTCCGCGCAAGCCTGAGATTGTGGCAGCGGGAATGAGGAGAGCCGAGTGTCATCAGACCAAAGACGCGAAGTTGAAGACCCCTACAAGCAAGCTCAGACAATTCTCTCGCACGAACTGAATCAGCGACGAACGATTGTTCGTCGCTGATTCAGTTCGCAGCATACTTGAAAAGTTTGCCATGACATCAGGAGATTGCAATGCCACAACTTAGAATTCCGGCTGTGTACATGCGCGGCGGAACCAGCAAGGGCGTGTTCTTTCGGGCCGACGCGCTGCCCAACGACCCGGCGCAACGCGACAACATCCTCCTGCGAGTGATTGGCAGCCCTGATCCCTATGGCAAGCAGATCGATGGCATGGGTGGCGCCACTTCGAGCACTAGCAAGGTTGTGCTCGTCGGCCCGTCATCGCACCTGGATTGCGATGTCGACTACTTGTTCGGCGCCGTGTCGATCGAAAAATCGGTAATCGACTGGTCGGGCAATTGTGGCAATCTCACTTCGGCGGTGGGCCCTTTCGCGATCAGTGAGGGGTTGGTCAAGGCGCCGGCAGATGGAATCGCGCGCGTGCGAATCTGGCAGGCAAACATATGCAAGAAAATCATTGTGCATGTGCCTATGAAAGCAGGCGAGGTCGTAGAAGAGGGCGATTTCATCCTCGATGGCGTAACTTTCCCGTCCGCCGAAATTCGTATCGAGTTCCTCGATCCGGGCGCCGACGAAGATGCGGAGAGTACCGGTGGCATGTTTCCTACCGGCCACGTTGTCGATCAGGTCACGATTCCAAATGTCGGCCAGCTCGAGCTGACTCTGATCAACGCAGGAAATCCGACGATTTTTGTCGATGCCCGGGCGCTCGGTCTGACGGGAATCGAAGCGCAGGATAGCATCAACAACAACGCCGAGCTATTGGCGCGCTGCGAGACGATTCGTGCGCACGCGGCGGTCATAATGGGTCTTGCTAAAACTCCTGCGGAAGTAACTGAACGACGCCCACACACACCTAAGCTTGCCTTCGTGGCTCGCCCGCAATCGTACACCGCCTCAAGCGGCAAAGCCGTGACGGTGAACGACGTCGACCTGGTGGCACGAATTGTATCGATGGGAAAATTGCATCATGCCATGACGGGCACTGGCGCCGTCGCAATTGCTGTCGCTGCCGCGATTCCAGGGACCGTGGTGCAGCGGCTGCTGGGACCAACGGTACATGGCCAGGTTCGCTTCGGCCATCCGTCAGGTGTACTGACCGTAGGCGCCGAAGCCGCACTGCATGGCGAGGAGTGGGTGGTCACAAAAGCGACCATGAGCCGTAGCGCACGCCGGTTGATGGAAGGGTTTGTACGTGTGCCGTCCTGCGCAATTGAGGGGCAGTGAAGCCGCGTAATAATACCGAAGCTGGATGAGCGTCCCAGAAAGCAAAGGACTCAATAGCTTCAACGATCAGCGCGCAAGGTTTCGACCCGTCCTGATTGCGGTACTCTCACCATATGGGCGGACATAACCAGTGGTGGAAACACAGGTTATATTTAGTTAGAGAACTGCCCGGCACGTCCCTTGCAACGTATTCAAAGCCCATAAGGCCCGCGTCCACCGCGCTAGCGGCTTGGTTCAAACGCCACAGTGTTCATGAAATCAAGATTATCGATGATTGTCCAGCAATTCGAGGCCCTCGGTTTCCTCAGCATTGGCGTGTGATTTAATTCATAGGTTTCCATACAGGCCGAAACGGGCGAGGCAGCGGTTCCCGCCCGTTGTCTATGCGGGAAGGCGCAGGAGCGACGAGGGCAGCCCGTGAAGGCCCTCAATCCGTCGTTCCCCCTACAGATCTTTGGCTCACGTCGGTGTGAACTCCGCCGTCGTTCTCTGGTCGGCAGCTTTGCCTGCACCAACCTAACGTCTCACACCTGCCGGGGGGCACGGCCTCAGACAGCGTGACCTTCACTTCGTGTGGCAATGTTCCGGTTGGACGGGCTATGTGTCAGTTACCACTTGCGTACTAACCAAACTACCCACACGGTTGTGGCGCTGAGGCAGTGCTGGGCATCGCGACAGTGTCGGGTAACAAGAATCTGAATTTCGGCCAGCGGTCCTGATACCGGCATCTGGGAAGCCAGCATTACCTACAACGTGCGGGAGGACTTCGGGTACCGGCAGCCAAATCAGCACTCAGCAGACCACAATCAGCGGCTTCATAGGCCAGCCTTCGGACAGCGGCCAGACGTTCGGGCAAACCGGACAGCGACACCAATCTTCTCCATCGGAAGCTCAAGCCCGCCGGAGCCAAGATTGGCGCGCCTTGGTTGAACTGGCACACCTTGCGACGTACCCACTGCACTCTGTTTCAGGAGGCAGGAGGTTCGCTGCGAGATGCGCAGGCACAGCTCGGACATTCCAAGATGTCGACCACGCTGGAGGTCTATACCATTCCTATCGACACCCGTCGCCGGGAAGTGGTCGAAAAGCTCGAATGTTTGGTGACAAATGGTGACGAGTTCAGGCTTAAGGGGCAGGGTCTGCGGATGCCTACTACGCAGATTCAATGACTTAGAGAGAAAAAGATGGTAGGCACGAGGAGACTCGAACTCCTGACCTCTACCGTGTCAAAAGCCCACTAATTGGTAATTCAACAACTTAGAGGCTATCCGGGACTGCAAATCACTGATAATCCGTCATCATCCGCGCCTAAAGCGGAACTGGTGCGGAATGAAAAGCAATGTTTGCACCTTCTACTCTCGGTCGTAGGCTGATCCTTCCTATCGAGCCATTCCCGCTAGCCAATCGCAGTCGAAACTCAAGATATATCTATAATTATGATTTATATCATACAGTAATACCTATATATTTGTTAATTGATATATAGAATTAGCTTGATATTTATGCATGTACCTCAAGATATTTCTAGAATATACGTCGATTTTGTTAAGCTATTACTGAATTCATGACAGGAGCAAAAGAGGTATGAAACCCGAATTCAGAAAGTTGCGTGTGAAACAGCTAGAGCGTACGTTACAGCCGCTTATAGCCGCCCGAAGTGTTTCTCGCCCACAAAAAGGGTGGATTCGTGCCTTTCGTGAAGTGACGGGACTTACGCTGCGAGAGGTCGCGCAGCGACTCGGGGGAACTGCAGCAGGGGTCGCTTATCTCGAAAAATCCGAAGCAGAATACAGCATCAGCCTCGGGAAGCTGCGCGAGGCCGCTGACGCTCTAGGCTGCGAACTGGTGTACGCACTCGTGCCAAAGAGCGGAAGCGTTCAGGAACTTGTTGAGCATGGTGTAAGAACGAAGGCGGCGGAAACTGTTCGAGCCGTCGAGCACACCATGGCGTTGGAAGACCAAGCCGTCGGTGGAGTGGACGAGAAAATAGAAGAACACACAAAACGCATTCTCAAGACCGCTTAACCATATGGCTCTGCTCACAAATAGCGACGGAAACACCTCATTCTCTCCGGAAGAGCTTGCAGACTTAATTCCTAGTCTTGCTACCAAAGAAGACCTGAATGAATGGGAGAGAGAAAACATCCTCAATGCACGCGAATGGGCGGCTAAAGACAGAACGTGTGCTGCTGATGTGGTCTCCGACTCCTACATCCGCAAACTACACGAGAAGATGTTCAACCAGACATGGAAGTGGGCGGGGCAGTACCGGAACACAGAGAAGAACATTGGCGTCCCTTTTCATGAAATCCGAGAGCAGCTCGGAGGGCTTGTAGGGGACGTCCGGTACTGGATTGAGAACCAAACGTATTCAGCCGATGAAATTGCGATACGATTTCACCATCGGCTGGTGCAAATTCATTCATTTCCAAATGGCAACGGGAGGCACGCCCGCTTACTGGCAGACTTGCTAGTCACGAAACTTGGACAGCGTTCGTTCACATGGGGGGCAAGAGACCTTGTCAAGGCGGGTGATGCGCGAACGAAGTATTTAGAAGCAATACGAGCGGCAGACGGCGGAGACATAAAACTCCTGCTCATCTTTGCCCGTTCATGATGATGGTGTTCACCACAATCGCAAAGCATCTGCTTCATGAGCAATCAGCAGCATGAGCATGATGAGCGGCAGCAAGGTCGGCATCACCACCAGCAGCACCAGCAGCAGCGCCAGCGCCCCTAGCAGTGCCAGCCACCCGTTCGGCGTCTCTTCGGTTGGCACATACACCCCGCCATTCCTGTCAAAAGCAGGCTGGATTTTGGCATTATGAAGTGG
>Ga0182030_10027986_pt1 | contig 10104 bp, 9 predicted proteins | sample 812S3MmetaG_FD_121299 | JGI IMG/M metagenome (GOLD analysis project Ga0182030, IMG submission 121299) | Permafrost microbial communities from Stordalen Mire, Sweden - 812S3M metaG (Illumina Assembly) | ecosystem: Environmental > Terrestrial > Soil > Wetlands > Permafrost | place: Sweden... | reverse complement strand
TTGAGCCGTCTGAGAATATACGGCGCCACCAGATTACGCAGTGGAGCATAGCGCTGATGTTCTTGCTGGTTAAGGTTTGCAATGAACGTTTTAAACTGGGCCGCTGTACCCAGAAGCCCCGGCAACAGAAAATCAAAAAGTGACCATAAATCAGAAAGACGATTCTCAACGGGGGTTCCGGTGAGAATTATACGTGTTTCACTTTTCAGCTTCTTAACGGTACGAGTTTGCTGGGCTGATGGATTTTTGATGCATTGACCTTCATCCAGAATGACAAGGCGCCAGTGGATATTTTGCAGCCACTGCTGGCGCGAAAGCATTCCGTATGTTGTAAGCACTAGATCTGCTGTGCCGATTACCTTTGACGGGTCACCAGCCATTGTTGCAAGGTCTTGCGCGCCAAGCTGAGATGGATGAACAAAGCAGGCGTTAAGGGTTGGCGCAAATCGCCGCAGCTCGGCTTGCCAGTTTGCCAACAAAGAAGAAGGCAGCACCAGAAGAGATGGTCGACGCGGTAATTTTCCAGCCTCTTTGATAGAAACCAGAAGCGCCAAAATCTGAATTGTCTTGCCGAGCCCCATATCGTCAGCCAGGCACGCGCCCAAACCGAGGTTCGTGAGAAACAAGAGCCAATCGTGGCCAGTCTTTTGATACGAACGTAGGGTGCCTTTAAAGTTCTTGCTAATAGCTTGTGACCGCAGTCTAGAATTTGGATCGCGAAGGTTAGACAAAACCTCAGAGAGCCATGCTCCAGCATTGAATGAAGAGCACAATTGCTCAGATGTCTGCGACGAATAACTATCGAGATTTTGAGACGCACCAGCGAGCAGACGCATGCCATCAATGAAGGATAGTCCAGACTCAGCCACCTCGGCTTCTACCTTTTGCCAGTGTGCCAGAGCCTGGCTCAGGCGCTCCCGATCGACTTCTACCCATTGGCCTTTTATATACAACAAACCATCGTTTGCCGAATCTAGAATCTGCTGCATTTCGGCTCTCGTTAACTTTGTGTCGCCGAGAGTCAACTCAACTTTAAAATCGAGCATTGCGTCTAATCCCAGGTGACTTTGCCTTTTGTCGCCAATAGTCACGGTCACGCGAGGGCTTGGACGCTTGCGCCACCAATCAGGCAGCCTCACAAGCAACCCACTCTTTTCAAGCAAAGGGACTTCTTTCAGCATGCGATAAGCTTCTTCTGGTGTCCACATCAGTGGATGAAAAATTTCCTTCGACTCGACCAGCTCTTTGACAAAAGCACTTTCCTCGGATGCCAGATAGACTGGAGACAACAGGCTAATCAAGCCTTTCTTGTTGCGTTCGCCGGCATATTCTTTAAGCGCCTGATTCAATGGTTGATACTGCACGCGACCGCCCTGAGAGACACCGGGGGCATATGTAGCCAGGAATGCAAATGGAAAACTTGGGTCACGCTTGTTTTCAGCTAAATGGAAACACACGCGTCCGACATGGTGCCATAAAGGTGCAGCTGTTTTTAGCCAGCTGCTTAAGTTGTTACCTGAAGAATCGACCTCATCTCGAACCCAGTCGTCAAGCCCATTCCATAGCTCAACCAGCATATCCATGGTTAAATATTCCGCCCCCCTCATGGGTGGAACATTGGCGAGCATATCTTCTAACTCTCGCTCTGGTGGTGGCAAAAAACCAATCGATTGACCATTGGCTGATTCCGGTGTGCGACAAATTTCTCGCAAATATAGACACGAAAACTCACGCCAGTAATTAAGCGACGGTGAGAGATATCTCTCCGGCTGCGTCGCGCCCAATACGAACAAGCCAGCGGACTGCTTCCTCGAGAAAGCGGCTGCACATACGGCTAACCAACGCTGTGGCTCCGCAGCTTCGAGGTCGTCGGTATTTTCCAACAGCAAAAGACCAGCCGGCGTCACCGAAATTTGACACGTCTCGGTAAAAGCTTCAGTCTGCACCATTTAACCGCTCTATCAAAGTAGGCTGCGTATTCTCTTGATTATCAAACAGGGAGAAAACGCCTAATGAATAAAAATACGCTCGTCGAGATGAAAAAGCCAGAGCCGGAATTTCAGGATATTTCGACTGAGGTTCTACGGAAAGGCGCGCGGGAAGCGATCCAGCAAGCAATTGAGGCTGAGTTTGAAGGGTGCGAATTTTAATCGATTATTTCTTAAACGGAGCTTATTACTTTCATTAGAGCGCGACCCGCTCTGCTATGCGAGCGATCGCTTCCTCAACATTTGTCAACGAGAGGAAGAAGAGCTTCACCTTATAGCCATCCTTGCGCCAATCCCGAAGCAGGTGGAACGGATCGGCTCCTGTCGCGTTTGTACAAGATAAATGTATTCAGAATAGTGCAATGGTTTTTGAAAAAGCAGTTTGTTAATCGCGGTACCACCACGCAAGGCAATCCTTGCCAGCCAATAAAAGGCATTCAGTTTAGGCCGCTGTTTGCGCAGTCAAAAATGCAAGAACTGGCGCAACTTTACTCAGTTCCAAGCGTTGCTGTACGCTGCCAGTGTAAGCACGCGCAAGTATTTCGTCTGCAAAGAGCAATTCTAGTGAGCCCGCAGGAAACTGCCAGGTTATACCTAATTCTCCATCGGCTCCAACCCAGACATCCGGTTCAGGAAGATTTGGAAATTCTGCAAGCTGACGGAATTTTTCGATTGTTCGTTTGGCTAATGCAAATCTAGGAGCCTGTTGAAGAAATAGATAAAGGCGCCAGAATGGTGGAAAGGCAGTCCCATTGTTCAGTCCAGACTATTGACAAGCCCGCCATTCGAGATAGCACCATATCTGGTGGCAAGATCAGCAACATTTAATCGAGCGCGAAGAAACCTGCTGGAAGTGGCTTCCGATGCGGAGCGCGTGAGTATGCAGCACCGTATGTGGTGAAAACAATAGATTGAAGAGACCCCGTAAATGGCTTATAGTGTGGCTTGTGAAGGTTACACGCAAGCAAACAAAAAAAGGATCTCTTCATGGAATTAGAGTTTACAGGATCAGCCGTTTTTGAGCAACTAGGTTTGGGGTTGGAAATTGATGGGGTGAAGGACCCTCAGCCAGGTAAGGCGTGGTCGGTCAGAAAAACGTTCAAATTATACAGACCAGATCAATTGATTAACTGGCAGGTTCCGAAAAGCATTCTGCCGGATCAACATCTGGTTTGGTTCTAACGTTATGCCGGGCTCGGCATAACGTTAGCTCTAGTCCGTAGTCGTTAGCCAATGTTCGTACCTCCCGGTGAAACAGAGATTGTTTTTTTCGTCCGGGGACCCGGGGTATGGGGGTGGCTCTGCGGGTCAAACGGAAATGACACGCAGGGGTTTACGGGAGCTGCCGAAGCGCTTGACGCGCGGTGGCGCCGCTCCCATACACTGGGGAAACGAAAAAAAGCCAAGACTGACTGCATCTGCTTCAGCAAGCCCTGGCGCTCTTGCCCGGCAACCAGTCAAAACAGTTGCCGGATTCGTTTGTCCAGAGCGACCTAAGTCGCGGCAAGTCTGACTGGATTCTTCTATGGTTCGCCCAGTGCATCTTGACCGCTCTGCTAAAATGCGCGGGGCGAAGATGTTTTGCTGTTGCCGTCATCGCCCGCCTTCGCTCGCAGCCTAAAGAGCAGGGCGAGTCAAGAGGGGTTGTGAGATCGTGTCCGTCAGCGGGGCAATGCCTGGCAGTAAGCGAAAGTGACAGCGGCGCAAGAACGAAGCGAGATGGACGATTGTCCTTTCAAAAAGAAGCGTTCAATTATCAAACGGGTATAAGGGCGTAGGGTTTAGCGCAAGTTGGCGGAGAAAGATGGCAGGAAAAAAGAAAGAGCCGCACGATCACTTTTTCAATCTTGCAAATGAGGCGCGTAATAAGCGCGGCAGTGCTCGTGTGAAGGATCGATATACGATAGTCGAGGCAGCCAAGTTAGAAATCTATGGGTTGTTCAAGAGCGCTGAGACAGCTCCGCCACCGCTGACGTTGTTTTATCTAAGGCATTTTGCTGAGTTGCTGATGGACATTCGTAAGCCAGAGCTTGCTGAAATGGTGATTGATGCAATGAAGAAGATGTTCAGAGCGCAACTGGTAAAAACGCCTGGGGATGCAACTGTTTGGCAGGACCATGAATGGTTGATAGACCTCTATACAGACGCCGGTCTATACGAGAAAGCGCTTGAGACAACTCGTGAACTGCTTTCTCATCTTGAAACTTTCTATGTGCGTCAATGGACTGGAGAAGAGAAGGAAGTATTTGACAGGTACAAGAAAAAGGATCATGAGGATAAATTGGAAGAGATGACGCAGGGGCAACGGCGGTGGTACGAAGAACATGCTGACGGAGACAGGGCCAGACAATTCGCCGAGAATTTAAAGGGCAAGCAGTTAGAGCTTCATCAAAAGCTGAACGACCATGCCGAGTTAGAACGAGCATTGGTCAGTCTAATCGAACGTTTTGACGACGGTCAATATAACCATTAGTTGGGAGCAACAGTGGCACCGGCGCTAATGGGCGCACAGACCGAGTGTGCGACAATTAGCGGTGCGCAAAGCCTCGTTAGTCGAATGCGCGTTTTTATGCAGCCGGTATCGCGGGACCAAAACAGAGATAACAATGTCCAAACATTCAACTGAACCAGCGAAGTATTTAGAGTCTGTGGGGCTGAAGAAGTTCCGAGATGTGGAAAAGTTCTGGTCCTACATGGAAAAGAAGCACGGCGAAAAGACATGCCAAAATCTTGACCAAGGCTTGGAATTACTTTCCGCCGGCAAGCCCGAAGCATTCTATGACGCCATTTACGAGAACATGGACATCAGCCTAGATGTGGCGTCAATGCGCACCAATCTTTATTGCAAATTCCTGGAGTGTTTTGCTCAAGCATTTCCTAAAGTCGAAGGCACGCTATTGGATATTGGCTGTGGCAATGGGCTTCTCAGTTGCTTTTATGCGCTGCGATATCCTTCAATAAAAGTGATCGGCATAGACAAAGCAGAAGGTGCTGTTAATTGTGCTCGGCTTCTAGCAGAAAGACTAGGGCTGGCGAATGCGGAATTTGTTGTTGCTGATTGCGATAACGAATCGTGGCCTTTGCAAGCGTGCTCCATCGATATAGCAGTGAGCATGACCGGGCTTGACCCAAGCAAGCATGCGCCATTGCGAACAACAGAAGATTTATTGGCGTGGGCAAATGATGCTGGACCAGACGTAAAAATAGCGGCAGTAAAAAATCTGACCAGGTACATAAAGCCAACAGGGTTGTTCATTTCAGTTGACCGTTTACCCCATAGCGAAGACGAACTCTTGTGGTTGAGTGGACTTCAAAATGCCGACTTCGGGATTGATTTCGAGGCGAGTACCGATTTTTCCTTTACCGACCTTGGCACCACTGAGACTCTGCCGGTTATTGTGTCAGGCCAGGGCAGACAGAAAGCCAGCCCTGCGGATTTATTGTCCTTTTGTGTGGAAAGGCGCGGTGGACTGGAGGGTCTTGGTGTGGGAGATAAGAACGAAGCTCTAGCAGAGCTTCTGTTCTCGACCATTAACCCCAAGAGCCTTATTTCCGGCTGGAAGGTGACATACCATGACGGCTCAGGCATTGCCCACTATGAGGTTTGGGCCAGCGGCGTCTTTGCTCTGCTCTATGTCTGGACGGACCAGGGCTATCGGGAGCTGAAATTCGCACCTGCTTACCAGCTGAAGTCGGTTGTCCAAAACACGGAAAGACAAATGGAATCTTTTAGGCAGGCAGCGGCGTTGAGCCGTTATGATCAAGACCTTTTGACTGTGGTTTAGGTCCAGCTCAGCTATTTCACCGATTACACCAGTTTCACCATACGGTGAAAGACACTATACTGATATTAATGTTATACTGCTATTGCCAGTTTCACCATACGGTGAAATGTCCAAAACGGAGCAAATCACTGTCCTATGCCTGCATACAAGGCACACATAGAGTCTCTGGAAACAGCCTTCTTGGACACCCTGAAAACGGTCCCTGGTATCGGCGACATCCGAATTCTGGGGAGCAGTTCGCAGAGTCATCTGCTGGACTATGGTGCTGACATTGATGTCGTGGCAGAGCTTTACGGTTTTCAAGCCTCACTGAAGACTCCATCCAGGGAACCGTGGATGGTCTTAGTGCAAACGAGAGCAAGCGGCGACCCTCGCCTTATCCGCGAGTCGTGCGCGCGGCTGAATGAAATCAGGCGCAGCCGGCCGGACCCTGCCAAATGCTATCCGGTGGTGGGCGCCACGTACATAAGCAAACGGGCATCAGAAATCTGCAATGAAATGAACGTCGGGTACTTTGACTTGTCGGGCAATTGCCGATTCGCCTTCGATTCCATTTTTATCGAACGTCAGGTGTTGGAAAACAAAAACGTCGAAAAGCGCCCGCTCCGCAGCATCTTCTCAGCTAAATCAAGCCGAGTCGTGCGCTTGCTCTTAGAAGAGCCTGAAAAGTCCTGGCAGGTGCAAGATATTGCCAAACAGGCAGATATCAGTCTGGGATTAGCATCTAAGGTAAAACAAAAGCTTCTAAACCTGGATTTTGCCACCATGGTCGGTGACGGGCTGAAGCCGCGAGATGCTGAAGCCTTGTTGTTAGCCTGGAGCCGCGAATATTCATTCAAGGACAATGAAATCCTTGAATGCTACGCGCCAGGCGGAATGAACGAAAACGAGGGCCGGCTGTATCAATATTGCCAGGAACATAACGTGAGCAATGCGTTAACGTTGTTTTCTGCCGCCAACAGAGTAGCACCATTTGTGCGCGGGCTTTCGCAGAGCGCTATGTACGTCGATGGTAACTTAAGGAAAATAGCAGCGGATCTGGAGTGGAAGCCAGTGCCTTCGGGATCGAATTTCCTATTGCTAAAACCATTTGATGAATTCATCATGCGCGATGCACACACTAGCGACAAGTGGCTTTATTCAGTCGTCAGCGATATTCAATTATACTTAGACCTGGCCAGTCATCGTGGCCGCGGCGCGGAAGCTGCCGAGTTTCTTTTAGAGCAGCGCATACGGCCCAAATGGAAAGCCGGCAGGAGTGTGATCGCATGACTTTTCCAACTGTAAGCGATTATTCAGAAGGTAAGATCAAAGCCTGCCACAGCGTCTTGATCGAACTGGTACATATTCTCGGCGATTACGTTGACGACATGGCCATAGTTGGCGGATGGGTGCCGACACTGTTGATACCAAATGCCGAAGAAGTTCATATCGGATCAATGGATGTCGATGTCGCGCTCAACGGTGAAACAATAAGCGATGAAGCTTACGCAACCATCAACAAGATTCTCACCAGGCACGGCTACCGTGAAAACGAAGCGGCTAACGCGAAGTTCAAGCACTTCAAAGACATAACAATCGACGGCCAGGATTACGTCGTAGAAGTCGATCTCCTGACCGGCGAATACGGCGGAGAGACAGGCAAGAACAGACGACATGAACCAATACAGGACGCCAAAGCGCTCAAGGCGCGCGGAGCCGACCTGGTCTTTGACCGCACTGAAACCATCGTTGTATCCGGCGATTTACCCGGCAACGCCGGCAAAGACACAGTTAAATGCAAAATCGCCGGCATCGTTCCGTTTATCGTCATGAAGGGCATCGTCATTGCCAGGCGCATCAAAGAGAAAGACGCTTACGACATTGACTTCGTGCTGCGCAACTATCCTGGCAGCGTCAATGCCATTGCCGAGCTGATGACAGTTGATCTGCAAAACGGTCTTGTGCAGGAAGCGCTGTCGAATATGGTGCTAAAGTTTGAAACGATAGACCACTGGGGTCCGACTGCCGTAGCCGACTTTAGAGAAATCGGTGACATCGATGAGCGTGAACGAGTAAAGCGACGAGCGTTTGAGAACGTGCAAAACCTGCTGAATAAGACGTTGCGCAAAGGAAGCGATTAAAGGTAAGACAGTATGATTGATCCAGTAAAACCAGAAATTGCTAAATTGGCAGAAATGATCGGCAGCTTCAGCGTCGTTCCTTTTGTAGGCGCCGGATGTTCCAAGGATCAGTTGCAGGGCTATGACTGGTCCGGTATTACAAATGCTACAGCAGGCGAGTTAGGGATAACTTCCTGGACCGACCCAACAGACGTGGCCGAAGAATTCGTAAAGCGTTTCGGACGAGAGAAGCTCTATGAATTCTTGCAGCCGAAGCTTTCGATAACAGACTTTGATGATAGTAAAGGAGAGGCTCATCTTGCATTACTAGCAATGAACTTCCCTTATATCTACACTACGAATGTCGATAACGTATTTGAGATTTGCCACGAAAAATACGGACGCCAGCTGACAAACGTGACGGCCCTGAACGATTTACATGGAATCATTCCTGGTAAGACCGTGCTCTACAAATATCACGGAAGTATCGATACGTTTGACTCAATTGTCTGGACAAAGTCTGACTATGAGCGGCGCCTTAACGATGAGCAGTTCTTTCTAAACGTCAGATTACGATCAGAATTGTTGAGCAAGACTCTTCTGTTTATTGGGTACGGGCTGGGTGACGCCCACATTACTGAGTTGTTGGCGAGTATGCAGCGACTGTACTCGGACGGCATGCGCAAGAGTATTGTCGTAGCTCTGGGAGACGTAAGCAAATTTCGTGCTCGCGTGGCTGACGCAGGGCTGGCTGTAGACATCATAGCGCCCCAGGAATTGTTTCCAGTTCTTGAACCGCATGTAGCGTTAGGACGTTTTCTCAGTGAAACATCTGCAGAGGTTCAGCGATTGCATGTCAATTCATCGCTCGCTGATCTCTTCAAGAAGGCGAAACCTTCACCTTCGCGGGTTCTAACCGACTACGAGTTGAAACTGTTAGAGAGCAAGTTAACCGAAGTGACTCTGGACGAAGCAATAAACATGGCCAGAGCGAGTCTCGACAGGGCAGTCATTCCACACGACTTCTATGATCGTGTGGTCACATATTCGTGCGGCCTGTTCACGCGGGCTCATGCAGAAGCCTGTGATTACAATAATCTCGGTGGGTTTCTAGGTAATTTACATTTGCGTCCGGACTCCAAGATACTGATATGGGCTTACAGTTGTTCATTGTTCGTTAAAGATGACGTAGACTGGTCCAAGGATTTTCTCTTGATGAGCGATTTGCCGGACGTAGCCGGGGCAAAATCAGTAATAGCTTGCGAAGCCTCAAAGGTGTTACTGGCGCTAGGCAAGCCATTGAATGGGCGATTTGCCGATTGGGTTGCCGGACCGCTGCAAATTGACAAAGATGATTTAGCGGCTCTTCCGCCGGAAGTACAACCAAGCATCAATTCGCAATTCGCCACGATCTTCATTGGCTCTCAAAGAGACAACCCGCTATTAATTCAAAGACCTCGTTTTTCGGCTTTCAAGCGATTGAATAAAACTGAAATGTTGAACCAGATGCTCAGTAATCTACCAAAGCACATTCACAAGCCTTTTGAAGGATAGTGTCTGAACCAAGGCTAATCGAAACGACATTGTGGCGGAGTGACGCATGAAAGAGAAAGGCAAAACGAAAATAGCAGGTGATCTCACAATCGACGATTGGATTGGGTTTCGCAAAACTTTGATGGCAAGTCCCGATGCCAATGCTTGTCAGAACTGTCTTTCTCTTGAAGTATATTTCGGACACTGAGCTCAGGTCAACGATTAACGCTGCGACCAACAAGAGCGAACAATTCAACGATTTCATTAAGTGGGTCAGGTTCGGCGGTGACGGAAGAATTCAAGAAAACGACCGAGACGAGCAGCGCAAGCTCATCAAATACAATCATCTCGTGGCCAACTGTCTGATTTTTCCGGCACGGCACGAGACATACAGCAAAAACTAAAAGAAGCGCGATCGCTATAACACTTGTCATTGCTTTCCGCCCTGCCGTGAATTACAATGTCATACAGGAGCACAAGGAGAAGTGTCATGGCTGCAAACGAACTTGTCCAGGCCAGAATTGATGGAGCCATCAAAGAGGAAGCCGCCGCCGTGCTTGCCGCTATGGGCCTTACCGTTTCCGACGCGGTGCGAATGTTACTGACCAAGATTGCAAGCGAGCACGCACTTCCTTTCGATCCGCTTATTCCTAATGAGACCACCATTGCGGCCATGAAAGAGGCACGCGCTGGTAA
>Ga0182030_10027985_pt1 | contig 10105 bp, 11 predicted proteins | sample 812S3MmetaG_FD_121299 | JGI IMG/M metagenome (GOLD analysis project Ga0182030, IMG submission 121299) | Permafrost microbial communities from Stordalen Mire, Sweden - 812S3M metaG (Illumina Assembly) | ecosystem: Environmental > Terrestrial > Soil > Wetlands > Permafrost | place: Sweden... | reverse complement strand
TGTCCTGGTCGAGCTGTAGGAAGGTGAACGTGTAGTTGGCACAGCAGTTCTCCAGCCGCCGTGTGAGGGCCGGCGTGAAGATGACGGTCGCGGGGCCGTTGGCATCGATCTCGTCCTGCACGACGGCGTTGTTGAGGACGACGGTCCCGACGAGTGTCAGTCGTTCGTGCAGCGCGGGAGGTGCGTTCGCCGCCGACTCGAATTGGGAATTGGCATAGGTGCCCCAGGTGACGGTCTGCCCGACGTGGAGGCCCAGGGCGTTGGCGGCACCCACGGTCATCATGATCTCGTTGGCCCGCTCGGGGTCGGCCATCCGTCCCTGCAAGACCGTGACCCGGTCCAGGTTGAAGTAGAGCCCGTCGACGCTTCCGTTGACGTCGAAGTTGGCATTCTGGTCCGCTGACGTCGGTTCCCCGTTCGCTCCGATCGGCTCGCTGTAAATGCCCGAGTAGCTCTCGGCCCGCCGGACATCGGGTACGCGGGCGATAGTGGCCACCAGGGGGCCGTTGTAGCCGGTTGCGTACCCGAGCGCCGGATTCCACAGTGCCGTGGCAACGCTCAGGTTGGACGGGTTGGTGGTGGCCAGGAAGGTGGGGAAGGAGGACTCGGTGCGCCGGGCAGCGGCGAGGGCGCCCATGGAGAGGCCGCCCACCAACCCAATGAGCAAGACGAGCGACAAGTAGGCGCCGCGGCGCTGCCGGAACGTGCGCTGGAAGCGGTACAGGGCAACCGTGAGCACGCCCTTTCTCCAGCGATTGCGGTCGCGCCGTCGAGCTGAGACCTCCAGTGGCGCGTCCGCGGTCGCCATCACATGGGCAGTCTTATGGATGCTCAGTCGGCGCCCAAGGGGGGCAGCATCTAGACCGCCTTCGTGCCAGCACCCGGACTCCTGGGCAGGGTACCCGCGCCGATCTGAGGCGGCAAGGGCTGCATGTTTAGCCCGAACGCCCAGGCCGGGGCCGTGACCAGGGCTTTCGCGTGGGCTAGGCTGAGGCGACGGCTCAGGCGCACATGATGACCGACGGCGAGGAGCGTCCATCGTAGGAACCGAGACGGCGCACGGTTACGGCCTGCGTTGCCATACCTGCGAGCTGAGCATCGAGATGCGCTACTCCGTCAGCGGACCGTGGCGGGGGATTGCGGCCGACCTGGACCACGACGCATTGAGGTAGGGAGCTACTCCTCGATATAGAGGACGGTCTGACTCACGCCGATCTCAACGAAGTATTCGTTGAGTGCGAGGGCCATCACGTTGTGCTCATGGTCCGTCGGCAGACTGGCCTCATGCAGAAACGCGTCCAGCTCCCACGGAGAGCTCATGCTCCCCAACTCGAAGCAGCGCAGCCAGAAGTCGTTGATAGAAAGGCAAGCATGGCGCCGGAACAGGTCGATGAGTTGCACGGTCGGTTCGGAGCTGAGCGGCACGGTGATCTCCCAACATTGCGTTGGAGGCACGCGGTCGCCCCGTCGAACCCACACTGTCGAAGGCACCCACACTGTCGAAGGTGAGGCAACGCTACACCAGCTTTCGGGACTTGACCCCGAAAATACGGTCGGATCGGACATAGCGGGTGCAGTGGGGAGGCTTAGAGACGGTGGCTGAATGCTTCTGTCTGCTGGCGCAACCGAGGGCCGGCGTGGTGGGTGTCATGTGGTTCGTCCATTGCCAAGGCGAGGGAGGCATTTCCTCCCTCAATATGAATGGGGATTCTCGGATGCCCGTTTTGGACAACGCCCTGCTGCTCAGAGTCCTGGCCGTCACTCCGCTCTCCGTCTCGACGGCTCCGCCTGCGTGCCTCCGGCGATGCGTTCCGCCAGCAGCTGGCCACTTCGGCCTCGGATGTTGCTGTTCGGCACCCGCGTCAGCGGCTTTCGCCACCCTGCGCCCGTCTGGCGGGACCGGCGAACTCTCGATGATCCAGTCGGACGGCGGCCTGTGCCGGCTTCGGCTTGGGCCTACGCCGGCTCCGGCTGCCTCCAATGGTGATCGTGCTCCGCCGTCTCGAAGTCGGCGCAACTGTCGACGGCCGAGAAGCGCTGCCGCACGGCCACTCCGTGGCCGATTGCCCTCTGCTCCAGCCCTCTCGTCGGCTTCCGCAACCAGGCCTCATGACGGCATCGGAGGGCCGGCGCGATAGCAATTGCCTTACTCCTTCAAGACCTTGCCCCGGTCGTGCGACGGGGCTCGTTCAGCCGGAATGGGCATGCGCGCACCGAGTCCCAACCGGTCGGCGAGATCACCCAATGCGTGGAGTCCGGCGTGGACGACCTGGTCGGCCCCCGATTCCACAACGACGGGAAGCGTGCTGGTAGTTCCCATTTCGTAGGTGCCATTCTTGGCCTGGGTTCTGGTGACGTCGCAATCCTCAGAATCCCAGGAGTGAGGGGCACGTACTCGGATACGCGCCTATCGGATCAGGCGGCCGCGTGAATGGATCGGAGCTAACTGGCCGGGACCGGCACTTCCATGGTGTGGGATCCGCCCTCCGGCGATTTGTTGGGTAAGCGTTGGGAAAACGTTCGGCTGGAATCGCTATATCGGTCATACAGTTTTTTTTGTATCCGTTTGGGAGATTCTCCAAAAGAGGGGATCACACTTCAACTTTAGAACGGGTCAGAATCGATCGAGGCGACAATGAAGTCCGTCGTACCGACTGCCCTTCCACGGCTGGCGACCGAGCCTTTGCTTTCTGCCCTGATCAGGTCCTCCAATGACGCCGTCATCGGCAAGACGGCGGATGGCACCGTCCTCCTCGGGAACGAAACGGTCGAACACCTCTACGGCTACAGGGCCGACGAGACGATCGGGCGCGAGATCTCATTCCTCATTCCACCCGACCGACCTCACGAGTTGCCGAACCTGCTGGCTCGAGTCCGAGCAGGCGAGATCGTGCGAAATCTCCGGACCGAGCGGGTGCGAAAGGATGGAACGGCCGTTGCCGTGTCCATCACCGTGACGCCGGCGGTCGATTCCAACGCCACAGTTTTCGGTGTATCCACGATCGTCCATGATCTACCCACAACAACCAGCAGATGACCGATCTGCGCGAGGCCCAACGGCAGGTCGACGAGACGCTCAGTACTCTCAAGACCCTGCACGGATCCGCCCTGATTGGGCTCGGATCAGTTGACCGCGAGTTCCGCCTTATTCACCTCAATGACATGCTCGCCCGCATAAATGGTTCAACGGTCGAAGAGAAAATCAGTAGGACGGTCGCCGAGAGTCTTCCTAAAATATGGGCTCAGATTGAGCCAGCCTTCCGCCATTTACTCGCGAACAACGAGGATGTCCTCAACGTGGAGACCTCGGGGGATCTCGCATCCGACCCTGGGCACCAACGCCACTGGTTGGCGATCTACTACCCGGTCCATCTCGAGAGCGAAGTCATAGGGGTCGGGGTCGTAGTTGCCGACATCACCGAACGAACGCGGCTCCCAGATGCTGGGTTGGACCGAGACAGAGCTTCTGGGCGCGGACATCGGCCACCTGGTACTTCTACAAGGGGGTGGCGACGAAGCGATCGAAGAAGGAAACAAGAAGCTCCTGTTGGTCAGAGGTGGGGGCCACGGTGTTCGCTTGGAAGATCACATGTGCCGCTGCAAGAACGGATCGGTCTTGTCGGTTGCCATCTCTGCTTCGACCCTCATGTCCGGTGCTAGTGGATAACGCGGTGATTGTGAAACTCGCTATCCAGTTCGTGGACCTTTGCCGAGGGAGTAGAAGACCGCGAACATTGGAGGTGTTGCGGGAGTACGGAGTCAATGGTGCGCAAGGTTTTCACTACGGTCGAGCGGCGCCCATAACCGCTTCTTCCAGCATTCACCGATCAACCTGACAATGTCATCGTGGAGACTCCTCGAGAGAAGGCCTCAATGCCTGAGCTTCCTGTGAGGACTGACATCGAGGCAGGTACGCGAACTAAACCAAGAATCACCGTAGTAATCGTCGATGACCATGTCATGTTCGCCGAAGGTCTTGCACGCATCATCAGTGAGGAACGCGACATCGAATTCGTGGGATATGCGATGAGTGTCGCGGAAGCGTTGGCACTTGTGGAGAATCAAAGACCACAAATCGTGCTGATGGACTTTCATCTGCCCGACGGGGACGGGTCCGAGGCCACGGAGAAGATTCTTGAGCATTGGCCACGGACCAAGATCCTTATGCTCTCAGGGACCGGTCGGAATGATCTCCTTGCCCGTGCCATCGAGGCGGGATGCTCGGGTTTCCTGGCAAAGACCCGACCAGCTAATGAGGCCGTCACTGCGATACGTGCAGCTTCTCGTGGCGAGACGGTTCTGCGCTCTGACGAACTTGCCGGATTACTGGATCGACTACATGGAAAGGCAACCGGTGAACCGTTGACTGCTCGAGAATTGGGGGTACTTCGAATCCTGGCGAAGGGTCGATCTACGGGAGCGATCGCGAGTGAGCTATTCCTTTCAGTTCATACGGTAAGAAATCATGTAAGTAACGTCTTGATGAAACTTGGCGCACATTCAAAGCTAGAAGCGGTAGCCATCGCCACGCGAGATGGAATCATCAGACTTGATGAGATCGGATAGCGAAGCTCCCTTATGACATTCTCGAAGCGAGCTTCTATGTATCGCGAAAGCCAAACCAACCTGGAAAGCGTTAGGCGATGACGAACCTTGTCGACCGGGTGCGACGTTCCGTTGCGAAAATACAACAGTCCTTAACTATCCCATTTATTGTCTCGCGAAGAAACGTTCACGCTGGGAGAAATGATCAATGACGACACCTGATGCTGGAACGGATTTGGAAAGCTCCATTCGCCCTGGAACGTATGATCCGTTCGACTTGCTCGCGGCGATCATCGAGTCATGCGACGATGCGATCATTGGCAAGGATCTTGACGGCACCATAACAAGCTGGAATCGAGGCGCGGAGCACCTTTACGGCTATGCCAGAGCCGACATCCTCGGTAAAAACGTTACCATAATCACTCCCGCAGATCGCCTCGAAGAGCTCGCAGACATGCTCGCGCGCGTAGGTCGGGGGGATCGAATCGAGCATTGTGACACTCAGCGCGTCCACAACGACGGAAGCGTGCTTGATGTCTCGGTCACGGTGTCTCCAATTCGCGATACGACGGGAACCATCGTGGGTGCGTCGGCGATCGGTCGTGATATCACAGATCGACTGTCCCTCGAGCGCACACAATTACGAGCGCTTCTTTCGGCGGTTCCGGATGCCATTGTCGGTATTGACGCGTCCGGTCGAATCGAGTTCGCGAGCAATCGCGTCGAGGCTCTGTTTGGTTGGAGCGTGGATGAGCTCGTGGGTCAACAAGTCGAAGTTCTCGTCCCAGAGTCGGTCACGAGCGTTCACGTCGTACATCGTGCACGCTATGTCGCCGATCCATATCCGCGGCATATGGGTAATGAACTTCAGCTTTCCGCTCGCCGCAAGGACGGGACGGAATTCCCTGCCGAGATCAGTCTGAACACGATCACTGACGAATCAGGGAAAGCGCTCGTTCTTGCCGCAGTACGCGACGTGAGTGAATCGCGTCGCAACCAGCGCGAGGTCAAAGAGCGTGAAATTCTCTTTGACCAGTTCGCCCGTAGCACCGAAGTGGGATTCTCCCTTCGCGAGTCGACACAGATGCTGTACATGAACCCCAGCTTTCTTCGAATCTTTGGATTCGATCGGAATCAACCTACCCCGACGCTTCTCGATGTGAGGGCGCTGATTCACCGCGATGACCAAGGTGCCGCGGCTATCGCGTCCGCCGAAGCTGACCTGGGTAAGTCCAGCAAAACTGAGTTGCGGATACCCCAGACTGACGGCACGATCCGGTGGTTCACCGCGACGAATGACCAAGTCCGCGTTGTCGACGGCGGTGTGTCTCGAGTCGCCACCACGCTGACAGATATCTCCGACCGCAAAATCTCTGAGGCTATCGCCCAAAGCGCTCAAGTCGAAGCACATGGCGCAAGGGTCGAAGCCGAACGAGCCAATGCGGCGAAGACGATGTTCCTTTCTCGAATGAGCCACGAATTGCGCACCCCGCTGAACGCCATACTTGGATTCGGAAAGTTGCTTGAGATGGACGAGTTGTCCGCTGAGCACCGGGACAGCATCACCCAGATCGTTGGCGCTGGAGAGCATCTGCTTGGATTGATCGACGAAGTTCTCGACATCTCCCAGATGGAGCATGGGAAAATGCGCCTATCCTTGGAACCGGTATGGGTGAGTGACGTCACCGATGAAGTGGTCGGGATGATCGCACCCCTTGCAGTGCAACGAGGCATTCAGATCCTCGTCGATGCTCCCGAGACCTTTGTCCGCGCAGACCGTCAGCGCCTTAAGCAGGTCGTTGTGAACTTGCTGGCCAATGCAGTGAAGTACAACCGTGACGGTGGTGTGGTGCGAATCTACGGCGAGCAGCGCGACACAGGACGATTTCGATTAACGGTCAGCGACACGGGAATCGGTATTGCCAACACAGACCTCGGTCGGTTGTTCCAGCCATTCGAACGCCTCTCAGCCGATCAGTCATCTGTGGAGGGAACCGGGCTTGGTTTGGCCGTGACCAAGCAACTTATCTCGGCCATGGGTGGCGAAATCGGCGTCACCAGCCGTGTTGGCGATGGCAGTTCCTTCTGGGTTGAACTTTCAACTACCGATACGCCAACCGATGACCGCCGAAAAGAGCCGAGGGTCGAAGGGACACCACTTCCGTCGACTGAGCGCAAGACCATCCTTTACGTCGAGGACAACTTGTCGAACGTGCGGCTGCTCGAACGGATCGTGGACCGCCTATCTGACGTCGACTTGCTGGTCGCCATACGGGGAAGCCTCGCGATCGAGATGGCGGTTGAACACCAGCCCGACTTGATTCTCTTGGATCTGCATCTTCCCGACATGTGTGGAGAGGACGTTCTTCGTGGGTTACGTGCCGATCCGTCAACGGCTGATATTCCGATTGTAATTACCAGTGCTGATGCGACGAAGGATCGGCCGAAGCAACTTCTCGCCCTGGGCGCGACCGACTATCTGACAAAGCCTTTCGACCTCGGTCGCCTTTTTGGAGTCATCAATGACGTCAGTGCGTCGCGTCGGCTAAGAGCTTCGGAGATGCAGAAGTCGGAAGCCAACTCGGAGCAAACTCGAAATCGGCCAATCGTCCTCCCTGTTACTGAACCAACCGTCGATTCGGCTGATCGAGCATCAGAGGCAATTGAGTGTGTGCACGACCTCTACAACGAGCTAGGCGTGATCCAGAACTGCTGCGCCCTGCTCGCCAGTACGGCGACCGATCGCACCATGATGTCCGATCTCGGCACGATCCAAGTGGCGGTCGAACGTGCCATACATATCGCAGAGCGCATGAGCAAGCTTTAGGCATGCCCCGCCGCTCGATTGAAGATCCAGCCACACTTCGGGGGACATTTGATGCCACATGTTTGATCGACGCATATCTCGAACTGCCGATCCTACTGCGGCATCTCGTCGGGAAAGTCTGCTCCATGGCCGGCGCTTGTTGGGGTGCGCTTCAAGTTCTCAACTGCCAGCACACAGAGCTGGTCGAGATCATTACCGTTGGCGTCGGATCCAACGAAGTCGCAAACATCGGTCCAGTTCTAACGGGGCAACGGATTCCCGGGTTCCTGATCGCTGTACCTGTTGCTTTGCGTCTGCAGCATTTCGGCACGGACGCCAAGCGCTATGGCTTCCCTGACAAGGTTGAAGGCAAGCTCCACCTGACCAGCAAGGTGGGTTCGTCAGAGTGTACCCGTGATGACGAGGCCCTGATTAAGTCGATGCCACTGCGGCGAGAATCGCCGTCGAGAACGCACGGCTGCATGGATGACAAACGCAAACAAGTCGCCCGGGATTTGCTCGACACGGTGATCCAGCGCCCCTTTTGCCGCTGGCATGGCTCCAGGACATTGCCGCTTCTGCTCACAACGCTGACGTGCCGAGCTGGCGGCAAGCGGTCGCCAAAGACCTTGAAAGCACCATCTCGCAGTTGCGTTCCACCACGAGCGTTCGAGGTAGCCGGCGACGGATGGCACCTAAGGGCGGTCAGCGGAGGTTCCAATGCCTGGTGAGGTGTTGGTCTGCTCGACGCTTATCGAATTAGCTGACAGCCTGCTGGATGATTTCGATGCCATCGACCATTTGACACTCCTCGCTACTCGATGCGTAGACCTTCTTGACGTGGACACGGCCGAGGTCATGCTGGTCGGACCAGAAGGAGATCTTCGCTATGCGGCATCGTCGCGCGGGAGCAGGCAATCCTTGGAACTCTTCGAATTGCAGACCAAGGAGGGGCCTTGTCTCGACAGCTTCCGCCTAAAGAAGCGCGTCATTGTCGAGACCCCAGCGAACCTGGAACTCCTGTGGCCCCGTTTCGGCCGCCAAGCAATACGCTACGGATACAAGGCGGCCTACGCCTTCCCGATTCGATTGCGAGAGCACCAGGTCGGTTCTCTGAGCATGTTCCGGAGTAAGGATGGGTCGATGTCACTAGAGGACCTTTTTGCTGCCCAGGCGTTTGCCGATATGGCATCAATCGCGATTCTTCGGCAACGCTCTACATGTGAAGTTCGGCTGCTGAACAACCAGCTTACCAAGGCGCTGATCAGCAGGGCGATCTTGGAGCAGGCCAAGGGAGTCCTGGTTGGGCGACGTGGAATGAAAGTTGAAGAGGCCTTTGATTGGATGCGCTGCCATGCTCGCCATAACAACCTAAAAGTCGCTTTCGTTGCCCAGGAGATCGTCGACGGCAAACTGGACTGATTCCCTATGGGGGATGACCGTTTACCGCTTCTGGCGAGGACAGCTCCAGTAGATCCTCAGGGGTGGTAGCGAAAGCGTGGTTTTTCCACGCGGAGAACGGTGACCAGACGAGCACGGAGACCATGGACCCCAAACAGGGCCTTCCCTTCGACGAGCAGCGGTTTGCAAAAGAGTCGAGAGGTCGGGCGGCTCTGACCGAACTGGGTGCCCGTGGCGGTAGCGATGCCGTGAGCGAAGGTCGGCCTTTCGCACACGATGGAACTTCGCTGATGCGGGTCATGATGTGGAATCTCCAGTGTGCCTTCGGCGAATTCGACATCACCTATCAACCCGCCGGTGGGGGATATGACCACTTTGCTCCATGTGCGCACGTCATCACTGTCCCAGGTGTCGACATACCGTTGGCCGACCTTGCCGACGTGGTCGCCACCAAAAGGCTGGCCATCCGGGTCAAGGACCAGCTCGTCCTGCCCCGGCTCGATCAGGCCCTGGCCGAACGTGACAAGGCGAACGATGTGGCTCGGGAGGGACCCGGACCGCAGTCGACAGATTGAACAGACTCGAACAGCCCCGTGTTCACTGGCGCCTAAGCGGCTGGTAGCCACAGGTCGGCAATTCCCACTTCGCGCACCACATCGCCTTCGATTCTCGCTTTGACGTGGGGCGATCCCCACGCTGGCGAGGCGTCAAATGGACGAAAGGCATTGTTTCCTGTCCCCCCCCCGACACGCTCCAGGTCCACGCCCCTTGGGCCTGTGACCTAGGAGGTTCCGGAGGCTCGGTCTCCACCGACACCCTTCAGGTCCACGCCGCGAAGTGTCGACGTCACCTTGACCTCTTCAGTGGACCCGATGCGGCGGTACATCACGGTCACCCAGAGCGCCTGGTAGAGCGCGGCTCGGTCGGACTGCTCGACGTGATCGAGTAGTCCGGGTAAATCTCGGAGTGCCGTGAGGATCTCGAGAACCTCCTCAAAAAGGAGGAGCTTTATCCGACCGCCGAAGCGATCGGCACACTTCCGGAACACCCCGTCAATTCTTGACCTTGCGCAAAGGAACCGAGATCGCGCAACACGCGCAGTTGTGGATCGCGGCCCGTCTGCGCGTCTCCTTCCGTGACCCGGACAGCCCATGGCAACAAGGGCCCGAAATACATCCCTGAGAAATGAGGCCATTCGGCCCTGCCGTAAGGAAAGGGATACCCCCAATATGGAACTCCGTACGAAGATCGCGCTTTCCTGAGAACTAGGACAAGAGCCACAGAAGGAGTCACCATTACCCCGCCAACCGCAGCAAACTACAAGGCGATCGTCGATACCCACCGGCACCCGGT
>Ga0182030_10027984_pt1 | contig 10105 bp, 12 predicted proteins | sample 812S3MmetaG_FD_121299 | JGI IMG/M metagenome (GOLD analysis project Ga0182030, IMG submission 121299) | Permafrost microbial communities from Stordalen Mire, Sweden - 812S3M metaG (Illumina Assembly) | ecosystem: Environmental > Terrestrial > Soil > Wetlands > Permafrost | place: Sweden... | reverse complement strand
GGCCGTTGTAGTCCAGGGCAATTTCATAGCCCGCAACACCTTCCTTCTGCGCAAGGGGATTGTTCTTGACGAGCATGGGATAGCGCTTGACCCAGGGGAAGTCGGTTTTGCGGGCCAGGACGCGGCAGATTTCGGGGCGGTGTTGCAGCCAGGCGGTGAGGTTGAAGGCAGGGCCTTCACTTTGCTCCGCCAGGAGGATCAGACGCGGATCGAAACCAACCAGGTTTTCGCCGTTCCAAATGCCGTGATCGTTGCGCTCGCCGGGAAAATGCTTCCTGTACCAGGCCGGGAAACGTTCGCTGTAGAATAGATTCAGCTCGAAGTGGACATGGGCGCGCTCCTTGGTGATGGTTTCGGATGTGTTACTGGTGCGGCCCATCACGGCAACGGGTTCGCCCATTTGCACGGCTTGGCCTGGTTTAAGGTCGGGCCGGATGGCGGACAAGTGGGCATAGAGGGAATAGACTTCCACGCCGCCAATAAGGTGGCGCAGCACGAGATAGCGGCCATAATTGGACAGGGAGGGGTGGTCGTTCATGTAGGCCACGGTGCCGGGAGCGGTGGCCATGACGGGGTCGGCGGGTTCGCCGCGGGCGTCGCGTTGGAGGCACTTGATGTCGAGGCCCTCGTGCATCTGGGCGCCATCGGAGCGGACACAACCGAAGCAACCGCTTTCCCAGGTTTTGCCGGTGGTGGGGACGAAGAATCTTTCCTCGCCGCCCGGTTCAAAAATGGCGTGGTTGGCGGTGGGCAGATGAAACGGCTGGGCCTGCGCCAAAAGGCCAAAAGCGGAAACGGCGGCAAAGACCAACAATGAACGTAATCTTGACATGAGGGGGAGGTGGCGAGTCATTCGCCGCGCAGTTCCGAGGACCGCCAAGGGTTGATCCTTGCTTATCCTTTGTAATCCTTGGCTATCCTTTCTAGTCCTTGTTAATCGTCTTCACCATGTTGTTCAAACCGCGAACGATTCTTTCCGCCTCTTGCCGGGAAGCGTCCGGGGTGAATTGGAAGGAGCCTTCGGTCATGCCCTTGCGAATGAGGACGGCGGAGAGCCAGCCTTTGGCGCGGGGTTTGGCGGGGTCGGCTTCGGCGGTCTTTTGGGCGTCGGCTTCCTTCTGGTTCTTGGGTTCAGACCAGCCGCGCGGGGGCCATTGCGAGAAGATGATCAAGCTCCGGCCCGGGCTGGAGCTGGTGTTCATGTCGAGCACCAGCGCTCCGTGGTCGTTGAATTGGACGCGAATATCGTAGGTGCCGTCGGCGTTGTCCACCAGGGTCGCCTTGGCTAAATCATCTTCGGTGAGGAACGGCTCCGGGTTGACGTACATGGGGATTTTGGCCCGGGTGACCAGCACCATATTGCCTCCGGAGGAGCCACCCTTCGCGCTCTCCAAATAGATGCGGAGGGTGGAATACTCCTGGCTCATATCGAGGCCGCCCATGTGCATCGCCTGGCAACCGCCGGTGACCACCGCCAGGAGGGTCAGCAGAAAGATGTTGAATGAATGGAGCCGAGACTTCATATTGCCGGTCATTGACAACGCAACTGAGAAAAAAGTAAAGCATTATGGGCAAGCAATTTAACAAAACCGAAAAGCGCCAGCGCCGCGCCTCCTACCTCAAACGCAAGAAGGCCAAGGCCAAAGCGCCCAAAAAAGCGGCGGCGTAACCGTCGGTTTGGCAGTTTTTCGAGGTTTTTCCGCGAAAAACTTATTCACCAGCGCCGTTGGCCGGGGCCGATTCAGGTTCTCTTCTGGACGCCATAAACGCGGCAAATCCCTGTCATTATTCACTCTTGGCACCGTCCGCGGGTGTGGATAATTCCGCGCGCCGGTGAACAAGCCTGTGGATAACATTTTGCCCGTTTTTTTTGCGCCTGTGCTAGGTTCTTTACAGTTCATTGAAAGAACTTGGAGAGCGGCGGGGAACGCAAGAACACTGCCGGTCTTCCAGAGATAATCCCAGGTGACTGGGGAAAGGCCGGGCCAGGCTGGTTGGCTCCGCCCCTCTAAGTCTGCTTCGCAAGGAGCGGAAACCGGAGGCATAATTCACCAGTTCCTCTGGCGGCGTTCGCGCGCCGTCAGTAACGCGAAAAGGAACTGAGCGGCCAGGAGCGATTGCAGAAACCGCCCCCCGCCGGATCAAGTAACTCAAGCTGGTTTCGGGCTTGGGCGAATCACAGTTACCCAGAGGGTAAACGGTTGCTACTGCGCATCAGCACGGACGGAGCGCTCTCCGGGCCTTTTAACCAGGGCCACAAATATGCCGAAAGGCGGGACAACGGGAGCGCTCCGACCGGGAAGCACACCAGGCCCAGGCAAGGCTTGGCGAAAACTTCCAAGAGGCTGGCGACGTTACAAACGACGCCGCCAGCTTGTGAGCGAAAAGCAACCTCAGAGGTAAGAGGTCAGACCCGTAACCCCGGGCCAACGCATCGTCAAAAGCGGTGGCCGACCCGGGGCAAAACGGTGAAGTCGCGGAGCCAAAGTCACAAACGTGTCTTCACCAGGTTCGCGAGCTGGCGTCCGCAAACGCCAGCCCAAGCGAGCTAAGAGGCCTCACTCGATGATTCAGCCGCCGCAAGGCGCTGGACGGCCCTGCTATGAGGCCGCAATTTCGCTTGCCGTGGAGAATGGCGTCGGGAAGCTGGCAGCCCCGCGAGGGTGCGCCCAATGCCAGCATGGGAAAGAGAGATTGGCGAACTCCCAGCCCCCAATTTGCCTCCGTTCAGTCGCAAGACCGGACGGGGGCTTTTTGTTTCCTTTTGTCTCCATCACTCGCTTTGCCCGGCGTCGCGCTCCAGGAAACAGCGCAGCCGCCAAAGGACAAACGCCAGAGTGGAGAGGACGCAGACGGCCACAATCAGGCCCTTCAACACTTCCGGCAGCTTCTCCGCGGGCACGAAACGCAACGGATAGAGACAGCCGGCGATTCCCGAAAGCAAAACCAACGCGGCCGAGGCCCGGAAAAGCCAGGAGGTCTTCCCAGCGCGGGAAAGTCCGGACGCGGCCAAACGCCAAGGCAACCAGCCAAACACCGCCCCGCAAACAATCGCCACGAGGGTTCCCAAAGTAAACGTGAAAGAAACTCCGGAAGGACTGATGCGGACCGCCTGGACGGAACCCAGCAAAACCGCCAACCCCAGGGCAGTCGAGGCGCCGGCAATTTTGAAGAAGACGCGTTCGCTCGCGGCGGCAGGAGCGTCAAGGGGCAAGGCGCGGGGCGCGGTATTGGCATTTTTCATAGGCGCAGCAGGTTCAACTACCATTAGCAACTGACAACGATCACCAAAAAAAGGATAATCCAGGCTAATCATTTTGTCCAATGGATTTTGCGGTCTTTTTTGGTTCATCCGTGGCGGGAGAAGACGGGAAGAAGCCGCTGTCGAACCGCGTCCGAAACCGCGCCATGCGTTTGTAACAAATTTGTCACTGCGCCGCAGTTGTGCGGGGAAGGAGCTTTAGGGAATGATGGCGGGGTGAAATCCAAGATTCTGGTGGTGGATGATGAGCCGGATGTTCTTGATCTGGTGAGCTACAATCTGGCCCAGGCCGGTTTTCAAGTGGAGACGGCGGTGGACGGGGCGGACGGTTTGCGCAAGGCGCGATCGGCGGCGCCGGATTTGATCCTGCTGGATTTGATGCTGCCGGAGATGGACGGGCTGGAGGTGTGCAAGCTCTTGCGGCGCGATCCGAAGACCAACACCATCCCGATCATCATGCTCACGGCGCGCGCCGGGGAGATTGACCGCATTGTCGGTTTGGAACTCGGCGCGACCGATTACGTCCCCAAGCCGTTCAGTCCGCGCGAGCTGGTTTTGCGGGTCAAGAGAAGGCTGGAGGAGCGCCAGGGAGCGGCGGTTCCGCGCACCACTTTCACCTTTGGGCCGCTGCAACTGGATGTGTCGCGCCACCTGGTGATGGTCAAGGGGCGGCGCATTGAACTCACCGCCACGGAATTCAAACTGCTCTCCGTCCTAGCGCAACGGATCGGCCATGTGCAGTCGCGCGAACAATTGCTGCGGGATGTCTGGGAATACGAGACTCATATTGACACCCGCACGGTGGACACCCACATGCGGCGCCTGCGCGAAAAACTCGGCGCGGCGGCCAAGTATCTCGACACGGTGCGAGGCGTGGGCTACCGCTTTCTCCCGGAGTAATACCAATCCCCACGATAAACCGGGTCGTTTCCGGTGGAGGGGAATGGTCAAGGAATGATGGTCAAGGGAATGGGAAGGCGGGCTTTTGCTCCATCCCGAATCATCAGCCATGAACCTGGGGAATCACCAAATGAGTGAGGGGCAGCACGGGAAGATGTTTCCGGCGGGGGCGCCGGAAACCACACGCGAGGGCGCGTATGCTCCCCAAGAATCGCCAATGATCGGGGTCTTTCTTCCCCGTGACACGCCTTTTCCTTTGGCGTCAGGCCTTTTGGCAAACGGGGCACCAACACGTGGTGCGGCCGCCGATGGTGGCATGACGCAGCGGCGCGGCGTCCTTGGGACAATGGCCGCCCTTTTTCCAGCGCCGGTCAAATAGCCAGGCGGCCGGCAGGTCCCCATAATCCACGCCCACGGTTTTCAGGGCGATGCGTGAAACGGATTTCAGGATGCGGTGGATTTTCTTCGCCTCATCGGAGGTGATTTTTCCGGCGGGACGAACGGGGTTGACGCCGGCCTGCCACAAGATTTCGTCGGCCATCCAATTGCCGATGCCGGGAAAACCCGCTTGCATGAGGAGGGCCGCCTTGATGGGAACACCCGGATGGCGGACCAAAAAATCTTTGACCCGGGCCGGCGTGAATCCCCGGCTCAACACGCCCGGCGGGAGTTTCCGCCACCACGGCGGCGCTTCCGGCCCGACGTCAAAGCGCACCCGTCCGAATTGGCGGGGATCGTTGAAAATGAGGGTTTGCCTGGCTTGGCGCAGGACGAGGTGGTCGTGCCGGTCCGGGATCAATGGTTTTGCGCCGGAAGCGGCGAAGCTGAGTTTGCCGGTCATGCCAAGGTGGAGGCCCAGCCACGCGTTCTTGGAAAAACGAAAAAGCATTTGTTTGCCGTGGGCCTGGGATTCCAGGAGCGTGGCGCCGGTGAGGATTTCCTGCAGCGATTTGGTTTTGACACCCCGGAAGATCCGCTTGCCGGGATGGAGATGAACGGAGAGGACTTTTTGGTTGCGTCCAATGTCCCATTGTTTGCGGAAATATTCGACTTCGGCCAGTTCAGGCATGTTCGAGGCAATGTGATGGATATTGGCAAGAAGGGAAAGGATTTGCGCGCTTGAAAGTCACGGGTTATTGAGGGATAATTCCTCCATGAACGCGACTGTTTTGGACAAGAAGCACCGAATGACTCTCCCGGAATCTGTTTGTTTGGCGGCTGGCCTCAAGCCCAATGACCAAATCGAGTGGCGCGTTGAAGATGGCGAGATCCGCGGTCGAAAACTTACGGCAACAAAGCCCAAGGAGATGTTCCCTCCGGGGTCCCTGCTGAAGTACTTCAATTCGGAGCGGGATAAGGAAGAACTCGAGATTCTGTCCGGCTGTGTCAAAGGTCCTGAATGAAGACGCAGTTCGAGGTCTGGGACTGCGATTTTCCAAAAATTGGGTCTCCACCTGGTCGTCTTCATATCCCACCCAGACAGGTGTGCCAGGGCGCAATCCTTAAACGTCCTGTTCTGTACCAGCCAGCGCCAGAGCCGCCAACCTTACCCTTTTGAAGTAATGCTGGATAAGGAAGACGGCTTGAGTTGGGAAACTTTCTGCGACTGCTCCATCCTCTATTCCATTGATGCTCCACTTCTCACCGCCAAACGAGGGCATGTCACACTCGCCCGCCGACGGGCCATCAGGGAAAAGGTTAGGGAGATGCTCCGTTTATCGGACACGGACTAAGATTCCTTTTGTCAGCACCCTGCCTCAGCGCTAGGCTGTCCGCATGGTCACCGAGCAGGCGGAACGTCATTATCGGGACGAGGCCGGAGCGCGCTATCAGTTTGAGAAACGCGCGATCCCGGAGGGGACGATTGCCTGGGTGGCGCGCACCCGGGCCGAAAAAATCTCCCGGCACGTCCGCGCCTCGGACGCGGTGCTGGAATATGGGGCTGGGTTCGGCTGGAATCTGGCGGGGCTGAAATGCGCCCGGCGGCTGGCGTTTGATTTGGAGGATTACTTGCCGGCTCCAGTACGGGCGGCGGGGGTGGAATTTATCGCTGACACCAAGGCTGTGCCGGACGCGACGCTGGAGGTGGTTTTGTGCCATCACGCTTTGGAGCATCTCCCCCACCCTGCCGCCGGGCTGGAGGAGATGGCGCGGTTGCTGCGCTCCGGGGGAAAATTGCTTTTGTTTGTTCCGCTGGAACGCGAAAGAAAATACGGGCGATTTGACGCGGCGGAGCCGAATCATCATCTTTTCTCGTGGAACGCGCAAACGCTGGGGAATTTGACGGAGGCGGCAGGATTTCGGGTGGTGGAGGCGGGAACGGGGCCTTTTGGCTATGACCGTTTTGCGGCGGCCTGGGCGGTGAAATTGGGGGCGGGCGAATTAGGTTTTCGGCGGCTCCGGAGGTCACTGCAAATTTTGCGGCGGACGCGCGAGGTGCGGATCGTGGCGGAACGTCAATAATAATGCTTATGAAACACTGGTTGGTGAAACAGGAACCGGGAACCTACGCGTGGGCGGACTTGGTCAAGGAAGGCAAGACGATTTGGACCGGAGTGCGGAATTATCAGGCGCGCAACAATCTCCGGGCAATGGCCAAGGGCGATTTGGTTTTCTTTTACCACAGCGGGGAGGAAAAGCAGATCGTCGGTCTGGCGCGGGTGGTGGAGGCGGCTTATCCGGATCCGACGGCGAAAGAGGGCGACTGGGTTTGCGTGGAGATCGCCCCGAAAAAGGCGCTGGCCCAACCGGTGAGCCTGGTGGCGGTCAAATCCGATAGAATTCTGAAGGACATGGCGCTGGCGAAGAATTCGCGGCTTTCGGTGACGCCGGTGAGCGAGGGGCAATTTGCGCGGGTGCTGGAGTTGGGTGGGACAAAGGTTTAGGCGGTTCTTCCCGAATGGAATTATGCCATTTCCCACAATGATTCCGTTTATTTCCGGTGGCAGGAACTAGTCAAGGGAATGGGAAGGCGGTCTCTTGTTCTATTCCCCTGACAACCATTCGCCAGACTTTCCTATTGCTCTTTCTCGGAAGGATACCATTTCTCCCCAATAACCGCATGATCCTCTGAATTTGGGGAGGGCACACGAGCCGCCGCTGAACACCTCGGATTATGCCGGTATTTGAATGAGCCGAATATCTCCGCGAACTCGTATGATATGACAATACAATTAACGGACCCCTTTATCCTTACGGTGCGCCCTTCATTCTGAAGACGAAGTTGGTCAAGTCAGGCACTCCGTTTGTAAATCTGATTGTGACCGGGTCCGATATCAGGTTCGAGAAAGAAAGCGTGCGGGTGACGTAACCGTCCTTTAGAGGAGCCTGATACCAGACGAGATCGGAGCGGCTCAGCGCGTTTCCTGATGACGTGCCGCTACCGGAGCCGTTGGGACTTCCCCTCTGCTCCGTCATGGTGTAGCCGCATTCCACCATGTCGAGGCGAGTGCCGACTGGCAGTTCAACAACCCCTTTCACGAGTGGCGCACCAATTTTTGATCTTTCGCTCCGTGTCAACAGCAATTCCTGCTGCTCTTTCAGGAATGACGGCCACCTGTCTCCGGAAACCCAGTTTATCCCGCCGCTCCCGACAAAAACGACCTGCCGGCCTCCGTCCTTCATTCGCTGCCCGTTGTGTCCGAGCGCCTCCTTGCAATACAAGAGCGCCAAGCGAGGATCATCCGCCTGGGTGAGGCCTTCCGCATATTGCCAGCCGCAACTATCAGGTCCAAGAAGGCCGCCGCCCTCAAGGATTCCACGGACTGTGCTCTCAGGAACCGTCATCCCACGTATCGTACAGGCCTCCATGTCATTGGACCGGCAGAGCAAACTGAGGGAGGCCTCCGGCGACGATTCCCCGGCAGGATAGTGCCCGCCGTTTTCCGCCGCATACTGTTCCAGCGAAGACATCATCGCGATAATGCAGCAGTGGCTCCAGCCATAAGGGTATTTCCACTTGTAATAGAACGTGCCGCCGCACACCAACACGGCGATTGTGCCTAATACGATGGCGAGGATAAGGAGGCGTTTACGCATCATGAACCTTCTGTGTTCACTATACAACCGCCCGTTTGTTTATCAAAATGCAAAAGTCAGTTACGGGCGAAGACGGGGATGAGGAGGGTTTGGCGGAGTTTTTCGGGGAATAAATAGCCCGGGGGTGTCCCTGCCTCAGTCGCCCCGGTTCGGCTTGCGCTCGGCGAGAACCTTGTATGCCGGTTGGGAGCCGTGCTCGCAAAACATCCGCACGTAATGGTGCGAGAGCATGACGCGTGTGCCATTGCGCGCCTCGATTTCCAAATATCCGCCAATCAATCCTGATGAGTACGGCCGCATCCGCTCAAAGGTACGGATGCCCAGAAATCTGAAATCTTCATACAGCCTGTAATCGCCCGGCGTGTGGCAGTAAATATCGTAACGTTTCGACAAATTGATGGCAGTGATTGGGATCGAGCCAGGCGTCGGCTCTGGTTCCTCCGGCGACCCTCTCTTTGGCGATTTAAAAAAACTCATATTCGATGGAGGAAATAACGCCAAACTTGGTGATTAGTTTCGGTTGGGCAAAACGGAGAGACAACCAATGCCATTGCAGACAGCAACAACACCAAAGGAATCGTCTTCCCGTTGAGAAGCGACGGGATCCTACCATCAATCATCGAGAGCAAAGCCAGCAACGCAACGATTACGATCGACCCCCAATTATTCAAGAATAGGAAAAGGCCAAAAAAACGGGTTCGTGGACACTTTGAGTGGATCAGTAGCATGGGACTTGAAGTTCGCTCTCCACGCAATAGAGGATCGTGGGCAGATTTTTGTGGTTCGACAGCCCCGCGCTTTTCGATTGGGGGCTGAAAAGAGACTTTTCAAGCCTTCCATAAAGGCGGTGGTCTGCCCTTTAAGAAGGGACGATCCGCCGCCAAGAAAGCCCCGGCAGCGATTACACTAAAGGGGGTGCTGTCAATCAGCGGACGCCCCTGGACGCCTCGGCGAGGCGTCCCTGAAAAAAGGTATGCGCTTAGGGTGCCAATCCCTCATCTCCCGCCGAATCGGCGCCGTCGGCGCCGCCCTCGTCCAAGTCAATGAGAATGTCGCGCGGCTCGGCGCCTTTGTTGGGGCCGACGATGCCGCGCTGTTCCAACTCGTCCATGATGCGGGCGGCGCGGGTGTAGCCGAGGCGCAGGCGGCGTTGCATGAGACTGACGCTGGCTTTTTGCTCGCTGCGGATGACTTCGATGCACTGCTGGATCAAGTCCTCGTCCTCGCCGCTGCCGCCGCTGTCTTCCTCGTAGCTGCCGGGGGTTTTCTGGAGTTGCTGGTGGATTTCCACCTCGTAACTGGGCTTGCCCTGCTTGGCGATGAAATGGACAATACTCTCGAGTTCGGCATCGGTGATGAGCGCGCCTTGGATGCGGATTAATTTGGCGGAGCCGGGCGGCAGGTAGAGCATGTCGCCTTTGCCCAGGAGTTTGTCGGCGCCCATGGCGTCGAGGATGGTGCGGGAATCCACCTTGGCGGCGACCTGGAAGGCGATGCGGGCAGGGATGTTGGCCTTGATGACGCCGGTGATGACGTCCACGCTGGGGCGCTGGGTGGCGACGATGCAATGAATGCCGGCGGCGCGCGCCATCTGGGTGATGCGGGCGATGGCCATTTCGACATCGGCGGGGGCGACGAGCATGAGGTCGGCCAGTTCGTCAATAATAACGACGATGTAGCTCAGGTGGTCGGGGATGACGATGTCCTCGTCGCGCGGGACGACAATTTCCTCGTCCAGTTCGACCGCGAAGCCGTCGGAGCTGGGCTCGATTTTTTCGCGTTTGGCCAGGAGCGGCAATTCCGGCTCGGCGGCGGGCATGGGTTTGTTCTTGGGCCGCTCGTTGAAGGAGCGGATGTTGCGGACGCCGACGCGGGCGAAAATCTGGTAACGCTTTTCCATCTCGT
>Ga0182030_10027983_pt1 | contig 10105 bp, 9 predicted proteins | sample 812S3MmetaG_FD_121299 | JGI IMG/M metagenome (GOLD analysis project Ga0182030, IMG submission 121299) | Permafrost microbial communities from Stordalen Mire, Sweden - 812S3M metaG (Illumina Assembly) | ecosystem: Environmental > Terrestrial > Soil > Wetlands > Permafrost | place: Sweden... | reverse complement strand
GTAGTCAATGCCCTCCTCACCGCCACCCACAAAGCGGCCGGCGATTTCACCATCACTGTGCCCGAAGGACTGCTCGAACAGAAAAAACAGACCCAGTTCATCTTCAGCATCGTGATGATCTGCATCGCCGGCATTTCGCTCCTGGTGGGCGGCATCGGCATCATGAACATCATGCTGGCCACGGTCCTCGAGCGGACCCGCGAAATCGGAATTCGCCGCGCTATCGGTGCACGCCAGGCCGATATCGTACGTCAATTCCTCACGGAGGCCATTATGATCTCGATCGCCGGAGGACTGGTCGGCATCGCTTTCGGCTTCGCCCTGTCGCAGATTATCGCCACGGCGGCCGGCTGGTCCACCGTGGTGACCTCGTCGTCCATCGCCGTCGCCTTCGGTGTATCGGTATTTATCGGGTTATTATTCGGAATTTATCCGGCGGTTCAGGCCGCCAAGCTGGATCCTATCGAGGCCATTCGTTACGAGTAGACTATGCGGTTGCCAACCTTTATAAACATCATCTTACAGAGCCGCCACGCCATCTTACCGAGCCGCGACCGTAAGGGAGCGGTGCCCCGCTTTGCCACACTCTGCCTGGCCGTCATCCTCCTGACCTCTGGCGCAATCGCGCAGACCGCGTCATTCCCCAAGCCGAATTACTTTCGCCAGGTATTCGAGCAGACCCGGACCCAGGTCGATCTGCGCGACCCCGTGAAGCTCAAGGAGCATGTCGTCGACGGCAAGCTGGAGCTGTCGCTGAAGAGCTTCCTGGAGTTGGTGATGGCCAACAATACCGACGTACAGGTGACGTTTCTCACCGTGGAGACGCCGAGAAATAACATCACGTCGGCCTTCGGTATCTGGGACCCCACCGCCACCGGGAGTTTCTCTTCTACCCGCAGTACCAGTCCGGCCACCAACCCCTCACAGTCTGAGAACGCCTCATTTGGCGCCAACTCGAAGAGCCTCTCTCAGCCTCTTTCGTTGACTTACGGGCAGGCTCTCGATACCGGTACCAGTTACCAGGTGGGGTTGGGCGGGGCTAAGTACTCCTACAACAATAGCTTCTCCTCGTACAATCCCAGTATCACTTCGAGTATGTCGGTCGCGGTGACCCAGAACCTGCTCCGCAACCGCACCCGGTATCAGAATCGTATCCCGGTCATGCAGGCGCAGAGCACTTACAAGCGTGCGGAGTTCAACTTGCGCGCGTCCTTGTTGAACTGGGTCAATACCGGCGAGAACGCTTATTGGCGAGTGGTCTTGGCGCGCGAAAACGTGAGAGTGCAGGAGAAAGCTCGCGAGACCTCTAAAGCCAATCTCGATTTCGTACAGAAGCAATTGGATTTGGGAGCCGTATCGCCGCTCGATATCTACAACCCGCAAGGGCAACTCGCCTCCGCCGATCTGCAACTTTCACAGGCCAAGTTCGCCTTGGAGCAGGCCGAGGACGCTCTACGCCACCAGATCGGCGTGGACCTCGACCCGAGTCTTGCCAGGGTCCCCATCGAACTCACCGAACCTGTAGATATTTCCACCACGGGCCTGGATCTCGATCCCGAACACGAGGTTCAGAAGGCGCTCGGCAACAACCCCAATGTGAAGGCGGCCGTGCAGGCGCTCGATATCGACGATCTCGGCATTCAGAGCGCCAATGTCGGCTTGCTGCCGCAACTGACTTTCACCGCGTCGTATGCCGGCGCCGGCCAGGGCGGAATCTACACCGCCAGCGGCTCCACATTGCTCGGTAGCGGTGGGGCGCTAGTGGTGCCCGGCGGCCTTAGCGATGCCCTAAGCCAGATGTTCGGATTGAATAACCCGACTTACAGAGGTAGCCTCAACCTGACTCTGCCCATCCGCTCACGCACCGCTTCCATGACCCTGGCCAACGCTCTAGTGACGAAGAAGACCGACGCGCTCAACCTGCGCAACACACAGCAAAACACCCGCTTGAACGTGCTCACCGCCATTAGCACGGTGAACGGCGCCATCGAGTCTCTGCGTCTCGCCAGGACCCAGGAAGACCTGCAGCATAAGAACTACGACGCGGAGATGGAGAAGTACACCCTCGGCACCGATACCAATCAGAACGTCGTCATCGCGCTGCAGGCATGGGTAGTGGCGCAGTCGTCGGTAGTTACCGCGCAAGTTAACCTGCGCACCAGTATTCTGAATCTCTACACCCAGACCGGCGAACTCTTAGACGAACGCGGTATCATCGTTAAGTAGGACATGCTTCAGCTTGTCCAGGCGACGTAGCTCGCCCGCCGGCATTGGCCTTTCGTGGGCAGGCGTCAGGCTGCGGCGATCCTGTGTGGGAACGTCTCTCGCACCAGGAACCACTATGCCAAGAGACAGACAGACTGGATTGCCAGCAAACCCCTCAAAGTCAGTTAGCTTGTCCGGTGGCTTCGAGCCTGTGGTTGTTGGAGAACCTGCGCAGGGCTTCAGCCCGGCCGTATGCGGGCCCCCGATCGCGGAGAACTCAGTTTCCCGCTGGTGTTCTGTCGACGCGATCGACAACCACCATCTCCACCGGCCCTTTTCGAGCCTCGATCTTCAGCCCGAGTTGTTCCTGCACGGCAGCCAGAAGATCGGATAGATCCCGTGCATCCGCGGGCGTAGCCACGCCGAGTCCCTCCGCGAAGGTAAGCACAAAGTCATACCTTTGCCCCAAGCCCGTCTCGTCTCTCATACGCCGGTCCAATTGCCGCATGAGGTGATTCGCCAGCATCGTCGCCTCCCGAGCCGTGATCTGCACGCGCCCGCCGGCCGAGACCGTCTGGACGTTCGTCAGCGTCTCCGGCGAGGCTTCGCTAGCGACGTGGCGTCTGGCGAGCTGCTGTTCGCCGAGCCAGCCTCGATTCCTGCGCTTACCGGTGGCCCTGACCGGCGTTGCCTGCCCCACATCTCAGCCACCTCACCACTCACTTTTGTAAACGTAAATTAACCTCGACGCGCCAGTTTGATATGCTAGAGTCGGCATGACTTACGAGGTGGGGGAGCGCATCGGCGACTACCAGGTCGTCGAGCGTATCGGCGCGGGCGGAATGGGAGCGGTCTACAAGGTCCGCAATCTTATCACCGACCGCGTTGAGGCCATGAAAGTGCTCTTGCCCGACCTGCGGCAGGCCGCCGACCTGGCGGAGCGATTCAGCCGCGAAATTAAAGTCCACGCCAGCCTGGTACATCCCAACATCGCCGCGCTGCATACCGCCATGCGGGTGGAAAACCAACTCCTCATGATCATGGAGTTCGTGGAGGGTACCAGCCTGTCGACCAGACTGCGCCAGGGGCCCATACAGTGCCATGAGAGCGTGGCCTACATCGTGCAGACGCTGTCGGCCCTGAGCTACGCGCACGAACGGGGCATCATCCATCGCGATATCAAGCCCGCCAACATCATGGTGACGCCGCACCGCATCGTGAAGCTGATGGACTTTGGAATCGCCACCACTACCGGCCCCACGAACCTGCAAAACCGCCTGACCGCAGCCGGCACGGCATTAGGCTCGGTCCACTATATGTCGCCCGAGCAGGTGAAAGCCGGCGCCCCGGACGCGCGGTCCGATCTCTATTCGCTGGGTATCACGTTCTACGAGATGGTCACCGGCCAGTGCCCCATCCGCGGCAATAGCGAGTACGAGATCATGGCCGCGCATCTTGCCATCGCGCCGCCGCCACCCACCGAACTCAATCCGTTCCTGCCTCCAGCGGTCGCCGCGATCATCACCAAATCGATCCAAAAACGGCCGGATGACCGGTTTCAAACCGCGGCAGACTTCCGCGCCGCATTGGAAGCGCTGATGCCCGGCGCGGTTCCTACGACGCCGCAGCCCGCGATGATGACCGGCTTGCAGCCCGAGTTTGCCGTCCGCCCGCCTACGCCGCCTTCGGGCACGTCGATTTTGAATCCGGCGATCGTCGAAGCGACGGTGAAAGATCTGGCCGCATATATCGGTCCGATGGCGAAGATCATCGTGAATCGCGCCGCCAAACAGGCGCAGAATCCGAAACAGCTGTACGAGACTGTGGCGTTGGAGATCTCGTCCGTCGCCGACCGCTCCAAGTTCCTGGCGAAGCGCGGGGCGTGAAGAGACTCCGAACTCCTGAAGTTGTGGAATTCTTCGTGGCGCAGGCACTCATACCTGCTGGGTCGAGACTCGTCTCGACCCTTCTCGGGAGCTACACGCAGGGAACGCCGACATGAGTCTCGGCGCTGCAGACACGAGTGTCCGCGCCACGTCGATTCGCCGGCAAACTACCCTCCAGCTACTCGCCTTCGAGCATCTTCATAGCCTTTGCCATGCTGATGCGCATGCGATCGAAGGACCCGGCCAGCACCGCGATCTCGTCTTTTCCGTGCACCGGAAGCTGTGCCTCATCGAGTTCGCCCTTGCTGATGCGGTCCGCCATATTCGAGAGCTGCGATACGGGGCGGACGACGATCAGGATGAGCGCGAAATCCACGGCAATCAGCGTGACCAGTGCCACCAGGCACATATTGATCAGTAGATTCTTGAAAGCGTTGTCTGCCATCTTGACCGGCAAAGACGCGGGGACGGAGACGATCTGCGCTCCCACGATCTCATTGGGCTGCCACCCGAATCCGTTGGTGGCGCCATAAATCGCGACCATCGCCGGCGGCGCCGCGGCAGCCGTGGAATGGCAGGACAAACACGCCGGCAAGGCCACGATGGGCTGCGCCAGATAGTACGACGTGCCCCCGACCGTCTCCCGCGACCCCGACTTGCGCTTGATGCTGGGATTGTCGCGGAAAATGCGGATAATGTCGGACTCCCAATCGGCTGGACGGTCGCGTGGGTTGGTGGGATTGAGCGTCGCTTCCTTGTAGCTGTATTCGGGGTAATTGGCGCGCAGATAATTGAAGCTTTCGGTGGCGGCGTAGGCGGGCACAATCTGCGGATGGAAGGAGTCCTGGAATTTCTCTCCGGTCAGCAGCGGCTTGATCTGGTTGGTGGTGTAGTCGCGCATGGAAAGCGCCGTCTGCAACATCAATTGCGCGTTCTGAATCACCTCATCGGTGGCGTTTTTCTGCAAAAACCCGTGCGCCAGATAGGCGGCCAAGGCGAATCCGATTCCGAAAACGAGGATAAAGACAAGGGTGAATTTGGCGACCAGCTTCATAGTGTTCCCAATAGGGCGGTAGCCGCCAGCATACAGATTCGCGACGATTTTGTAAAGCCTGAGAGGAGTCTTTAAGCGGTACAGTCGAGCGAGTATAGTGGGGTTGGAGGGTCGGCTCCATGTGCAGAGAATGGACGCTCTTGTTGGCGATTGCCGGCTCGGCAACCCCGTCCGCGGCCCAGGGACGCCGCAGACGGTCACTCCAACCTTTCAAACGGGCACGTAGACATGCCGTACTATCCGCGGCGCGCCTGCACGGCGTCGCCCCTGTAGGCGGAATTCGCCAGCTTCACAGGCAAGGCATGAAATTCGCCACACAAGAGAAGGGAGCCGCAAGATCTGCTGTTAGACTGATTTCATGACCGGACGTCCACAGGAAGGCGATGCTGCGCCTTACTATTTTCCTTACATGAATCAGGTGGCGGGCGACGATATCCTCGCCGTCATTGACTCCCAACTGGGAGACTCGCTGACGCTGTTCGCTGGAGTTTCCGAGGAGATCTCCCAGCGCCGCTATGCACCGGACAAGTGGAGCATCCGGCAACTCCTGAACCACGTCACCGACACGGAACGCGCCCTTGCATTTCGCGCTCTCTGGTTCTCCCGCGGATTCGCCACTCCCCTGCCCGGCTACGATCAGAACATCGCGGCCGCCGGCGCCCTGGCCGACAACGTTCTCTGGTCGGCACGTGTGGAGGAATTCCGCAGTGTGCGGCTGTCGACCATCTCGCTCTTCCGCAATATGCCGGCCGATGGCTGGACGCGCGCGGGAGTCGCCAGCGACAATCATGTCACCGTGCAGGCACTGGCGTTCATCATCGCAGGACACGTGGCCCACCACGTAAAGATTCTGCGTGAACGGTACCTATAGCCGGCCAGGACTTTGATCTTCCCCAGCGTTTCTGGTACGTTGGGTGCCATGCCGCTACTCGAGCCGGTGATTTGGGCCAAGGGAACCGTTCTGAATCCGCAGCACCTGCAAATTCAGGACCGCTTCCTGGTCGACTCGCTGCAGTTCCAGCTACAGGCGCTGAATTTCCGGCCGTGGGGTTTTCGGCGGCTGCGCATCGATCAATCGGCCCTTGCGACCGGCACTATCACGGTTTCGGAAGCTTCCGGAATCCTCTCCGACGGGCTGCTCTTCGACATCCCCGAATCTGACGCCGCCCCCTCCCCGCGCTTGATTGCCGACCGCTTCGCGCAGGATCAGGAGACCCTCGCGGTCTACCTCGCTATCCCGCACTATCGCGAGCAGGGCATGAATGTGGCGAATGGCATGCGCGATGTGGAGGCCCGCTACCGCGCCGAAGTGGCCATGATCCGCGACGACAATACCGGACAATCGGAACGGCCGGTGATGATGGCGCGCAAGAATTTCCGCATCCTGGTGGAAGGCGAGAGCCAGGAGGGAATGTCGGTGATGCAGGTTGCCAACGTGCGCAAGACGCCCGCCGGGGTGTTTCAGGCCGACCCGCATTTTGTGGCGCCAATGCTGGACCTCAGCGGCAGCGATTATCTGCTCTCGATCGCTCGCCGGCTGGTGGAAATTCTGTCGGCGAAAAGCAGCACGCTCTCCGGTTCGCGGCGCCAGAAGAACCAGAGTCTGGCGGATTTCACCGCCTCCGACATCGCGCAATTCTGGCTGCTCTACACCATCAACACGGCATTCCCCACCATCAGCCACCTGTTTGAAACCCGCGGCGGGCATCCCGAGGCGCTGTACTCCGCCATGCTGCAACTGGCCGGATCGCTGACCACGTTCTCGGCCAAAATTCACCCGCGCGATCTGCCGGTGTACGATCACGAAAACCTCGGCGCCTGTTTCACCGACCTCGACGAGAAACTGCGCTACCTGCTGGAAACCGTGGTGCCCAGCAACTTCGTGTCGCTGCCGCTCAAGCTGGTGTCGCCCAACATTTACGCCACTTCTATCGACAAGGAAGAATACCTGCGCAACACCCGCATGTACCTGGCAGTGAGCGCCGACGCCAGCCAGGCCGACGTGATCGGGCGCGGTCCCAACCTCATCAAGATCTGCTCCGGCGATCACATCGAACTGCTGGTGCAAAGGGCGTTGGCGGGCGTGCCGCTGATCTACTCGGTGAGCCCACCCAGCGCGATTCCGCTGAAGCTGAATTATCAATATTTCAGCTTGAGTCAAAGCGGCGGTCCGTGGGAGACCATCGTGCGGGCGCGCAATCTCGCGGCGTATGTGCCGGGCGAGTTTCCGAATCCACAGTTAGAGCTGATTATTCTGCTGCCGACTACGGGGTAGTTGGTGTTCGGCAGGATGGCTGCAATTGAGTAGTGCGTGAGAATTTTTGGGATAATACCATCATGACGACTGACAAGGCGGATCTGTCCCGGATCACGGTTGCAGCTGGTCAGCGTTCAGGACAGCCTTGCATCCGCGATCTACGTGTAACGGTGTGGGACGTACTTGATATGCTCGCCACCGGAATGACCGAAGATGAAATCCTGAGCGATTACCCGTACCTGGAGAAGGCCGACTTTCCTGCCGTCTATGCCTACGCTGCCCAGGCTGGGCGGGAGCGCAAGTCGCGTTGAAGCTCCTATTCGACGCAAATCTCTCGCCTAAGCTTGTCGGCCGTCTCGAGGATCTTTTCCCTGGGTCGGCACACGTCTTCGATACGGGCTTAGCCCGTTCCACGCCTGATGAAAAAATCTGGGAGTACGCAGCGGTCGAAGGGTTTACGATCGTGACAGCGGATTCTGATTTTCTTGACATCGCCAAGTCACGGGGCGCGCCGCCAAGAGTTGTCCATCTTCAGAACTGCGACTATCGAACCGCGGAAGTCGAGAGGGTCCTCCGACAACACGCTGTTTGGATCGCGGAACTGGAAAGGTCCCCGCGAATCATGCTCACGATTCGCAATTCAAGGTAGGTGGGAAAGCTAGCGCCGATGCCCTCGATGCGGGCGCGAGACTCTGGACTCCTGATGTCGTGGAATGAGGATAAGCTCACCTTGGCGGCAAGAACCTGATTGGCCACGGATGAACACAGATGAACACGGATCAGAAAACGCCTTGTTTTTATCCGTGTTCATCTGTGTTAATCCGTGGCTAATCGGATTTGCTCTTTGTGGAGTAGCGGTTCGATTCCTTGGCGCATCCAAATTGCGAGGATGACTTCAGGAGTCCAGAGACTCCGCCACGCAATTCATGGAGAATGAATTCATGAAGCTCTGGTTCGTGATGACTGCGTGCGCGGCCACGCTCGCCGCCCAGCCGGTCTTAAACGTGAAGGACTTTGGCGCCACCGGGCGCAAGCAGGACAACGCCCGGCCCGCGCTGCAGCGAGCGATCGACGAATGCGGGCGGGCCGGAGGTGGCACGGTCTACGTTCCGCCCGGCGATTACACTTCGGGCCAACTGCACCTGCGATCGGGCGTGCGGCTTTATGTGGAGGCCGGCGCGAATTTGTTCGCGTCGCTCGATGGAAAAGAGTTCGAGAGCGGCATGAAGGCCGCCCTCCTGTATGGGGAGGACGTGCACGATATCGCCATCGAAGGCCGCGGCACTGTCGACGGGCAAGCTTCCTACGAGTGGCGGCTGAACGATTTCGTGGATTACTACATCCGTCCCAATCAGCTTTTGATGGAAGCCACGGGAAAGCCGCTGATGCGCTCGTTCCCAGTCGGGCTCGGGAAGGATGCCGTCTATCCGCGGCTGGTCCTTCTGCTGCGCTGCAATGACGTTCGCATCGGCGGACTGAAGTTCGTGCGGTCACGCAGCTGGACCATCAATCCATACGCCTGCAAGCGCCTGACGATCGACGGCGTCTACATCTTCTCAGACCAGAAGATGGCCGTATGGGCTGACGGCATCGATCCCGATGGCTGCCAGGATGTGCACATCTCCAACTCCACCATCGAAACCGGCGACGACGCGCTGGTTTTTTATTCCACCAAAATCTGGGGCCCTGACTTACCCACCGAAAACGTCACGGTGACGAATTGCCGCCTGTCTTCATCTTCCAGCGCGATCAAGTTCTGCGACGGCAACTCCAACGCCGTCCGGCGCGTGGCCATCGATAACGTGGTCATTACCAATTCCAATCGCGGTCTGGCGTTCATGGTGTTCGACGGCGGCATAGTGGAGGATGTCGTGATCTCCAACGTGACGATTGAGACGCGCCGCTTCGACTGGTTCTGGTGGGGCGATGGCGACCCGATTCATTTCAACATTAAGCGGCGCAGCGAAGTGGACGGCACAAAACCGCAGAACGAGCCGCCCGCCGGCATCATCCGCAATGTGTCGATTCGCAATGTGATCGCCCATGGAGCGGGGACTTCGGCCATTAACGGCCATCCCGACAGCTGGCTCGACGGCATCCACCTGGATAATGTCCACCTCTTCGTCACGCACGACTCGCAAGCGCAGTACGAGAACACGCAATCGGCGCTTACCTTGCGCCATGCGCGCAACTTCACCATGAAAGACGTCGAGATTCACTGGGAGAAGCCGGTATCGCCAACCTGGAAGACCGGGATCGAAGTCGAAGACGTGAAGGATTTACTGCTCGATGGCGTTGACGTCCCCACCCGGATGGCGCTCAAGAACGTCGAAAATGTGACCGTCAGGCAATCGCGCACGCCGGCAATTCAAGTCTCCGGCGCCCGATCCCGCGCGATTCGCCTGGTGGACTCCGAAGGAACGCTCGCAACCGATCGCGATGTGCCCAAAGACGCCGTCGTTCGGCGGTGACTTGGATACCCTTTTGCCCCCCGTGCCAGTTTTCAATTCTGGAGATGGGCCTTTCCTATCCCCGCGATCGATCCTAGGGTTTCCTGGCGCGCCGGAAGTTCAGAACTCCTGAAGTAGTGGAATTTGAGGTAAGCCTGTTTTCGTGGCGCAGGCACTCTTGCCTGCCTGTAGGCGATCATCGGGAAGCGTAGCTTTCTGAACTTCGGCCGGCGCGAGCGACATCATCGCGCCG
>Ga0182030_10027982_pt1 | contig 10105 bp, 10 predicted proteins | sample 812S3MmetaG_FD_121299 | JGI IMG/M metagenome (GOLD analysis project Ga0182030, IMG submission 121299) | Permafrost microbial communities from Stordalen Mire, Sweden - 812S3M metaG (Illumina Assembly) | ecosystem: Environmental > Terrestrial > Soil > Wetlands > Permafrost | place: Sweden... | reverse complement strand
GCGGCCACCGAGAAATTTCTCGTTGGGGCCGGTGCCGTCATCACGAAGCCAAACCAGGCAACCGTGACGGGCCGAAATCTCTTTGCCCGCAACCCCGATGGCTGTATGCTGGAATACGTTGAATGGAAGCCAGAACTTCGGCTGCGCATTCTCGGCTGAGCACGCAATCTCACAAAATGTCTAATCCACCAAGGAGAACAATGGCCGATATCTGTTTGCCTATGCCAAGCGCCGAAGAGGGGCGAACCGTTTTCGGAAAGGATTTTAATCCTGACAAAACGCTCAATGGGGCAATCGCGCTGGCAGCAGCGGGCGATCTCGCAGGCCCAGCTGTTGCGCTAATGACGGCAGTCTTTGCCTGCCCCGCTGCCAACGCCAGGTTGCGGGAAGCAATGATAGTGCGAACCGCCGTGCGTTTGAACTGCATTTATGCTGTGCATGCTTCCACTCGTATAGCGCTCCATAGTGGGCTTTCAAAAACTGAGGTGGAGGCTCTCACCGCTGACGGCCCGGTCACCGGAATAGATCCGGACATCGTTTTGATTGCGGGGATGGCGGACGACATCGCGGATCGCGCAACCCTCGGAGAGGACTTGCTGGAAGCATCCATCGAGCGCTGGGGTGTCGATAACACGCGTAAACTGATTCTGATGCTGAGTTGGTTCAATCTCGTGAACCGCTATGAAAGCGCATGCCGCGTTCCTAGTGACTCCGACGAGAAGTTGGCACGATCTTCCGGACAAATCTAGAATACGCCTGCTGGTGAAACGGTTATCCTCCGGCAGGACTCAGGTTCATCGCCGCTGGGCATAAAGGAGTTTTCCAACCAGCGCAAAAACTTCGTCTCGGTTGTTTTACTCGTAAGCCTCCTTGATCTGCCCGATGATCGCCTCCTCGTAGTCATCTCCATAAGACCTACCCTTATTCGAATCGGGCGAGCAATTCATTGGCCTGGGCGGCAAACTTAATCGCGTTCGATTTCTTAAGCCTCGCCAGGTTTTGCAGTTTCCATTGGATGGCGGGCAATTCCTGGAGATGCGGGCAAGCCATCAGCGACCAATCGGGGTTTTCCTGAACCAGGCCAACCAGAAACCTCCGATGGTTCTCGGTGAGCTTGGCGGACAAATCGTTCTTTAAGCGCTGACGCACGGCTATCAGTTCATCGAGTGTGATGGAGTCCCGTGTCATGCCGACAAATTCATTTTCGAAGGCCTGGGTCATGTCTTGGTCTCGGGAAAAGAGAACTTCATGGACTGGTCGGTTGTGGCCGGCCAGATAACAGACGAAGCATTCCATCACATCGGACGTCAAACCGCCGCCCTCATACATCCCGCGCACGTCGAAGAAATCTCGCGGATGTTGCCGGTCCAAGGCGGCGACCAATTTGCTGCCGTAGAGTTCGGCGGTGGCCAGCACGGGGGCGGTGAGGTCTGTCGTGAAAAGATCGCGGGCTTTTTCGACCAAGCGGCGCTGTTCCACCGGCAGAATAGTACCCCGGAAGACATTATTGACTTCGATCTTGATCTGGCTCTGCTCCCTTTCCACAAAGAGCTTAATCTCGTCTCCCTTGTTGGTGGCGGCGACGCGGGTCTTCAGGCCGCTGCGATGAAGTTGCTCCTGTGCCTTTTTCAAGGCGTCTGAAATGGCGGCCAAAGCCTCGGCGCGGGGCTCGACGTGGTTGGAGTAGACCACATCAATGTCGACGGACAGGCGCGGCATGTCCTGCGCAAAGAGATTGATGGCTGTGCCGCCCTTCATGACGAAGGAAGGCGTCTTGAAAACGACCGGAATCGTTTCCAAGAGCAGGCGCACCGCATCGACGTAGGCTTTGTCCATTAGGGTTTCAGGATAAGAGTGGTGCCATCCTTGAGCCTCGATGTCCAACGGCTCCGGCCAAGCTTTTTTGCGGCTGCCTTCCGCGCCGCGGCAGCCCAGGGAAGGTTGAGTTCCTCCGCCCAGAGCACACAGAGCCGGATCACCTTGACCCGGCGGCAATGCTTCAGCAATGGCTCCAGCACCTCAAGGCGCATGGATTGGATGCCCTCCATGATGTTGCGGGCCTCCTCCACTCCCTGGCGTATTCCCACTTCGCCGAGCATTTCCAGCAGAGCCCGCTCCGGTACGGAGACCAACGGGCCGCCCGAATTTTCGGGTAGAGGCTGGAGTCCGAAGCCACGCGGCAACTTGGCGGTAAAGGAATTTCGGGCCGTGTAACGAGCCGGGAATCGGTCGGTGAACCATAACGGCAGCTTGGTCGGGCTATCTCCCCACAACCAAAGGGGCTCCTTTGGGGCAAGGTTATGACGGACACCGCGCCAAGCCAAGGCGGTCTTTCCCCCCACGTGCAAACCGTCTATCCGCTGCGCCAAGAATTTCAGGCAGGTATCCCGCTGCAGGCTATCGTTGGGAAACATGAAGACGCCACGCCCCAGCCGGACCAACCAACCCGTCGTGAGATAGTGATGGGCCAGCGCCGGCGAGATGCCCAACTTGGCCAGCACCGGCGTGTCAAACGGTGCTCCCCGAGACAGAGTCGTCATAAGAGACTGGATTAGGCTGGGCTTTATAGTTAGCATCTGGCTTAAACTGTAACAATATCATCGAGCAATAGCAAGGAAACTGCTTGATTTAATGAATATAAATAAAGCCACGCTTAATCTGTGCGCCTAAGTTACCCAGGCGGTTCCAGACGGCTCCGTCGTCACTCACCAGCCAGCTGTCTCATGGATGCCTGCTGCTTCTACGTTTATTGCTCCCTTAACCCCATGATCTGCCGGTATTCTCTCCAAATTCCTCAATCCACAGCTCACTTCGATCATGGTGCTGGGGGGGCATTCGTTCACCCATGTAGTCGCAGCAAGAATATCCTCGTTCGAGAAAAATCTGATGGGACAAGGCACAAAAACTACGAATAAACGCATCGCTTGTATTACCCACTCAACATTTGTTATCACCGCGATTTTTTCAAATGCATTGTAATGTTGAATGCCAACCTTGGCGTCGTCCCAAAGGGCTTCGGCGGTATACCCAGTAAAATCCTCTCCCAAATGAAAGAAGACCCTGACCTTGGGATGCATTTTGAGTTTTTCTTCAACGGATGGAATCACGACCTGTGCATAATCCTGATGGCTCACCTTTCCATGCGCCGCAAGAGCCAAGACATTTGCCATCATCCCCTCGGTAATCACTTCGATCATTAGCTTCTCCTTTGATGATTAAGGCGATTAGGTTCCAGGGTTTTGGTGTAAACCCCACTCCGCAGGGAGCAGATAACTAAAGTGAGTTTTTGCCAAGAGAATCTCATTCTCGCTTAAAGAGGTGAAATTACCTACAAGCCATGCTTTGGCTTTTGCTCGCGCGTCGTTGCGGGTGTAGCCAGAACTCTCTTCGACTTCTCGAATCAGATTCTTGAGGACACTGGAAGGTGTCTCACCATTGACGACTCGGGGATCGATTCCGAACTTTTGCCAAAATATCGAGAGGAGAAATGCCATTACAACTGCAACAGGCATGGACAGCGGAAAATCGACAGGTTGCGTGTTGGAGATAACAGGCGTATTGGGACTGGGAACGACTGATTTATTTGGAGACGGAACGACCGGTGGATTCGGGTTGGGAGTCGACGGAAGAGTTGGATTCGTTGCCGATGGAGGATTTGGATTGCCAGCCGGGCCATCGCCAGAGACTTGTCCCGGAGCATGCCAAAAGAGAGCAGCGGCAATCAAGGCGCTGAAAAAGAGAGTGTGTGATGGTTTCATAAGGATTAGGGTGCTTCCATAATGACCTAGGAGTGAGCTTACGCTTGGGACGATATCCTTGCGATGGGGTCTTCACCCCATATCGAGCAGCCGGCTCGCAAGATTCATGGCTTGGGTTTTATCCCAAACCCATGTGACCCAGAACTGGCTCTACCTATGGGCAAGTCACACTTGACGTTGTCCGTGTTGCGAAGCAAGCCACGATAAGAAACGAGCAAAACAGGGAGAGTGAATTGTCGGTTTTGGGCGTAGGATATCACGATGAAACGAGTCGCAGTTCTTTTGGCCGAAGACCACACAGTCGTTCGTCAGGGTCTACGTTTATTGATCGAGGGCGACGGCGATATCGAGGTCGTTGGAGAAGCTAAAACGGGGCGTGAAGCGATCCAAAAAACCGGCAATCTTCACCCGGAAATCGTGGTCATGGACATCGCCATGCCTCAGCTCAACGGGATACAGGCAACCCGGCAGATTCTCAAAGCGTTCCCGGCGACCAAGGTGCTCATTCTATCGGCACACAGCGATCCCGAGTATGTCGAACAGGTCGTCAAGGAAGGCGCTATGGGCTATGTGGTTAAGCAGGCTTCAGGCGAAGTTGTTGCCAAAGCCATTCGTGAATTGCACAAAGGGAAAACCTTTTTTACCCCGTCGATTGCCAAACGCTTAAACGAGGATTACCAGAAATCCCCCGGTGAAGTTGGTCTGCGAAAAAAACACGGCATCCAACTAACTTCGCGTGAAGCTGAACTGCTGCAATTGATTGCCGAGGGCCACGTGAATAAACAGATAGCTTCGGAACTCGCCATCAGCATCAAAACAGTCGAAAAGCATCGTCAACATCTGATGGAGAAGCTGCATATTCATGATATCGCCGGACTCACCCGCTTCGCCATTGCTACGGGAATCATTGAAAGTTGTGTTCAGTCGACGATTGCGAAGGACGCATCTTCAAAATAGGACAAGGCCGAGTCGAGAATGTTTAATGCCCAGTTAAGTGGCACCAGATCCAACCCGCAAGCAGGATGCCTTCGGCATCCGCCTGGGGTTTTCGTGTGATTGGAATGACCTACTGAGAGGATGTTAAAGGCCGTCGCTGGAAGCGTCCTTGGCATCTTCAAAGACAATCTGTGTCACTTCAATTTCATCGCGGCAGGGATCATCTGGGGCGGTGGGCCGAACACCTCCAAGGACATGGGATATTGTCAGTGTGTAGATTAATCCGAGGTTGCGGCCAATGACGCGCACAAGGCCGTAGGTGTAGTGAAACCAAATTTCGTTTTCACTCTTCATTTCAATCCGCATCAAGAAAGAATAAGGCGCGAACATCCTTATTCCTCCTTTTAATACGAAGCTTAATCCACTCGATCCCGCGTCATGCGCGAAGCAAGTAGGTCGCGGGTCATCTTTCAGTTTAGTTTTTTTGGTTTTGAGTTCTGACATGGGTATTCCTTTCTGGTTTGTTGTTAAATACCAATCCCGATTCGGCGGGACTGGACGGGTTCAAAATTGAGGCGTGGACGCTCGGCAGGAGCAACCGATTGTCGGGGTGTGGCGATGCGCTCGGCCCTTTCAATTCGCTCACGCTCCTGTTCATGGCGCATTACTATTTGGCGCGCCTGTTCCGTGCGCCGGTTCACTTCGGCATGGGTGCGCCTGACCTCGGCAATGATTTCGCGATAAGCCGGCAAGCGCAGTTGCACGGACAAATCCGTCCGAGGATTGGCAACCATGACATCGAGGGCCGCAAGACGGTTTCCTTCCGGCAAATGCGCCATGAGCGCCGCCTTGTCCGGCGTGTGGACTGAGCACAATTCCCGGCCGCGCGAGCAGGCCACATACGATGACTTGGCATCCAGCCGGGCAGCGGCCACCACAACGCGCTCGCAGGTACGGCCCTGCGCCTTGTGCGAGGTAACAACGTAGCCATGCGTCCACTGCTTGAATGCGAGAGGCACCGTGATGCCTTCCCGCGTGTGGAGTGCGCCATCCGGTTCGATTTTCTCCACCGTGAGCACCTGTCCATTGATGAGGCCCAGCGGCCTCGCATTGGCCCGGATCAGGATTGTATCTCCCGCGCAAACGTCGATGGGACGAGGAATCCCCACGTCAAAAGCCGCAGCGTGTTGGAGTGGCAAAATGCTTTTCCGGTCATTGGTTGCCGCCACCTCCACCGTTCCGTTTTCGACGCGCCCGACGGCGGCTGTTTCACCGGCTTTCCAGCCGCCTGCCGATTTCGTAAACGCCACTTTGTGTCCCGGCTCGTAGTTACGGGGATTACGGCGCTGTTGGACCGTCCAGCGCAGGGAATCATGCACCGTACAGGCCGAGTCCTCTTTTGGCAGCAAGTCGCGCTCCTTCAAACCCAAGCGGATCTCATGGGTCAAATGTCGGTTCTCCTCCCATGTGGGACTGACCGCCAAACAACGATCCAAATTTTTGCCGTCATCGGTCAGATGAAAATATGCTGCCGCCGCATCCTTGAGATAGTTCGCCTGTCCCTCGTGGACCCAGCCGAGCTTGTCCAATGCGCCCAGGCCGTCACGGGCCGCGCCGGACGAAAGCAGACCGACCGCCTCTTTGTATCCGGCATGTTTCTGGCGCTGGATTTCCGTGACTTCCCACCGACTGAGATTGCTGTGGGTTTCGAGAACGCGCAGAAAATCGCCCGCCTCGACGGACACATGCTGCCTCACATCGCCCACGAAAATCACCCGCATGTCGTGTTTCTGAGCCAGCCGCAAAAGCTCCTCGCCCTGTCGGTTGGATTGGAGACCCGCCTCATCGCAGATGACGACCGCTCGATGCAGGTCAAATCGGGAGGCCCCGTTCTGGAGAAAATCGGCCACCGTGGTTGCCTCCTTGAACCCTTCGGCCCGCAATCCCTTGGCCGCGCTGGCTGTCGGCGCAATGGCGATCACGCGATGACCGGCCGCGTCAAGCCCGCGACGGACTTCCACCTGCAACGTCGTTTTCCCAGCCCCCGCGATACCGCGCACCCCGCAGCATTGATCCTCCGTGCTCAGGACGTTCTTCACTGCGTCACGTTGTTCCTGCGAAAGCTTTCCCTGCGGCTCAAATTTTGGATTCAGCGCCGGAAAGCTATTCTTGGTCTTGTTCACGAAATGGACCGACCAGAGTTCACTTTTCAGACCGTCGCGCGTGGCATACTCCGACCGAAGCGGCTGAATAGGATCATCGGCCAGACGGATCAACCCGGCCTTTCTCGCCTCCACCTGGACGGTCAGCTTGGCCAGGTCGAGAGAGCCGAGATTCTGATTGAGCGCTTCGGCCAGGATGTGATGCTGCTTGAGAACGCTCTGCCTCTCGAAAAGATGGTCCACCGCCGCCTTGAGCGCGGCCTTTTCCTGACCCGCCGGAGCCGTGACACCTTGTTTCACCCGCTCCCGCGCCTCGGCATGGACTTTCTGGAGTTGATTCCATTCCTCGGGGCTGAGTTGGCCAAACTGGAGCTTTCGCACTTCAGCGGTTGAGATTTCCTTCAATTCCGACGGGCGAGTCTGCCGGGTGATGGCGCTTACCTCGGCACGAGTCGGTTCCCGGCCATGCACTTTTTCAAACTCGTCGATTTTCTTTTCGATTTCTTTCCGGCGCTTGGCGAACCGTTCGCAGAGTTCTTGCGAAACGCCCTTGATTTCAAACCCGGTGATCTCCCCCTTTTGGCGCACCTCGCGTATGTCATAACCGAGCGCCTTGACCTCACGGGCCAGCTCGTTCTGATAGACCTTTCCAGCATAGCGCACCGCCGCAAACATTTCGTTTTCATGGAGGGCATACCATTTACCTGATTCGGTCTGGGTCGCATTGGCCAGGACGAAATGGGTATGAAGCTGGGGATCGAGGGCGCGGCTGGCGTCATGGGTGAACGCCGCCCCGCAAATGTTCCCGGTCAACTGACTCCCGCGAGTAGTGGCGGTATTGGTCTGACGAGCCGCAAACCTTTCCAGTTCCTTCAGGCCCACCCGAGAGGCCCTTTCATGGGCGTCCCGCAACCGATCATCCCCGGTCAGAACCGCCATGAGCGAAACCGACTTTTGGGCCGAGCACTGGAAATCGTAAAACGCCACCCGATTTGGCAGTTGCCCCATCTTCAGCCGGTGTGCCTCGACTTCGGCCTCCGTCCCGACCCGATGATGCTTTTTCCGAAAATCAGCCTCAGCCTCACGCGTTGAAGCCACCCGCGTATCCTTGTTCCTCTGAGTCAGTTTCTCACCCGTTAGAGGATTCTCGTTGGTCCGCAGCGCCTCGAACTGCTCAGGCGTCACTTCTCCGTAGAGGCCGAGCTTCTTCGCTCCGATGCCCACCCACTCCCCAGTGACCCGTTCACCCTTGGAATAGTAGTCATTGGCCCGGAGATGATTCTTCAGGTAGGTGCCTCCGTTATAAATTTTGGCTCTGGTGAACATGAATTATTTTGACAGGATACGATAGAATGTATAGCATGTAAAGATGCTAAACATGAATCACGAGAAATCCAGCCTCCAAACCTGAAAGCATCCAATGAACCGTTACATCACGATCAAACGAGGATCAAAGGGGGAGGAAGAGAGACGCAATAGGTCTAAGCGCCGCTTAGAATTTCGAGCCCTTGGGACAAGCTTGGGATGGCTTCCCAAGCCCATCCCAATTCATCCCAAGAGAGGCGGGCATTCGCCCCGAAAAACTTGGGATGACTTGGGACCGGTTGTGACGCCACTTGGGATGACTTCGCATCTCTTGGGAGGGAGGGAGTAATGCCCGGACGCCCCTTTCAATCCAAGCTGGAGCCGCACCTCGACTTCATCCGTGAATGCCGGCGCAAGCGCTGGAGCTATGGCCGGATCGCCCAGGCCATCCACGAGCAATTCGGCATGAAGGTCGCCGCCAACACCGTTTTTTCTTTTGTGAAAGTGCGCTCGAAACCTCTTCGGATGTACGAGTTGCCCTCATCTCAAACACAGCCAGTCAAAAATCAACAATCAACCAGCGGGTTCTTTGAACCCGCGCCAAATCAGAAAACCAATGAAATCAGAACACCAAAATGGAACATCAGTCCCCCAGATTAAACACCGCATGGTCCTGCCCATCCAGACGCGTGGAGCCCTCGGCAAATCGCTTGAGGCCATCATGCGGGGCGAATGGATGCGACAGTACGGCATCCCGTGGAAAGGTTACGACCTTGATGTTTACAACCACACCCTCAGCGACACCTATCCCGAGGAGGTAACCCTCGTGCAACCGAGTCGGGAGCCGGTGGCGGACATCATCAAAATCATGCGGAAGGTCAACCAGATCGCCGTGACCGTGATCGACCCGCAGGCCCACATGAACAAAATCATCCTTTCGGCAATCGCCCAGGTCGAATTTCCGAAATTCGCGGCGCAGGCGCAGGCCCGCGCCACCGTCCTTATTTTCCCCCTCGATGAAGTCTCCGACATGGAAGACATCAGCGAGACGGTCGATACGCTCGGAAATTCGGTCGATTGGGTGATTGTGAAAAACCGGGAGCGCATCCCCACGACGAAGTTTTTCGACGGCAGCGCCCTCGAAAAGGAGCTTCAGGGTTACAGAGCCGCCTACCTCGACCTGCCGCCCCTGCTGACCGATACCCGGAATCATCTCCGGGGCAGCCAGTTGAAGCTGGGCCGTACCCTGTCACCCGCAGAGGCGATCAGCAACCCAGCCCTGGAGATCGATGCCGTGCACCGCATCCTTTACCAGAAGTGGGTGGCGGACGTGTTCCAGCGCTTCGACGCGATCAAGTCGTATCTGGTGCCGGATGAGTACGCCCAGACGATTCAACTCCAGCCTGAGGCCAGGGCGGGCAAGACCCGCCGCGCCGGTGCGGGCATCAACATGGAGAATATCCTATGAGCACGGCCATTACCTTCGATCCTCTCGGATCGAACATGGAGGAGGTCGTTGCCGCGCTACCCACGCAACGGGAGCGGGATGAACTCACCCTCTTTATCGAGGAACATCTCAAGCGCGGCACCGGAGCGGGCATCCTGCGGGGATTCTTCCTGCTCCTGAAAGCCAACCGCTGCTATCTGGAGAAGTTGCCCGGACAGTTCAACCGCGAACTGGTTCAGCCGATGCGAGAACACGCTCTGCGCATGGAGAAAAGCTCAGCCGTACAGATCGACGCGCAAAAACAGATTGCGATTCAAAATGAGCGCACGACCACGCGGTCTGTCGAGGTCATGGATCGGATGGACAGCATCGTCCCCAAGGTCGAAAGCGTGGTCCAGCGATCCGTCGACAAAGTCGATACCAAGGCGCTGACTCAGCAAATCACGGCGACTCTATTGGAATCGACCGTAGAGCCGGTGAGAAAGACGAATCTGGAG
>Ga0182030_10027981_pt1 | contig 10105 bp, 10 predicted proteins | sample 812S3MmetaG_FD_121299 | JGI IMG/M metagenome (GOLD analysis project Ga0182030, IMG submission 121299) | Permafrost microbial communities from Stordalen Mire, Sweden - 812S3M metaG (Illumina Assembly) | ecosystem: Environmental > Terrestrial > Soil > Wetlands > Permafrost | place: Sweden... | reverse complement strand
GGCGGCATGGCACGTGTCCGCGGCGGCCTCAGTGTCAACGATTTCGTAAAGCTTGTGACGGTGCAGGAATATTCTCAACATGGATTACGCGCACTCGGTCCTGCTGCGGCTCTACTTGCCGATGCCGAAGGCTTGGATGCTCACGCAGAAGCCATTCGGAATCGCCTGAGCAACGGGAGGTCGCGTGCCTGAGCAAACCACAATCTTCTCTCCACGTCCGCGCCGGCGCGTGCAAAGGATGAAGGAATATCATCCTCCGCTTGGCAGCCGCGATGCACTTCGTCTCGATTTCAATGAGAACACGCTGGCCTGTTCGCCCAAGGTCCGAGAAGTGCTTGGCCGCATCTCAACTGGAGATCTCACGCGCTATCCCGAACGCGAGCCCGTTGAAGGTCTCGTCGCCGCACATCTCGGTCTCATGCCAGCGCAAGTCGTACTCACCAACGGCGTCGATGAAGCGATCCATGTGCTCTTTGAAACCTTCCTCGAAGCCGGCGACGAAGTGCTTCTGCCGGTACCCACGTACACGATGTACGAGGTCTATGCTTCGTCCACTGACGCGCGCGTCGTCGCCATTCAGGCCGCTGCGGATCTGCAATTTCCCTTCGAACGCCTTCTCGCCGCGATCTCTCCGCGCACCAAAATCATCGCCATCGCCAATCCCAACAGCCCGTCGGGCTCGGTGGCCACCCGCTCCCAACTCATCGAACTCGTCCGGCGCGCCCCGCAAGCCGTTCTTCTCATCGACGAAGCCTACTTCCATTTTCACGGCGAGTCGGTAATTGATCAGCTCGACGCTCTTTCCAATCTCGTGGTGGCCCGTACGTTTTCGAAAGCCTACGGTCTTGCCGGGCTTCGCCTCGGTCTGCTCGCTGGTCCGGTCAGCCTCATGCAGTGGATTCGCCGCGTGCTTTCACCCTATAGCGTCAATTCGCTGGCCCTGGCCTGCTTACCCGCCGCGCTCGAAGATGCAGCTTATCTGGAGTGGTACGTTGAGGAAGTCGTAGCCGCGCGTGCAGAGTTCGAGGCGGTACTCGACGCAGCTCAAATCCGCCGCTGGCCGAGTCATGCCAACTTCGTTCTCGTCGACATCGGTCCGCGCCATGCTGAATTCGTTCAGCGCATGAGGACTGCCAATGTGCTTGTGCGCGACCGCTCAAGCGACCCGGGATGCGACGGTTGTGTACGCATGACCATCGGCACTCGCCAACAGATGCGCAACGCGGCGGCAGCTCTGAGTGAAACTATGGCTGCATTGCGAGCCGGAAACGAGGCCCAATGAGAAAGCAGGCAAAAAAACCATTAAGGCGAACTATTGCGACAACGCGCAGCGCGACTCTGGTGCGCAACACTACCGAAACGCGCATCGCCGTCGCATTGACGATTGAAGGCCACGGCCAATACACGATAGCCACTGGTATTCGCTTCTTCGATCACATGCTGGAATTGTTCACGCGTCATGGAGCATTCGATCTCGAACTCAAGTGCGACGGCGATCTCGACGTTGATCAGCACCATACGGTAGAAGACGTCGGTATTGCACTCGGAGAAACCTTCGACCGCGCCCTCGGCGACAAACGGGGGATTCTACGTGCCGGCTACTTCCTCATGCCCATGGACGAGACCCTCGCCATCGCCGCAGTTGACCTGGGCGGACGCGCGGCGCTCGCAGTCGACACCAAGGTCCGCGCGCGCCTCGTCGGCGATCTACAGACTGAACTCGTCGCCGATTTCTTCGAAGGCTTCGCCCGCGGCGCTCGCGCCAATGTTCATGTGAAAACCATGTACGGCCGCTCGAATCACCATAAAATCGAAGCCATTTTCAAAGCCTTCGCTCGTGCGCTACGCGTCGCCTGCTCGCGCGATAAACAGCTCGGCGAAATGTTGCCGTCTACCAAGGGATTGCTCTGATGCGCGTCACGGTCATTGACTACAAGGCCGGCAATCTCACGTCGGTCCTGAAGGCCCTCCGTCATTTAGGCGCTGAGGTTGAGGTCACTGATTCCGACCATGGCATGGTCGCAGCCGCAGAGCGCATCGTTCTTCCCGGTGTTGGCCACTTCGCGGCAACGCATCGTCTCGATGCCACCGGCCTGACCCCCGCCATCCGCACGGCCATTGCGCGCGGGGTGCCTTTCCTAGGCATCTGTGTTGGCATGCAGTGGCTCTATGCGGGCTCAACGGAGGAGCCTACTCAACCCGGTCTCGGCCAATTCCCGCAAACCTGCGCGCGCTTTCCCGACGGCCCGGAAAAAGTTCCCCATGTCGGCTGGAATTCCTTGAAAGTCCACGCCGATTCGCGCCTGCTCGCTGGTGTCGAAGACGGCGAGTACGTCTACTTCACGCACTCCTATCGAGCACCTGTTACGACGAATACTGCTGCCACAACGGATTACATCGAAACTTTTGCCGCTGCCGTCGAGCGCCGCAATGTCATGGGTGTCCAATTTCACCCAGAAAAATCCAGTTACACCGGCCTCAAAGTCTTGCGCAACTTTCTTGCATTTGAGCCGAAGGGGGTTGCTTGCTAACCAAGCGCATCATCGCGTGCCTCGATGTCGACGCCGGCCGCGTCGTCAAAGGCGTCCAGTTTGTCGACATCGTTGATGCGGGCGATCCAGCCGAGCTTGCCGCGCGCCACGCGAACGAGGGCGCGGACGAAATCGTTCTGCTCGACATCACTGCAACGCACGAAGGACGCCAGACGCTGCTCGATACGGTTCGCCGCACTGCCCGCATGCTTTTTGTGCCCTTCGCCGTTGGTGGAGGAATTCGGAGCGCCCGAGATGCGGAGCAGGTCTTTGACGCAGGGGCCGACAAAGTCAGCGTCAATTCCGCCGCCCTTGCCGATCCGACCCTCATCGATGCCATCGGCCGAAGTTTTGGCGCGCAAGCTGTCATTGTTGCCATCGATGCGCGTCGCGATCCAGAAGCCGCCGATCCTGCCAGCGACGCGCAGGTCTTCGTGCAAGGTGGACGGAAGCCAGCAGGCCGGCGAGTGATCGAGTGGGCGCGTGAAGCCGAGGCGCGTGGCGCAGGCGAGATTCTCCTTACTTCGATGGACGCCGATGGTACGCGCGCCGGATTCGATTGCGCACTCACCGCGGCTGTCAGCCAGGCCGTCAGCATCCCCGTTATCGCTTCCGGTGGCGCCGGCACCGTCGCGCACTTCGTTGATGTCTTCGCTGCCGGCAAAGCCGATGCGGCGCTCGCTGCAAGCATCTTCCACTTTGGCATTTCCAGTGCGCGATCACTGAAACAAGGGCTTGCCGAGGCCGGTGTTTCCGTGAGGCTACCATGTTGATCCCTTCCATCGACCTTCTTGGCGGCCGCATCGTGCAGTTGGTGCAGGGAGAGAAACTGCGCGTTGCCTTCGATGACTTCGGGTATTGGATCGAGAAATTCTCCAGCTATCCCCTCGTTCAATTAATCGACCTCGATGCTGCCATGCGCCAGGGCGACAACTCGGAACTGGTAGCACAAATCGCACGACGGCTGCCCTGCCAGGTCGGCGGCGGCATTCACTCGATTGAAAAAGCCGCGCGAGTTCTTGAAGCGGGAGCAAAGCGCGTCATCATTGCTTCTGCGTTTTTCACCGAAAACGGTTCAGTGGATACCGAATTCGCCAATGCATTCGCCACCAACATCGGCGCAGAGTGCCTGGTCGCTGGCGTCGACACCAAAAACGGTTGTATCGCCGTCAAGGGGTGGAAGGCAGAGGTAGCTCTTACTCCCGATGAAGCCATTCCGCATCTCGAGTCGTATGTCTCCGCATTCCTCTACACGCACGTCGACGGGGAGGGCCTGATGCAAGGGTTTCCTCATGAAGTCGGCGCGCGCCTCCGGAAGCTCACTCAGCGTCAGTTGATCGTTGCCGGCGGAATTCGCAGCCAACAGGAGATCGATGCGCTCCATGCGATTGACGTGGACGCGGTCGTCGGCATGGCCATCTACACTGATTCGCTGGCGGTTTAATCTACAACGCATTGTCGAATTCGCTTTGCTCGAACAGACGCGCATCTCGGTCCTCATCGAGTATCCTGAAAAGAAAACCCTCCCATCTGTGCGAAAGGAATCAAAGCATGGCAACAAAATTGAGTGGAATCCGGCTGGCGAAGCGTCTGGATGAGGTGGGGTTTTCTGACATTGTGCAGATTCGCAATAAGGTGATGGCCATGCGCGCGGAAGGCCTGCAGGTGCATGCTCTGCACGGTGGCGAGCCGTATTTTGAAACTCCGGAAGACATCAAATTTGCGGCGGTCAAGGCGCTCGTCGAGAATCAAACGCACTATGCGCCTTCCTCTGGCTTACCCGAATTACGCAAGGCGCTTGTCGAGAAGCTTGCATCCAAGAACCGCATCCAAGTTACGACCGACGAAGTGATCGCCACGGTCGGCGGCTCGCAGGGTTTGTATGCGGCATTTCAAAGCGTGCTCGATCCCGGCGATGATGCGCTGGTGTTCTCGCCATACTGGACGCCGATCGGCGATCTCGTGACTGGCGCACAGGCGCGGCCGCTGCTGGTGCCCACGACAACCGCGCGTCGCAATGGAATTCGCAAAACTCTTGAGCAATTCTCCACGCCAAAGACGCGTGCCATCTACTACAACACACCGCAAAATCCCAGCGGCCTGGTGTTTACACGAAAGGAAGCCGAAGAGGTTGCGGCCTTCGCGATTGAGCGCGACCTTATCGTCATCGCCGATGAGGCATACGAGGATCTTGTTTACGACGGCGAGCATGTGTCCATCGCGTCTCTTCCTGGCATGCTTGAGAGAACCATCACCTGTTTTACATTTTCAAAAACCTACGCCATGACAGGATGGCGCGCTGGATATGCAGTGGCGCAGGAACCGTTCATGACGGCGCTCCGGAAAATCGTCCTCTACTCCACCAACGGCGTAACCACCCCGGTGCAGCACGCGATGATCTACGCGCTCAAAACACCGGAAGCACAGATCGCAGCGTATCGCGAGGAGTATCGAAAGCGGCGTGATTTGCTCGTGTCTGCCCTGAATGAGGTTGGGCTTTTATGCGATCCGCCCGCGGGCGCGTTCTACGCCTTTCCCAATGTGGAGAAGATCAATAAAAACAGCCGCACCGCTGCGCAAATTCTGCTTGAGAAGGCGCACATCGCCACGATTCCCGGATCTGTTTTTGGCGCACAGGGCGAGGGGCATCTGCGCTTCGGCTACGCCATCAGTATTCCCGAAATCGAGGGTTGCGCTGAAGCGTTGCGTCGCTTTCTCGGCTGAACTGGAGCCTCATTTCTGCGCTTCGCCAATTGCTCGACTCGTCTCCACGCGCGAGGCGCGCAGAAGGCGGGCAATCTGCTTCAGATGCAACTGCACTGCGTAGGCGCGGAGAATCTCGGCTTGAGAAAACTGGACTCCCGTGTGACGGACCGCTTCCATCCTTGCCTCAAGTTCTGCGATGTCTTCTTCAAGATTGATCTCCTTTGGGGGTACATGAAACCGCCACGCGTGGATGCAGCCAGCGAGAAAATGGAAGCCGCTGCGACTGTCGACAGCAAGCCTGCCCAGAGCGGGTTCGAGCTGTTGCACATATTTGTCGTCGTGACTGTCCTGCACCGCGAATTCCAGCGCCACTAGCGCATCGAAAATCGAGCGCCCAAACTGCGCCAGCATGCTCAGCCCCTCACGCCATCCTGGACCGCCGGAAGGCTCGTTGCGTGCTGCTTCGAGCAATTCGTTGTTCCCGCGCAGAAAGGCCAACGCGTCTTCACGCGTCGTCGCCAGATTCGCCGGCGGCATGCCGCCGAATCCCTGCAAAATCGCCTCGAAGAATGCGCCCAAAACGAGAAATTCCTGTGCGAGTCCGTCGCGCAACCGCAATCGGGCGCGATCGGGAAAGACGAGCGTTGAGACCAAAAGCGCGACGACGATCCCCAAAACAACTTGTCCCACACGATCGAGTGCGACCGTCCAATGAGAACTGGCATTTTGAACCAGCATCACAATCGTGATGGTGACTCCGGCCAACCGGGAACTGCTGCGAAATCCCAGCAGCCCGCAGACGGTCATTGCCGCAAGCACAGCGAGAATGTAATTCCATGGCAACGTGCCGAAGAAAGAAAACAAAAAACCGAATACTGCGCCAATCAATGTGCCGAGCAGGCGATCGCGCGATGCTGTGATTGTGGAACCGAAGTTGGATTGGAGCACGATAATTGCACTAATGGCGCCCCAATAGCCGTCGTGCAGCCCGAATCGTGTGGCCAGCCACCAGCAAAGCCCGGCAGAAAGCGCCGTTTTCGCTGCATGGATCAACAAGCGGCGATGTTCAAAACTGAGCCAGCCTGCGCGTTCGGGGCGATCGGCTTGCAGTTTTTTCGCCAGCTGCTGTTGCGACCACGTCTTGTTTGCCATTAGTCGCATGTTTCAAATGCCTGTCTGTGGACGCTGCACTTCAAGCATGACACGCGGATCTCGTCCCGGCGCTTTCACAACATCACCGTGTAGCATAGAAACGGAGCGCCGATGCTGCGGCCGTCACAGTTCTATGCTACGAGTGGGATTCCCCGCAACCATTTCTGCCGATCTCTTCGCCGGTTTCCCCAAGGGAGTCGAGCTGATCCCTCTGTCCGACAAACTCGACCACGACGTCGAAATCGATGTCTGGATTCCCGATCCCTATCCGACGCGGGCGCAGCGCATTGTGCCGCATCTGCGCGGCGTTCGGCTTGTTTTGTCGCTCATGGCCGGCACGGAGTGGATTCCGGGCGCGATGGGACCCCATGTCACGATTTGTAATGCTCGCGGGGCACACAACATCTCGACCGCCGAATGGACTCTTTCTGCAATCCTTTCGATGCTGAAATATCTTCCGCTCTATCTTGATGTGCAGCGGTCGGGCGAGTGGAAGCGGCGCTTCGAAGCCACTGAACATTACGCGCGTATCACCGGCGACCCGTGCCCGCATTACCCTCCGATCATGCAGGAGGAGCTGACGGGAAAGACGGTTCTGCTTGTGGGCTACGGAGCCATCGGCAAAGAAATAGAACGAATGCTCGTTCCATTCAGTGTCAGGCTTCTGCGCGTCGCGCGCACACCACGTACAGATCCGCCAGTCCAAGCCGTCGGCGAACTCGAGAGCCTGCTTCCGAACGCCGACGTCGTCATCCTCATCCTGCCGTCGACTGCGGAGACACATCATCTCATCGGCTCGCGCCAGCTTACTCTTCTCAAACAGGGTGCGCTGCTGGTGAACGCTGCGCGCGGCCCGATTGTCGATACCGAGGCGCTTGTGGAGGCTTTGAACGCTGGCAGGATTCGTGCCGCGTTAGATGTCACCGACCCTGAACCGCTTCCCGTTGGACACCCTCTCTGGAAGTGTCCCAATCTTCTGATCACTCCCCATATTGGCGGATCATCGCCGCAGTTCGCACCGCGATCCATCAAAACAGCCGAGGACGAATTGCGTCGATACATCGCCGGCGAGCCGCTGCGCAACGTGGTTCAGGCCGCGATCTGATATGTTGCGGCGGCGCGCCGCCAGTCCCGCAGTCCAAGCACGGCCAGCCCCACCAGAATCGCGTAAAGCAGCGCCGTAGCCCGCAGGTCTTTGTAGAGATACTCCCCGATATAGGTCACATCGACCGCGATCCAGAGCCACCAGTTTGCCGTGTGTTTGCGCGCCTGCCACCAGCTCGCGACAAGGCTGTAGCTGGTCAGCGTCGCGTCCAGAAAGGGAAGAGCCGCATGAAGTCGCTTCGCCAACTCCCCAAGCACAAAGCTGCCTGCCGCCCCCAAAATCACCGCGACAATCATTGCGCGGGATCCCAGCGGAACGACCCGAACCTCGCCCTCTTCGCGAAATCCGCGCCACCAGTGCCACCACCCGTAGAGCGTGAAGACCAAAAAGAAAATCTGCAATAGCGCATCGGACAGAAGCTGCGCACGATAAAAGACGATCAAGTAGAAAATATCCGCCGCGAGAATCACCGGCCAGCACAGCAGGGTACGTCGCGTCGTCAGCCAAATGCCGAGCACTGTTGTGAGAAAGCCCGCAATTTCCACCCAATTTGCAGCCACGTAGTTCACAATCGTTGTCCAATTCATGACCACGCCGCTCCCGGTTCATTCGCCTTCCGCGCGTCCGCCCATCGACGCAGTGCATCCAGCAACTGCTGCCCGGCCGTGCTGTGGAACCACTGCGCGTGTCCCACCAGCCAGCCTTCCGCCGCCATCGGTGCTTTCTCTTCTGAATGCAACACGCTGAGAAAGTAATCGGTCTCCGACAGCGCAAACTCCGCGTGACAAAGCGCTGTCATCGGCGCCAGTGCCGCCGCTTCTTCTGAAGAGAGCGGGCGCACCTGCTCATAGCCGGCGAGCAGCGCCTGCAGATGATCGAAATGAGCTTCCACAGCCTCCGGGTGCGCCGGGTCGTTGACGAGCGACAGCCATTCCAAGATGTTTCGTTCGATCGCATGCGCAAGGTCGTGAACCGCATTCGTGCGATCCGCCAATCCAAAATCGATCACCGCTACGGCCTGCGCGCGTTCTGTTGCATCGCTCCAAAAAAGATTCGACGCGTGGAGATCGTTGTGTGTCCACAATGGCGCTAGAGACGGGAGCAGCGGCAACAATTCGCCATGAAAAGGTGCGAGCAGTTCCAGCGCTTGGTCGCAGTTATCGCGTCCATGAAAATAATTTTCTAGCGCAGGCCGTGCAGCCAGATAGCGCTCCATCTCCGCACTCGGATCCTTTGCGGCTAAGATCGAAAAGCTCGCCACCAGTGGACGAGGCTTACGCGCCGTCTCGGCGAACCCCTGCGCCGACTTATGCAACCGCGCCAGAGCCTTCCCTGCAGCATGTGCGTGGCCTGCAGAGCGGAAAGGCGTCCAAGAGATGGCTTCCTCGTACAAGTCAATTCCCGCGGGCGTTTCATGGACTTCATAGGTCCACTCGCCACGCTGAATGGCTGTTTCGCCTAAGGCCGCGGCAAGCACCTTCGGCACATCCGCGCCGTGCGTCCACAAGTAATCGAGAAAGCGATGCTCTTCGAGAAGCCCCTCTTTGTCGCGCACGCTACGATGATGCCGCTTGACGAAAACACGCCTGCCGTTCGCCTTCACCACACTTGCCGCAGAAAAGGGCCGCGGGCTCACCGACGAAATCTCAATCGGCTCATCATATCCGGGGAATTGCCCAAGAAGCGCACGCACTTCATCAAGATCGAGCGGCCGCCAATCCGGCTCGACCAGTGTGCCGTCCATTCCGTGCGCCTTCGCTGCTGTGCTCATCTCAATCGTCCGTCACTGCCTATGCATCCAAGTCTAGAACGTATAGTGCGCCGAAAGCCGCACGGTTGCTGGTGCACCGAGCCAGAGAAACGTATCACCGTAGCTTGCGCCAGTGTCGGACCAGTAGCGTTTATTGACGATGTTATTGGCAAAAAGCCGAAACGTAAGGCGCCCTTGCTCGCCGCCGGGAGTATAGCGTGCACCGAGGTTGAAAACGTTGTAGCTGGGCACGCTCACCGCGTCATCGCGCGTAGCTTCTTTGCGACCGTTGTAACTCCATCCCGGCATCAAGTAGATCCCACGCGCGCGCGGCAGCGCCAGATCGGCAAAAACCGTTGTGTGCAGATGCGGCACATTGATTACCTGTTTGTTATCGAAGGCCGGTGTGCCGGTGTTCTCTGAAATCGCGCGAATCGCAGCTGCCGAAGCGCTCAGGCGAAGCCAGTTCATCGCCTTGCCGTCGGCATTCAACTCGATGCCGTCATGCGTCTCGCGACCTTGCGACTCAAAGCATTGGTCGCCAGCACTGCCGCTTGGACAAAATGAGTCCGCCCCCTCAAGCGTCTTGGGATAGAAGAACGGCGCGCGCATATGGAAGAGCGCAGCAGTCAGCAGAATGCGGCGGCCCGGCTCGTATTTGGCGCCCACTTCAACTTGTCGAGTATGAAACGGCGCAAGAAACTGGCTGCCGTTATCCGTCCAGAATGGCCCCTGCGGCCCAAGCGATAACAGTTCGCCATAGTTCGAATAGAGCGTAAGCTTTTCCGTTGGACTATATGTGATCGCAAACTGCGGCAGCCAGACAGGCTTGTTCGTCAAGGCGGGCGCGCAAGGATCAGG
>Ga0182030_10027979_pt1 | contig 10106 bp, 9 predicted proteins | sample 812S3MmetaG_FD_121299 | JGI IMG/M metagenome (GOLD analysis project Ga0182030, IMG submission 121299) | Permafrost microbial communities from Stordalen Mire, Sweden - 812S3M metaG (Illumina Assembly) | ecosystem: Environmental > Terrestrial > Soil > Wetlands > Permafrost | place: Sweden... | reverse complement strand
CGCCGCGGACGCCGTCAACCTCCCGTACGACGAGGAACTCGGCGTCCACCAGCAGTGCGAAGGCTTCACCAAGTTCGCGGAGTGGGATTTCGAGAAAAACAACAAATATCCGCTGTTACTGCATGAGGCCTACGTGCGCCTGTACCCGGCGCAGGTGATCAAGCAAGCGGATCTGGTGCTGGCAATGCAGTGGCAGAGCCACGCGTTCACCGCCGAACAAAAAGCCCGCAACGTCGACTACTACGAACGCCGCATGGTGCGTGACTCGTCGCTGTCGGCCTGCACCCAGGCGGTGATGTGCGCCGACGTCGGGCATCTGGAGCTGGCCCACGACTATGCCTACGAGGCCGCGCTGATCGACCTGCGCGATCTGCACAGCAACACCCGCGATGGTTTGCACATGGCCTCGCTTGCCGGCGCGTGGATGGCGATCGTCAACGGATTCGGCGGCCTGCGCGACGACGAAGGCATCCTGTCGCTGGATCCTCAACTGCCCGAAGGCATTACGCGGCTGCGGTTCCGGCTGCGGTGGCGCGATTTCCGGGTGACGGTCGACGCCAACCACCACGACGTCACCTACACCGTGCGCGACGGGCCCGGGGGCAAGCTGCTCATCCGCCACGCCGGCGAGGACGTGGAGCTGAGCACCGAGGCGCCGACCACCATTGCGGTGCGGAAACGCACCCCATTGCTGCCGGCACCGCCGCAACCGCCCGGTCGCGAGCCCATGCACCGGAGGACTCTAGCCAGCGAGACACACCGCTAAGCCCTAGGCCGGGTTAGCCGGATTGAGGATCCGGCCCACCTCGGTGCGTACCACCTCGCGTATTTCGTCGTCGGTCAGTTCGTCGAGCCCGGTGGCCGAACGCAGGATCGGCGCGAATAACCGCCAACCGAACTGCAGCGCAAGGCCATTGGCGACCGCCAGCCGCGTACTCAGGTCATCACCGTGGACTGGTCGCACCCAATCGATCAGGTTTGCAATGTTTGGGAAGCGCTTTTGCAGCTGCGCGGCCGGATACCCGTCGAGCAGCGTGCGGGCCATCACCCGCATCTGCCGGTCGAGAGCGCGATCCACCACGTCGGCTGGCGCACCGGAGTCAAGCAGATCGGCCAGAGTTGTCCCCAAGTTTTCGAGCACCGCACCGACCAGCTGGTCCTTGGCACCGAAATGCCGGAACACCAGTCCGTGGTTGACCTTCGATCGGGCGGCGATGTCGCGGATCGACGTCGCTGCCGGACCACGCTCGGCGAACAGGTCGGTGGCGGCCTCAAGAATCGCCGCGACCACCTCTTCGCGCCCGGTGGGAGTCGACCGACGTGAGGCCCTTGCCGAATCTGTAGTCATGTGTCTACACTAGCGGATGTAGTCAGTTGACTACACAGGCTTCGCGCAAAGGACGACAGAAATGACACACTCAGTCACCGTCACCAAGCTGGGCAGCCGGATCGGCGCTCGAGTCGATGGAGTACTCCTCGGCGGCGACCTGGACCCGGTCACCGTCGAGCAGATCCACCAGGCGTTATTGACCCACAAGGTGGTTTTCTTCCGTGGCCAGCACCACCTCGATGACGCCCAACAGCTCGCGTTCGCCCGGCTGCTGGGCACCCCGGTCGGCCACCCGGCCGCTCTCATGTCCGTCAAGGACGCGCCGACCATCACGCCGATCAACTCCGAATTCGGCAAGGCCACCCGCTGGCACACCGACATCACCTTCGCCGCGAACTACCCGGCGGCCTCGATCCTGCGCGCGGTGACCCTGCCCAGCTACGGCGGATCGACGCTGTGGGCCTCGACGGTCGCCGCCTACAACGAACTGCCCGACCCGCTCAAGCGCCTGGTCGAGAACCTGTGGGCGGTGCACAGCAACCGCCACGACTACGTGACCGCAGAAGCCCAGGCATCGATGACCGACAACGAGCGGGCGTTCCGGCAGGTGTTCGAGAAGCCTGACTTCCGCACCGAACACCCGGTGGTTCGGGTGCACCCGGAAACCGGGGAACGCACCCTGCTGGCCGGCGACTTCGTGCGCAACTTCGTCGGCCTGGACAGCCACATATCGAACGCGCTGTTGGAATTGGTACAACGCCGGATCACCGAGCCAGAGAACACTATTCGGTGGAACTGGGAGGCTGGTGATGTCGCCATCTGGGACAACCGGGCAACTCAGCACCGAGCTGTCGACGACTACGACAACCAACCACGCCTGATGCATCGCGTCACCCTGATGGGCGATGTCCCGGTCAACGTGCACGGAGAACGCAGCCGCGTCCTGGGCGGCGCGCCACTTCAGGTACTTGCCAGTTGATCGCCTTCAGCTCGCTGAGCTGACCGGATCGATCGGCAACCAACGCAGCGCACCCGGTGCATCGAGGGGTACCACCGGGTGCGCTGGCGTGATCGGCGCCAGCCGGCGGTAGGCGTCGCCCTGCAGCGGCCGCTCGTCGTTCTCGCCCTTGTTCGGCCACAGCGACGCGGCCCGCTCGGCCTGCGCGGTGATGGACAACGACGGGTTGACGCCCAGGTTCGCCGAGATCGCGGCGCCGTCCACCACCAGCAACGTCGGGTAGCCGTACACCCGGTGATAGGGGTCGATCACCCCGTGCTCGGGGTCGTCGCCGATCACCGCGCCACCGAGGAAGTGCGCGGTCAACGGCATGTTGAACAGCTCGCCCCAGGTCCCCCCTGCCACCCCGTCGATCTTGGCGGCGATCCGGCGGGTGACCTCGTTACCCACCGGGATCCACGACGGGTTCGGCTCGCCGTGGCCCTGCTTGCTGGAGAACCAGCGGATGCCCAGCTTGCCGCGCTTGGTGAAGGTGGTAATCGAGTTGTCCAGGTGCTGCATGACGAGCGCGATCATGGTGCGCTCGCTCCACTGACGGGGATTCAGCAGCCGCAGCATGTTGCGCGGGTCCTCGCGGGCGTTAGCCAGCAACTGCTTCCACCGCGGCTTATCGGTGCCTTGCGGGCCCGGGCCGTCGGTCATCAGGGTCTGCAGCAGCCCCATCGCGTTGGAGCCCTTGCCGTAGCGACAGGGTTCGATGTGGGTGTCCGACGTCGGGTGAATCGACGATGTGATCGCGACGCCGTGCGTCAAGTCCAGATCCGGCGAGACCGTCAGCCGGCCCGCGCCGACGATCGACTCGGAGTTGGTGCGGGTCAGCACGCCCAGGCGCTTGGACAGACGTGGCAGCTTGCCTTTGTCCCGCATCTTGAACAGCAGATGCTGCGTCCCCCAGGTGCCGGCAGCCAGGATCACGTGCGAGGCCGTGAACGTGCGCTTATCCCTGCGCAACCAGCTGCCGGTGCGCACCGTGCGCACCTGCCACAACCCGTCGGAGCGCTGCTCGAAACCCTTGACCGTTGTCATCGGAATGACTTGTGCCCCTGCAGATTCCGCAAGTCCAAGGTAGTTTTTCAGCAGCGTGTTCTTGGCGCCGTAACGGCAGCCCGTCATGCAGCAGCCGCATTCCAGGCAGCCGGTGCGGTCTGGCCCGGCGCCGCCGAAATACGGGTCGGGCACGGTCTTGCCCGGCGCTTTGGTGCCGTCGGGACCGAAGAACACCCCGACCGGGGTGGGCACAAAGGTGTCGCCGCAGCCCATGTCGTCGGCGACCTCCTTCATGATGCGATCCGCGTCGGTGAAGGTCGGATTCGTGACAACGCCCAGCATCCGCTTCGCCTGCTCGTAGTGCGGCATCAGCTCGGAACGCCAGTCGGTGATGTGCGACCACTGCGGATCGTTGAAGAACGGCTCCGGCGGCACGTACAGCGTGTTGGCGTAGTTCAGCGAACCGCCGCCCACGCCGGCGCCGGCCAGGATCAGCACGTCGCGCAGCGGGTGGATGCGCTGAATCCCGAAGCAGCCCAGCCTCGGTGCCCACAGGAACTTGCGCAGATCCCACGACGTCTTGGCGAAGTCCTCGTCGGAGAAGCGCCGGCCCGCCTCCAATACGCCTACTCGGTAACCCTTTTCGGTCAGCCGGAGCGCGCTGACGCTTCCGCCGAAACCCGAACCGATGATCAGGACGTCGAAATCTGGCTGCATTTCACCAGTATGGCCTTACTCGCCGGTAGCAAGCCAGCGGCCTGCCGTCAGACCATCAGTTGCCGACCGTCAGACCAACCTTCTGGAACTCCTTGAGGTCGCAATAACCGGCCTTGGCCATCGCTCGGCGCAAACCGCCGACCAGATTGAGGCTGCCGAACGGGTCGTCGGACGGCCCGTTGAGGACCTGTTCGAGCGGTGGCCGCTCGCCGACGGCGATCTGCAACAACGCACCACGCGGCAACGACGGGTGCGCGGCTGCGGTGGGCCAAAACCACCCGTCACCGAGCGCCTCGGCGCTTTCGGCCAACGGCGTGCCCAGCATTACCGCGTCCGCGCCGCAGGCGATGGCTTTGGCCAACTCACCGGAGGTGTGGATATCGCCGTCGGCCAGCACGTGCACATAACGGCCGCCGGTCTCGTCGAGGTATTCGCGGCGCGCGGCGGCGGCGTCGGCGATCGCGGTGGCCATCGGCACGCTGATGCCCAGCACCTCGTCGCTGGTGGTCACTCCCCGGGTGGAGCCGTAGCCGACGATGACGCCGGCGGCGCCGGTGCGCATCAGGTGCAGGGCAGTGCGGTGGTCGAGCACACCGCCGGCGACCACCGGAACGTCGAGCTCGGAGATGAAGGTCTTCAGGTTCAGCGGCTCGCCGTCGCTGGCCACCCGCTCCGCCGAGATGATGGTGCCCTGGATGACGAGCAGATCGATACCGGCCTGCAGCAGCACCGGCGTGAGGGCCTGGGCGTTTTGCGGGCTCACCCGCACCGCGGTGGTCACGCCGGCATCGCGGATCCGGGCGACCGCGGCCCCCAGCAGCTCCGGGTTCAGCGGCGCGGCGTGCAGCTCCTGCAACAGCCGGATCGACGCCGACGGTTCAGGCTCTTTTTCGGCGGCCTCCAGCAGCTGCGCGATCTTGGCCCCGACGTCGGCGTGCCGGCCGATCAGCCCCTCGCCGTTGAGCACGCCCAGCCCGCCGAGCCGGCCCAGCTCGATTGCGAACTCCGGCGACACCAGCGCATCCGTCGGGTGGGCCAGCACCGGAATCTCGAAGCGGTAGGCGTCCAGCTGCCAGGCCGTCGACACATCCTGCGATGAGCGGGTGCGTCGAGACGGCACGATGCTGATTTCGCTGAGCTCGTAAGTGCGACGGGCGACTCTGCCCATGCCGATCTCGACCATTGCCAGTTCGCTGTTCACCGGGCGTAGTAGTTGGGAGCTTCGACGGTCATCGCGACGTCGTGCGGATGGCTTTCTTTGAGCCCGGCCGCGGTGATCCGGACGAACTGCGCCTGCTGCAATACCTCGATGGTCGGCGAGCCGGTGTAACCCATCGCGGCGCGCAGACCCCCGGTCAGCTGGTGGATCACCGACGACAGCGGGCCCCGGTAGGGCACCCTGCCCTCGATCCCCTCGGGCACCAACTTGTCTTCGGAGAGCGCGTCATCGGCGAAGTAGCGGTCTTTGGAGTACGACTTCGCCCCGCCCCGGCCCTGCATGGCGCCCAGCGACCCCATGCCCCGGTAGCTCTTGAACTGCTTGCCGTTGACGAAGATCGTCTCGCCGGGCGCCTCGGCGGTGCCGGCCAGCAACGAACCCAGCATGGCCGTGGACGCGCCGGCGGCCAACGCCTTGGCGATATCGCCGGAGTACTGCAGTCCGCCGTCGGCGATGACGGGCACACCCGCCGGTGCACACACCGCAACGGCTTCCAAAATCGCCGTGATCTGAGGTGCGCCGACGCCGGCCACCACCCGGGTGGTGCAGATCGACCCCGGCCCCACTCCGACCTTGACCGCGTCGGCTCCGGCGTCGACCAGGGCCGCGGCCGCCGACCGGGTGGCGACGTTGCCGCCGATCACCTCGACCTTCTCACCGACTTCGGCCTTGAGCTTGCCGACCATGTCGAGGACCAGCCGGTTGTGCGCGTGCGCGGTGTCCACGATCAGGACATCGACCCCGGCGTCGACCAGCATCATCGCGCGCACCCACGCGTCGCCGCCGACGCCGACCGCCGCACCGACCAGCAGCCGGCCGTCGCTGTCTTTGGTGGCCGACGGGTGTTGTTCGGTCTTGACGAAGTCCTTGACGGTGATCAGCCCGGTCAGCCGGCCGTGGCCGTCGACGACGGGCAGTTTCTCGATTTTGTTGCGGCGCAGCAGTCCCAGCGCCGCGTCGGCGGACACACCCTCGCGAGCGGTGATCAGCGGCGCTTTCGTCATCACCTCGGCGACCTGCCTGGTCTGGTCGACCTCGAAGCGCAGATCGCGGTTGGTGATGATGCCGACCAACGCGCCGGACTCGTCAACAACCGGCAATCCGGAGATGCGGAACCGGGCGCAGAGCGCTTCGACCTGGGCCAACGTGTTGTCCGGTCGGCAGGTCACCGGATCGGTGACCATTCCGGCCTCGGAGCGCTTCACCATTTCCACCTGGCCGGCCTGTTCGGCAACGGGCAGGTTGCGGTGCAGCACACCCATGCCGCCCGCGCGGGCCATCGCGATAGCCATTCGCGACTCGGTGACGGTGTCCATCGCCGAGCTGACCAGCGGTACCTTGAGCCGGATCTTCCTGGTGAGCTGACTGGAGGTGTCCGCGGTCGCGGGCACCACATCCGACGCCGCCGGCAGCAGCAGGACGTCGTCGAATGTCAGCCCCAGCATCGCCACCTTGTGCGGATCGTCGCCCCCGGTCGGCACCGAGTCGTCCGCCAGGGCGGAGACCGGCGCGTCGCGCACATACGGGCTACCGACCAGGTCGGAACTGTCTTCTAGGTTGGACATGCCACGCGACATCGATAAAGCCCTCCATACGAATGCTTGGAGTGAGAAGCCCATCCTATCGGCTCGATGAAGGTGCACACCCGCTTGTTCGTGGCGTGCCGCCGACCGAGCGACGCGGCACTTCTCTGCTGGCGTTATCACGACCCGCTTGCGTAGGCTATGGGCGTGCGTGATCACCTCCCGCCGGGTTTGCCGCCCGACCCATTTGCCGATGACCCATGTGACCCGTCGGCTGCGCTCGAAGCCGTAGAACCGGGGCAACCCCTGGATCAACAAGAGCGAATGGCGGTAGAGGCTGACCTGGCTGATCTGGCAGTCTATGAAGCCCTATTGGCGCACAAGGGAATTCGCGGACTGGTGGTGTGCTGCGACGAGTGTCAGCAGGACCATTACCACGACTGGGACATGTTGCGGGCGAACCTGCTGCAGTTGTTGATCGACGGCACCGTTCGCCCTCATGAGCCTGCCTACGACCCCGAACCAGATGCCTACGTCACCTGGGATTACTGCCGGGGATACGCCGACGCTTCGCTCAACGAAGCGACCTCAGACGCCGACGGGTTTCACTGGCGTCACTGAGTTTCACTCGCGTCACTGAGCCGGGGCCACCGGAGGTGGTAGCTGGCCGTGATGGTGGTGCTTGGGCGTCGGACTCGGCGACGGAGTCGGTGCGGCTACTGGTGGGCTGGCCAGCGGAGGCGTGGCCGCGTTCGGGGGCACGGCAGCCGGAGCGGGTGACGCCACCGGTGGCGAGGCGACTGGCGGCGGTGGCGAGGCGACTGGCGCCGGCAGCGTTGCGTTCGGATTGCGCGACTGGACCTTGGTGTGCAGCAGATTCACCTCGTCCATCAGATCGCTTCGGCCGGCACTGGCGTCCATGGATTGCAGCGAGCTGCTGACCTCGTTGAGCTGACTCTGGGCCTGGGTCCATTGACCCTTGTCGATCATCTCCTGCACCTTGGCCAGATCGGCCTTGGCGGACAACATGACTTGTTTCTGATTGCCGGTCTGCTCGTCGAAGAACATCGCGTGCAGGCCGTACAGCGTCTCGCCCGGACGCGCCTCGACCACCATGGCGCCAAAGCCGCTGAGCACCAACAGTGTCGCGGCGACCGAACCGACCGTTGCCAGGCCGCGACGGCCGTGCCGCCGCTCGGCAAGCCCGGCGTGCAGCGCCGTGACGGCCTCTTCCGGGGATACCAGGGCACTGGCCGGCGGCCATCTCAAGTCGTCGCGCCAATCGGCAAGCAGCGCAGCCAGCGCGCCCTCGCTGGGATCGTCGGTATCGACTCGCTCGCGTTCGGCAAGCGCGTCGAGCAGTAGATCGGTGCGGGCGAACTCGTCCAGAGCCGGCCCGTCGGGGAGTGCAAACTCAGGCATAGTCACCTGCCGCGACGATTTCGGATTTGAGCCGTGACAGGGCACGGTGCTGGGCCACCCGAACCGCTCCGGGCGTTGCGCCGACGGCCGCGGCGGTCTCCTCGGCCGACAGTCCCACCACCACGCGCAGGATCAGGATCTCGCGCTGCTTGGCGGGCAGGATCTCGAGCAATTCGCTCATCCGGCTGGCCGAATCTATTTGGATGGCCCGTTGCTCAGGGCCGGCCTCGGTCGACCAGCGCTCAGGCACCGTCTCGGACGGGAAGGCAAGGTCGCGGCCGGCGGCCCGATGGGCGTCCGCCACCTTGTGCGCCGCGATGCCGTACAGGAACGCCAGAAAGGGACGTCCGCGATCCTTGTAGCGCGGCAGCGCCGTGATGGTCGCCAAGCACACCTCCTGTGCCACATCGTCGGCCGACAGACCACCCCGATCGACTCTGCCGACTCGCGCTCGGCAATATCGCACAACAATCGGACGGATGGTCTCCAGCACCTCCCGTAGCGCGTTTCGGTCTCCCGCCACGGCTTCGGCAACCACAGCGTCGAGACGTTCCGCTTGAATTGTCATCGACGGCGGTATCTCCAACGTTACGAAGCGGACACATCACGGGCTAACTCACGCAATGACAATAACGGCCGAAAGCCGTTTCAAGCGGAACGCCACGTCCCACCGGCGCGCCGCACCTGGCCTGCGCAGATATCGCGAATTTCGCACAACTTTCGTGCTGAAAACGTGACGCTGGCGATATCAATCAGCAAGCAAGCCAGCGCCCAACGAAGCGGTGTCAGTCCGAGCCGCTCGGTGGCGTCCAGCGCCGCCTCCGCGACCGCGCGGGCGCGGTCGACGGCACCTGCACTGCACAGCGCGGCGGCGAGCACCACCTCGCTTTTCACGCGGTGTCGCGCCGACGCGATATCCATCGTCTGGGCCCGCTCGACCGCTTCGGTGGCATGGCGGACGGCCGTTTGGCCGTCACCGGTGGCCATCGCCAACTCCGCGGCGACCCATCGACGGCGCACCGGGAGCCGGTCGGGAACCAGCGCGGGCACCAGTACCGAGTCGGCTCGCGTCAACAACGTCGCGGCGGCGGCGAAGCGGCCGACGCCCAGCGCGTCGGCCGCCAGTCCGATCAGGGCGTCGGCGCGGGCCTCGGCATCGGCGCCGGCCACTGCCAGCGCACGACCGTCCCAGCCCCGTGCCAGCGCGTGCCAGCCGAGCTGACGTAAGAACGATCCCTGCGTGCTGTGGGCCAGTGAGAGCAACCGGCCGTCGTGGCCGCTGCGGCGTAATTCGGCCAGGTCACAGTAGGCGGTGCCGTAGCGGCCCTGCCCGCCCGACGCAACGGCCCGCAGCCACAATTGGTTTGGCGTAGTCGCCGTCGGCAACGGCCAGCTCTGGGGTTGGTTTCCAAACGCGGCGGCGGCCAGCGTCCGCTCAATCTCAAAAGTGTGACGAGTTTCAATCACACTGATAGTAGTAAACAGTTCGTAGTGTCCGTGTTACTGAAATGTTAATCGCCACCGGGCCGGTACTAAATGGCCCTCGCCACCCCGTAGTCGCTGAGCTGGGAAATCTCATTTTGATCAACTCGCTGGTAGCACCCTTCGTGCACGCGAAATGCGTAGCAGATGAACGTGGAGTTAATTCTGCTCCGGCCGTCACATATTTTGCCGGTCTAAACGCCTATTGACTGAAATTCATAGTCGCACTTAAGTTCTAGCCATGACGGGTAGTCATCGGTGACGTCACCCCAAATCAGATGCACACTCACTTCGCGAACCTAACTCAACCTGGGCTTGCCGTGCAGAGAGGGAGGAACTAGCCATGCCACAGCCGGAGCAGTTACCTGGCCCGAACGCCGACATCTGGAACTGGCAGTTGCAGGGCTT
>Ga0182030_10027978_pt1 | contig 10106 bp, 11 predicted proteins | sample 812S3MmetaG_FD_121299 | JGI IMG/M metagenome (GOLD analysis project Ga0182030, IMG submission 121299) | Permafrost microbial communities from Stordalen Mire, Sweden - 812S3M metaG (Illumina Assembly) | ecosystem: Environmental > Terrestrial > Soil > Wetlands > Permafrost | place: Sweden... | reverse complement strand
GTGGAAGGTGCGGCGCATGAGGAGGTGGTGGTAGGCTCGTGACTCTTCGAGAGTGCTGAAGCGGGTGGGCATTTCTTGGATGGTAGTTGTGCCGTCCATTCGTCTGGTGCGATGCCGTGGGAGATCGCGTGCTCCCCACCACATCGCGTGTCTCAGGTCTAGCCGTGAGAATTCGTGGAATAGTTCGTCTTCGACTATTTTTGGGTCTGGAGAAGTGATCCAAGCTCCACGATGAGAATGTTCTTCTAATTGTCGAAGTATTGTGAAGCCGGTTTGTTGCTGTGTCGCAGCCGTATTTGGAGAGCGTAGGAAAGTTTCCATAGAGAAGATCAAAAGACACGCTAGGAGAGCTTTCCGTATCGAAGATGCTGTGTCATGTGTGCATTGGAGAATATGTCGCATTCCAACTATTGCCTGGTCATAAGCCGCTATAGCAAATTTTCGATGGTAACTCGCAATCTCTAGGTTGGTCTCCTGCATGGAAACTGAGCAAATTGATGCTGCATGCGACATCTTCATAGATTTGTTCAGGGCTCCTATAGCAACTAGTGCTCGAAGGACAAAGGGCTCGGTCTGAGCAGCTTGAAGCATGATATGACTCCAAGGCGATGAGGATTTAAGGACACCAGAAAGCTCTACTGCAGCTTCATCTCGGTAGGCACTGAAATAGTAGACCTCTCTTTCGTTGATAAAAGGCAGAACTTGGAGAGGTCGTATTTGACGGGCTGAAGCAGTGTCTTGAGGAAGGATATCTCGCTTCTTCATGAGATCTTCTTTAGACGGTTTCCATAGACATTCTCTTCTGGATTTGTTGCATGATTTGCATCTCGGTCTTGTCTCGTCGCACTTGACGCGCCGTGTTCTGGGGGTATCTTGTTAGGATTTTCCTTTCTCGGGCTTTGTTGGATTAACCCACTTGCACGTTAAGCATCCGCTCCGGGACTTGGGTTTGGATGCTCTTGGCGTCTTTAACTTTGGGTCTGAGAAGCCAGTATTGATCATGATGGGAGAAATAAAGAGTATAATTAAATCGATGTAACAACAGCAGAATCGACGTCCAGGTCTTAATAGAAACAAATCATTGTACACTGAAACATAAACCTTAAAAACAGCATCGCATCAAAGGACAAGGTAACCTTCCACGCAGCATGCATAAGTAAGAAGGTTGTGGCGTCATATCGACTCCTGGTCGCTCGTCAGATTTGACCAGGAGGCCTTCCAGCTATTGACCCAAAACTTCGAATCGCACCAAAGAATGTTCCTCGACTTTGAACAGGGTTGCCCCGAAAGACTAATCACCTTAATCTAGGGAGTCGGGGAGCCATATTCCCCCCAATAAAAGTGTCTCTGTCGTAATTTAGAGCGTGTTGGGGTCGGTTGTAGCGCTGGTAGCAATCCTAGCTCACCAGGCTGTGTGAGCGTCGATGAGATTCAAGCTTGATTTAACCCCGCGCCTTACTGTGCCGCTGACGGGACCCATCAGGACGGCACGACAGAGATGCTACCTTCGATGCCCTATGGGGCGTGAGTTCAATAGCTTCAGACCGCTGGGCCTGGAGCCTATTTCTCCGGGTTGGTCGGATTCACGATTTGACTGGACAGTGCCATGTCAGCCGCATGGCATCGATTCCCAAACTTACAATGATCGCTACCTTAACGTCAGCGTTGAAATAAGCTAGAGACGAAATGTCTTTTTGATAGGTTTAAGGACCGAACCCGAGCCTGTTTGCTTTGTGTGACCTACGATTAGTGAACGTTGCTTCCTTAATTTGGAATCTTACGGGGACTTTTCTTACCAACAATTGCACCGGCGGATATAGAGCCGCCTCTACTTCTACTCCCCTTGTAATCTTCTAGACGCCCATATAGTTACCGTTATCTCATCAACCATCGCCTAGATACTAGTACAGGAATTGTATTCGCTATATTATCCGAGCTGCGTCTGCGGCTCCCAGAACGTTCCCCTAAACTCGCCTTACTTTTAGGCCTCATTCTCTCAGCCTTACCGGCAAAAGACAGCATTTGGATGGCGGTATTAAAGTTTGCTTATTTCTCACTGCGTAGAGCTCATGCACGGCACTGATCCTAGGTCCACAGCCAATTTCGGCTGCTCAAAGCCTAGATTCGCTCTTGCATCTCTCGGTTTTCAATCTCTCAGCCTACCTCATTGAGAACTATAATCCGATGGTGATATGAGAGTCTAGCGATTTCGTATCCTGCAGGAGCTTAAATATGGTACAAATAGTTGTCTTAGGTCCGGAGACTGCGGACCGCAGTCGACATTAGCACCTAACTAATGATGCCCTTTAGAGTCGCTCTTGCCTCTCCTGCTCTCACCCCTTTCAATAGCAGCCGATGTACTAGTAGCCGCAATCTAATAATTCTTACATGCCTGAAGCTCTCGCTTTTTGCTATGTCGAGGTTAGCTTTTGATCACGGCGTAGAAGCCAAAGTACGGTGCCTTTTCTACCTCATATCTGCTTACGAAAGAGTCATAAATTTCTTCCTACTATAGACACCAGTACTCGTTACTTCCTTTCAGAAACTATTCCTAGCCACGCTTCAATCTGCACGTATTCTGTAGAATACTTTCCACACTTATACATGTTCTGAAATGCTTACCATACGGCAACCCTCCTTTCCCTCCCCAAGCACCCACGTATCACCATCACCATCGTCAGATATTAAAATTCCTCCTCTCTCATAATTGATACTAGCTGAGATACTCGCTCCTAGGTATGTAGCGCGATAACCGATTTCCTGCACTGGGCATCTTTCTTCTACGTGCTTGGATGGGAAGGGATCGCCGCTCCGGATATGGTTGCTGGTTCCAGTCACCACGTTTGCGTACAAGGTTGGGTATTCGAGTGGGGTGATAGGGATGGATAGGATCCCGGCGGCGGGGTCGGTGGGGAGGAAGAGGTTATGATAACCTACGGAGTAGAGGCTCCAGAGGGAGGGCCTGGGAGGGGTATTGTATGGGATGTGTGGTAGGAGGGGCGGGAAGAGGGAAATTGGGAGAGTTTCCTATTCGTGTGTATGTATCTCGGGAAATATGGGGGTATTTTGGTGATGGTTACATGTTCAGCCACACGAAGGTAGTGTTAATAAACCATGTAAATTGCGACAGTGGCCTGAATAAGAAGGTTTGAATGGGAAATGACGCGCTAACAAAGAAAGAGTTGCTCGCTGAGATTTTGTGAGATAGTGTTTCTCAGAATATGTGAGATTGGGGCCTGAGTTCTAGAACTAGAAACGGAAATATATTCACTTGAATGTAAAGACTTTTGAGGCATCCATATCCGTAGAAGGACATCCAATTGCCATTGATCCAGAAAATTTTGAAGATCCCATGGCGTGCAGCGTGGCCCAAGTTGTATGATTGACCGCTCGATGACCGTTTTATTCTTCCTTCTCAAAACGCCTTATGTACAACACCTCCTTCCTCACCCCTCACCCAAGCATTATCCTCTCATTCATCATCATACCCCTCCAATGTTTTTCTTGGACCGCTCGGAACTACAAAACGGCACAACCATTAGCCCCTACCCAAAGCATCTTCCAAATCCTCATGCTCGTCTCCTCATAAAGGGAACAACATACTTGGATACGTAAGAGGAATCTGCGGTTTATCTGGATCTCCCAACCTATGTCGAAGTTTTGGAACTGTGAGGACTAGTACCGGACCCGCCGATCCAACGACTATAGACCAGAAGATGGCGGGTTTCTCGATTGAGGCCCATCGTAGGTAGCGGAAGGGTTGGGAGAAGAATCGAGGTGTGGCTGACATCGTGTCTGCTCGCATATCAGTAGATGCTCAAAGTTGAAAAATCAATATAACGCACCTAATTGATCCTATGCAACACCTCTCGAATTCGCAGATATCGTGGTGAAATTCGCAGCTTAAAGAATCCAGCAAGATGAAAGCTGGAGGTCGAAGTTCCAAGCTCGGACCATACCTCACGTGCATCTAACCCCTGTCTGCCCAAGTCTTGGCACGAAATGCGATACGTTTCCTAAAGCTTCACCAGAAGCGCAAGACCACGAACCTGTAAATTGACAATACCACAACTCACGATGAGGTGGCTACTTTCTTTTCTGCTGCTGGGACTGCTCAGTGTTGTGCAGGCGATAAGTGCGAGTGGGAGTAAATTGTTAGTTGTGTTGGAGGAATTGACTGATAAGCCGAAATATTCGAAGTATTTTGGGGATTTGGAAGGTATGAAGGTCTTTTCCAGTGGGAATATTAAGGAGATGCTGACTTGATTGTGATTGTAGAGAGGGGATTTAAAATTACTTTTGAATCGCCAAAGAGCGAAAACGTTGGGTTATTTGAGTTGGGGGAGAGAGCTTACGACCACCTTTTAATTCTACCTCCGAAGTCAAAAGGTATGAGAACCTAGCAGACAAATTAGGAGCACAGGTTGACATATATCAGGTCTTGGTCCAAACCTGACTCCAAAAATTCTCCTTGATTTCATCAATGCTGGAGGAAATATCCTCTTAACTCTCTCCTCCACCAACCCAACACCATCAGCACTCGTATCCCTTCTTCTCGAACTCGACATCCATCTGCCAACAGACCGAAACGCCCTGGTAGTTGACCACTTTAACTACGATACCCTGAGTGCAGCAGAGAAGCATGACGTTGTTCTCCTACCACGACCAGACTCACTCCGACCAGATGTCAAGAACTTCTTCAAAGGAGATGGAAAAGGCGGAGAGGTCATTGCCTTCCCAAGAGGTGTTGGACAGACTCTAGGCAACACTAGTCCACTTTTGACTCCGATTCTTCGTGCTCCTCGAACAGCATACTCATATAATCCCAAGGACGACGTTGAGGGTGTTGAGGACCCATTTGCGGTTGGTCAGCAATTATCTCTGATTACCACGCTACAAGCCAGGAACTCAGCCCGTTTCACCGTTATTGGTGCTGCAGAGTTGCTGGAGAATACCTGGTTTGATGCGAAGGTTAAGCGCAGTACTGGTCTAGCAGGTGCAGGCAAAGACGCAAAGCAGGTGAAAACGTCCAACCAAGCTTTCGCAAAGGAAGTCACAGGCTGGACCTTCAACGAGATTGGCGTTTTAAAGGTTGGCAAGATTGAGCACCATCTCAACGAAGGAGGCGTCAAGAGCAATATCACCAATCCCAAGATCTACCGTGTAAAGAACGACGTGGTAAGTTCTATCACCCAAATATGTTTGATATCCCACTAACAACCCCAGACCTACGAAATCGAACTCTCAGAATATTCCTGGGACAAGTGGGTCCCCTTCACCCCACCCACCGGCGACTCTCTCCAACTCGAATTCAGCATGCTCTCCCCTTTCCACCGCTTAGCTCTGACCCCCTCCACCACAACTCCCACCTCAACCATCTACACCGCAAGCTTCAAACTCCCCGACCAACACGGAATCTTCAACTTCAAAGTCAACTACAAACGACCTTTCTTCTCCAACATCGAAGAGAAGAATACCGTTACCGTGAGGCACTTCGCGCATGATGAATGGCCCCGGAGTTGGGTCATTACAGGCGCTTGGCCTTGGATCGCGGGGATCGCGGCTACGGCTACGGGGTGGGTGGCGTTCGTAGCGTTGTGGTTGTGGAGTAAACCTGTTCCCGGGGGGTCGGCGAAGAAGTTGCAGTAAGCGTTGTATGGTACTAAGTAAATGGGAATCGTGTGATTGCTGTACAATAGAAAATCAAAAGTGTATAGGGCGTAGATACAAGGATGTCTATGATTGGGTTCTCATTGTGCTGTTTTGAACCCGAGTTTTTATTTCGATTTTCTATTAATACCTAGAATCTCCCAGGACTCCCCAATTTTCACTAGAGCTTTTCACGAGTCCGTCCAGAGCTCAAGCCACGCGTGCATAATCTTTGAAATGGAGCACCTGCTCAACGAAAACACGAAGGACTCGTATGATGAGACGAGATACCAGTCCATCGAGATCGTCTACCGAGACAAACAATCCTCGCTCGGCCTATGATCTTTCTCGTCCCCGCCTGAGAATGCTCCACTCATCCCTCATCGCCGCGTTTCGTTTTGAGGCATGGGATCTTTCTACAAAGAAACACTCACCGTCCAGTACATGTTAACCCATACCCGCGATCCTTGAACTGTTCTACATGCGGTATTGAGGATCGAGAGAGAGGAGCTGTTGAAAGGAAAGGAGAGGCAGAGTCACGGCATATTACGGGGAAACTGGAGAGCTGGGTTTGATGTCTACAGTATTGAGAATCTTCGGAAAGGAGACCATGGAAAGCGGAAGGGAAATGGGGTTATAGTAGGTATATTAGTATTGCTTTTAGATAGGATGGGTTTGAAACCTGCGAGAAGGAAATTGAGGGGTCCTACACTGGGAATAGATGTGGAACATATCTTCTGAGATTAGACTGATATGGAAAACGTAGGGCGGAAATTATGGGATAAAGAAAATCTTAATACCCAAAAACCACTTCCTTTCCCCATCCCTAGTGTTCCATAAACAAAGAGCACCCCAAACTTGCATCCAGTTTATTTAAACAAAGACACTTATTTTGTCTAGCCTAGCTGAATAATCTCAACTTCTAATCTCCAACTTTCCACCACCAAGAAACCTACCGTCCAAAACTACGCCCCCAACGATGACCAACCGCACCACCTACGCCCGAAAATATACCCTCCCGCCAGGCTCCCCCTTCGGCCCCGGGAAAAGCGGACTAACGCTCCTCTCTCCTATCCACCCTACTCTCCTCCTCTCCCCCGCCTCCCTTACCACTCATAAGCAAATAGAAGAATATCAACGATCGCTATTAAATGGATATACTACCCAAGGGTTACAGGATTTAGACGTGATAGCTACACGTGTGTTACCCGCCCCCGGACTGAAAATACCGATCTGTGAGATTCTTGAACGGGGGAAAAGGGAGAAAGTGGAGGAAGTGAGACGGGAAGGGAGGATGGTGTTTCCTTTGCATACTGCCAATTGTGTGGATTGGGAGGAGAAAGGACAGGAGGACAAGGGATATTGGGAAGTAGCAAACAAAAAGGTATGGGAAGTATTGTCGCCTTGTCTAAAACTAGCAACTATGATGCTTCAACACCAATGTGATCATCCTTGGGCATGTACCTTACCTTCCCAATCGAATGAAGGAATCTAATTATGAGGGTGTAGTTCGATGCCCTAATGCTCGGTGAACGTAAACCTATTGAGGAAAACAGATTTTGCTTTGAAGACCGCATGACTATCCCTCCCGAGGAGAGGAAAAAAGCCTTCCAAACTTTCAAAACTCGCCGAGCTTGGGAACGGGAAGGTGATAAGAAGGAAGCAGAAGAGATGGGGCATAGGATGAGGGGTATATTGTTGAAGAGGATTAGTTGGGGATTTATGTCTCAATGGGAAAATCCGATGACTGGGGAAGCGTTTGGAGGGGGGCAGTTTGATGCGTTGACATACCTTGGGGGGAGATGGGAGCATAAGTTGCTTTGTGGCGTGGCAGGTTTTGAAGCCATTGTTAGGGGTAGGGTTGAGTGATGGTGATAGGTTGGCGGAGACGACGTTTGTTGCGAAGACGATATTTCACGAGTTGATGGTAAAGAATACCATGTTCTATTGTGAAGTGAATGTTGACTTGAAAATAGCATGCGTTCAACTTTGCGAGGAACAATTACGAGGGAACGGAGTTTCAGGGATTGGATTTTAATAGGTTGAAGGAACCGTATTTTGAGGAGGAGCAGACTTCTGAGTAAGGTCCCACGCTCTTGTCAAGGAAGATAAGCGGACATTAACAGACTTGGCTGTTCTGTAGAAAAGGCTCTCTTCGGTGGGCTGATTCAACCAATCCTCACAGATATCCCGATAGAAGGCCTTCTTCACATGGGATTCTTTATAATATCTTGGCCAGAACCAGGCATGCCAGGGAACCCTCTCTATCCCAGCCCGATGGTTATCGAGTCTGAGTTGGAAAAGGCAAGTTTCAAGACACCGATACTGGTAACATACTATGGAGCCTTACATTCCCAGGACTATTGGGATGTCTATGTGAGGAAGCATGGTATGAATGGCTGGGTGGAACCAGGATTGCCATTGAGTGGGACGAGTATTTCGATGGATTATCAGGAGTGGAGAGTAATTTCAGACGACAATACGAGGCAGGGGACGAGTGATAGATTGAGATCAATGGCAGAACTAACACCAGCTCAATTACAAGAGCGAAATGTTATAATGAAGAGAGCAATGGTTGCAAATTTTCAACCACTCACAATATCTCGAGATGAAAAAGTCCACGAAGTTATGATGGCAGGTGAATGGCTCGCCAAAATCGATGAGACGAACCAGCAATATCAATACTGTCTAGTCGGAGTAATCGATGCTCTGGAAGAACTTCTTCCAGTACATTTGTCGATTATCAAGCAAGTTCCTATGGTAGAAGCTGATGCTGCAGCAGAACTTCCAGATACCAGGAATGGAATCCAAGCTTTCCATCGACATTTTAGGAGATATATCGCTTCTTTTCTCCCGGCTAAGGATCCTTCTCCCCAGAAAAGACTAGATGATCTGTTAATGACATTCGATGGTCAGAGCCAGACGAGTTTCATTGATGAGTTCCTTCCATTTGCGCATATAACGCCTTCTTACGGCACTCAAGATGATGTCGAGGAAGAACGTCTTTTGTTGCAGGCTCTTACGTTTTTTGATCAAGGAGATTTCAATCGCTGCCAGGAAATTTGTACTGGGTTGATCCAGACAATAGGGTGTAGTCTCCATATCCAAGCGGTCGCTCGAGTCGCGTTGGGAAAGATCACTCTGGTCTCGAACGACGAACGGCTTAACCACCTGCGAAGAGCTTTGGATACCTTCACGAAGGTAGGTAGGAATAATGTGCCAGAGCATCTTCCGGTTGAGCTTTTCCGAAAGCAGGCAATGGTTTTGGTTGTTGAGCTGGAATCAGTTGAAAAGTCTCAACAAGCATTGAGTTTGGCTCCCGCTTGCCGGCAGCCTCCACGTAGCTGGCTATTCAGGGATTAGTGATCTATAATTGGCATTATGCCTTAATTTCATCTTGGGTGGAACTTACCAGAAGTCTCTCCATAGCTCGTTGAAATTACACATCGGTCGCGCTCCAAACCACCAATCAACTAGGTCAGATCGTAAAGCAGAGGCCATGAATATCGCGTGGTCTTTCACAGCTCCCCATCCGCGCTCCTTCAGTCCGGACATACATGCCTTTCAACTTTCCCTGGGTGAAACCGCGAGAGCAACCTCAAGGAGGATTTGGAAGCTTGGGAAGGGCTTTCTGAGAAGTCCTTGTCCAACGAAGACGGGATTGAGGAGGGCTACTTGATCCAGACGTGAGTGATTGAAGCTTGCTAGCCAGACAAGGGTTTGGTTGATCTAGTGAGGTGGAGGGCGATGCTTGATGAAACGAAGAGAAGCAAAGACGAGAGGAGAAATGTTTGGGACGGGAAATGGGAGAGGCTCCTTCCTACCTTGTGGGCTGTGAAGAAATACTTTGCGTCTAATTGAGACGCAAGCTCATTTAACTTGACGGCAGGAACAGTGCTGAGGGTAAAAGTAAGGCCATGATTTCTATATCGCAACTTCTCCGCATCCAGAAGAAGCAAGAACGATTTTGACCACGTGATTTACTAGTATACTATAAATGCATTTAAAGCCCAAGCACAAGTGCGCTGAGGGCCAAACTGGATATTGAAACATGACACGGCCTTCCGTTTCAAGAAGTAATTTGCACCATGTCTTAGATTTGAACGTGACCATCTGATCGCACCCCTTCTCTTTCTCATTCAATTAAGGTTATCGATAGCAGATCAGGAATGCGGATGCTGATCATCGCGGGAGCTTGTGGCTGCATTAAGGGTTGGCGGGCATGATGTGCGGTATTGTGCATCAATTGTAGGAGCCGTGTAATCAATGTGGAAATTGAAGGTGTGATGAAACCGGTGTTTTGGGGGAAGGGTGCAATTGAGGGCTATGAGGTGAATTGAAGTGAATTGAATTAGATTGCGCTGAATTGATAGAGAGAGCCTTCTGAGACCTGAGACGTGAGACATCTCGGTCAGCTTTGCATGTGAGAGTGGGGGAAAGGGGGGGGGGGCAACCTC
>Ga0182030_10027976_pt1 | contig 10106 bp, 11 predicted proteins | sample 812S3MmetaG_FD_121299 | JGI IMG/M metagenome (GOLD analysis project Ga0182030, IMG submission 121299) | Permafrost microbial communities from Stordalen Mire, Sweden - 812S3M metaG (Illumina Assembly) | ecosystem: Environmental > Terrestrial > Soil > Wetlands > Permafrost | place: Sweden... | reverse complement strand
TACTTCCACGCCGCCGCCGAGAACATCCAGATCCACGGTGGCATCGGCTTCACCTGGGAGCACCCCGCCCACCTGTACTTCAAGCGGGCGAAGTCCTCGGAGCTGCTCTTCGGTGACCCGACCTACCACCGCGAGCTGCTCGCACAGCTCATCGGCATCTGATCCCGCCGGCCGCCCTGCGCCGGGTCCCGTGACGACCCGCACCGCCACGGCGCCGCCGCGGCACCGCGCCCCATGAGCGCCCTGTGGCAGCGCCTCGAGGGGCCGGTTGGTGAGCTGCGTTACTACGTGACGGCGGGCGATGACGACGCCCCCCGCACCGAGACCCTCCTCGTCTGCCACGAGCTGCCGCATTCTCGCGGGGCGGCCGCCAACGTCGGCGCCACCTATCCCGAGCTGGCCGACCGGCTGGCTGAGGAGTCCGGCTGGCGGGTGTCGGCGGCAACGCTACGGGGGGCGGGGGAGTCCGAGGGCGAGTTCTCGCCGGCGGGCTGGCTGGAGGACGTGTCCTTCGTCTTCGACCATGCCATCGGGCCCGATGAGCGCGGCTGGGTCGTCGGGTTCGGCTTCGGTGGGGTCCTGGCCCTGCGACTGGCGGCCCAGGACCCCCGCGTGCGCGGGGTGGCGTGTCTCGGCACCCCCGCCGACCTCTCGGGGGCGATCACCGACCCGACCCGCATGCTCGCCGTGTGCCGCGAAAGCGGGGTGGTGCGCCGGGCGCTGTCGGCCGAGGGCCTCGCGTCGTGGTCGAGCCAGCTCGCCGACCTCGACCCGCTCGGGGCGGCGGCGTCACTCGGGGACCGTTGCTTGCTGCTCATCCACGGCGCCGACGACGACCAGGTCCCGACGGCGGCAGCGAGGGCCTTCGCCGATGTGGCGCTCGGCCCGGTCGAGCTCCGGCTCGTCCCGGCCGCCGGGCACTGGCTGCGCGCCGACCCCCGCGTGCTGGCCAGCCTCATCGGCTGGCTCGAGCGCCAGCACTGACGCCAGCATTGCCAGCTGGCACGCAGCTGGCCGCCCCTATCCGGCCTCGGCGTGGTGCTCGATGGCCCGGTCGATGGCGTCGCGCAGCGCCTGGGCTGCCTTCTCGGGCTCATCGGCCTCGGTGAGCCAGCGCACCACGACGAAGTGGGTCACGCCGAGATCGGCCAGCGCGCCGACGCTCGACGGCGTCACGCCGCCGGTCACGAAGACCGGCCGGTGCTCGGCTGCGACCGCGCTGGCCACGTAGCCCGGACCGGTACCCGGCCGTCCCGGCTTGGTCGGGGTCGCTTCGACCGGGCCTGCCGAGATGTAGTCGACCGGCTCGGCCGCCGCCCCGGCGAGGTCGTCGGGCCCATGGGTGGAGAGCCCGATGATCGCCTCGGGTCCGAGGATGCGCCGGGCCAGGGTGGCCGGCGCATCGCCCTGGCCCACGTGCACGCCGTCGGCGCCGACCTCGAGGGCGAGGTCCGGGCGGTCGTTCATGATGAACGGGACACCGAAGCCCGCGCAGACGCCACGAAGGACCCGGGCACTCTCGAGGAGCTGGCGTGCTTCGAGCCGCTTGTCGCGGAGCTGGACGATGTCGACCCCGCCGCGCAGGCAGGCGACGGCGAACTGGGCAAGGTCGTCGCGTGCTGGGGTGCAGAGGTAGAGGCGCCGACCGGCGAGGTCGGAGCTCAAGCCGAGGGCCGCCGACCCGCCCCGGCGCGCGCCGGTGCCTTCTTCGCCGCTGGGCGCTTCGTCGTCGTTGCGGCCGCGGGGGCTTTGCCGGCCGCCGCGGCGGCGGCCTCGGCCTTCTTGGCTGCCTTCATGTCCTGCTTGTAGGCGCGCACCTGGGCAAGCGTGGCGGCATCGACGATGTCGGCGATCGAGCGCCGAGAGTTCTTCTCGCCGAAGGGCCCGGCCGCCTCCTGCCAGCCCTTGGGGCGCACGGCGAGCTGCTTGCCGAGCAGGGCAACGAAGATCCTGGCCTTTTGCTCACCGAAGCCGGGGAGCTCCTTCACGTTGCGCAAGAGCTCCGCACCGTCGGCGGCCTGCCCCCAGACGGCGGCCGCATCGCCGTCATAGCGCTAGACGAGCAGTTGGCACAGCGCCTGGACGCGCGTCGCCATCGAGGTCGGGTAGCGGTGCAGCGAGGGGCGCTCGGCGAAGGCCGCCGCCAGCTCATCGGGATCCATGGCGGCGATCACCGTCGCGTCGAGGGGGCGCCCCAGCCGCTCAGAGAGGATCAGGGGGCCCTTGAAGGCCCACTCGAGGGGGATCTGCTGGTCGAGCACCATCCCGATCAAGAGCGCGAGTGGATCGTCGGAGAGGAGGCGGTCGGCGTCGGTGTCGCCCGAGAGGTGTAACGAGTTCGGAGCCATGCCAGATCTTCGCGCGCCCGGCGCCTCTCGTCGCTCCCGCACGAGCCTGTCGGGGTCGGTCGCACCGCGCCGGGGGCCCAGCGTGCAGAATCATCGGGTGCACATCCCCGCAAAGGTCGACTACGGCATACGCGCCCTCCTCAGCCTGGCGGTCGCCGGTGCACCCCAGACGGCCGAGGAGCTCGCCTCCGACCAGGGCCTCCCCCCGCGCTTTCTCGGTGCGATCCTCGCCGACCTGCGCCGGTCGGGCCTGGTGGCGAGCCAGCGAGGGGCCGAAGGCGGCTACCGGCTGGCCCGCCCCGCCGCCGACATCAAGCTGGCCGACGTGATCCGGGCGCTTGACGGCCCACTTGCCGAGGTGCGCGGCTTCCGGCCCGAGGCGACCCACTACGAGGGCTCCGCCGTGCACCTCCAGGAGATCTGGGTGGCGGTGCGCGCCAGCCTGCGGGCGGTGCTCGAGCACGTGAGCCTGGCGGACGTGGCAGCCGGCAAGCTCCCAAAGGAAGTCGCCCGGCTCACCGCCGACCCCGACGCCTGGGAGCCACACTGAGCGCCGAACCTGCGCGCTGGCTCGTCTACACCGACGGCTCGTGCCTGGGGAATCCCGGGCCCGGCGGCTGGGCCTGGGCGGTGCCCGACGGCCCCTACGCGAGCGGCGCCGAGGCCCACACCACCAACCAGCGCATGGAGATCGCCGCGGTGCTCGAGGCCCTCCGCGCCCTCGACGGCGAGCGCCCGGTCGACGTCGTGAGCGACTCCACCTACGTCGTGAACTGCTTCAAACAGCGCTGGTGGGAGGGCTGGTACCGCAGGGGCTGGAAGAACACCGCCGGCAAGCCGGTGGCCAACCGGGACCTCTGGGAGTCGCTGTTCGCCCTCGTCCTCGACGGCGAGCGCCTGGTGACCTTCTGCTGGGTGAAGGGCCACTCGGGTGACCGGTGGAACGACGTCGTCGACCTTCTTGCCGTCGAGGCGGCGACCACCGGCCGCGGCACCGCCGGCCCCTGACCCCGAGCCCCCTCCGTTGACCGGGCCGGGCGGCCCGCTGGTGGTCGGGGTGTGCCGCACCGTACGATCTTGCCCATGGAACTGAACGGAGCAGCAGCGATCATCACGTGCGGGGCCTCGGGCCTCGGGGCGGCAACGGCGAGGGCGCTCGCCGCCGAGGGCGTGCACGTCACCGTGTTCGACCGCAACGAGGCGGGTGCCAAGGAGGTCGCCGACGAGATCGGTGGCAAGGCGGTGGGTGGCGACGTCACCAACCGCGACGACTGCGAGGCGGCGGTCAACGAGGCAGCTGAGGGGGCGCCGCTTCGCATCGCCGTCAACTGCGCGGGTACCGGCTGGGTCGGCCGGGTCATCAACCGCGACGGCACGCCGCACGACCCGGGCGCCTTCGGCTTCATCCAGCAGCTGAATGTGATCGGCACCTTCAACGTCATGACGCTCGCCGCCGCCAAGATCGCCACCACCGAGCCGATCGAGTTCGGTGAGCGCGGCGTGATCATCAACACGGCCTCAGTCGCCGCATTCGACGGGCAGATCGGCCAGCTGGCGTACTCGGCATCGAAGGGGGCTGTCGTCGGCATGACGCTGCCGGCCGCCCGCGACCTCTCGGTCGTCGGCATCCGGGTGAACACCATCGCCCCAGGGCTCTTCGACACGCCGCTGCTCGCCATGCTCCCCGAGGAGGCCCGAGCGGCCCTCGCCCAGTCCGTGCTGTTCCCAAAGGCCCTCGGCCAGCCGGACCAGTACGGCCAGCTCGTGGTCTCCATCGCCACCAACGCCTACCTGAACGGCGAGGTGATCCGCCTCGACGGCGGCATCCGCATGCCGCCCAAGTGAGCGGGCGATGAAGTACGTCGAGGCCGCCGGCCTGCGCCTCTCCGCCATCGGGGTCGGCACGTGGCAGTTCGGCGCAGGGGAGTGGGGCTACGGCTCCAACTACGCCGAGGAGGTGGCGCCGGCCATCATCGAGCGTTCGCTCGACCTCGGGGTCAATCTGGTGGACACCGCCGAGGCCTACGCCTTCGGGCGCTCGGAGCGCATCGTGGGCAAGGCCATCGCCGATCGGCGTGACGACGTGTTCGTCGCCACCAAGCTGTTCCCCATCCTGCCCTTCGACCCGGTCGTCTCGAACCGGGCGCACGGCAGTGCCCGGCGCCTCGGCGTCGAGGAGATCGACCTTTACCAGGTGCACTGGCCCAACCCGGTGGTGCCGGTCAAGGCCACCATGAGGGCACTCGCTGCGCTCCAGCGCGAGGGACTGGTCCGCAACGTCGGGGTCTCCAACTTCTCGCGCGACAAATGGGCGGAAGCCGAGGCCGACCTCAAAGGGCCTGTCGTGAGCAACCAGGTGCGCTACAGCCTGGTGCACCGCGAGCCCGAAGAGGAGATCCTGCCGTACGCGCAGGCCAACGACCGGATCGTCATCGCCTACAGCCCGCTCGGCCAGGGGCTGCTCTCGGGTCGCTACGACGCCGACCACCTGCCGTTGCGCATGCGGGCCACCTCGAGCGCGTTTTTGCCCGAGAACCTCGCCGCCGCCGCCCCGCTGCTCGATGCGCTGAAGGAGGTGGCGGCATCCCATGGCGCCACCAACACCCAGATCGCGCTGGCGTGGCTGATCCGGCGCAAAAACGTTGTCGTGATCCCCGGCGCTTCCTCGGTGGCCCAGGCCGAGGCCAACGCGGCGGCCGCCGACATCGAGCTGAGCGACGACGAGGACGCTCGCCTCGTCGAGGCGTCGGACCGCTACGCCCCCATCGCGGGATTCTCGGCCATGACGCGGCTCGCCCAGATGCGCGCCGAACGTGCCGCGAGCCGGGTGCGCCGCGCCGTCGGCGGCCTCGGCGCCTGAGCCCGCCGCATCTCCCCCCGACGGTGCCGCTGAGCTGGAGAAGTTCGAGGTCGGCCAGCGACGCCGGTAGGGTGAAGGCACGATTCACCGCCGCCACCCCGGACGCACCGGTGGCCGGCCGGTGACGGCAGCGAAGGGATTGGCGCAATGACCACGGTCGCAACCGAGTTCGACATCGTCGTGATCGGCGGTGGTCCCGGCGGGTACGCGACCGCCCTCTACGGCGCCTCCGCCGGGCTGTCGGTGGCGATCGTCGAGCGGGACAAGGTAGGGGGCACCTGCCTGCATCGGGGCTGCGTCCCGGCCAAGGAATTCCTCGAGACCGCAGCCGTCTGGCGCTCCGTTTCGGGAGCTGGCGAGTTCGGCATCACGACCAACAACCCGGGCCTCGACTTCTCCGTGAGCCAGGCCCGCAAGAACGGCGTCGTCGAGGTGCTCTACAAGGGTCTCTCGGGCCTCCTGAAGGGCCGGAAGGTCACCACGTTCTCGGGCAACGGCACCCTCCTGCCCGGTCACCGGGTGCGAGTGGTCGACGGCGACGACGCCGGCACCGAGATCACCGGGCGCAACATCGTGCTGGCGGCCGGCTCCGTGCCCCGCTCCCTCCCCGGTCTCGACGTCGACGGGAGCCTGGTGCTCACCTCCGACGAGTTCTTGGACCTCGAGCACGTCCCGGCGAGCGCGGCGGTGGTCGGTGGTGGCGCCATTGGGTGCGAGTTCGCCTCGCTGCTCTCGGACCTCGGCTCTCGGGTGACCGTCGTCGAGGCCCTCCCGACCATCCTGGCGGGCTGCGACCGCGACGTGACTGCGGTGGTCGCCCGCTCGTTCAAGAAGCGGGGCATCGAGGTCATCACCGGCGCGCAGGTCCAGGGCCACGCCCCGAAGCAAGGCGGCGGCACCGTCCTTGCCCTCGGTGACGGCGGCGAGGTCGACGTCGACATGATCGTGGTGTCGGTCGGGCGTCGCCCGCGCACCGAGGGTCTCCTCGGCGATGGCACCGGGGTGGTGATCGATGGGCGCGGCTTCGTGGTCGCCGACGAGTACATGCGCACCCACGCCGAAGGCGTCTACGCCGTCGGCGACGTGGTCGCCGGGACGCCGCAGCTGGCGCACGTCGGCTTCGCCGAGGCCATCGTGGCCGTGAAGGCGATGCTCGGTGAGCCGGCCATCCCGGTCGACTACGACCGGGTGCCGTGGGCCATCTACTGCCACCCCGAGGTGGCATTTTCGGGCCTGACCGAGGCCCAGGCCGAGGCTGCGGGCATCGAGGTGGTGGTGAAGAAGGACCCCTTCGGTGGCAATAGCCGGGCGCGCATCATCGGTGACACCGAGGGACTGGTCAAGGTCGTCGCCGAGAAGCTGCCCGACGGAACGGCTGGTCCCATCCTCGGGGTGCACATGGTGGGCCCCTGGGTCACCGAGCAGCTCGGAGCTGGCTACCTCGCCGTCAATTGGCAGGCCACTCCCGAAGACGTGGCACAGTTCATGCAGCCGCACCCGTCGCTCTCCGAGACTTTCGGAGAGACGGTCCAGGCGCTCACCGGAAGGGGACTGCACGTTGTCTGACGTCACATTGCCGCAGCTCGGCGAGACCGTCACCGAGGGGACCATCACTCGATGGATGAAGGCAGTCGGCGACTCCGTCGCACGCGACGAGCCGCTCTTCGAGGTCTCGACCGATAAGGTCGACTCCGAGGTGCCCTCACCGGCCAGCGGTGTCCTGACCGAGATCATCGTGCCCGAAGGCGACACCGTCGACGTCGGTGCTCGCCTCGCGGTCATCTCGGAGAGCGACGGCGCCGCAGCGCCCGCCGCTGCCCCTGCCGCACCGCCCCCACCGGCCGCAGCGCCCGCACCGCAGGCTGCACCGCCCCCTCCGCCCCCACCCCCGGTCGCCCCACCTCCTGCGCCCGCCCCCGCCCCGGTGGCGTCAGCACCGCCCCCGCCGCCGCAGGGCTTCGCACCTGCCCCCGGCACCGTCCAGCCGCCCCCGCCGGCCCCCGACTACCAGCCGCCCGCCAGTGCCCCCTCGGTGGCGGCGGCGAGAGAGGACTCCCGGGTTCTCTCCCCGGTGGTCCGCCGGCTGCTGGCCGACAACAACATCGACCCGGCGAGCGTCACCGGTACTGGCATCGGCGGCCGCATCACGCGCGAGGACGTCCTCGCTGTCGTCGACGCGCGCCACGGCGCAACCCCGCCGACGCCACCTGAGCAGTTCGCGGCCCCCGCGCCGACGCCCGCACCCGTTGCACCACCGGTCGCTGCACCTGCGCCTGCACCGGCGGCGCCCCCCGCATCGCCGGTCGCGCAGCCTCAGCAGGTCGGCACGGCGCTGACCACACTGTCGGGGAACGACCGGGTGGTGCCCTTCTCGAACTTGCGCCGACGCACGGCCGAGCACATGGTGCGCTCGAAGGCGACGTCACCGCACGCTTTCATCGGCATCGAGGCCGATTTCGAGAACATCGAGCAGGTGCGACGCACGCTCGGTGCACGCTTCAAGGCCGAGGAGGGCTTCTCGCTCACCTACATGCCGTTCATCTGCCGGGCCACCGTCGAGGCGTTGCGCGACTACCCGAACCTGAACGCCTCGGTGGCCGACGACGCCCTTGTCATCCACCAGCAGATCAACCTCGGGATCGCTGTCGACCTCGACCATGAGGGGCTCATCGTCCCGGTGATCCACCGTGCCGAGGAGATCACCCTCCGGGGCATGGCCCGCAGGATCCGTGACGTCGCCGATCGGGCCCGCAACCGCCAGCTGAGCGCCGACGACATCACCGGTGGGACGGTGTCGGTGACCAATGACGGGCCATTCGGGACCTACTTCACCGTGCCGGTGATCAACCAGCCGCAGGTGGCGATCCTGGCCACCGACGGGATCAAGCGGCGACCGGTCGTCGTCTCGCTCCCCGACGGCTCCGAAGCCATTGCCATCCATTCGGTGGGCATCCTCGGCATGTCCTGGGACCACCGGGCGGTCGATGGCGCCTACGTCTCGTCCTTCCTGGCTCGCCTGGTCGAGCTCCTCGGGCAGCGGGACTGGGCAGCGGAGCTCTGAGCGCTACGGACGCGCTGCGGATCCGGCGGTTGGGCCGCGTCCCCTACGAGGAGGCGGCGACCCTCCAGCGTGCGCTGGCCGAGCACTCCCCGCACGACTACCTGCTCGCACTCGAACACCCCCACGTCTACACGCTGGGCGTGCGGGCTGATCCGGCCCACGTGCTGGTGGACCCGGCGTCGGTCGGTGCCGAGCTCGTGCGTGCCGATCGAGGCGGCGACGTCACCTATCACGGGCCGGGCCAGCTCGTGCTCTACCCGATCCTCACCGTCGAGGACGACCCCGGCGCCGGGCCAGCCCACGTGCACCGTCTCGAAGACGTCGTGATCGCAGCCCTCGAATCCCTCGGCGCAGGGGAGCGCTGCGGCGGCGTGGGGCGCCTCGAGGGCTACCCGGGCATCTGGCTCGGCATCGGCGAGGGTCGTCCCCGCAAGGTCGCCGCCATCGGGGTGCGAACGGCGCGCACCGAGTCCGAGCCGGTTCGGCGGCGGACCTCCCACGGCGTGGCGCTCAACGTCGAGGTGGACCTGTCCATGTTCGGCCACATCGTGCCCTGCGGCATCGCCGAGTTCCCGGTGACGTCGCTGCGCTACGAGGGCCTCGACGTCACCATGGACGAGGTGCTCGACACGCTGCTCGCTGTCGCTGCCCAGGTGTTCGGCCACGGCTCGGTCGAGTCCCAGTCGGTCGCGGCGACCGGCGCACCGGTGCCGAGCGGCCCCGACGCCCCCGTCCCCGCTGCGATCGGTGACGACGAGGCGCCCCTCGGTGGCCCGGTCCCGGTGACCCTGCGCACCGGGGAGCGACCGCTGCTCCGGCGATTGCGCCAGGCCGGCACCAATCCCGACGCCGGGCTTCCCCTCGCGGCGCGCAAGCCGGCATGGCTGCGCATCCCGGCCCGCATCGGCGAGGGCTACCTCACCTTGGACAAGACGGTGCGTGACCTCGGACTGGTCACCGTCTGCGAGGAAGCGGGCTGCCCCAACATCTACGAGTGCTGGGCCGAGGGCACGGCGACGTTCATGGTGAACGGCTCGCGCTGTACCCGGGCGTGCGGCTTCTGCCTGGTGGACACCCGACACCCCGAGCCGCTCGATGCCGGCGAGCCCGAGCGGGTGGCCGAGGCAGTCGAGCGGATGTCGCTCGAGCACGCGGTGATCACGTGCGTGGCCCGCGACGACCTCTGCGACGGGGGAGCGGGAGCGATCGCCGAGACGATCGACGCCATCCGGCGGCGCCGCCCGGCCACCACCGTCGAGGTCCTGATCTCGGACTGCAAGGGTGATGCCGCCTCCCTCGACCTGATCATGGACCGCCGCCCCGACGTGTTTAACCACAACATCGAGACCGTGGCCCGCTTGCAGCGGGCCGTGCGGCCGTCTGCGGGCTACGCGCGCAGCCTGGCGGTGCTCGGACGTGCCGTCGAGGCAGGCCTTGTCGCCAAGTCGGGCCTCATGGTGGGGCTGGGCGAGACCGAGGACGAGGTGCGGGCCACGCTGGCCGACCTCGCGGGCGTCGGCGTCGCCATCGCCACCATCGGGCACTACCTGCGGCCCTCGGCAGCCCATTTGCCAGTGATGCGGTGGTGGTCACCCGAGGAGTTCGACTGCCTCGCCGAGTTCGGCCGTTCCGAGGGACTCGCCCACGTCGAGGCGTCGCCCCTCACCCGCTCGAGCTACCACGCCCGCAGCGCGGCCGGGGCGGCCGGGGCGGTGCCCGCGACGGCGCACTGACGCGCAACGACCCCGCTCTCCGAGCGGGGTCGTTGGACGAAATCTGTACGGCTGCTCAGCCGCGCTGTGCCACGTGCTGCGTCCAGGCGTTGCCGTCCCAGTAG
>Ga0182030_10027974_pt1 | contig 10107 bp, 9 predicted proteins | sample 812S3MmetaG_FD_121299 | JGI IMG/M metagenome (GOLD analysis project Ga0182030, IMG submission 121299) | Permafrost microbial communities from Stordalen Mire, Sweden - 812S3M metaG (Illumina Assembly) | ecosystem: Environmental > Terrestrial > Soil > Wetlands > Permafrost | place: Sweden... | reverse complement strand
GGCGTTGCGGGCGGTCGCCGGAAGCGGCGCGGGAGGGGCGCTCGCGCTTATCGAAGCCCTCGCCGGGGGCGCGGCGTTGCGGGCGGTCGCCGGAAGCTGCGCGCGGGGGGCGTTCGCGCTTGTCAAAACCCTCGCCGGGCGCGCGGCGTTGCGGGCGGTCGCCGGAAGCGGCGCGGGAGGGGCGCTCGCGCTGGTCAAAACCCTCGCCGGGGGCGCGGCGTTGCGGGCGGTCGCCGGAAGCTGCGCGGGAGGGGCGTTCGCGCTTGTCAAAACCTTCGCCGGGGGCGCGGCGGGGCGGGCGGTCGCCGGAAGTCGCGCGGGGCGCGCGTTCGCGCCTGTCAAAGCCTTCGCCAGGGGCTTGCCACGGCGCTTGGCGCCGTTTGCGGACTGGCGCCGCCTCGGGCCGCTTGGCGAGGCTGACCATCTCGACCTGCACTTCGCGTCCCTTGCGGTCGGCGGTGGTCGCGCGCGAAATGCGTTTGCGCGGACCGGCCGCCTCTTCGCGCGCCTCGGCGCGCAGCACGGACACATGCTTTCGCTTGCGCGCCTTGTCGTCGCGTGGCGGCTTATCGTCGCGCGACGGGCGTGGCGGCGGCTCGGCACGCGGCGGCTCCTCGGCGGCGGCCGCCTCGATGGGCGCGTCGAAATTGGCGCCGGCCTGCTTGGCGAGTTTTGGCCCGAGTTGGTCGCGCAGCACCCGCGTGCGCACCTCGACGACGTCGCCCTCGGCGAGATCGCCGAGTTCGAACGGCCCGAAGGAGACGCGAATCAGCCGGTTTACGCTCAAGCCCATGTGCTCGAGCACGCGCTTGATCTCGCGGTTCTTGCCCTCGCGCAGGCCCATCGTGATCCAGACGTTGCTGCCCTGCTGGCGCTCGAATTTCGCGTCTATGCCGAGATAGTTGACGCCTTCGATGGTCACGCCGTCGCGCAAGCCGTCGAGCTGCTCCTGCGTGACCTCGCCATGCGCTCGCACGCGGTAGCGTCGCAGCCAGCCGGTCGCGGGCAACTCCAGCACGCGCGACAGCCCGCCGTCGTTGGTGAGCAGCAGCAGCCCCTCGGTATTGATGTCGAGCCTGCCGACCGCCACGACGCGCGGCAGCCCCTCGGGCAGGGCGTCGAAGATCGTGGAGCGGCCCTCCGGGTCCTTCGCGGTGGTGACGAGTCCCTTGGGTTTGTGGAACAGAAACAGCCGGGTGCGCTCGGGGGCGGTGAGCGGCTGGCCGTCCACCAGCACGGCGTCGGCGTCGCTGACGTTGAAGGCCGGGCTCGTAAGCACTTCGCCGTTCACGCTGACGCGGCCTTCGGCGATCCATTGTTCGGCGTCGCGGCGCGAGCACAGGCCTGCGCGGGCCATCACTTTGGCGATGCGCTGGCCCTCGCGCGTTTCGCTCGACGTCTGTTCTTGAATCGACATGAGCGCCGCTCTAGCAGCTTCAGGCGCGCCTGTCGCGCGCCGGAACATAAGGCATGGTTGACGATCCGATGAGCGCCGCCTTCGCCGAGGCGCGCGCGGCCGAGAAGCGAGGCGAGGCGCCGATCGGCGCGGCGGTCGCGCTCGACGGCGTCGTCATCGCCCGCGCCGGCAACCGGACGCGCGAAGACGCCGACCCGACCGCGCATGCGGAGATGCTGGCGATCCGCGCCGCCGCCAAGGCGCTGGGCGAGCATCGGCTCGTCGATTGCGATCTCTACGTCACGCTGGAGCCGTGCGCGATGTGCGCGGGCGCGATCAGCCACGCCCGGCTGCGCCGGCTGTATTTCGCGGCGTTCGACGCCAAGGGCGGCGCCGTCGAGCACGGGCCGCGTTTCTTCGCGCAGCCCACCTGCCTGCACGCGCCTGAGGTCTATGGCGGCCTGCGCGAGCGCGAAGCCGCCGAACTTCTGCGCGCCTTCTTCCGCGAGCGGCGCAAGACCTTCCGCGAGCGGCGCAAGACCTTCCGCTAGCGGCGCCAGACCGGGCGCGTCAGTGGGGGAAGTTGATGACGGCTTCCAACGCCGAGCCGTCGGGCAATTCGCTCAACTCGATGATGAGTCCGTCGCGGAACCGGAAGAAGCTGACCGAATCGTAGGTATAGGTGACGCCGCTGCCGCGCTCGCGCAACTTCGTCGTGCGATGCACGGCGGCCTGATCTCCGTCGATCAAAGTGCGATGCACTTCCAGCTCGACAAAGACATAGTTGATATGGCGTTGCAGAAACGCTTCGCGAACCGCCTCCTTGCCCGCGATCTTGCGCGGATAAAACGCGTGACCCCAAGTCCGGTCCGGGAAACAAACCACGTCGGCGGCCAGCAGGTTCAACATTCCGTCAATGTCGCCGGCGGCGCGACACGCGTAGAGGGACCGCAATACGCTTCCGATCAATTCTCTATCGACCTCGCACAGCCGTCTAGTCGTTTCCAGGGTCTGCAAGTTACTGTCTCACGAGTTCAGCGCCCATCTGGCCCCACTGTAAGACGCGTAGGACATAATGTCGACATATTGCTGCGTTTGCCGAATCCCGCGGAAACGCGCGAATTAGTTCAATTTTTCATACGCTTGGATATGAATTGACCGCGCCTCCGAAGGAATGGGTTGCGTTTAAGCGCATTGTAACGTTAATCGGTTACAATAAAGAGTTGTGAATCGGATCGGCTGGGTCAGGTCGCAGCAAGGACGCGATTTCCGTCTTGCGATCGGCTTCCGAAATCGCGTTGCCAAGCCTCAATTCCTCAGCGGCTCCAGGATCAGGATGTGCAGGTCGGAGGCGGGACGGAAGTCGCTTCTGCGCACCTCGAACGTCGTCGGCCCGGTCTTGACGACGCCGTCGGCGCAGAAGCTGACGAGGTTTTGCGCCGCGCCCTTGTCGACGACGAGGCGAAAGGCGCCGATGGGGCCCGCCCAGTTCGCCCCGGTCTTCAGCACGAAGTTGATTCGCGTTTCCGCGAAGGGCGCAAAATCCGCATGCGCCGCCGTCATCGCCCACTTCACTGCGCCCTCGAAGGCGGCGTCGATGCAATATTTGGCGGGGTAGCCGCTCATGTCGTCGCGCGTCCGCCAGCCCGCCGCGCCGATGGTCGTGCCTGCGGTCCCGCCGACGCTCGGCGAATAGTCCTGCACGACGCGCACCGGCTTTCCCGGCGGAAACGTCTGCGACCAGACATAGGCCGCGCGCCAGGTCCAGGTCGGCGCGAGATGCTTCTCCATCGGGCCGTCGACCTTGGTCGTGTACTCGTCGATGGCCGCGATCTCGGCCTTGACGAAGGCGTCCTTGGTCGCCTGCGGCAACCGGTCGAGCGCCTCGCTTGCGCCTTTGGCGAACGGCATGAGCGGCGCATGCGCAGCGGCGAGCGTGTCGGTCACATCGACCGCGCCGACAAAGGCGCGCGCGGTCAGCTTCGGGCGGATTTCCAGCCCGTCGGCGGCGACGCGGAAGCGGAACGGATTTTCCGCGTCTGGGTCAGGCAGCCCGACGTTCTCGTCTATCCCGCCGGTGACGTCGGGCATCGGAAAGGCGATCGTCACCGTCCTGGCCGCCGGCCCGCGATTCACGAACTCGTACTCGATGCGCACCGCTTTCGCCGAGATCGACAGATCCTCCGACGTCATGGCGATGTCGGGCTCCTGCAACAGCCTGAGACCGTTGTTGTCGAGTTCGGCGGTGGAGTCGTTGGCCAGCGCCGGCCCCGCGGCCAGGACGGCGGCGAGGGCCGCGCGCCGCATCAGGCGGTCAGCACGTCCTTCGAGGCTACGGTCGAATCGGCCTTGAGCCGGTAGACCAGCGGCACGCCGGTCGCCAGCTCCATCGCCGGGATCGTCTCCGGCGTGAGCCCGTCGAGCACCATGACGAGCGCGCGCAGCGAATTGCCGTGCGCGGCCACCAGCACGCGCTCGCCGCGCAGCACCGCCGGCAGGATGTGCTGGCAGTAGTAGGGCAGCGCGCGCGCGACCGTGTCCTTAAGGCTTTCGCCGCCGGGCGGTTGCACGTTGTAGCTGCGCCGCCACAGGTGGACCTGCTCCTCGCCCCACTTCTTGCGGGCGTCGTCCTTGTTGAGGCCGCAGAGTTCGCCGTAGTCGCGCTCGTTCAGCGCCTGATCGCGGGCGATCGGCAGGCCGGTCTGGCCGAGTTCGGTCAACGCAAGGTCGAGCGTGCGCTGGGCGCGCGAAAGCGCCGAGGTGAAGCAAGTGTCGAACACGATTCCGCGCGCCTTCAGCCGGCGGCCCGCCGCCTTGGCCTCCTCGACGCCCAACTCGCTGAGGTCGGGGTCCTTCCAGCCGGTGAACAGGTTCTTGAGGTTCCACTCGCTCTGGCCGTGGCGCAGCAACACCAGCAAATGTTCTGACATCGGTTCAACCCCCTCGCTGAATTCGCCGGTTCAATCGCACGTATCCTCGGCGGCGCCAACTCTCATAGGCTCTTGCGGCTGGCGGTCGGGGCGAGCGTGGGCTCGAGCCGGATCGGCCGCCTTTGCGCGAGCCGCCGCGCGCCTACGGGTCTGTAGACCTGCTTGAGCGCCTCGACGATATGCACCCCCGCGAAGGGCAGGCCGAAGGCCGAGCCGACGCGCTCAATCGCCGGCCCCCAGTTGACGAACAGCCGGCGGCGGAACGGCGGCGCGTAAAGCGCCTCGCCCCAGAACACCGCCGAGAACGAGGCGTCGCGCACGAGATCGCGCAATTGCCCGCGCGAGAACGGCTGGCCGTGGCCGAACGGCGTACCGTCGACCCGCGCCCAAACGCCGCGGCGCGAGGGCGCGATGATGATGGCGCGGCCCTCCGGCGCGAGCACCCGCCACACCTCTTCGAGCACGGCGCCCGGCTGGTCGGCCGTCTCCAGCGAATGGGCGACCAGCGCGCGGTCCATGCAGCCGTCCGGCAGCGGCAGCATGTCTTCGACCACCAGCGCCGCCGCCGAGCGGCCGGCCGGCGGCCAGGGCGCCACTCCCTGGTTGGCCGGCATCAGGGCGACGGTGCGTTGCGCCTCGTCGCGAAAACGGTCGAGATAGGGCCCGCAATAGCCCAGCCCCATCAGCGCCAGACCGTTGCAATTGTCCCAGCGCGCGCGCAACACCCGGCCGATCAGGCGCCGCGAGGCGTCGCCCAACGGCGAGGCGTAGAAAGCGCTGAGTTCGTGAACGTCGAGCGTCATCGGGCGGTAGGGGCGGTCAAGGCGGGTTCATCATAGCCTCTGGCCGTGCGAGAGGCTATTAAGCTCGTCAAGCGACCGGAGACGAGCCGATATGACGACGCACGTGTTTCAGTTTCCCTGCCTGAACGACAATTACGGCGCGCTGATCCACGATTCCGGCTCTGGGCGCACCGCCTCCGTCGACGCGCCGGACGGCGACGCCGTCATCGCCGCCGCCAAGGGGCAGGGCTGGCGGCTGACCGACGTCATCGTCACGCATCACCACGCCGACCATACCCAGGGCATCCCGGCGTTGCGGGTGGCGTTTCCCGGCCTGCGCGTCGTCGGCCCCACCAAGGAGGCCGCGCGCATCGCCGGGCTGGACCTCGCGGTCAAGGAGGGCGACTTCGTCGCGATCGGCAATCTCAGGGCGCGGGTGATCGAGACGCCCGGCCATACGGCTGGGCAGGTCGCCTATGTGTTCGACGAGGACGAGATCGCCTTCACCGGCGATACGCTGTTTTCGCTCGGCTGCGGCCGTGTGTTCGAGACGCCGATGGCGGTGATGTGGAATTCGCTGATGAAGCTCGCCGACCTGCCCGGCGAGACGCAGGTCTACTGCGGACATGAATATACGGAGTCCAACGCCCGTTTCGCGCTGACCATCGAGCCCGGCAACGCCGATCTGGTCGCCCGCGCCGAGGCCGTGAAGGCGCTGCGCGCCAAGGGGCAGCCGACGCTGCCGACGACGATTGCGCTGGAGCTGGCGACCAACCCCTTCCTGCGCGCCGAAATCCCGGCGGTGCAGAAGGCCGTGGGACTCGAAGGCGCCGACCCGGCGCAGGTGTTTGCGGAAATCCGGCGGCGCAAGGACAATTTTTGAGCGCGCATCAGTTCGGTGCGCCAGCGCCCCGCATCCACCCTTTCTAAAGGTTTTTAAAAAGCCGTTAACCGTTGCCGCCGCAGTGTGCGTCGCTTGTAGGGCGCGCGCTGCGCCGCCCTGGATCAGCGACGGGCGGCGGACTTGGGCGACTTGCAACCAGGAATCTTGCAACCAGGAATCTTGCAACCAGGAAATCGGCTCACCGGGGCAAACGATCCGCTCGCCATCCTCAGCGCGCTCGACTCCGTCGTCTACGACTGGGACATCCCCACCGATCGCCTCGTCTGGGGACCCAATGTCGCCGAGACGCTGCGCAATCTGCCGCCCGAGGCGCTCGCCACCGGCGGCGGCTACGCCGGATTCGTCACCGCCGATTCCGACGCCTCGCGTTATCAAGCCATTTTCAATGGGCTGACGGCCGACGAGGGCGACGGCGCGCCGTTTCGCGTGCAGTACCGCCTCGGCGCGGCTGACGGCGGCGCGATAGCGGTCGAGGATTTCGGCCGTTGGTTCGCCGACGAAGACGGCCGGCCCTGCCGGGCGCACGGCCTGCTCAGGGTCTTGAGCCGGACGACCGAAGCGCCGGCCAATGTTGTCGGCGAGCCGCCGGACGAGCATACGCTGTGCTCGCGCCGCGTCTTCAACGCCTGGGTCGACGAGCGTTGCGCCGCGCCGCGCAAGCCGGAGTCTACTCTCGCGCTGATGGTCGTCGGCGTCGCCAATCTCGCCGAGATCAACGCTCACGAGGGCTACGACGTCGGCGACGCGCTCATCATGGCGGTCGGCCGCAGGCTGGCGCTGTGCCTGCGCGGCGGCGACAAGCTGGTGCGCTATTCCGGCGCCAAGTTCGCGCTGCTGATCGCGCTTTCCGCCAACGACCAGCCGGCGGTCGCCGCGGCGCGCATCGCGCGGCGGGCCAGCGCCGAATTCTACCCGACTTCGGCCGGCCCGCTGCGGGCGACGACGCGCGTCGGCGTGGCGCTCAGCCCGCGCCACGGCCGCAAAGCCCATCTGCTGCTGCAACGCGCCGACGAGGCCTATTCGCAGACCTCGCCGGGCGGTCAGACCGTCGTCGTCTACGCCGCCAGCGAGGCGCTGGCCGAGACCCGGCGGCGCGAGACCTGGGTCGCCGACGAGATCGTCGCGGCGCTCAACGAGCGGCGCATCTATCTGGCGTTCCAGCCGATCGTTCCGGCGCGCGCGGACCTGCCGGCGTTCGAGGAGGCGCTCGTCCGGCTGCGGCTCGACGACGGGGCGGTGCTTGGGCCGGACGCGTTCGTTCCCATCGCCGAAAAGCTCGGCTTGATCGAACTGATCGACGAACGCGTGCTGCAACTCGCCGTCGCCCGACTCGCCGCGGAGCCCGAGTGCCGCCTTTCCGTCAACGTGTCGATGGCGACGCTGCGCGCCTCCGACTGGCTCGATCGTCTGCGCGACCGGCTCGGCGCCGCGCCCAGCGCGGCCGAAAGGTTGACGGTGGAGCTGGTCGAGACCCAGGCCGTCGGCGACCCCGCTGAAGTCGCTCGCATATTCGCGCGCGTGAAGGCGCTCGGCGTGCGCGTCGCGATGGACGACTTCGGCGCCGGTTACACCTCGTTCCGCAACCTGCGCAGCCTCGGCGTCGACACGGTCAAGATCGACGGCGCCTTCGTGTGCGGGCTCGCCTCCTCGGCGGACGACCGCTTCTTCGTACGCACGCTGACGTCGCTGGCCAAGCACCTTGGCGTCGTCACCGTCGCCGAATGGGTGGAGGACGCCGACTCGGTCCGGCTGCTCACCGAATGGGGCGTCGATTACCTGCAGGGCCACTTCATCGGCCGGGCCGAGGAGCGCGACGCGCCGCGGTCGGCCCGGGCGAGCGCCTGAAGCGCCTTACTTCTTCTCGGAAATTTCGTCGAGCCGGCGCTTCATTTCGGTCAGCTGGTCGCGTAATTCGCCGATCTCGGAACTGGGGTCTTTTGCCAGCGCGGTGGGCGGCGCAACGCCGCCGGGAAAAGGCGAGAACATGCCGAGCGCCTTATTGAAGGCTACGAGGTTCTTGCGCGTCAACTCCTGCAACGCGTTGAAAGACGCCGTGGAATAGCCGGAAGGGTCGAGCGCGCGCGACATGGATTCGCGCATCTTCGCCTGCTCGCCGGTGAAGCGATCGATCGAGAATTCGAGATAGCTCGGCAGCAGCGATTGCACGCTGTCGCCGTAAAATCGGATGACCTGGCGCAGGAACGCGATCGGCAATACGGACTGGCCATCGATCCCCTCCTGCTCGAAGATGATCTGCGTCAGCACCGAGCGGGTGATTTCTTCATTAGTCTTGGCGTCGTAAACGACAAAATCCTCGCCCTGCTTGACCATCTTGGCGAGATCGGCCAGCGTAACGTAGGCGCTGGATGCAGTATTGTAGAGCCGGCGGTTGGCGTATTTCTTGATCGTGATCGGAGTTACGGCGTTCGTCATAGGCGCCTGCGGGATAAGCGATGCGGCTTTAAGACTAAGCAGATTTTCGCGGCCGCGAACAGCTTTTTTCGCGCCGCAACAGCGGCGTTGCGTCGCGATAGTCAACGGTTGACAAGCTCAGGCCCGGAAACGACCTTGCCCCGCCGCGCTAACCTCAAGCCCCGCCATGCCTTCAGCTTTCGCCCGACCGCGCGCCCGCGGCCTCCTGCAGATGACCGGCGTGGTCGTCGACATCCTGCAAAAGGTCGAGCGCCTGCCGCTGCCGGGCGAGGAGGTCGCCGCGCTCGCTTCGCGCGTCGGCGCCGGCGGCGGCTTCAACGCGCTTTCCGCCGCGAAGCGCGCCGGGGCGGACGTCGCCTATGGCGGCATGCTGGGGCAGGGGGTCTTCGCTGAGGTTGCGCGCGCGGCTTTGGCCGCTGAGGGGGTCGAGGCGCTGCAGACCCGCGCCGCGGAGGTCGATCAGGGCTATTGCGTGGTGCTGGTCGAGCGCGGCGGCGAGCGCGCCTATGTCTACAGCCCCGGCGCCGAGCGGACGGCTTGCGCCGCCGATCTCGCCGCGCTGCCGGTGGAAGCGTTCGCCTGGGTCCTGCTGGGCGGATATGCCGCGCCCGAGGCAGGCGAGGATGTTTTCGGCGACTGGCTGTCGGCCTTGCCGCGAAAGACGCTGCTGATGTTCGACCCGACGCCGCTGGCGTTGCGGCTTGCGCCGGCGCGGCTCGCTCCCGCGCTCGCCCGCGCCGACTGGGTGAGCGCCAACGCCGTCGAGGCGCGGGCGCTGACGGGCCTCGATCCGCCACGGGCCGCGGAGGCGCTGGCGCAGGGGCGCGCCGGCGCCATCGTGCGCGACGGGCTGAGCGGATGCTGGCTTGGCCTCGGCGGGCCGGCGATTCGTGTCGCCGGGTTTCCGGTCGAGGCGGTGGACGCGACGGGGGCGGGCGACACGCACAACGGGGCGTTCATCGCGGCGCGGCTCGCGGGCAAGACGCCGCTGGAGGCGGCGCGGTTCGCCAACGCCGCGGCGGCGCTCAGCGTGCTGCGGCTGGGCGCGGCGACAGCGCCGAGCCTTGCCGAGACCTTAGGCTTTCTGGGCGCGCGCGGTTAGGAAAGCCTCCGCCTCCGCCGCTATGCGCTCGGCCGCCTTGCCGTCCCACAAGGCGGGCTTGCGGCCGGTCTTGCCGCCCGTGCGAAGAATGTCCTCGACGATGGGCAGGATGCGCGCGGGATCGGCGCCGATCAGCGTATTGGTGCCTTCCGAAATCGTGATCGGCCGCTCGGTATTATCGCGCACGGTGATGCAGGGCACGCCCAGCGCCGTCGTCTCCTCCTGCATGCCGCCGGAATCGGTGACGACGACCTTGGCCTCTCGCATCAGCCCGAGCGAAGCCAGATAGGCCAGCGGCTCGACCGCGAGCAGGCCCGGGGCCTTCAGCTTCCCGGCGAGCCCCGCCTTCTCGATATTGCCGCGCGTGCGCGGATGCACGGCGAACACGAGCGGCAGGCGCTCGGAGACCTTGGCCAGCGCCTCGATCAGCGCCGCCAGCTTAACGGGATCGTCGACGTTGGACGGCCGGTGCAGCGTCACGAAGCCAAAACCAATCGCCGCCGCCTCGCGGAACGCGGCGGAGGCGCCGAGCGTGGCGAACGTCTGCGCGGCGGGGCGGG
>Ga0182030_10027973_pt1 | contig 10107 bp, 10 predicted proteins | sample 812S3MmetaG_FD_121299 | JGI IMG/M metagenome (GOLD analysis project Ga0182030, IMG submission 121299) | Permafrost microbial communities from Stordalen Mire, Sweden - 812S3M metaG (Illumina Assembly) | ecosystem: Environmental > Terrestrial > Soil > Wetlands > Permafrost | place: Sweden... | reverse complement strand
ATATTTAAAGCATTAATAGTTCAACTTCTAGCTGATCAAATCTTTTATTATCCACCTTTCATCATCGCAGAGCGATGACATATTTATAGAATCAGCAAAGGCACAAATACCCGATGCCAGCGGCATCACATATTTATAGCAACCCCACAATAATGTTCGTTCGACACCAGCGGCGTCGCATAAAGGCAATTTAACCTGACGCATAAATTTATGCGATGCCGCTGGAATCACTAAATCCTTCTTTCATATTCCTTCATATGCATTCATATACTTGGTAATCAGTGATTTGTATTTTTTACGGTTGAAGGAGAATGCATAAAAAAGCACCAAAAAGAAGAAAATGTTTTACCTAAATGTTTAACCTATTCTTATCTTTGGTAAAACTTTTCACCTATGGCATCAATAGATTTGATACTTCGTAAAGATAAAACAAAAATCAATGGAACGGTTCCGGTATACCTTAGAGTAATAAAGGATCGTAAATCGCAGTATATCTCATTAAAAGAGTCTGTAATCCCAGAACTGTGGATTGAATCCGCTCAAGAGGTGGACCGCAAACATCCAAACGCAAAATGGCTGAATGCGAAATTTCACAAGCGCAAGAGCGAGGCAAAGGGTAAAGTTTTACAGGCCGAGGAGAGAAAGCGCGATATTAAAACGCAGGAATTAAAGACAGAAGTTATAGGGAAAGCGCCTACAAATTTTATTGTTTTCGGTGAAGCGTTTTTGCGTAAATATGATTCTACTGAAAAGATTGGCACCTATGTTTCGGTAAAAACGATGTTAGGGAAATTTAAAACATTTTTAAATGCCGTGCCGCTTTACCTGGATGATTTTGGTGTTAACGTGCTGACTGATTATATAGACTACCAGCGCAAGACTCTAAAAAATGCAGATTCAACAATTCGAAATAATTTGAAATTTCTACATACAGTTTTCCGTCAGGCAATAAAAGAAAACCTTGTAACGCTTAATGATGATCCATTCCTAAAAGTTACAATTAAAGCAAACCCCGCAAAAAGGGAATATTTGACCATCAAAGAAATTGAGGCTATTAAAAAATTGAAGATTGACCCGGCCACAAAAACTTATCACCACAGGAACATGTTTTTATTCAGTTGTTATTCCGGCGGGCTGGGAATAAGAGAATTGCTTATGCTAAAATGGGGTGATGTAAGAAACGGGCGTTTATACTTTCAGCGTAAGAAAACCAGCCGGGTAAATGGTTTTCCAATTACCGGCCAAGGCTTGGATATTATTGCCTATTATAGAAAGTGTAATCCTAAGGCGAAAGACCATCACTTTGTTTTTCCTGCTATGAGCGATACAAAAGATTATAACGACCCCAAATATCTTCATAATTCCATTTCATGTCAAACAAATATGATGAATAAGGACTTATTGAAGATTCAGGAAAAGGCAAAGCTTTCAAAACATCTTTCTTCCCATATTGCCCGGCATACCTTTGCTACAATTGCCTTGTCTCAGGGAATTCCGGTAGATCAGGTTCAACAAATTCTAGGCCATTCTAATATCCGTGAAACTATGATATACGCGAAAACCATCAATAAGGCTATTGATAATTCAATGAAGAATTTTCGGGTTTGAGGCCGGCCGGTGCTATAATTAAAGTAAGGAATTTAATCGGTTATTTGAATGCTACCCGTTTATGCTTTTTGAGAAAAGCTTCTACATCTTCAAGGGAATACAAAATAACATCTTTCACCTGGGTAAAGCTTATTGCACCCTCATCGCGCCAATTTTGGAGAGTGCGGGTACTAATATGAAGATATTCACTTAACGATTTGCTGGTAAATACAGCTTTTCGCGGGAAAGGAGAAATATCCGAGATTAATTCCTTTACCTGGTGAACTTCATGCTTGACCTGTTGAATTTCATCTAAGGTTTCCTCTATTCCTTTTAATGCGCTTATGGAATTTTCCCTTTCAATCATACGTCCATAGGTATTCATTATGTTCTCCATTGTTTGGTATGACATTTTAATATAATTATTTGTTATCAATAGGTTTGTATAAAATGACATAAGCAGTTCCGGTGCTTTATTTCTTTCCGTTTAATTTAATCTGTGTAACCTTTTTAAAGTTTACCATCTTACCATCCAATACCCGATAGTTTACAGTGGCATATTCATGGCTGGTAAATGTTTCAATAATCCTTGCTTCAACATCTTTAGTTACATCTTTAGTTACTTCCATTCTGTCGGGTTTCCCTTCTGTGAATTTGACCGTTATTTCAGTCGCTTTGCCTTCGCGGATGTGTTGTAATAAGGTAAGTTCATCCTTAGTAAGCAATTCGATTTTTTCGAGGTGTTTTGCGTTCTTTTCGTCTGCAATGAAATCTTTGATGTAATGCCTGATAGGTATTTTTAAATGAGGTAGCTCATTTATTTTCTCCAATGTTTCAGCGTCCCCCATTGCTTCATCATATAGGTAAGGAAGAAGCATAGCCGAACCTTTCTTTCTTTCGTTCATATCTTCTTCTGTTTCATCTACATTCTCATTTACAAAGAACAAGAGGTAGGGATTTGATTTAGCCGTAATCATATGGAGGATAAATGTTTCAAGGTTATTTAATGGTTTTGCAAGTGCTTTTAATTTTAGTTCTTCCACTGCCTGCAACATACTATGCATGGAATGTTCTTTCTGTTGTTCTTCTGAAAGTGTACGCGTACTGATATAGTCTGTAAGTCCCTTAATCAAAGCTTCTTCGTCCAATATTTGCTTTTCAATTTTGGCAATGTCCTTTCCCTCACACAGCTTTTTCGCCTTTTGTATATCTTCCAGCGTACAACCGAACTTTCGCAAATCCTGAATTATTTTAAGCCAGATAAAATCAGTAAAGCTGAGTTTGATATGTTCCCGGTTCACCGGAACACTGACCAAACCAAGTTTTTTCCAAAGATGAAATACCCTGGAGTTGGTGCCGGTATCTTTAAGCGGTATTACTCTTTCACGCAAGAGCTTGTTATATGCTTTTACCGTTTCGGGTTGCAGTTTGGGTTTTAAAATATCCTCTAAAAATAAATAGGCTGGTAGCATATTTTTAAATATTACGTTGACACGAAAATAATAATTTTTTTACTTTGAAGCGTAAATATATTTCACTAACGGCGCATCATGTATGAGTCAATCATATATTGATGGTATGTTTCGAATGTATCATCATGCTTTATTCCATAATCCGTTACCAGCATTTCCTGGTAGCCCAATTTCTTTAATTGATTTTTTAAACGCCAAATCTGTACCCTTGAATACATCTTAGTTTGAATAAGGTGTTTTTCCCCATAGGTGGACATTAAGGTCAGAAATTTCGTGAAGGTCGAAAATTTCACCTCTTTTCCTTTTTCACCATAGCCCCTCAACATTTTAACTCTGCTATTAGCTTCACCCACCACTTTCTCCAAATTGCCTATCTCTGTTTTTGACCCAAGTTGATACCAGCGAAAGAATTTTTTAAAAGTCTTTGCACAAAGAGTGAATAGCGCAGGTGAAAAAAGCGCGCGGTTATTTACAACGACTTTTTTCCCGTTTTCCCGGTACTCAGCGGGTCTGTCTCTTTTCGCTGATTCGGCTGCTTCCCTTGAAACAGCCAGCCGGAAGGAACTGACCTGAGAAATCATTTGTGTATATAAATAGGCGTTTTTCTCATGTTCCCTCCATTCTTTAGTTTTCATATATTCAAAGGCTTTTTCCCTTCGTATTTCCCTGCTGCTTTTGCTCCAATTATCTACCCTTTTGGTTATCCGCCAGCTTCTTTTGTACCCCTTAAATGACTTGCTATTCTTGCGAAACAGATAGTTCTTATACAGATAATTGAGCCCGGCATTTTTAAACTCAATTTCGTACCGCAGTATCTTGTCTGCAAAGGCCCCTATTTTTTCAACATCAAATCTTTGCTGCTTAAGCTTCTTGTTCATTTTCATTAGTTCCGGCGCATCATTTTTCCGAAACTCAGTCCCTTTATGATAAATTTTGAAGGTGAAATACTTACCGGCAAGGTAAAGAGTTGTTTGATAATTTATTTTGTTGTTAATCAGCCTTTCGCCCCGTTTCTTCACTTTCTTTTGATGTTGCAAATACTCAAGCGCCTCTTGCTTGTCAACAAAGACCTGATTAAAACAAATATCCATTCTGTTTATCTCAACATCCTCTTTCATTTTTTCCAATTCCACCCCAATGAATTGTGAAAAGAATTTTTCAAGAAACCTGAGCAGTCTGTTATAGGTTCCTTCCAGGTTGTATTGAAAGCTTGAATTTTTTGTAATCATAAAGGAGGGGGCCTTAAAATGGCTTACGAATTGAGCAACATTTGTTCCGTATTTATATTTGGGGATGGAAAAATTAAACTCAATATAATCCTTGTCCATGTCTATCAGATAGTTCAAATAATAGCTTGACGATTTGATGTAGAGATGGTTGCGAAGGCTTTTAGTTGTCTTATGCGAGCCGTAATATTCCACGTGTTTTAGCACGATGTATCTGGAGGCATCATTCACAGGAATTTCCATCGTTCCTATATTTTGACCTTGCCGGTCGCCTCGATTTAGCAATGCTAAAAGCGCTTCTTTTGTCTGTAAATGATGAATTCTTATAATAATAGAGTCTACCATATGGGTTTCAATTAGTTATGTAATAATTGACGTTGCATCATGTAACAGGTTAGCGTATGTTATAGGATAACGCTAACCTATACTTGAGGCCTTTTAAACTGGTTATGAAATTTATAAATATCCTGTTAATGTAAATTTTTGTAATAATCTTCATAATGTAAAAATACATTTCAAAAGGGCGAGAATCCAAATCATTAACTTTCCTTAACGAATTGCTTTTGCCTTAAATTTTTAGACAAGGGCGATGTTTTGAATGTTCGCGGAGCCTCACAATCCAAACCCGGGCTATCCGTTTGTATCTTTTTGAACGGCCAATTGCACCAACAAAAAGGATACCACTACTATCCCTATCGCAAATACAGGCAGACTAATAAAGTTCTCTACTACCTTCCGGGATTCGTTCCCGGCGCACTAAAAATTTTACGGGAATGCCGGGAACAAACCCTACAGGCAGCATAGAACTTTATTAGACTGCCAACAGCCGACGCAATGCAAGCCCCCATGTTCATCTCAAATGCAGGGCTTCCATTGCGTCCAGCAGCCTAATACAGCCTGACCTTGCTATCCTCAATCGGGAGCCAGTGTTTTGAACCGCTTTGCTAAGATACCGGCGCCCTCATTGCGGTAGCAAGGACAGGCAGCAGCCAAATACACCCTCCCGGCACAGGTAGCCCCCTAAATCCCCCTCAGGCAAAATTAAGCGGCAACCCAAGTGTCAAGGTCAAGCTGAATTTTGCTGAAAATATTTTTGGAAAGTTTGGAAAGGAAGCGTGAAAAATATTTTCAGCAAAAACCTTGACACCGCAGCCACGCATTGCTTGAATGTTGCCTAAGGAGGATTTAGGGAAAGAGTGTGATTTGTCCGAGAAGGTTAAAGGTCAAACATTGCTTTCGCCCTTTTCCACATTCAAACACTTTCTCCATACCAAGTTTGCATGAATATTTTTTTTTAGCAGCGGCATACTTTGGCGTAACCCTGCCGGATATTTGCAGTGGTTGACAAAATATACAGACATGAAGCAGAAAGAATTTACAGCAGATAATATAGAATTTCTTAAAAATATGAACATGCTTTTGACAAAGAAGGAAAAAGAATTGCTTGAAAGAAGCAAAAAGCTCTTTGACATTTACGAAACGCGCCTGACCAAAAACGGTGGAGGTTTGGATGATTATGAATTGATAATAGCTATAGAATATCGTTTGCCAAACCTTAGGCCAGGATATTGTTACAATACCCCGGTAAACACATCCATCCAGGATGAGTTTAGCCTGTTTGGTGCGGATGAAGATTGGCGAGAGGGGAATATGCCTGATTTGGGTGATAAATGGTGTTACCTTATGCATAGTTTATGGGGACATTCAAGTATTGACGCTTCCATTTTCAATATTATAAGCGTTGATGTTGAAATCCATATCATTGAGCAGCAATTTGTGAAGACACAGGATTATGAATGTTTTTGTTAAGGCAAAATAATTTTGACAGCGACATACTTTGACGCAGCACCACTGGATATTTGCAATCGCTTAACCCGTTAACTATGAACGAAACTGCAGAGCAAATTGAATGTCTGAAACGGCTGAACCAAATTTTAAGGGAAAAAGAAATCGAAATGGTTGAAAGATGTCAGAGTTTAACAGAGAGATATGATGCCCGTTTAAGCAAAAATGGGAGCGATTTGCAGGATTATGAAATCCTCTTTGAGTTGCAATATGTTATACAAAACCGCAAGCCGAGATGGATAATTAGTGGCATAATAAACAAAGCCCATGGATTAAATCTTATCCCTCTGTTTTCACTTGCAAGAGGAGAGGATTGGAGGGAGCCTGGTATGCCTGATTTTGGCGAAAAGTGGTGTTTCATGATGTATTCATTGTATAAGCGAATAAATATTTTGCAATATCTCTGTAACATTTCAAGGATTGATAATATTATAACCTTTACTGAAAAGCGATGCACAAAAGTTGGGGGAAATGTGCAGTTCTTTCTGGATAATCAACCAGAAGCAGCCGAAAGTAATCGTTCACAAAATATAATGATGTGAAATAAAATGAGATTTCATTGGATTTAAAGTTATTTCACTAACTAATTGAACAGGGAAGCCCAAAACTGAATAGAGTAGGCAAAATTTAAAAACAAAAAACAATGGCAAATTTTTATTGCAAATATTGCGGAACAAAGTCATCAAGCGTTTCAAGCTTAACTTCTTCCTCATGTTCAAGGCATCCATTAGGTAGCAACAAAGGGAAACATGTTCTTTATGAAGGAAGTGAGAAGTCGGAATATACCTGCAGGTATTGTGGCACTCATTCCTCCAGCATTTCCAGTTTAACATCTTCATCTTGTGCAAGGCATCCGAATGGAAATAACAAGGGGCACCATGAACCAGCTTTATAACTATGAACAACTCTTTTACAGCCATTGATTTTGAAACAGCACACGGCAAGCGACATAGCATTTGCCAGGTAGGGCTTGTCCGCGTTGAGGGTGGGCTTATTAAAAAACAGCTTTCAATATTAGTGCAGCCGCCCGATAACTTTTATTGGGATAGATTTATTGACATTCACGGTATAACACCTGAACAGACTGCTAAAGCCCCATCGTTTGATAAGATTTGGCAACAAATTGAACCGTTCATAAAAAATCAGCATGTTGTAGCACACAATGGCTTTGCATTCGATTTTCCATGTTTAAGCCAAACGCTGGAGTATTATGGCATAACAGCCCCAACATACACCGGCCATTGTACTTACAGGTTATTCGGAGAAAACCTGGCATCGCTCTGCAAGAAGAATAAAATACCTTTGAACCACCACGATGCATTAAGTGATGCATTGGCTTGTGCGGAACTTTATAAATTACATTTAAAAAATCAATATTAATTAAAAAATTATGACCATATCGGAATTGGAAAATACAGAAAAGAGTATTCAAAATTTAATAGCGCAGCAATACAAACGGGATATTGATAAAGGCATCCTCAATCCAAAAGAGATTGAACCTGTTGCTGACGGCATTTTTAATATTAGCGAATACCATAATGCAGAATATAAGATTCTCTGGATTTTACAAGAACCATATGATAGCGATGGTGGCGGTTGGCACATGAGCGAACGAGTAGATAAAGCTATTGAAGAAGGAAAGTTTAGTCGTGATTGGAGAACGTGGGAGAAATTGGTATATGTTTCCTGGTCAATATTAAACTATAATAAGGATAATGTACTTAGATATTCGTTAAAAAGGTGGGAAGAAATGCCTGATTATGGCAATCATCCAGAAATGTTAAAAATTTTGAGAAAAATTGCCTATGCAAACGTAAAGAAGCTACCAAATATTAATAGTACTAACAGAAATTATGAGGAAATCAGAAATGCTTATGAGCAAAATAGGGAAATCTTACGGATGCAAATTATAGATTATAAACCTCAAATTATAATTGGTGGCTCGACTCTAAATTTCTTCTATCAGGATCTTGATATTTCTGACAATATGATAATTAAACCAGAAGGGAAATGTGTGCATTATAGTATTAAAGACAATAAAATTTTTGTTGATGCGTATCATCCAGCGTATCGTGGTGTGGCGCGAAAAAACTATTGTGATGATATATTATTTGCTGTCGAAGAATGGATGAATCAAAACAGAGGTAAATAAAACACGTGAATGTCTAAACGAGGCTACATATCCCGTTACTCCCTGATTCTGAAAAAGCTTCAGCTAAAGCCTTATACCAGTTATGTGGAGTTGGAAAGCTATATCAATAGGCATTATGACTACTTGCGAGAAAACGATGATTCATTAAACCCCGCTTTCTCCAAGCGAACATTGCAAAGGGATATAAAGGAAATACGGCAGACTTTCGGTAAGGACATTCAATTCTCTGCAAGGCATAAGGGTTATTTCCTTGCACAAAACGAATCAGATAACCAGGGTTTTGAACGGATGATGGAGGCCTTTGATTTATTTAACTCATTAAACCTTGCGTACGACCTGCAACCATTTATCCATCTGGAAAAACGCAGGCCACAAGGTACAGAAAACCTGTATGGGTTACTGCACGCCATTAAAAACAAACTACGCATCAAATTTGATTATCACAAATTTTGGGAGGATGAGGCCAGCCACCGGGTAGGCGAGCCTTATGCATTAAAAGAGTTCAAAAGCCGCTGGTATATTCTTACCAGAGACCTGAACGATAGCAAAGTGAAGAGTTTTGCCCTTGACCGCCTCACCAACCTTGAAATTCTAAAGCAAAGGTTTCAAATTCCGGCCGATTTTAACCCCGAAGAAAGCTACCGCTATTGTTTTGGCATCATAAGCCCCGATGATGAAAAGCCCCGCGAAATAGTGTTGTCGTTTACGCCGGTGCAGGGAAAATACATCAAAACCTTACCGCTTCACCATACGCAACAGGTTATTATTGACAATGAAAATGAGTTAAGGATAAAGTTAAAATTATGTGTTACCCACGACTTTCTCATGGAGTTGCTCTCATTCGGCGGCGACATGAAAGTTATTCAACCAAAATCATTGGCCAACCTGGTAAAAGAAGAATATAAGGCGGCATTAGCTCAGTATCAATAATCAGTTAGCCAGCTTTTTTGAAAATCTCCAATACAGATATGCAAATCACAGATAAAATAGTAGAGGGCTGTAGCATTAAAGAATTAGTATGGCTTTACAGAGAGGCATTTTGGAAAGATTATGTACTTGAGCACCTAAATTTCGCAGGGCAAAATATGGAAAATCCCGAAGCCATTTTAGCCCAAATTGCCACATGTCAGGAAAGGTTGAATATTCTTAACACTGCTACCATACAAGGACAAATAGAAAGCCATACAGCAGCCTATTATCAATGGCGGGAATCTGTCGAGAAACAACATAAAGCCAAAATGCCCTTACAGGAAAAATGTAAAGGCGTTATCGCTGAATTGAGCAAATGGGAGCCAATGTCTGAATCTTCGAAATATCTAAAGGTCAACATTATTCAATCCATTAAATGCGAGGCGTTCTATACATTTTATGATGGGGTCAAAGACCCGGTAAGTTTCGATGCTGAATGGGTTTTAAGCCAGATGGAGATGGAGAAAAAAAGGCTTACAGGTGATATTGAAAATCTAACAATCAAATATCAGGCAGCCATCGAATACCAAAAGGAACTGAATATGTTTGAAGGAAAGTTATTGCAGGATTTAGAACTACTGGATTAACAATGATATTCAAACACCGCCCTTAAATCATCAGTTTTTAGCTGCGGATAATTTTCGAGTATCTGTTTCTCTGTCCATCCGGCTTTATACAAGCCCAAAATAAACTCCACTGAAAGCCGGGTGCCTTTTACTACGGGTTTGCCCACCAAAATCTCAGGGTCAGCATGTATATGTTCTTTCCAGTTCATCACAAAGTATTTGTCTGTAAATTTAAACAAAACCGATAAAATGTCGTAACAGGTAAAAATCCGACTAAAACGGCAGCCCTT
>Ga0182030_10027971_pt1 | contig 10107 bp, 9 predicted proteins | sample 812S3MmetaG_FD_121299 | JGI IMG/M metagenome (GOLD analysis project Ga0182030, IMG submission 121299) | Permafrost microbial communities from Stordalen Mire, Sweden - 812S3M metaG (Illumina Assembly) | ecosystem: Environmental > Terrestrial > Soil > Wetlands > Permafrost | place: Sweden... | reverse complement strand
TCTGATTCCTTGCGATGGCGTCAACTTGGCTGTAACAAACCATTCGAGGCGTAAACCGGTTTCCACCGCCGCCTCCGGCTTGCGCGAAGGCGGCGCGATGTGTAATATGGGCTTGGTCCTTGAGGATTTGAGGTCGTATGTCCATCGTCGTCAACCATGATGAGCGCAAGCGGGAGATTCTGCGAAAATCGCTGATTCTCTTCGCCAGGCATGGTTATGCCGACGTGACGTTCCAGAACATCGCCGACGAATGCGGGCTGGCGCGCACGGCACTCTACAAATATTTTCACCACAAGCAACTGATCTTCGACGGTGCGGTGACGATGGCCACCAACGAGCTGATCGTCAAGTACCGCGAGATCGCGTCGCGCCCCGGCTCGTATCGCGGCAAGACCGAGTCGTTGCTGGAGGAAGTCCTGAAGGTTCTCTTCGCGCAGCGCGACCTGCTGCTGGTGATCGCCGAGTACACGATCTCCGTGAAGCGTTCCGGAAAAACCCTGCGCGGCGTGGTTTCGCGCCACACGCGCGGGCTCAAGGCCGTGCTGCGCTACCTGTTGCTGAAGGGCGTGCGCGCCGGCGAGTTCGCGCCCATGGACGTGCGTGCCAACACCGAGATTCTCTATGCGCTGATGGAAACCGCCGTGCTGCGGTTGACGCTTTCCGACTCGGCGGACATGGGCCGCATGATGGCCTTGGTGCGCCTGACGCTCGACCATCTGCCGCCGCGCAAGACGCAGAAAAAATCTTGAGCGCCGGCCGCTCTCCGGTCTCAACCAACTACCGGTTTTCGACGCCTGCCGGACGCAACGATTGCCGCCGTCCGAGACTACCGGTTTTTGACGCCTCCGTTTTGCGCGCCGCTGGATTCAAAAATCCTGGATTCTGAATCCTGTTTTGATGGCGTCAAAAACCGGCAGTTGGTTTCGCCGTCCCCACGCCGCAAACACAGGCGTCGAAATGCGGTAGTTCGGACGCCGAAGGCGTTGCGAGGCGACCGTTGGCGGTTGAAGAAGATCGCACCCACGCACACCCCAAGAATGCCGTCTCTTCGGCGACGATTGCCGATGCACCCGGTTCAACATGCCGCGAAAAAGCAGTCTTGACGGAGCAGGCGCGAAACGTGATTATCACACCGTTAAACGTTGGAAAAGGGCGCAAGTCGAGCCCATGATTTTCAGGGACTGAAAAAGAATTCTCATCTGGTGGAGATCGTGATGACAACACGCGAAAACGAAAGCGCAAAGACGACAGAAGAGGCTCTGCGTCAAAGCGAAGGGAAATACCGGGATTTGATCGAGATGACCGGCACGGGTTTTCTCATCCTGGATGCCAGTGGCAATGTCCTGGACGCCAACCAGGAGTATGCCCGGCTCGCGGGTTATGATGCGCCGGCGGATATTCTCGGGCGGAACATCAGCGAATGGACGGCGCCCCATGATCAGGCGCGAAACATTCGCGAGTCGGAAAAGTGCGTTGCCAGGGGGTTTGTCCGGAATCTGGAAATTGACTACATGGATCGCGGTGGACAGGTCACGCCCATTGAGATCAATGCCACGGTGGCGGGCAGCGGCACCACGGCCAGGATCCTGTCGTTGTGCCGTGATATTACGGAGCGCAAGCGGGCGGAAGCGGCGCTGCGGGCGAGCGAGATGAAATACCGCACGCTTTTCAACAGTTCCGCCGACGCCATCATGACGCTCGGTCCGCCCACCTGGCGGTTCAGTTCCGGCAATCCGGCCGCCGTGCGGATGTTCATGGCCAAGGACGAGGCGGAGTTCATTTCCAAGGGTCCGTGGGAAGTGTCGCCGGAGATGCAGCCCGACGGGCGTCCTTCCGGCGAGAAGGCCAAAGAGATGATCGAGACCGCCATGCGGGATGGCTCCCATTTTTTTGAGTGGACGCATCGCAGGCTCAATGGCGAGGACTTTTCCGTGACGGTGCTCTTGACCCGGATGAAGTTCGACGGCAACGACTTTATTCAGGCAACGGTCAGCGACATCACCAGGCGCAAGCAGGCCGAGACGGCGCTGCGGGAGAGCGAGGAGCGCTTTCGTTCCATCATCGAGTCCGCTCCGGAAGCCATCTTTGTCCAGAATCAGGGTCGGTTTGTTTTCCTCAACCCGGCCATGCTAAAACTTCTCGGCGCGACCCGGCCCGATGAACTGCTTGGCACGGCGTTCATGGATCGCATTGCACCGGAATACCGCGATGTTGTCCGCGAGCGCATTCGCCGGCAACGCGAGACCGGGAAATCGGTTCCGCACATGGACCAGAATTACCTGCGGATGGATGGCACCAGCGTGCCCGTTGAGACCACGGCCGTGCCCATCCGGTTTCAGGGCCAGGATTCATTCCTGGTCTTCATCCGCGACATCACCGAGCGCAAACATGCCGAGGCGGAAAAAGCCAAGCTGGAAGGCCAGTTGTTGCAAGCCCATAAAATGGAATCGGTGGGCCGCCTGGCCGGCGGCGTGGCGCACGATTTCAACAACCTGCTCATGGGCATCATGAATTACATCGAGCTTTGCCGGGGGAAGGTGCCGGCCGACCATCCCATCCGCTGTTATCTGGACGAGATGACCACGGATGCGCAACGCTCGGCCGACCTGACCCGGCAACTGCTGGCCTTTGCCCGCAAGCAGACGATCAGCCCCAAGGTGCTGGACGTGAACGCCGCCGTGGAAGGCATGCTCAAGCTGTTGCGAAGGTTGATCGGCGAGGACATTGACCTGGCATGGATGCCGGCCGTCGGGCTGGGGCCGGTCAAGCTTGATCCATCCCAGCTTGACCAGATTCTGGCCAACCTGTGTGTCAACGCCCGGAGTGCCATTTCCGGCGTGGGAAAGGTTACCATTGAAACCGCCAATGTCACGATTGGCCCCGATTATTGTGCCGGGCATACGGGCACCATTCCCGGCGAGTATGTCCTGCTGGTCGTCAGTGACAATGGTTGCGGCATGGAGAAGGATGTGCTCGAGCATATTTTCGAGCCGTTCTTCACCACCAAGTCCATGGGAAAGGGCACGGGCCTCGGCCTGGCCACGGTGTACGGCATCGTCAGGCAGAACAATGGATTCATCAATGTTTACAGCGAGCCGGGCCGGGGTTCGACCTTTCGGATTTACCTGCCGCGTGTTGTGTCCGACGGCGCCCCGGCGGCTGCATCCGGCGCGCCCACGCCTGGCCCCGCCGGCCACGAAACCATCCTGCTGGTCGAGGACGAAAAATCCATCCGCGTCACCACGCGCATCTTCCTGGAGGAGCAGGGCTACTTTGTGCTGGCGGCGGAATCGCCGGAAAAAGCCCTGCACCTGATCGAGGGACATACCGGTCCGATCCACCTGTTGTTAACCGACGTGGTCATGCCGGGAATGAACGGGCGGCAGCTGGCGGAACGACTCCACGCGACGCGGCCGGATATCCAGTGCCTGTTCATGTCGGGCTATACGGCCAATGTCATCGCCCATCATGGCGTGCTGGAGGACGGCGTGTTCTTCATTGCAAAACCTTTCTCCAAGGACGCTCTGTTTGCCAAGGTCAGGGACGTGCTGGATGGCAAGGCCAAACGGGATTTTTGAGCATAAAGGCGGGAAATTTTTGCGACTGCCGGATTATGACGCCTTCGATTGATGCCCGCGCGGCACCGTTTAAACCACCGGTTTTTGACGCCTCGAAAGAAGGATTCAGAATTCAGGATTCCGTTGTCAGAATGATTTCGCCGGGATTCGAAACCAAGGCGTCGAAAACCGGCAGTTCGATTGGTCGGCGTGCGGCCGAAAACGAAGGCGTCAAAAAAGGGTTGTTGCCGTCAAGCGCGAACGGGCGGCGGAGCCGGGCCGACGCGGGCTGTTTTTTCGATCCAGAAATTACAGCCGACGAAACGCCTGCGGCGTGCCACCTTGGACGCGACGGAATGCGCGGATGAAGGCGGCAGCGGAGCCAAAGCCCAGGCCGTCGGCCACTTCCTTGACGGACAGGTTGCTCTCCCGCAGGATTTGCATGGCGTGCTCGATTCGCTGGCGCAGCATGTATTCCTGCGGCCCCATGCCTTTTTCATGGCTGCGATGCCAACCGTAGGGTGAGATGCACCGAAATTTCACGCGGCGAGCGCGCCAGGATCACCATGTGCTGAAAAGAAGCATGGGCCGGAAAGGGATAATCGTTATGTGGCAGCCCGGCTGGCAGCAGGCAGGCGCGTCCCGCGCGCAGGATAAACTTGCCGGACGGAAAATGAAATTGTGTGCCGCCGGACGGCTGGAGGAACAGCTCGGGCGAGGTGTGGAAGTGCGACCCCTGCAGGCGGAGCCACAAGCCCGCCGGTTCCGGCAGGAGCAGCGCCAGGCGTCCGCTTTCAGCACAGGCAAGGAAGCGCCGGAGCTGCCGAAGGCAGACGGCCTCGTAATCCGGTCTTTCTTCTGTTCTTTTTTTCATAAGCCAGGAAAATTGTTATTTTGATGAGTTTATTAGCACACCTTGACGTTGCCGTTCAACCCCCAATTATGAAAGGATGCGCTGTTCCCGGAATTCCGGCATTCGTGGTGAATGACCCGGCGTCCCGGCGGAGGCCCGAAAAAATGTCAGCGAAAATCAAGGTGCTGGTTTGGCATGAGTGCCGCCATGAGAAAGCGAACAAGGCCGTGCAGGATATTTACCCCGATGGAATGCACAAGGTCATTGCCGCCGGCCTGGAGCAGTATGGCGGATTTGAAGTGCGGACGGCGACGCTGGACGACCCGGAGCAGGGCATCACGGAAGAAGTGCTGACGTGGGCCGACGTCGTGACGTGGTGGGGCCACATGGCGCACAAGGACGTGCGGGACGAGAAGGTCGCCATGGTGCGCAAGGCCGTGCTGGAAGGCATGGGCTTGATCGTGTTGCACTCGGGCCACTATTCCAAGATTTTCAAGTCGCTGATGGGCACGACCTGCTCGCTGCGCTGGCGCGAGATCGGCGAGCGCGAACGGGTCTGGGTTTGCGAGCCCGGCCATCCGATCGCCGAGGGCATCGGCGAATCCTTCGACCTGCCGAACACCGAGATGTACGGCGAGCCGTTTGGCATTCCCACCCCGGACAAGCAGGTTTTCATCTCGTGGTACCAGGGTGGCGACGTGTTCCGCAGCGGTTGCTGCTACGAGCGCGGCAACGGACGCATTTTCTATTTCGCGCCCGGCCACGAAACCTACCCGATTTATTACCACCCGCAAATCCGCAAGGTGATGGGCAATGCCTGCAAGTGGGCGGCGCGGCGCGTAACCATTTCAGATGTGTGCCCGCAGGCCAAGACACCGCACGAGGCCATTTCGCCGCAGGCCATTGACATCAGCGTCATGAAGAAGGCGTGATTGGCATGAATCCGCCACGTGGGGTTCATGGTATCCGGGGAATTTGTTTTTTTCGGCGCGCCAACCCGGCAGTTTTGACGCCGCGATTTTCGCCCGTTCGGCCGTGCGCGAGACTGCCGGTTTTTGACGCCGCGAAAAAATCCTGTTTTTCCAAGGATTTTCGGCATTTTCAAGTGCCCAAGGCGAGGCGTCAAAATCCGGTAGTTGGCGGCGGCGCAAACACGCCGGAAATCGAGGCGTCAGAAACCGGTAGTTGGTGACTTGCGGACGTGGCGCGTGATGGCGCGACGGGCCTTGGGGAAAATGGCGGAGAGGGAGGGATTCGAACCCCCGGTGCCCTTACGAGCACGCAGCATTTCCAGTGCTGTACCATAAACCAGGCTCGGTCACCTCTCCGCAAAAGAAAGACAGGTCGTTTTATAGCCCGAAGCGGGGCAGAACTCAATCCCATTCTGCGCCGCAGAATTTTTCGCCGGGTTCACAGCCGCCCGGCGGCGTCGAAAAGAAAGCGACGGTAATCGGACGAGCCAAGGGGTTTTTCGGGGCTGAATTATGATTGTGGTGGAACCAGTCGTTCGGCGTTGCGGAAACAAATTTTTTCCAGCACATCCTGCGGCAGGTCGCGCGTCTGGAGAAACTGCCACAGATCGCCGCCGCGTCCGTCACGACCGAAGAGCAGGCGATCGGCAAAGCGCAGGATGAATCTGCGACCGTGGACAGGATCGCGTGCAATGGCGGTGCGGCCGGAATTGGCGGAAAGGTCGGCGTTGGCGCTGATCTCGCGCCAGAAACCGGGCGCGTGTCCAAGGAAGTTGGTGTCCGGGCAGGCGCGCAGGGTGGCCTCAAGATTTTCCACGGTGCCGCCAGGCCACTGGTTTTGATAAACGGGCTTGCCGTCAGGGCCGGGCAGGTAGGGCACATCGAGGTGGAGGATGACGGGCATGCGCAATTTCCCGGCCACGCGAAAGAGTTCTAGCGCGCGGGGATCGTTAACTAGCATGTGGAATTTCCACTCGCCGCACACGCGCACGCCGTGGATATTGGCAGCGGCGCGCAGCAGGTCGCAAGCGTTCGGCAGCGCCGGGCAGGGGCAGTAGCCGGGAATGAAGCGCGCGGGGTGGCGTTTGCAGGTGGCGACCACGACTTCCAAGGACCTTCCAGGATTGGTGCCATCGGTGCGGACATGGACGGGATTCCGGGTGGCGGCCTGATCGGCGTCGTGATGGTCGGGGGGAATCTCCATCGTGAGGAGCCAGGCATAGTCAATGCCGTGGATGTCCAGGTCTTGGATAAGCCCGGCGTCATCGCGGTCGAGCCCGGAGGCGTGCTGGTGATCGTCTACGAGGCGGATTGGTTTTTCCGCGATGATTCTCCAATGAAAACAATATCATACGATCTCAAACGCTTGAGAGCTTTCAAGTGTCGCGTGCATGGCCTTGCGGGAAGTCCACGCGCACAGCCGGGCGCGCACGGGAAAAATGCAGCCGGTGGTATTCATGCGCGCGGCTTGCCTGGGTGCTGTAAAAAAGCGCGGCAACCTTCTTTTTTCGACGCCTCCTTTTGGGTGCGATGCAACTACCGGATTCTGACGCCGCCAAAATCACATCTTTCAAAAGGCGCGATCGTGAATTTGAAACGGGTTTTTCGCGGCGTCAGAAACCAGCAGTCTGGAATGCCGTTGCGGCGGCATCAATGGAGGCGTCGAAACCCGGTAGTTAATCTTCACGGCCGGTTGCGGCGGCCTTTGTTCTTTCCGCTTTTGAGGGCGCTGAATTTGGCGGGACGGTTGTTGCCGCCGGATCCGCCGGAGCGCGAATTTTTGTTTTTGAACTTGAAGGGCTTTTCGGATGCGCGCGCGGCTTCGGGCTGGCGGGCAATCTGATAGCGGAGCCGGCCAGCGTCGTCGCGGTTGCCGGTGGGCGGTTGGCGGAAGCCGGTGCCAGCCGGTTGCTTGTCGCGGACGAGTGTGAAGTCGGCGCGGCGCTGGTCGAAGTCCACGCGCACGACGTGAACGCGCACCGGCGTGCCGAGGCGGAAGGTTTCGTTCTCGGCATTGAGCGATTCGTTGGCGCTGTTATAACGCACGAAATCCTGGGAAATATTCGAGATATGGATCATGCCGGTCATTTGCAAGGCCGAGACATCCACGAACATGCCGAAGTTGGTGACGCGCGTGACGACGGCGTCGTAGTCGAGCGGTTTCTGATCCTCGAGTTGCTGCTGGAGGAAGCGGAATTTCTTGATTTCGATCAAGGCGCGCGAGGCGTCGTCGGCCAGTTGCTCGCGCTCGGTGGCGAGCGCGGCGGTGCGCTTCAGGTAATCCGCGGGCAGGATGCCATTGCCGCCTTCCGCGCCTTCCAGCATGCCGGCGAGCTGGCGGTGCAGCACGAGATCGGGATAGCGGCGGATGGGCGAGGTGAAGTGGGCGTAGTGTTTTTTCGCGAGGCCAAAATGGCCGGACGCCTCGGAGGAGTAAAGCGCGCGTTTCATGCTGCGCAGAACCATGGTGTGCGCCTGCTGGTGCAGCGGGTGCGTGGAGACTTCGGCCAGAAAACGGGCGAGGCGTTCCGGGTCGCCGAGGAAACCGCTCTTGATGCCGAGCGTGGCGAGGTTGGCGCGCAGCTCCTCGAGCTTGTCGGGATCGGGCGCCTCGTGCAAACGGGCGATGATGCGGACGCCGCGGGATGCGAGTTCGGCGGCGACGGCCTCGTTGGCGGCGACCATGCATTCCTCGATGAGCTGATGCGATTCGTCGTGCGGCACGGTGCGGATGCCGGTCATGCGGCCGTCGGGACCGATCACGACCTCGCACTCGGGCACGTCAATGTCGAGCGCGGCGTCGGCGAAGCGCCGGGTGCGAAGCTGGCGCGCGAGCGCACGCACGCCGGCGAGCAAAACCTTTGTTTTTTCGGGAATTTCGGTCATTCCTTCGGGAACACTGCCGGACATGATGGTCATGGCCTGTTCGTAGGAAAGGCGCTGGCGCGAGTGGATGCGCGTCTTGGCGAAGCGGCGCGCGACCATGCGGCCGGTGGCGTCGAAGGTCATGAACGCGGAAAAAGTGAGGCGGTCCTCGTTGGGGCGCAGGCTGCAGACGCCGTTGGAAAGCTGCTCGGGCAGCATGGGGATGACCTTGTCAACAAGGTAAACGCTGGTGCCGCGTTCGCGGGCTTCCTTGTCGAGCGCGCCGCCGGGACGGACAAAATGGCAGACGTCGGCGATGTGCACGCCGAGCACGCGGCGGCACTGCTCGTCGAGCGTCATGGAAATGGCGTCGTCGAAATCGCGCGCCTTGATCGGGTCAATCGTGACGATGTAATCCTCGCGCAGATCCTCGCGCTTGCCGGGGCGCTGCATGCGGGCGGCGACGCTCTCGGCCTCGCGCACGACCTCCTCGGGAAACTCGGCGTGAAGGTCGTACTGCCGCATGATGACCTCGGTGTCGAGCGAGGGCGTGTCGGCCGGGCCGATCACGTCAACGATCTCGCCTTCGGGCGCGACATGGCGATTAGCCCAGTTGGTGAAGTTCACGACAACCCGATCGCTCTCCTTCGCGCCCTTGGCGTCGGGCACATAGAAGGAATGGCGGTAAACCGGATCGAGCGGCACGACGCAGAGGAATTTGCCGGTGGTGCGAAGCGTGCCGACGATTTCGCGCGGCGAACGCTCGACGATGCGGATGACTTTGCCGCACGGCTCGCCACGGGATGAAAGGGCGTTGGGATCGAGACGCACGGTGACGGTGTCGCCGGGGAGCGCGGTGCCGGTGTCATCGGAGCTGACCCAGATTTCACGCTCGGTGGCGGCGTCGCTGACAACGGCCGCGCCGGAACGCATCATGCGCAGGCGGCCGGTCGCGAGGTCGGCGGCCTTGCCGAGGCCGAACACGCCGGGGCGCAACTCGGCGATCATGCCGTCGCGCACCATCTGGCGCAGCAGGCCGTCGAGGTGCTTGACCTGCTTGCCGCGAAAATCGAGCGCCTGGCAAATGTCGGACGGCCGCCAGGTTTTCTCGCCGCCGGTCTGGATGAGTTTTGCAACCGCTTCGCAGTCATTGTCTTTATTCATGGGAATTCCTTGGAAAATCGGTGGTTTTTTCGCCGCGCAATCCCTGGCATTGGCTCGCGAGTCGCTCGGAGCGCCAGATGAAAGGGAAGCCGCAGCATTGGAGCGGCTTGGTGTCCTGAATGCGGCAATGGTTGTCGTCGGCCAGAAAAATGCAGGCGCCGTCGGCGCGTTCGGTCAGCGACAAGCCAGCGCGATCGGCAAGCAGGCGCGTGAACCGGGACGTGAAATCGTAAACGTCGAGATTCATCTGCGCGGCGATGCGCGTGGCTTCGTCGTGGGTGAGGATCACGTCGCCGGGGCCTTGGCAGCACGCGCCGCAACGCTGGCAGACAAAGCCGGCGGCGGAGACGTGGTTTCGGACATCAAGTGGCATACAGGCAGACTAGCCGCTGCTTCGCAGTGCTGTCAAGTTAGGTTTTCGGATCCGTACGGGCGCGACGCGAGCGATGCGGGACGCCAGAAAACCAGACTGCCGGATTTTGACGCCTCCGATTTTCCCGACACACAGACGAAAGGAACTACCGGATTTTGACGCGGCGGAAAAGGAATTCGGATCTCAAAAAACAAAAGTCAAAAAGGGACGGAGAAGGAGGCGTCAAAAACGGGTAGTTGGTTTCAGAAAAAAGCAGCCATGAAAGGCACGACGGGAAGGCGTCAGAACACGGTAGTGTGGTTGTTTCGTGTCCTGACGCCTTTG
>Ga0182030_10027970_pt1 | contig 10107 bp, 13 predicted proteins | sample 812S3MmetaG_FD_121299 | JGI IMG/M metagenome (GOLD analysis project Ga0182030, IMG submission 121299) | Permafrost microbial communities from Stordalen Mire, Sweden - 812S3M metaG (Illumina Assembly) | ecosystem: Environmental > Terrestrial > Soil > Wetlands > Permafrost | place: Sweden... | reverse complement strand
GCGTCGATACCGACTGCCTCGAACACGGCGGGATCCAACATGCCACATCCCCCGAGCTCAATCCATCCGGTGAATTTGCAGGTCCGACATCCCTCACCACGACAGATGGTGCAGGTGACCTCGAACTCGGCCGAGGGCTCGGTGAACGGGAAGTATCCCGGGCGTAGTCGCGAGGTAATGTCCGGCCCGAAGTAGGCCCGTGTGAAGGTTTCGATGACGCCGGCCAGGTCGCCAAAGGTGATCCCGCGATCGACGACCAGTCCCTCAACTTGGTGAAACGCGTAAAGGTGACTGGCGTCAGGGGTGTCGCGACGGAAACACCGACCGGGCATGACCGAGTGAATGGGCAGCGTTCCGTTCGCGACGGCCTCTTCCATGAGATGGATCTGCGTCGGCGAGGTGTGTGTGCGCAGCACCACCGTCTCGGGCTCGCCCAGGTCGACGTAAAAGGTGTCCCACATTCCGCGCGCCGGATGGGCCGGAGGGATGTTGAGCGCTTCGAAGTTGTACCAGTCGGTCTCCACCTCGGGGCCTTCGGCCACGGTGAAACCCATCGCCACAAACACGTCCTCGAGTTCGCGTTGCGTGATCGACACCAAGCCGGGGTGTCCCGGCGACAGCGGCCACGCCACGCCCGAGGTGACCACATCACCGAGATCGAGTCGGTCGCTTTCCAGGGTCTGAAGGCGCGCCTCCTTCTCGAGACTTCGCCGACGCGCGTCGAAGGCGGCCGTGACGACGCGACGGGCTTCTTGTAACTCGGCGCCCGCGGCGCGACGCTCCTCAGGCTCAAGGGAACCCAGCGACTTCTGTAGCGACGCGAGAATTGAACGCTTGCCCGTGATCGTCGCTTCGGCGTCACGAAGCGCGTCAATGCTCGTCAGGGCGTCGATTGCCGAGAGCAGGTCGGCGGTCTGCTGGGTGAGTTGAGCGAGGGGCGATGGTGACATGACGTCTAAAGGCTAGGGGTTGGAGGCTCTGGTTTCGTGTCTTGACGGCGCCACATCGCTTCAAAGGCAATGAGCGAACCGGCCACCCCGGCGTTGAGAGACTCGCTCGATCCGGCCATGGAAATAGAGATTGCTCCCTCACACAGGGCCACGGACTCTTCGTCCAGACCATCCGCCTCATTGCCGATGACGACAACCGTGGACTTGGTGTAGTCGACGTCACGATGATCGACCCCCCCACGAACGACGGTGGCGAAGGACCTCGCGCCCCGCGACGCGAAGGAGCCCAGGGTGCTCTCCAACTCGCCGACAGCCACCGGCAAGTGAAAGATCGACCCGGCCGTCGCGCGCAGGGTCTTGGGATTAAAGGGATCGACCGAATGTCCGGTGAAGACGACCGCCGTCGCCCCGGCGGCATCGGCGGAACGAATCAGCGTGCCGGCGTTACCCGGGTCGCGCACGTCGTGCAGCACCAAGACCAGGCCCTCTGCGGCAATGGCCTCAACCTCCACGACCGGCAGGCGCACCGCCGCGAGGACCGGCTGAGGGGTGGTGGCGTCGGCGATTTTCTCCAGGACCCCGGGGGCGAGTGAGTACACACGCACCCCGTGACGGGCCGCGATCTCGTACAGCTCGTTGGAGCCGTGACGCGACGTGTAGGTCTGGTCGACGTAAATGGCTTCAAACTCAATGCCCGCGGCGAGGGCGCTCGCCACAAGATCGGGACCTTCGAGGACACAGACACCTTCACTCCAGCGAAGAGAGCGTTTTTGAACGAGGCGCCGCAGTCGACGCACCCGCTGGTGTGACGAGCCCAACGCCTCGATCAGCGTGACTACTTCGCCAGGGCGTTCGACGCCTGGGCGACGATGGCGCCAAAGGCCCGATTGTCGTTCACCGCGAGGTCGGCCAGCATGCGACGGTCGACTTCGATGCCCGCGGCGTTGAGGCCCGCAATAAATCGGCTGTAGCTCATGCCGTGCGCGCGGGTGCCCGCGTTGATGCGCTGAATCCAGAGCCGACGCATGTCGCCCTTGCGTGCGCGCCGGTCTCGAAAGGCGTACACCCCGGCGTGCTGGACGGCCTGGTTGGCGCTGCGAAAGGTGCGACTACGGTCACCGTAGTAACCCTTTGCTTCTTCAAGAATCGCCTTGTGGTGTTTCTTGGCGTTAACCGCCCTTTTTACTCGTGCCATGGCACTTCCTCTTTCTGCTCGTTCTTCCTAGAGACCCATCATTTTCTTGACGTGCTTCAACTGGCCCGGGGCGATGTCGGTCTCGCGTCCCAAGCGACGTGCTCGCGTCGACGACTTCTTCTCCATAATGTGGCCACGAAAGGCCTTGCGGCGGCGCAACTTGCCGCCGCCGGTGACCTTGATGCGCTTCTTCGCACCACTAAATGTCTTCATCTTTGGCATTTCAGCCCTCCTCTAGCGAAACTTCGGCGCCGGATGGCACCACGTGATCCTCAACTGCTTTCGAACTTTCCGTCGGTTTCGCTTTGGCCTTCTTATCGGGACCGAGCACCATGATCATGTTGCGTCCGTCGATCTTGGGCGCCGACTCCACTTTGGCGACGTCCTCAAGACGTTCCACAATCCGGTCAAGAATCTTCTTGCCCAACTCAGGGTGCGCCGACTCTCGTCCGCGGAACATGATGGTGACCTTGACCTTGTGACCTTCGCTCAAGAACTTCTCGACGAGGCGGGTCTTGGTGTCGAAGTCGCCGTTACCGATTTTCGGACGGTACTTCATCTCCTTGATTCCCACGTTGAGGGTCTTTCGTCGCGACTCCTTGGCCTTTTGCGCTTCGTCGAACTTGAACTTGCCGTAGTCCATGATGCGGGCGACGGGGGGCTGCGCGGTGGGCGCAATTTCGACCAAGTCCAAGTCGAGGCTTCGGGCCAACGTCAATGCTTCGCGGGTCGGCATAACGCCTCGTTGATTGCCATCTTGGTCAATCAGACGAACGGTCTCGACGCGAATACGATCATTGACGCGGTGGTCTCCAGGCACTGTTGCGATAACTCTCTCCTTGCTCTTCGCGACACCGTAGTGGTGTCGCCACGGCAAGCGAGGCGCATGACTCTGGAACCCGGACGCACAGTGGTGGCCGGGTGGACGTTGGCACTGCCAACCTCGCTTGCTGAACTGCCTAACTACGTTACCAGACCGCCTGATGACGCCGTCCAGGCCCGCGGGCGACGCGAATTGCCCCCGAGGCGCTACCTTGGTTCGCGTGACCGATCAACCGCGCGAAGAGGACTTTAACGAAGCCGAAGAGATTGCGTTCCTACGAGAAACACCGGTCGAACTGATACTCGGCAATCACCTCTTTGTGCTCTTCCAAGTGGCCGCCCTTCGTCTGGCCGAGGTGCCACCCAACCTCGAGGCGGCACAACTGGTCATCGATACCGTGGCGGCCATCGTCGCAGCCACCGCCGATCGGTTGGGAGAATACGCCGATATATACCGCAACGCCCTGGCCGAGGTTCAACAGGCTTACGTGCGCGCGAAAGTCGGCGCTAGCGAGTCGCCAGCGGAAGGCTAAAGGTCAGTCGCAGACCGCCCAGCGGGCTTCGTTCGGTCGACATGACTCCCCCGAGCGACTCGGCGACGTCAGCCATGATGCTCATCCCAAGACCCGAACCTCCAGTCTCTCGAGAGCGCGACTCGTCAAAGCGCTGAAATCGCTGGGGCCGCACGCCGTAGGTGGGAAGTCCCGGTCCCCCGTCTTCTACGACCAGCCGGGCGTTGGCCCCCACGGCCTGAAGGCCTACTCGCACGGGCGCATCACGCGGGGTGTGGCGAAGAATGTTCGTCAGAGCGTTGTTCAAAAGCCGTTCGACGAATTCGGGACGGGCCTCGATCACGATGTCCCGCGACACGTCGCTTGTCACCAGTCGCTCGGGATGATCGAGTGTGAACTCGCTCGCTCTCTGGCTCACGAGGTCACTGAGTGCTACGCGCTGGGGTGCGTGATGGGGCGCTTCTCTCAGCACGGCCAGCAACAAAAGATCTCGAACGAGCTCTTCCATTCGCTCCACCTCACGTTGGACGCGCGAGACCGCTCGCGCCTGCACCTCGGGAGTCGCCTTGCCGCTCGCCAGTATTTCGTTGTACCCCTTCACGACGGTCAGCGGAGTGCGTAACTCGTGCGAGGCGTCGTCGATGAACTGCTGCATGGCTTCGGCGTTCTGCGCCTCAAAGGCGATGCGCTCCTGGAGAGTTTCGACCATGATGACGAGGGCTTCACGAAGTTCTTGGAGATCCTTACTCCCCTCGCTCGGCGGCGTGGGCTCATTTTGGTTTCCACTCGCCACGTCACCGGCGTAGTCAATCAGTCGGGTCATGGTGCGAAAGTCACGGCGGGTCACTTGACGCGCGAGACCCAAGCTGAGAAGGGCCACCACCAGAGCGGCGGCGGCCACCAGCAGGGCTAAGTGTTCGTTCTGCTTCGCGATACCGGCGGTGGAACCGGCGACCATCAAGTAGTCACCGCCGCCCACATTGAGCGAGCGAATCTGAAAGCCGGGCAGATTGGCCACGTGTACCGCGCGGTTGAGTGAGTCCTTAACGTCAGAGATGTTGGGGCGACCGCTGAGCGGGACCGTGCCCGTCTTCACGGGAGTGATCTGATTCGGCGGAAAAACGACGACGAGGTCCAAGTTGTAGTTGTCTCGCTGGACTACGTACAGGGCGTTGCTGAGCGCCGTATTTGGATCTCGCAGACCACTCGAGACCACCGCGTTGATGGAGCTATCGAGCGTGGCGTACTGCGCGCGCGAACTTTCGGCGACCGCGAACCACCCAACCGTGAGGGCCACCAAGAGCGTGAGAAAAACGAACAACAGAGTGAAGCGTGTAGCAATCCTCACTTTTTGGCGGAAGGATTCACCAACTTAAAGCCCACTCCGCGAATGGTCGTAATGGGGGCAAATCCCTCGTAATGAATCTTGCGCCGCACGTAAGAGATGTACGTGTCGAGCACCGACGTCTCTGAATCGAAGTCGATGTTCCAGACATCGCGTAACAGTTGTTCACGCGTGACGACGCGGTCTTGATGTTCGAGAAGCACCTCGAGGAGACGAAACTCCGTCGCGGAGAGTTCAACCTCCTCGTCGCCGAGTTTGACAATATGTTGGTCAATGTTCATGATGAGCGGACCACAGCTAAAGACTTGGTCACCCGTCTCGTCCAGCCCGGTGCGACGAAGGATCGCCGCCACTCGCAGGAGCAACTCGTCAATGCTGAAGGGTTTACGGACGTAGTCGTCCGCGCCTTCGCGCAACCCCTGCTCCACGTCGCCCGACGAGTCGCGGGCCGTCAGCATCAAGACGGGCGTTTTCGCGTCGTGGGCGCGAAGCTTCTCTAAGAACTCAAACCCGTTCATAGTGGGCATGTTGACGTCGACAATGCAGAGGTCAGCGCTACGGCGTCGCAGCTGGTCCAAACCGTCCGCGCCGTTCGTCGCGCTTTGGACGCGGTACCCGGCACCTGAAAGGGCGTCCTGGAGCAGGTCGCGCACCCCCGGCTCGTCGTCGATCACTAAGATTGTCGTCATTCCCGTTCCGCCATAGAGGCGAGCGTACCCTTTCGCGGACCGCCTCACCGGCACCGATACCCCTGGTTCTAAAGGTTTCGACAGTGACTTCACAGCATTTTTTAGGTCTGGCTGACTACTCTGGAACCATGAAAAAGTTTGTAGTACGCGGTGTGCTGGTCCTCAGTTTGGTGGGCGCCTTGGGTGTAGCGACGGTGGGCGCGGCGAGTGCCGGTACCGCGTCCCATACCAGCATCAGCAAGAAGACGTACCGCGAAGAACTTGCTTCCTACCGCGCCTCGCGGGCGGCCATTGAGGCGACATTTCGCGCTTCTGTCGCCTCGGCGCGATCGAACTACCAGGCAGCGCTGGCGAGCGCGACGACGTCTGCCGAACGCAGTACGGCCCAACAAGCCATGCAGACAGCGATCATTTCCGCCGCGGGTGTGCGAAGCGCGAGTCTCATCACGCTCGGGGCGGCCCCGATACCACCGGCGTTGTAACTCTCAGTTCTCTCGAACGTTTTCGACCTCAGTCACCGCGACGACCTCGTCGCGTCCCACATGACCGACCCGGCGTTCGCCCTGAGCGCGCACGCCGGACTCGATGTGTCGAGTCCCATTCGCGATCGAGACGCAGTGAAAATAAAACTGCTCGCCCTCGTCACTGAGGAGGACGCCGTCGCCGCGACGATCGTCAAACGACTCGATGTGGCCGACAACCCTCACGAGTTGGCTATTGATCCTTGGCCCAACACACTCACCATCGCCAATGCGCTCAGCGCCGACTCTCGTCCCTTGTTGGACTCGTCGGGCAACGACCTCTCCAGTGCTTGTTCGATCGTGTTGGTCGTGAGCACGCCGAAGATAACGGGCACCCGAGTGCTCAGTTGCACGTCTTGAATCCCCCGGGCGCACTCCCCCGCCACGAGCTCATAGTGACCTGTGTCACCGCGAATGACGGCGCCTAACGCGATCACTGCGTCGTAGGGTCGCGTGGCATCGGCGTAGGCCAGGGCGACGAGAGGTATCTCGAAGGCACCGGGCACCCAGGCGATCGAGACATCGCGGCGATCCACGCCCGCTTCGTCGAGTGCGCCGAGCGCGCCAGCTAAGAGTCGTGTGGTGATGCCGCCGTTGAATTGACCACAGACCACGCCAATACGAAGTCCCCGTCCCGACACGGCGGCCTCAATGACCTCACCGACGCGTTCCCCCAGGGCGCGCGCGACGCTGGAGTCGAGCGCGGTGTCTTTAGTCGACGTCATCGAGCCCCTCGAGGAGGTGGCCCATGCGTTCACGCTTGGTGCGAAGGTACTCAATGTTGAACGAGGTCGGGCGGCTCTCTAGGGGCACCCGTTCGACGATGTTGAGCCCGAATCCTTCGAGCCCACCGCGTTTCGTGGGATTGTTCGTCAACAGTCGCATCGACGAGACACCGAGTTCAACGAGGATCTGTGCGCCGATGCCATATTCGCGCGAGTCGACTGGCAGACCTTGGATGAGATTGGCGTCCACGGTGTCGTGACCTTGCTCCTGGAGGGCGTAGGCCTGAATCTTGTGCGCCAGTCCGATCCCGCGACCTTCATGGTTGCGCAGGTACACCACAACTCCCGCACCTTCGGCGGCCACCTTTGCGAGTGCCGTGTGTAACTGAGGACCACAGTCACAGCGCAGTGAGCCCAGCGCGTCACCCGTCAAGCACTCGGAGTGGACCCGCACCAGCAGATTCGGTGTGTTCTCAATATCGCCGTAGACCATTGCGAGGTGCTGCTCACCGTCCAGCAGGCTCTCGAACACGTGGGCTTGGAATGTGCCCCACTCAGTGGGGAGTGAGGCCTCGGCAACGCGCTTCACGAGTTTCTCGTTTTGGCGACGATAACGAATGAGGTCGGCAATCGTCACGATGGGCAGACCGTGGCGATCGGCGAACTCTTGGAGCTCAGGTAGTCGCGCCATGTCGGATTTGTCCGCGGTCACCACTTCGCACAGCACGCCCGCGGGAAACTTTCCGGCCATCCGACAGAGGTCGACCGTCGCCTCGGTGTGCCCGGCACGGCGCAGCACCCCTCCACTTCGGTAACGAAGCGGAAAGATATGTCCCGGCCGATTGAGGTCGTTGGGCCTGGTCTCGGGATCGATCAGCGCCCGAACGGTGGCCGCGCGGTCACCGGCCGAGATCCCGGTCGTCGTCCCATGGCGAAAGTCCACCGAGACGGTAAAGGCCGTTCTTTGGGCCTCGGTATTTGCCACCACCATCAGGGGCAGGTCCAGCTCGTCGGCCCGCTGGCTCTCGAGGGGCACACAGAATATTCCCGAGGTGTACTCAAGGAAGAAGGCCATACTTTCGGCCGTGACGTCCTCGGCGGCCATGATGAGGTCGCCTTCGTTCTCGCGATCCTCGTCATCGACCACGACGACCATCCCGCCACGGCGCAACTGTGCCAGCGCCTGTTCGATAGTAGCCAGGGACATCAGACCTCCACGTCAATGCGGATATCGCCACCAACTCTACGTACGTCCATGAGACGACCCCGCTTTAGGACATCCATCGTAGGGGTCGAAACGCCTTTCAAGGCCGCCAGTGTGCCGGCCGCTCCCGCAAAAGCCGGAGCCTGATACCAGACCACATGGTTGACCAGTCCGGCCTCGAAAAAGGCACTGGTCGTCGTGGGACCGCCCTCGACGAGAACCTGCAGCACGTCGTGGTGACCGAGCTCGTCCAGCACGAATCCCAGGTCGCCCGACAGTTCGAGGCACGGTCGTACCTTGGCGTCCTCGGGGGCCCGACCAAGAACGACGCGCAGCGGTTCGATCACGATGTCATCTAGCCGAGCCGTGAGTGAGGGGTCGTCACTGCGCACCGTCCCCGCGCCGACGATGATGGCCTGGCTCTGGGCCCGCAAGACGTGCGCGTCACGACGAGCTTCGGGACCGGTAATCCACTGGCTCGTCCCGTCGGCCATTGCCACCACCCCATCGAGCGTGCTGGCAATCTTTACCACGACGTAGGGTCGACCGGTGACGCGCTGCCAGATGTAGGGCGCGAGCTGGGCCCGCACGGCTTCTCCTTCGACACCCACTTCCACATCAACGCCTGATGCCTTCAGAAGTTCGACTCCCTTGCCTGACACGCGCGGATCGGGGTCGATGGTCGCGACAACGACGCGGGTAATGCCGGCCTCGATGATCGCCTCGGCGCACGGGCCGGTCCGGCCCACGTGGCAGCACGGTTCTAGAGTGACGATCATCGTCGCGCCCCGCGCGGCGGCGCCCGCTCGACGAAGGGCCCCTATTTCGGCATGGGACTCCCCCGGTGCTTGGGTGTGTCCTTCGCCCACGATGACGCCGCGATCGTTGACGACGAGTGCCCCCACCCAGGGGTTGGGTGGCGCGTGCAAGCGGGCCTTGTCGCCCTCGGCCATCGCCATCGCCATCAACTCCGACAGCGGAAATTTCATCAGCGAGCGCTCATCGCCGCGGCGCGTATTTCGCGGGCCGCCCCGAGCGGATCTGGCTTCGCAAAGATCGCCGATCCGGCCACCAGTACGTTGGCCCCGGCACTGATCGCCAATGGCGCCGTGTCGACATCGATGCCGCCGTCGACTTCAATGTCCAGTTCGAGATCGAATCGGTCAATCTCGTACCGGGCGGCTCGCACTTTCTCCATCACGTCACCGATGAACGACTGTCCCCCGAACCCCGGAAACACCGTCATCAAGAGAAGCAGATCAATGTCGCGTAGGAAGGGTGCAACCGCTTCGAAGGGGGTGTCCGGGTTCGCGGCGAGGCCGATGCGTAGTCCCAACGCGCGAGCCTGTTCGATGAGTTGCAAGGTGCCCCCAATCTCGACGTGAACGGTGCAACCATTCGCGCCCGCTCTTTGAAAGGCCTCCAGGTATCGACCCGGGTCACTCATCATCAGATGACAGTCAAAGAATCGGGAGCTGTAGTTGCGAATCGAAGAGATGACCGGCGGTCCAAGAGACACGTTCGGCACGAAGTGTCCGTCCATCACGTCCAGGTGCAGCCAGTCGGTCTCGGGGTCAACCTCTTCGACGCATCGCCCCAACTCGCCGAAGTCAGCAGACAGAATCGAGGGTGCGATACGGATCTCGCCTACCGGCCCCGCGTCTATCACCGTCACGCCGACAAGCCTACGTCCAGTTCCAGTGCCCCTGAGCGGGACGAAGGCCGCTCCACCAGGCCCGTGCACCCATTGTCTTGCCACCTTCAGGTCGCACCGTTACCAGAACGAGACCGCCATCGCTGAGACCCATCAGGACCTCGCCATCACGCGAGATCAACTCGCCCTCCGACACGAACTCATGAGACTCACGAGCTTCTAGTGCGCCAATTCTCTTGGCCCCCAGGAAGAAGAACGCATGGCCGAGACGCACAGTACGCCAGGCGAGATCGCGGGTCATGGTGGGCGAAAGGCGAAACGTATCCGCGCTGAGCTTTTCTGCGTAGGTGGTCGCCCCCGATTGCGCAGTTGGGTGATCCAAGAGATCGGGACTAGCGAGCACGTCGATCAACGCCTGCGCGCCAAGTACCGCAAGACGGCGGGTAAGTTCTCCCGCGTCGTCGTCGCCAATTGGTATGGCTCGCTCAAG
>Ga0182030_10027969_pt1 | contig 10108 bp, 6 predicted proteins | sample 812S3MmetaG_FD_121299 | JGI IMG/M metagenome (GOLD analysis project Ga0182030, IMG submission 121299) | Permafrost microbial communities from Stordalen Mire, Sweden - 812S3M metaG (Illumina Assembly) | ecosystem: Environmental > Terrestrial > Soil > Wetlands > Permafrost | place: Sweden... | reverse complement strand
TGAGAAACACTTGCTTCCGAGACTGAGCGAGGCCTGGGTGGCATAGTGCAAGTGTAAGCAAAACCCAAATGAACCTACTCGCCATCATTCACTCCAAGTTTCCTCGCTGACTTGCGTTGTCGTGTGAGAAGAAATCCCAAGGGTTCACTTATTTCTTAAAATGCAGCCAGATACTTACTTCACAGAGGATACGCTCGAAGTAGATCTCCTCCCGATGAACGTCCTCGATTTATTTGCTGTTTCTCAAGGCCTACAGCAATCCAGGAGTCGGTGTCGCATCGCAGGGCCCGATCAGGGGGAACTATGGTTGCATCGGGCTTCTCAAAGCCAGCTCGAAGTGATGCGCTTGCGGTCGTGCGTCTGCTCTCAGACGAGCCTCAGCGGCAGGCATTGCCGCAGCCAGCGCAGCGGCCGTTCTCGATGACTCCTCGTCCAGCGAGTCGCAAATAAGATCAAATCGTGCAGACTCTATCTCATTTCGTTCCCGGGTTTCAAAATCGACAAGCCTGGACTGCTTCAACATCGGGGTCTCCAAGGTCGCAAGGTTCACCCCGGTGCTTAGCTGGTCTGCCGAGAACATAGCGATCTTCTCGTCATCGATGAGCAGGTCATAACTACCGGAAGGTAACTGTCGAACCTGAAGAAGCTCCTGGTCCAACGCAGTCACGATATCCGAGACCTTGAGGGTTAGGGCAAGTACGGGATCCAGCTCTGGAGCACCAAAGGGAAGAGGCAGGGCTGCCTCGGTCTCAGTCCACCGCAGACTGGACTTCGTGCGATGTATATCTGCCACGCTTGCATTGCTCGTGATCGCGACGGGCTGTTTCCCAGACAGATCAAGAGAAATGGAACTAACGAGCGCAGCCGCGTTCCAGGATTTGAGCAGGCTTTCCGCCATCAGCCAGTGCCCGGCCTCCTGTGGATGCACGCGATCGGGAATCAACTGCTGGGCCAGGTCAGGAGATTGGGTATTCATTAGCCCGAGAACCCGTATCATCGGCGCATTGAAATCGGCCAGTCGAGTGTGCTTCTCCTGGCTCAGTTGGCGGAGGAACTCCCCGTACTGCACAAGCACGCCGTTGTAACCATCTCGAAATTTAGGGGCTCTTGTCACGTCATCGAAGGGCGAGGGTTGAATCAATGTGATGTTCGCCTGTGGAAGATGCGTCCCGATCGAATCGACAATATGGCGGTATCCGTCAGCATAGGTGGAGAATATTCCGGGTTGACTTTGACGGTAGTAGCCATCGTTCATCCCGAGCATAATCGCGACCATGCTTGGTCGCCACGAGAACACGTCCCGTTCCAAACGAAGGTCAACCGGGCCAGCGATACCTCCACTCACTTTATCGCCGTCTACCCCGACATTGTGGAATGAGACCTTCCATGTAGGAAATCGAGTCAGGACATATTCCTCGACATCTCTGGTATATTCCCGCTGGTACGTAATACTGTCTCCATAGAACGTGACTCGGTCTCCATCGTGCAATACGAAGTCCGTGCTTTGCGCAAAAGTAGCGTTCGGAACGAAAGAGAAAACTGAAGAAACCAACAAAGTGCCCGCGAGCTCCCTAAAATTCATAACGGCCTCCCGCTTGAAGATACTCCTGAACCTAAACTTCTGTCTCCTACCGTTCACTGGGACCATCACACTCCAAAATGAAAGCCGGCTACGGTGCTAAGAAGAAAGGAGACCCACTGCGATGAGAGCACATAGGACACCGACTCCCTGCATCAAACCTATGGATTCGTGGAGAATGAAAGGAGCGGTGAGTACCACTACAATTGGGTAGAGCGCTCCAAATGGTGAGACAACAGAAGCTTTACCCCCGTTTCTTAAAGCGGCAAGTAGCGCCCAGGCTCCCAATGCGTTCACAAAACCGCTCAACAGCCCCAACACTATTCCCCAAATCGGATAGCTGAATACCATCCTTCCCGGATATATCAAAGGTAGAAACAGAACGAAACCGACGATAAGCCAGATGGTTGCAGACTCTCCCGACAGATGATTGGTCGAGAGCTTCTGCAGCAGCCCAACAACTCCCCACGAGATCAGAACAACTACCGCCAACCAAAACCAGCTAGCCATGCGCTCTCCTCAATCAGAAAGAAAGAATGACCATTGCAGCGCCCGCAAAACAAACGCCCACCATCTGTGTATGCGTCAGCCGCTCCCGCAAAACCGCAATTGCTAAACCGACCGTTACTATCGGGTATAACGCAGTTACGGTGGTGATCACCGCCGTATTGCCGCCGCTTTGATAGGCTGCCACAACAGCTAGATTACCTAAACTCGAAAGAATGCCATTTGAGACGCCGTAGAAGATTCCCTTGAGGCTCTTTTCGAGCCTCAAATGTCTCCCAACGAGAAGGACCAAGGCCACCGGTACCGCCCCCAGGCCGTAATAGAACTGCATAGCCTGAGCCGACAAATCCCGGGAGCCGAGTTTGGAGAGAATGGCCCAAGTTCCCCAGCACAAGACGGCAAGAACCGAATACCAAAACCACTTGGTGCGGAATTGAATCTTGAATTCCACGAGCGCACCTCGATAATCCTTTTGGAATACGCCTAAACCAGCCTCAGGCTAGTGCGAATTATTAGTATGCGGCATTACACTCCCCAGCTTTGTGGAGACTTGGGACTCTCTTCGTGCATTCATTGTTACAAAAACAACCGCAGAAGCAATTTGGTCACAAACTCTTGCCTCGCTGCAAGGGTTGCGCTATTCAACTCGAACGATCCCTTCATGAATCCAGAATTTACCAGGCTCCAAACCACGCCGAGTGCCCAGTTCATGAGTAAGGAATTGAAGGTAAATCGAATCCGTCATAGTTCCCAGTCCTAGGGGAAACGAGTCGACCTTGATGCTCCGAATTTTATCGTTCCTGCATGGCATATCAGAAAGCAATATGACTTTCCCCCCCTGCGAACTGATGAATTCTGCGAGCTTGACCAGGAGCTTCCCGGTCTTCCATCGTCGGGCTATTACTATAAACACGCGTTCAGGACTAATCGTTTCGAGCGGGCCGTGGCGGAATTGGCCCGCGCTCATAGGCTCAGCAGGCAGGCGCACGACTTCCTTGAAATACGTCGCGCCCTCGTTGACGGTCGACAAATCGGGCCCTCGTGAGAGCAACACAATCGAATCACGGCCATCAAACAGTTCGAGGAGCGGCAGCACCGCAAGATGGTCCTTTTCAATCACTCTCTCCTGTGCCTTTGCGGCCCGAAGCAACGCGCGATTGAGTGACACCGTCGATTTCCCTGCCACCGCAAAAGCAAGGTACATCAAAACGGCAACAGCTGAGTTATAAGTCTTGGTGCTAACCGTCGTTTCTGGACCAGCTTTAGTGGGCAATGTGATTCTGGCGACTCTTGCGAGTGTACTATTTTCCTCGTTCACAACCGCGACCACGCCTAAGTCCTTAGGAATGTGTTTCAGCAGTTCTATGATTTCAACTGTCTCACCCGACTGCGAAACAGCAACGAGCAATGTATCTTTCCCGAGAAACTTTAAGTGATAATGAAGAAGGTCAGCCGTCTCCCAGACCAGTGCCCGAATTCCGAGCGAATTCAAGAATACTTGTGCCGGATAAGCCGCGGACATCGACGAGGCCATACCGGTAAACACAACGGTCGGTGGCCACTTGGAAACAAGTTTGCGTAACTGCCCGACAGGGATCGCACCGGGTTTCATATAATAGTCGCGAAGTTTCCGCAAAGCTGCGGGTTGCTCTAACATTTCTTGCATCATGGTCGCCATGATCTCTCCTTATCTTGATGATTGCGGCAACTGGTTGCGGCAACCGATTCCCTGCTACGTTTGAATTCAAGACAGCATCAGCATGTCCACCTATTAACTCGAGGCGACAGTTACCATCTCTTTGCCAAGTGCCAGTGCAAGCTCTTGAAGGTTAAGAGGATCAGGTCCCCATCAAATTGGCACGGTGATGAGCACTGTGGATACCGGCGGACAAGATTCTTGCAGTCGCGTAGTTGGCGGCTAGCTTGCCTGTCTGAAATGCAGTTGTTGTCGCGCGGCCTTCCATTGGAGAAAGGCCGCGCAGACATGGGCGTGAGAGTCGTCAGAAACGATACTTCATCGCGATCTGCACTTCACGGTTGGCCAAGGCGGTTGAGGTAACCACTGCCGTCGAACCTGGACCGTCAGTGATAAACGGGTCAGGCTGCGCGAAGCTCGGATGATTCAGCACGTTAAAGCTTTCGAGGCGGAACTCCAGACTCTGAGCTCCTCGAACCTGGAATAGCTTGCGAAGCGACGCATCCAAGTTGTTTTGATCAGGGCCGATCAGAATGTTACGGCCGGCATTCCCAAAGGTGTACGGAGCGGGGAGCGGAAATACGCTGGCATCAAACCAGTTATTAGGGTTGCGCTGACCCCTTGGGAGATTCCCGTTTCCAATTCGGTTCGGACGTGTCATTCCTTGATCGCCGGTATTTGAAGGATCATATCCAATCTGAGGCGAAAACGGGAAGCCGCTATCCAACGTATAGATTGCGTTGAAATGCCAGCCGCCAGCAATCAAATTGCCCGCACGGTTCGTGCTCAGGAGGTTGTGCCCCTTCCCGAAAGGCAGGGCATAGTCGGAGCTAAGAACCCAGCGGTAGGTCTGGTTCGTATCCGACAAGCCTTTCTCTGCGCGAAGATTCCAGTTGTTTTGAGCCCAGGGCTGCTGGCAACAGATCTCGGGCAGGTTGTTAATCATCTTGCTGAACGTAAAGGCGCTCAGGAAGTAAAGTCCGTGGCTTTCCTTTTTCTCGACCTTAACTTGCAGAGAGTGGTAGGTTGAGCTTCCAATATCTGACATCGACTCAAAAGGTCCAAAGAGTGGCCAGGGCCGACGGGGTTGGATGTCTCCGGGCCCTGGCACCTTCACCTGGTTATTATCTGTCAGCACTTGAAGATGAGTTCCTGCCGATCCCGCATAGGAAGCTTCAAGGGAGGTCTCGAACGGTAGTGCATGTTGGATGGAAAGGTTCCATTGCTGGTAATAGGGTGTTTTTAGTCGCATGTCAAGACTCGTCACTGCCGGAAAAGGGGCGTTTGACAAGCTGAAAGGCGGAAAGCCTCCAGAGATCGTGACAACGGGTGTGATTCCATCGCTTTGATCGATAGGCTCATAATAAAACGGCAAATTGTAACCTATCTGCAGGGTGGCAGCCGTTTTGATCTCCTGACCACTGTAGAAAATACCATAGGCGCCGCTTAGGACCGTTCCAGGAGACAACTTCTTGGCAAATCCTACTCGTGGTGAAAAGTTCTTATGATCAACGACAGTGAGACCGCGCGAGTTCCCATCTTGACCTGCCACGATCAATTGCCCGGTTTGATAATCAAAGTTAGCCTGTTCATTGTTTGACGAGACGATGGGCGAGAAGTAGTCGTAGCGCAATCCAAGATTCAGCGTCAAAGTTTTTGAAACTTTGTAGTCATCCTGGATAAATAGCGCGGGCACACGCTGTCTGTTTCGGATTTTTACCAAAGTGTCGTAAGTGGCAAATATGGGAAGACCAAGCAACATGTCCGCCATAGTGTTGCCTCCGTCTCCGGTGCTCGGGTTTTCTGTAAACTGGCCCGAGAAGTTAAACACACCCTCCTGCGCAGGTAACTGGAAGATGTTAAATTCGGTCCAGCGCATCTGGCCGCCCAGGGCGATTGTATGCTTGCCGTGAATCCAATTCAGCGTGTCGTCAATCTGGCGCTCTTCGCTGGCAGAGACTCCAGGGGCAAACTGAGGATCACCTATTCGATGGTAAACACCAGTAGGCACCATCGTGGCGAGCCCAACCAGTCCAGGGAGATAAGTAATGCCAGGTATGGCCAAGCTGGGCGGTGGAGGCGCAAGCCCGCCAACAGGGACGCCTGTGTCAGCGCCCTTCCAGTTGAAACCTACACGGAACTCGTTGACGATATGTTGCGAGAATGTGTGCGTCTCGCCAAGTGCGGCGCCCATGATTTGAAAGGAATTGAGACCTGTACTGCTTCTCCCGCCATTTCCCATACCGGTAAACGGAGGCGGATTGAGAATCGTTTCGCCGCTCTGCGACCACCGGAAGAAGAGTTGGTCCGCTTCCGAAGCATGGTAATCAAGCCGGAGATCTCCCTGGCTTTCGAAATCGTTATGATTCGGCGTGATTAGAAAGTTATTGGCTAGAGCCGGCATAGTTGAGCTTGGAAAATTTGGAAGGGGATAAAGATCTACGTAATTCTGCGCAATCGGATCAATACCAGATGTAATTTTGTTATATGGAAAAGGCTGACGCGTTGAAACCTGGGTCACCGGGTCGGTGACAGTGCTAGCGGGATTGTAAATTTGATTGTTGGGATTCAAACAATTGCCGTTGGTGTCAAAGCCCTCTGAACAAAGCACGAAAAAATCACCAGATTGTTCCGCCTGGGTTGGGACGGTGGATATGAATGGCACGGGTTGGTGAATGGATGTACCCTGGTAATCGCCGAACCAAAAGAACTTATTGCGCAGGATCGGGCCTCCGAGAACTCCTCCGAACTGGTTTTGCTTGTAGGAGGCTTTTTTCGATGCCGGATCTTCGAAATAGTTGCGCGCGTCTAGCGCCGCGTTACGGAAAAACTCAAAAACATCGCCATGATAATTATTTGTCCCAGACTTGGTAACCGCATTGACCGCCGCTCCCCCGCTTCGGCCAAATTCTGCCGAATACGAGTTTGTCTGAATCTTAAACTCCTGGAGCGCGTCTACGTTCGTGACCACCAAAAGGGTTCCATACGTATTATCATTGTTGTCTATTCCATCCAGAAGAAAGTTGTTGAGGTCGCCTCGGGCGCCGTTTGAGACGAAGGCAGTAACGCCGCTGATCGCATTCCCGTTTCCTCCGACGGCTGTATTAACCACGCCCACGGTCAGGCTGGCGAGTTGGACGTAATTGCGTCCATTCAAGGGAAGGTCAGTCATGGTCTCGGCTGAGATCACCTCGCCAAGGCTCGAAGTTTCCGTTTGAATGGCAGGAGTTTCATCCTTGACAACAATATTTTGATTGACCTGTCCAATGACCAATTTGAAGTCCAAACTGAGACGATCTTGAACCTGAAGTATCACGTCAGTTCGGGTCTGTGACTCAAAACCAGGCACTTCGACTTTTACCGAATAGGTGCCCGGCAGGAGTGGCGCAGATATAAAGTTGCCTTGTGGATCCACTGTCGCAGCAATGGAAATCCGAGTTGACTGGTTGGTGATTGTAACCTTGCCGAAAGAAATCGTCGCTCCAGCCTGATCGTGCAAAGTACCACCGATTAGACCAGTGTCTACTTGTGCCCACACCGGCACGGCAACAAAAAGACAAAGGAGCAGGATGAATGTGCGGCTTAGCTTCGAATTGAGGATAAGACTGCCTCTCTCAAACCAGGAATTCATTTTGACAACATTGCTTCTGTCCATTTTCCTCTCTCTTTCCTTCCGACTCCTCCCGCCACGCTCATCTTGTTCAAGGGATAGAAGACAGAACAAAAACTCGCGAACTCGTGTCTGACTAGCGCTCAGTCGCGAGTACCTGATGCCGGCCAATTTCAGTTGCAATCGATTACGTCCAAAAGCTGAGAACACTTTAGAAAAAATGCGGCAGCTTGTCAAGAGTTTTTACATAGATTCATGAAATAAATCCAGATGTGAATTGAAAGTATAATAGAATCAATCATTTGTTGGGATTCTGTGAACGGATGCCGAATAGCTTTTCTCTGTACTGCTATGTCTTTGTAATCGTTTGCTGGCTGGTCCCGGGCCGAAGAGATGTTCAGTCAAGCACTTTCTGCTCGGGCAAATTGGCCACAAGGCCTAGGCACATCCGGAACCCTATAAGTGACAAGGATTCTGGACTCACGTTGTTGCATATGAAAGACTTGAGTGTATGTAAACCTAACAGTAGGTATATTTTTCTGACCCCGGAGATGGCGGCTTCCCGGGTGAGAAACATGCCGTTCTAAAGCAGACGAGCAAAAATGTCTTGACATAGCCTCAATCAACTGGCAGCATGTAATGGATTTCAAGAAATGACGTCAGGAGGCGCTATATGCGTGGGAAAATTCTGAGACTCAGTGTGCTATTAGGGTTCGGTTTGGTAACTGCAGGGATGCACTCCACTGCGCTTGTTGCTGAGAGCGGTCCGTCGGCAGCCAAGTCGGACCAAGCCGAAGCGTATTATCCTCCTTCGGAGTCTGATGGGGGGTGGCGTCGGATCAACAGCGACGAAGATGTGCGGAAGCTTGCCGGTTTTGATCCCGAATTGCTTGATTATGTGGGCTCGTATCAAAGAGAAGTATATGGTGGCCCGTGGGTCATCGTCGTCATCCGGCATGGATACCTGGTGCGCGAGTGGTACGGAGTTCCTGCCATGCCGCAAACGTCTTTCGATGCCTGGTCCGCCACAAAGTCTGCCACCGGCACGGCCTTTGGAATGCTTTTTGAAGATAGCCGCAACCACAAGCTCCCGCGTGACGCCCAAATCGACTTGGACAGCCTGGCCTATCCATATATTCCGGAGGCGTACCCGCTGACAGACGAGCGCAAGGCGAAGATAAAGCTGCGCCATCTCCTGTCCATGACTTCAGGCATTCGCGGTGAGAGTTACGGAATGGTTGGACTTGCAATCGCCCCAGGAGGTGGTGAGTACGAGATCGCTCTTGGAAAGGAAAAGAATCGCCTCGGCGCGTCTGCGGCCAAATTGTTCGCAAATCCCGGCGAAGCCTGGGAGTACTCGGATGCAGCCTTCTCCCAGCTCTCATTGATTTTCTCGAATGTAGCCGGCCAGGAAATCGGTGACTATATGAAGACGAGGGTTTTTCTGCCGATAGGCATCGAGAACTCGGGCTGGGATTGGGAGGGCGGGGGTGGGCATATTGGGCCGCACACCAACCCCCACAGCGGGTTGCGCATGACTGGGCGTGACTTTGCTCGATTTGGCTATCTAATGGCACGTGGAGGGGTTTGGAAAGGGCAGCAAATTGTGCCCAAGTGGTGGATTGAGCTCGCGTCAAAAAGCTCTCAGCAGCTCAACCCGAGCTATGGATACTCTTATTGGGTCAACACCCCCGGCGATCTGTGGAAGGGAGTGCCGAAGGACGCGTTCGCATTTATGGGTCATGCATCTACGCGCTGCTACATTGTGCCTTCACTCGACTTAGTAGTCGTGAGGTTGGGTTATGCACCCCCAGTCTGGTCGGAAGGCGAGCTTCTGGGGCCTATTGTGAGCGCGATTGTTGAGTAAAGACCAAAGAAGCGAGTGGAAACCAACCTTGTGCCATCCTCGGTTTGGCACGGTGCGAGCCAGGCCGAGGCAAAATTATGGTTGCCGGAAAAGACATCATTCGGTGAGATCAGAAACGCCGGCAAACACCGTACTGGAAGGAATGCTACTTCCCGAAGAGCTCGAACGTTTTTAGCCGAACGATATCGCCGGTCTGGATTTACGCTAATCAAATAAATTGGCTGAATTGCAGCAACGCCGCCAAGAATTCGAGCTGATTTTAAAGGCCAACGCTTCGAACTTGCCGGGGTTTGTGCCGAGTCTTGAAATGAGTTAACGATGAAGCAAACAAAGAAGAACCTGGTAATTGGAGTGGACGTTGGAGGAACTCATGTTAGGACTGCCGTTGTACAGACAACCAGCGGCAGCGTTCTCGGCCTGACAAAGTCTAAAACCTCCGATCTCACCCTCGATAAGCTTTGCGCTGATTTGGAACGCACGGCCAGAAAGTACTCCGGCAAAATCGAGGGTATCGGTGTGGTTGTTCCTGGCTGTTGCGATGCCAGCTTGCGCAGTTCGATCAGTACCGACGGTATTGTCCCTTTCCTGGATGCGTGCAACCTTGCCGACGCCGTCGAGAAGCGCGTTGGCATTCCGACCCGGGTTGATAATGATGTTAGAGCTCACACGATTGGCGAGTTCTTTCATGGCGGATGGGGCAAACCGCGATCGCTGGTTGTTCTTGCGTTAGGTACGGGCGTAGGACTTGGATGGTATGTGGATGGTCGGCTTTATCCTCCACCTGATCATGGCGCGCAAGGCGGACATTTAGCGGTTGCATGGACCGGCGGTAATCCTTGCTACTGTGGG
>Ga0182030_10027967_pt1 | contig 10108 bp, 10 predicted proteins | sample 812S3MmetaG_FD_121299 | JGI IMG/M metagenome (GOLD analysis project Ga0182030, IMG submission 121299) | Permafrost microbial communities from Stordalen Mire, Sweden - 812S3M metaG (Illumina Assembly) | ecosystem: Environmental > Terrestrial > Soil > Wetlands > Permafrost | place: Sweden... | reverse complement strand
GACAAGATGGAGACCAAGAAATTCGATCCGGTCGCGCGCAAGCACGTGGCCTATAAAGAATCGAAGATCAAATAGTTAAGTTCGGGCCATGCCCGAGCTCCCCGAAGTAGAGACCACGCGACGCGGAATCGCGCCCGCCCTGTTGGAACGGCGGGTCGTTGAGTTCATCGTGCGCGAGCGGCGCCTGCGTTGGCCGATTGTCGCCGGCCTGGAGAGCGCGCTGCGCGGACTCATCGTGCGGCGGGTGGAGCGCCGCGCAAAATACATCCTCATCGGCTTCGACGCCGGCACCTTGATTCTGCATCTGGGCATGTCGGGCAGCCTGCGCATGCTGCAAGGCCATGTGGCCCCCGAGACGCACGATCACTGGGACATGCGCCTGGAAAGCGGATTGATACTGCGCTTTCACGATCCACGGCGATTCGGCAGCCTGCATTGGACGGAAACGGATCCCGACGCGCACCCGCTGCTGGCGAAGCTCGCCCCGGAGCCGCTGAGCACCGCGTTCGACGGCGACTATCTCTACCGCATCACCCGCAAGCGCGCGGTGGCGATCAAGCATCTGATCATGAATTCTCAGCTGGTCGTGGGAGTCGGCAACATCTACGCCAGCGAAGCGCTATTTCGCGCGCGAATCGCACCGCGGCGCAGCGCAAGGCGCATCACCAAGGTCCAGGCCCACGCGCTGGCGAAGGCCATCAAGACAGTCCTGTTGGCGGCCATCAAGATCGGCGGCACCACGCTGCGCGATTATGTGAACGCCGAGGGAATGCCCGGATACTTTCGGCAGAAGCTGTTCGCCTACGAGCGCGCTGGGCTGCCGTGCCGGGTCTGCAAGACGCCCATCAAGCAGTTCACGCAGGGACAGCGCTCGACGTATTGGTGCCCCGGCTGCCAGCGTTAGACAATGACATTTTCAGACCCAGCACCGTTGCTCAATTACCCGCAGCAACCAGCATCAGTTTCGGCTCTATGCCGGGGATCAGATCAAAGGCTCGATCGCATCGAGGGGCTTGACGCCTTCGGATCGTAGCCTAGTACACCAACCCCGCACCCTCGCCGCGCGGATCGGAGGCCGCCTCCACCTTGCCGCTGGCAAAATCCCAGGTGACCACCTGCATATTGCCCCACGGGTGGCTCTGCTCCTTGAGCGTCTGGCCCTTGGATTTGAGCTGGGCGACCTCACTCTGCGCCAGCGCGCCTGCTTCGTATTCGACCTGATCGGGCAGATACTGGTGGTGGTAGCGCGGGTCCTTGACGATGTTGGCGGCGCTCATGCCGTTCAGATAATCGAGTGTGCCCAGGAGCACCATGCTGATGATGCGGCTGCCGCCGGGGGTGCCGATGATCATCAGGCCCTTGGAGGTGCGGATGAAACTCGGCGTCATGCTGGACAGGGGGCGCTTGTTCGGCGCGATCTCGTTGGCTTCATCGCCCACCAAGCCGAAGGCATTGGGGGTGGCGGCCTTGACGGAGAAATCATCCATCTCATCGTTGAGCAGCACGCCGGTATTCGCCGGCATGAAGCCGGAGCCGAAGAACAAATTGATGGTGATGGTCGCCGCCACCAGGTTGCCATCGGCGTCCAGCACCGAAAAATGCGTGGTCTGCATGCCGACGGCGCGCGGCTCGATGCCGGGCAACAGATCGCTGGGCATGGCCTTGTCGGGACGAATGCTGGCGCGCTGTCCGGCCGCATAGTCGGGGCTGATGAGCAGCGCAATCGGCATCTTGACGAAATCCGGATCGCCCAGGTACAGCGCCCGATCGCGATACGCCCGGCGCATGGCCTCGATGATGAGATGCTTGCGGGTGGCGGAGTCCACGCCAAGCAAATCGAAGCCGGATAAAATATTCAGCGCGTCCAGCAAGGCGACGCCGCCCGATGAGGGCGGCGGTGCGCTGACGATGCGCGCGCCACGATACTCGCCGGCCAGGGGTTTGCGCTCCACCACCTTGTAGGCGGCAAGATCGGCCAGCGTCCAGATCCCGCCGCCGGCGCGGGCGCCGGCCACCAAGTCCTGTGCGACGCGCCCCGAATAGAATCCCTTGGCGCCTTGGGCGGCAATGGCCTCGAGCGTCGCGGCAAGATCGGGTTGTTTGATGATGGCGCCGATTTCCGGCACGCCGCCATCGGCGGTCAAGAACACCTTGGCCGCAGCGGGGGAGCGCAGCAGCAGCTCGCGCTTGAACCGAATGCCGCCCTGCAGCCGCGCGTACAGCGGGAATCCATTGCGGGCCAGGCGGATTGCGGGCTGCAGGCTTTGCTTGAGCGGCAGCTTGCCGAACCTGAGCGCCAAATACTCGAATGCCGCGGGTTCGCCCGGGATCGCGGCTGCCAGGGGCCCGTCGGTGGAGGCATTCGCGATCGGGTTGCCGGCCTTGTCCAGGTACATGTCGCGCGATGCCGCGGCCGGCGCCTTTTCACGCGCATCCACCATGGTCTCGAAGCCGTCGGTCTGCCGGTGCAGCAAGTAGAACCCGCCACCGCCGAGGCCCGAGCTACTAGGTTCGACCACCGCCAGCGCGGCCGATACGGCCACGGCGGCGTCGAATGCATTGCCTCCTGCAGCGAGAATCTCCTGGCCCGCCTGGCTCGCCAACGGATACGCGCTGGCAATTGCGGATTTGTGCGCGGCCACCGTCGGGTCGGCGTAGGCGGCGAGCGGGCCGAATATCGTGAGCGCCGCCAGCCAGGTTAGCCTCCGGGCGAGCCCGCCGGGCGTTGCGGCTGCAGACCTCAAAGCTGGCGGTGCCGCTTCAGTTCGACCTCGACGATGGGGTGCACGAATTCGGAAACGTTTCCGCCCAGCACGGCGATTTCGCGCACCAGAGTCGAGGAAATGAAGGTGTACTGCTCCTGCGGCGTCATGAACACCGACTCGATCTCCGGGGTCAGGTGGCGGCTCATGTTGGCCAACTGAAATTCGAATTCGAAGTCCGAGACGGCGCGCAGGCCGCGCACGATCACCGCCAGGCCGTTCTGCCGCGCGAAATCCACCGTGAGGCCTACGTAGCCGCGGACTTCCACATTCTGCACATCGCTCAATACGCGGCGCGCCATGTCGACGCGCTGCTCGAGCGTGAACATCGGCGCCTTGTTGGGATTGGCGGCAATCGCGACCACCAAGCGATCGAAAATACTGGACGCGCGGCGCACCAGGTCATGATGCCCGTTGGTGATCGGATCGAATGTCCCAGGATAAACGGCGGTTCTTTTGTTCATTGTTCAAGATCGAGCGTGGGCGCGAACCAAATGATACCCCACCTGGCCGGCCGACTTCGATTTGAGTAATTCCCAATGCGGCGGAAGCGGTGGCACGGCGGATTCGCGCTCATTTTCCAGATACACAAGGCCCTCAGGCTTGAGCCACCCGCCCGCCTCGATCAGCGGGATGTACTCGGCCAAGGCGTTCAGGCCGAACGGCGGATCCAGAAACGCGATGTCGAAAGGCTCGACCGGAGTGCGCAAAAAGCGGGCAGCGCCCATTTCCATAATCCTGGCATTCGCGGTGGCCTTAAGGCTGGCGAGCGTTTGCTGCAGAACTCGGCATACCGCCGGCGTCTGTTCGACGAACACCGTTTGGGCGGCTCCACGGGACAGGGCTTCGAGCCCTAACGCGCCGGAACCTGCGAACAGATCCAGGCAACGGGCGCCGACGATGGAGGTTTGCAACCAGTTGAAAAGGGTCTCGCGCACACGATCCGGGGTCGGTCGCAGGCCGGGAATGTCGGGGAAACCGATGCGCCGGCCGCGCCAGATGCCGCCGATGATGCGGATGGAATTTCGGCCTGGTTGCGCGGGCCGTGCGCCCTTGAGAGTTCTCACGATCGCATCATACCGTGGGCACAGCCGCGGCTCGGGGCGATGAGCCTGCTCTGCTAAGCTGCGCTCCATGACGAATGCAGTTGAACCCGCCGGCGTGCGCGGCTTTTTCAAGCGCTTGCGCGCCAAAATCAATCAAGGCCCGGCCTGGCTCACCACCGATCTGGCCGAGTTCGTGCCGGGCCGTAAGATCGATGCCGAAATTCTCGATGAGCTCGAAACCCGCTTGATCAGTGCCGATGTAGGAGTCGACGCGGCGTCCCGTATCCTCGGGGACTTGCGCAATCGCGTGGCGCGCCAGGAACTCGGCGATGTTGCCGCCCTGCAGAAGGCGCTGCACGCGGCCATGTTCGAGATCTTGAAGCCGGTGGAGCAGCCCCTGGTCATCGACACGCGCGTCAAGCCGTACGTCATCCTGGTGGTCGGCATCAACGGCGCCGGCAAGACCACCACCATCGGCAAGCTTGCGCGCCGCTTGATGGCCGAGGGGCACAGCGTGATGCTGGCCGCCGGAGATACCTTTCGCGCCGCCGCGCGCGAGCAACTCGAGGTCTGGGCACAACGCAATCACGTGCCCATCATCGCCCAGCAGGCGGGAGCAGAGCCTGCGGCGGTGATTTTCGATGCGCTGCAGGCCGCCCGCGCGCGCAATATCGACGTGCTGATCGCCGACACCGCGGGACGTCTGCACACCCAGACCCATTTGATGGAGGAATTGAAGAAGGTCAAGCGCGTGCTCGCCAGGCTCGATCCCGGCGCGCCGCATGAGGTGCTGCTGGTGCTCGACGGCACCATCGGCCAGAACGCCATTGCGCAGGCGGAACAATTCAATCAGGGCCTCGGGGTCACGGGCCTGGTCGTCACCAAGCTCGACGGCACGGCCAAGGGCGGCGTGGTGCTCGCCATCGCCCAGAAATTGAACATTCCGATTCGCTTCGTCGGCGTCGGCGAAGACCTGGAGGACTTCGGTGTGTTCAACGCCGCGGATTTCGTGCAGGCCCTGCTGAAAACGGATTCCGGCGAGAGGGCGGCATGATCCGCTTCGACGAGGTGTACAAGCGCTACCCGAACGGCCGCGAGGCGCTCTGCGGCGTCTCGTTCGTGGTGCAAAGCGGTGAGATGTGCTTCCTGACGGGACACTCCGGCGCCGGCAAGAGCAGCATCCTGAAATTGATCGCGCTCATCGAACGCCCGACCCGCGGGCAGGTATTCGTCAACAATCAAAACCTCTCCGCCATCAAGCGCCGCGGCATCCCGCAATTCCGCAGAGGCGTAGGCGTTGTGTTTCAAGATCACAAGCTGCTGCACGACCGGCCGGTGTCGGACAATGTGGCGCTGCCACTGATCGTGGCTGGAGTCGGGCGCAGCGAGATCGACAAGCGGGTGCGCGCGGCGCTCGATCAGGTCGGCCTGCTGGGCAAGGAGAAAAGCCGCCCGCTGGAACTGTCGACCGGCGAGCAGCAAAGAGTCGGGATTGCGCGCGCGGTGGTGGCGAAGCCCTCGCTGCTGATCGCCGATGAGCCGACCGGGAATTTGGATCCGGAACTCGCGCTCGAGACCATGAGACTGTTCAAGCGCTTCAACGATGTCGGAGTGACCGTGGTCATCGCCTCGCACGACGTGCACCTCATCGACGAGGTGGGCGCGCGGCGCATCGTGATCGACGCAGGCCGGGTGGCGGCGGCATGAGGCTCCACGCCTACTTGGCGCGGCATGCGCAGACTCTGATCGGCTCCCTCGGCCGCATCCTGCATGAACCGCTGGCGACGCTGATGACCATGGCGGTGATCGCGGTGGCGCTTGCGCTGCCGCTGTTCCTGAACCTGTTCTTGCAGAACGCCCGGGTTGCGACCGGAAATTGGAACGAAGCCTTCGACATATCGGTGTATATCGACAAGCAGTCAAGCGAGTCCCGGCTGCAGGCGATCGCCAAGCAGCTGCGCGCCCGCGGCGATGTGGCTGCGGTGCGCACGATCACGGCCGAGCAGGCCTTGGCGGAGTTTCGCGAATACTCGGGGTTCGGAAAAGCGCTGGATGCGCTCACCGATAATCCCTTGCCGAATGCGCTCATCGTCACGCCCAGCATCGTCGCGAGCACCCCGGAGGGTACCGAAGCGTTGAAAGCGGCCATTACATCGATGGCGGACGTACAGGCGGTGCAGCTCGACTCGGAGTGGGTGAAGCGGCTGCACGCGATGCTGCTGATCCTACGGCGCGTGGTGCTACTCACCGGCGGCTTGTTGGCCCTTGGCGTGGTGCTGATCGTCGGCAACACCATCAGGCTGGATATCTTGAATCGGCGCGCCGAGATCGAGGTGATGAAACTGGTGGGTGCGAGCGACGGGTTCGCCCGCCGGCCGTTCCTCTACAGCGGCATTTGGTACGGAGTGGGCGGCGGACTCCTGGCGCTGATCCTGGTCGCGGTGGCCGCTGCGGTGCTGGCAGCGCCGGTGGAGCGCCTAGCCCTGCTGTACGGCAGCGGGTTTCGACTTCAGGGCCTGCAATGGGGAGCTTCGGCAGCAGTCATGGCAGCCGCGGTGGCCTTGGGTTGGCTGGGCTCCTGGCTGGCGGCGACGCGGCATATCCGCGCCATTGAGCCCAGTTGAGTTGATATCAAATATATATTAATGAAATCATCGACATCGCAATGCCAGATTCGAAATCAACTACAGCCGTGACCATCCGCAACATACCGCTGGAGATCCACAGGGCTCTACGTGTGCGGGCCGCTCAGCATGGCCGCAGCACCGAGGCAGAGATTCGTGTGATGCTCGAAGCGGTGGTGAAGTGCGAGGGGCGCGTCAAACTAGGAACTCTGTTGGCTGAGATCGGCCGCGAAACGGGTGGCGTCGATCTCGCAATCGAGCGCGATCCAGCGTCCGTCGAGCCGCCAACCTTTGAGTGATTCAGCACGGGCTGCGCAAGAGCTTGGATGAACGGGTTCTGCCGTTCGACCTGCGCGCGGCGGAGATTTGCGCGGAATTACGCGCTCACGTTCGAGCCTCGGGAAGGAGCATTGGCACGGCCGACAGCTACATCGCTGCGATCGCCGCCGCCAACGGTCTCATTGTCGCCAGCCGCGATACCCAACCATTTGAGGCCGCCGGAGTGCCGGTCATCAATCCCTTGGAAAACTGCGTAACCGATGAACCTAAGACGGCCGCCCACGTCTAATCGGCAGTCGCATTTGGAAGCCGATTTTGTCCTTGCTGCAACGCGGCATCCGGGTGCCTTTTGTCCTTCTTAAGTGACTGTATTATATAGGTTTATAGTTGCCTGAAACCATCAGCTGGGCTTAGCACTCTGACCGTAAGAGTGCTATTATTGGCTCCAGAATCTAGTGGAGGTTTTCACTCAATGACTGCCTTGGTCGCCAAACAAAATGCGTTGATATTTGCGGGCCCCGTGGGGAGCCTGGACTCTTATATTGAGCGCATCTCGCAGATCCCGGTGCTGACGAAGGACGAGGAGATTGCCCTCGCCACGCGCTTCCGCTCCGAGAACGATCTGGAGGCCGCTCGGCACCTGGTGCTCTCGCATCTGCGCTTCGTCGTGCACATCGCCCGCGGCTACTTGGGCTATGGCCTGCCGATGGGCGATCTGGTGCAAGAGGGCAATGTCGGCTTGATGAAGGCGGTGAAGCGCTTCGACCCCACCGTGGGCGTGCGCCTGGTGTCCTTCGCCGTGCATTGGATCCGCGCCGAGATCCACGAGTACGTGCTGCGCAATTGGCGGCTGGTGAAAGTGGCCACCACCAAGTCGCAGCGAAAATTGTTCTTCAATCTGCGCAAGATGAAGAAGAACCTCGCGTGGCTGTCCGAGGCCGAGACGCAGGCGGTTGCCCGTGACCTCGGAGTCGAGGTGAGCGACGTGCGCGAAATGGAGCAGAGGCTGTCGGCGCGCGACATGTCCTTCGATCCCGCGCCGGAAGCGGACGAGGACGAGACCTATTCTCCGGCCATGTATCTACCCGCGCACAACGCCGATCCGGCCATCGAGGTCGAGCGCGAAGAGTGGGACGAAGACTCCAGTGACCGGTTGGAGATGGCGCTCGAGCGCCTCGATGAGCGCAGCCGCAGCATCGTGAAGCGGCGCTGGATGACGGACGACAAGGCGACGCTGCATGAGCTCGCGGACGAATACGGAATTTCCGCGGAGCGAGTGCGCCAGGTGGAAACCAACGCCATCAACAAGCTGAAAGGCTTGATGGCGGTCGCCTCGCCTTAAGCGGCGCGGCGTCGGCTGTAGAGGCCTAGGGCGCCAAGCCCCGAGAGCAGCAGCGGCAACCCCGCCGGCAGCGGCACGGGCGCGAGATTCAGCACGCCAGAATAACTTCCGCCCGCAGAGCCGCTGACGGTGCCGAGAACCTCGAGCACATAGCTGCCTGAGGGCAGCATGGTCGGCGGGATCACATTCACGATGCCGGTCGTGCCGCCGCTGTTGATCGGCGTGCTCCAGCCATCGACCTGCACGCTGCCGGGCGGCAGCGTCGTTCCGTAGATCGGTAAGGTCTGGCCATTCACGTAGCTGAACAGCCCGACTTGCAAGCCGTTGATGGACAGCGTGCTGCCAAGATTGATGGTGGAGGTGATCGAATCCGCGGTCGCGCCGCTGATGGTGAACAGGTAGTCGTCGAAGAAACCATAGGGCGTGCCCGACACGGGGGTCGCGCCGCTGCCCGCGCCAAAGGTGTCCGCATACGTGTAGGAGCCGGGTACTGGCAGACTGGTGTTGGCGCCCGAACCGGTGGTGCCGATGGAGGTGGTGGTATAGCTCAAGGCCACCGTGGATGCAGTTGCCGAGTGCGCAGCGGCCAGGGTGAGCACTCCCGCGAAAATCAGGCGGAGAAATTCCTTGCCGTACATCGTGCCCTCTCGCTCATCCCATACGATCGCGCCAGACTAGGCGGCGGATATAACAGCGATCCGTATGTTCAGTTTACAGTCCCGCGACAAATTAACCATGCCGGCCCGCGGCGCCCTGCGAGCACCAGGACCGCGAGCAGCGTCAGCAAGCTCCAATCCAAGCCGCCGCCCCCACCGCCGCCGGACGTGGAGCTCGCGGCGCTGGCCGTGACGGTCACCGATTGAGTGGCGGACCCGCCGGGGCCGGTGCAGGTCAGGCCCAAAGTTTCGGTGGCGCTGACGGCGACCGCGAGCGTGCCGCTGGTGGCCTCGCTGCCCACCCAGCCCGTGCCGCCGCTGGCGGTGCAGGAGGAGGCGTTCGTGCTGCTCCAGGTCAGGGTCACCGCAGCGCCCGCGGTCACCGAGGTGGCGCTGGAGGTGAAGGTGAGCGTCGGCGCGGCCGAGGCTATCTGCGCGTTATACAGGCCGTAGTTGTCCGCGCCCGGATTGGCGATGATGGTCACGACATACTGGCTGCCGGGCACGCCGGCGAACTGAAAAGTGCCTCCGGCAAAGATTTTTCCCTGCACCTGACTGCCGCGCGACACCACCAGCGCCAGATCGGTGAAGGTCGTGGGGAATCCCAGATCGGTCAGGTTCACGGTGTAGCCGCCGGAGGCCCCGAGGTTGACGGTCTGCGTGGCGAATACCCCGCCCACCGCCTGGGTCTGATCCAGCACGATTTGCGGGGAGGTGCCGCCGGTTTCCACGGTGATGCCGAAGATGCCGCCGCCGGACTGAGGCGGCGTGACATTGACGACCACGACCACGGTCCCCTGGACTGCGGTGAAGGTGGTGACCGTGCCTTGCACGCCGGTGGCGTTCGCGGTCGGGGTCTGGGTGAGAACGGTGCCGTTCTGCGCCACGGTCGCGGTCGGCGTCAGGGCATTCGGGAACGAAAAGTCATTCACGATCAGCGTGTAGGTGCCCGCCGACGAGAGGGTGGCGATAAAGGCATAGCTCGCCGTCGTGACGCCCGCGGGATTGACCACCTGGGTGGTCGAGTAGAGGCTTTTCCCCGAGGCGCCGGTCTGCGCGAGACTGAGCGCGTAAACCCCCGGCTGCGCGCCGGCAACATCGTACTGCCAGATATCGAGGCTGCCCGCCGGCGCCATGAAATTGGCGACGGTCCCCGGCGCGGATAGCGCGGCCAACGAGCTGGCTCCCGCGGTCACGGCGACTTCCGCGCTGGTGAGAGACGCGGGATAGCCGTAATCGGTGAGGCTCAAGCTCAAGCCCTGCGCGGCGGTATTGTTCACGATGGTGGCGCCCTGCAGGGTTCCGACGGGCAATGTGCGCGCGAACACGCTGGCCCCGCTCGGATCGGTTATTTGAATCCCGTAGAGGCCGGCCTGCAGCGACGCATTCGCCACTGCGG
>Ga0182030_10027966_pt1 | contig 10108 bp, 9 predicted proteins | sample 812S3MmetaG_FD_121299 | JGI IMG/M metagenome (GOLD analysis project Ga0182030, IMG submission 121299) | Permafrost microbial communities from Stordalen Mire, Sweden - 812S3M metaG (Illumina Assembly) | ecosystem: Environmental > Terrestrial > Soil > Wetlands > Permafrost | place: Sweden... | reverse complement strand
GAAGGCCAGCACGCCGGCGAACGAGATGCCGCTCGCCCATAGGATCGCCGCCAGCGGCACGTTGCCGATCGAGAAGACGAAGGACAGCATCGCGATCACGGGTCCGATGACCGCATTCTCCACCAGCTGCACACCGGGCGGTCCGCCGGCGAGGAAGAACGTGCGCCACGCGTCGTTGGGCACCCAGGCGCCGAGCGCGCCGGCGATGAGAAAGCCGATCAGCAAGTCTTTACGCAGCATGGAGAAATCCATCACCGCGTTCTGCGCCACGGCCACGCGCGTCGCCGGATCGCGCAGGCGCTCGAGCAGCGAACCGCCGCTCACCTCCGCCGAACCGTGATCGTGACCGCCGGCTACGTCGGCGCGGGCGCGCGCTTCTTCAACCAGCGCTTTGGGATACGTCAGCCGCACGAGTAGCGTCATCACGGCGATCATCACGAGCCCGCCGATCCACTCCGCGACCGTGAACTGCCAGCCCATCAAGAGCCACAAGATGATGCCGAGCTCCAGCACGAGGTTGGTCGATGAAAACAAGAATGCGAGGCTCGGGACCAGCGCCGCGCCCTTCTTGAACAGCGTTTTGCTCATCGCCGCCGCGGCGTACGAACAGGACGAACTCGCGGCCCCGAAGCCCGTTGCCAGCGCAATTTCGCGAATGCCGTCGCGGCCGAGCAGCGCCTGCATCCGTTCTTTGGAGACGAGCGTTTGCACGAGACCCGAAAGCGTAAAGCCGAGGATGAGGCTCCAGGCAACCTGCCAGATCATGCCCGCGGCGAGCAAGAGCGCCTAGGATACCACACCCTCCACCCCGGGGTGCCGTTCCTAGGACGCCCGGCGTTCGGCCGTCATGGGTCGCTTCTTCCCAGCTCGGGCTTGAATCTTACGGTGTCGTTTTCCGGCTATGCGGGTAACAAGGAGGGCATTCAACCGACCGGAGATTCACATGCTCGACGCAGTTCTCGCCGCACTCTCGAAGCCGATCCTCGCCATGACCTCCGGCGCATGCGCCGGTCCGACCATCACCCATGCCGTCGCCTCGGAGGTCGGCTCCAACGGCAACCTCACGACCTACGACGTGGCGATCCGGGTAACGAACGCCGGATCGGCGGCCGAACCGTCTTCGCTGTTGCAGTCCGTCGAGGTGTTCCAAGACGCGACCAAGGTCGACCAAAAGGGCACGCCGCCGCTCGCCGCCGGTGCGTCGGCGACGGTTCACTATCGCTTCAGCCGCTCGTCCGAAGCCGAAGCGCGTTCGACGCATCTGCACTTCACGCTGAAGCTCTCCGACCCGCACGGCACGCCGTTCGCCCACTGCAGTTCGGGCACCAACAGCTACCGGCTCGATATCTGAGCCGGTAGCGAGGGCTACTCTTCTTCGCGCACGACCCGCAACATGCGCAGATACATCTGCGCGACCACCTCGGCGGCTTTGGCGGGATCTTCCGTCTGCAAGCCGCCGATCGCGGTGAGCGCGCGGTCGGTCAGCGCGATGGCTTGCGAGCGCAGATCCGACTCGTCTTCGTAGACCTCGACGTCGTGCACGTCGCCATTGCCGTTACCGTTCATACCGGCGTCTCCTTGACCGGAACGCCCAGCACCTTCACGAGGAAGGCAAAGCGGTCGGCGGCCTCATCGATGACTTTTCCGGTCGGCTTGCCGGCACCGTGTCCCGCCTTCGTCTCGATGCGGATCAGCACCGGCGCGTCGCCGCTCTGCGCGGCCTGGAGGGCGGCGGCGAATTTGAACGAGTGCGCGGGAAAGACCCGGTCGTCGTGGTCCGCGGTGACGATCAAGGTCGGCGGATACGCCGTTCCCGGCTTGATGTTGTGCAGCGGCGAGTACGCATGCAAGTACTCGAATGCGTCGGGGTCGTCGGATGAGCCGTAGTCCGACGTCCAGGCCCAGCCGATGGTGAACTTCTGAAAGCGCAGCATGTCCATCACGCCCACCGCGGCGACCGCCGCGCCGAAGAGTTCGGGCCGCTGCGTGATACAGGCGCCGACGAGCAGTCCGCCGTTACTGCCGCCGTAGATCGCGAGTTTCGGCGTTGACGTATAGCCCTCGGCGATGAGGAATTCCGCGGCCGCGATGAAATCGTCGAACACATTTTGCTTGCGCTCTTTGGTGCCGGCCAAGTGCCACGCTTCGCCGTACTCCCCGCCGCCGCGAAGGTTGGCGACCGCGAACGCGCCGCCGAGTTCCAGCCACACGAGCGTCGTCGGTGAGAACGCCGGCGTGAGCGAGATGCTGAAGCCGCCGTATCCGTAGAGGATCGTCGGCGTGTTGCCGTCGCGCGGCGTTCCGGCCTTGCGTGTCACGATCATCGGAATGCGCGTGCCGTCTTTGCTCGTATAAAACACCTGTTCGCTTTCGAATGCGTTCGGATCGAACGGCACCTTCGGCGCAAAGACGAGCGATGATGCGCCCGCGATCAGATCGAGGCGGTACACCGATGCGGGCGTCGTGTAGCTGGTAAAGGCGTAGAACGTTTCGGTATCGGTTTGTTTGCCGCCGAACCCCGACGCCGTTCCGAGACCCGGCAACGCGAGATCGGCGAGCTGCCGGCCCTCCGTCGACACGCGCCGCACCACCGAGTGGGCGTCATGTAAGTATGCGAGGATGAGCTGATCGCCGAACAGCGTCACGCCCTCCAGCGAGTCGGCGCTTTCCGCCACCACTTCGATGAGCTCGGGCGCCTGCACGTTCAAATGCACGACGCGCCCGCGCGGCGCATCTTTGGTGGTGAGGAAGAAAAACGTGTCGCCGTTGTTTCCGGCGTAGCCGTAGTTGGCATCGCCCTCGGCGAGCAGCGGCACGATTTCGCCCGCGGGCGCCTGCAAGTCACGCACGAACACCCGGTTGTTGGGATCGGTGCCTTGCGACGCTTGCACGATCAGCCACCGGCCGTCGTCGGTAACGAACGCGCCGAGATTCCAATCGGGATGATCGGGCCGTTCGTACACCAGCACGTCGCCGGATTGCGGCGTGCCGACGCGGTGAAAGTAGACCTGCTGATTGTAATTCTCGCCTTTGAACTCCGTCGACTCATCGGGCTCCGCGTACCGGCCGTAGAAAAAGCCGCTACCGTCGTGCAGCCATGACGCACCGGAGAATTTGCTCCAGCGGATTTCATCGTCGAGGTCGGCTCGCGTCGCCACGTCGCGGATACGCCAGGTGAGCCAGTCCGATCCGGACGCCGATGTCGCGTAGGCCATGTACCGGCCGTCTTCGCTGAACGACATCCCGGTGAGCGCGATCGTGCCGTCGCTCGAGAGCGCGTTCGGATCGATCAGCACATCGGCCGGGCCGATGAGCGCATCCGCCACGTAGACGACGCCCTGGTTCTGCAAACCGCTGTTCTTCGTATAGACGTAGCGGCTCCCGACGCGGCGCGGCAGCCCGAAGCGCTCGTAGTCCCACACTTCCGTCAGACGCCGGTGGATGTACGAACGCTCGGGGACGGTCGCGAGAAACTGCTCGGTGAGTGCGGCTTCCGACGCGATCCATTGCTGTGTCGCCGGAGCATCGGCGTCTTCGAGAATGCGGTGCGGATCCGCGATGTCCCGGCCATGGTACGTATCGACGATGTCGCCCGCTGGAGCGACGGGATATTTGGTCATCAGCGCCGCCGATTTCGGAATCCGGCGGAAAATGCTTTTACGCTAAACCTCGGAAAATGATCACCCATGAACCTGCATACTCTTCGCTTGTTCGTTGCGCTCCTGTTCTTGAGTGCGGCCAGCCCAAGCCTCGCTCAAACGAACGGCGCCGTTCCGCCGGCGATCTGGACGCAGGTTGAGGCGCTGGGCTCCGGACTCTATGACCCCTCGCTCGACCCGATCACGGCCGGCAATCCGCCCAACCCGCCCGACGCCGCCTACTACGGCACCGACCAGACGACGTACGCGGCGCGTTCCACCGCGCTGCACATCGACGCGGCGAAGATCCCGACGTTGATCTTCGAAGTGGAACTCGATCCGTTGCCGATGCTCATCGCGAACGGAAATCTCTACAGTCTGTTGTGCCATCGTGACAACCAGTGCCCACTCATGTACCGTTTTCTCATGCACGACCATATTTCGGCTCCGACCGGCATCAACACGGGCGATGAAACGGTGAGCATGCCGCTCCTCAACTTCATTCGCGCGCGATAGGCGCGTGCTCGATACACTGATCGCGCCGGTCGAGGTCGACACGTTCCTGGCGGAATTCTGGGAACGTGCGCCGCTGCACGTGCCGCGTAACGTGCCCGGCTACTTTGCCGACCTCTACGACGTATCCGACGTCGAGGAATCGCTGGTCGTCGGCGCACGCGATCTCGACCGTTTCGCGCTCGTCAAAGCGGGTGCCGCACAGGCGGCGCTCGACGACTACGTCGTGACGAGTCCCGCCATCCGCTGGAAATCAACCGGCAAAGGACCGACGGCGCACGTCGACCCGCGCAAGGTGGCGGCGCTCCTCGAGCGCGGCTACACGCTCGTGATCAAGGACGCAGCCCTTCTAAGCGCGCGCCTGCAGCGCACCTGCAACCGCCTGCAGCGCGAACTCGGAGCATACGTCGGCGCAAACGTGTACTTCACGCCGGCGGGTGCGCAGGGCTTGGACGTGCATCACGACACTCACGACACGCTGACCGTGCAAATCGAAGGCAGCAAGACCTGGCGCATCTACGAACCGCTCGTCGAGTTGCCGCTCGAATCCCAGCAGTTGCATCGCGGAACGGAGGTTCCGCCGCTCACGCTCCACAGTGAAGTGCGCTTGGATGCCGGTGAGACGCTCTATCTTCCCCGCGGTTACGCGCACGAAGCGGTCGCCACCGGCGAGCGCGCCCTGCACGTTACGTTTGCGCTCGCGCCCCTCCGCGCGATCGACCTGCTGCACGAGATGCTCGACGTTGCGGCCGCCGGCGATGTGACGCTGCGGCGTGCGCTGCCGGTCGGCTGGCACGATGATCCCGCATTTGCCGCGGCGTTTGCAGAGCGCGCTGCAGCGCAGATCGGATCGCTCGACGCAGAGGTGGTCGCTGCGGCCGCTCAGGCTGCGCTCACCGGGCTCTTCGCCGCATCGCGCAGCGAGTCCAATGCCGCGTTCGACCAGCAGCAGCTCGTGGCGAAACTCGCGCCGGAATCCGTCCTCCTCGTGAACGAGGATTTGCCGTTTCTCGTGCGCGAGCGCGCGAACGCGGTCGACGTCCTGCTGCCCGGGAAGATGCTCGGCCTCTCCGCCGCCTGTCTGCCGGCGCTACGGTCGCTGCAAGCAGGCCCCGTCCGCTATGCCGATCTCGCGCCCGAACTCAGCGCGAAGGACCGTCAGCTCTTCGTGAAAATGCTCGTCCGTGAAGGCATACTGCTCGTCGAAGACACCCGAAATTAAGGAAAGTCGCCCGAATCCAGCGAAAGCAGGCTGGCACTTCACGGGGACGTAGCTCAGTTGGTAGAGCGCCGCGTTTGCAACGCGGATGTCAGGGGTTCGAATCCCCTCGTCTCCACATGCACGTTGCAAGCAGGTAAGCCCGCGCTCGAAAGGGCTGCGATCTGACGTCAGGCAACGTCGTCTGCTCACTCCTGCCGACGATCGTTTTCTTTGAATACCTGGCTTTCGGGCTGGCCCATCCGGTTGTTCATCATCGTGCTCACGGCATGGGGCCTCGCCGTGATCGTCCCGGACTGCACGCGGCCGTTCAAGCCGCTGGGCTCGATCGGGATGACGGCGGACAATAACGGCCGGATCATTTCCGTCGATCCGGGTGGCCCCGCCGATCGCAAAGGTGTCATTCCCGCGCACGGCAGTACCGCCGGCGACTACATCGACTTGCAGACGAGCGACGTGCGCAACGTCGGCGAGAAGCGGACGCTAAAGGACGGGCTGATCGAGGTGTTCGGCGGCCTCGGCGGCATGCAGTATTTGCGGATCGGTCAACCCGTCGAGTTGCGGCTGATCGAACCAAACGGCAAGCACGTTCTGGTGACGATCACGGCGGCCGAAGAGGATCTCACCGTCGCCGACGACATCGTGCTCGAGCTCGATCAGGTGCTCGGCATCGGCTTCATTCTGCTGGCGGCGTTCCTGGTGTGGAACTATCCGCGCCGCTCGACCCTCGGCTTCTTCCTCTTCTCGATCTGGTTCAACCCCGGCCAGTACTTCACGTTCTACGCGTGGCTGCCGGCGAACGTCGTCATCTATCAGGAAGCGCTGCAAGCGATTTTCGAGGCGGCCGGCATTGCCGGATTTCTGCAGTTCGCCTTGCGCTTTCCAACCGATCGCGCCGAGAACTGGCGCGCGAGCGTTGAGCGGGGCCTGCCGTACCTGTTCGTCGTGCTCGCAACCCTCGGTCTGCTGAGCTTCGGCTCGGAATTCGGCCATCGTTCGGAACTGCTCACGCGCGTTGCCTACGGCGCCGCCTACGCCGTCTATCCGCTCGTTGCGTTCGCCTTCGCGACGAAACTGCGCGTGCTCTCGAACGCCGACCGGCTGCGCTTGTGGTGGGTGATCGCCGGCTGCATTCCGGGACTTTTCTTCTTCATCGTCGCCGACAGCATCGAGTCGACGTCGATGTGGCAGCGTCTGTGGGACACGCTGCACTGGCAGCCGCCGGAAATCTGGCTGAATCTCGCCTACATGGTCAACGCGCTCGTGGCGGTCAGCGTCGCCTACGCGGTCATTCGCGAACGCGTTCTGCCGATCGCGTTTCTCATCAACCGCGGTCTCGTACTGAGCATCGTGTGGGTGACCGTGACGATGGCGGTGGAGGCCCTGCTGATCGTCACCCACTACTTGCTCGACTACAACCACTTGCTCTCGAGTATCTTGACGGCGCTCGTCATCATCATCGCGGCACCGCTGCTCGAGCGCTTTCAGGAATGGCTCAACGCGTACATCGATCATCTGTTCTTCCGTGACTTTCACGATGCCGAGGAACGGCTGGCGCAACTCGCGACGACGCTGCCGGCCGCGTCGTCGGTCGAGGCGATCGAAAAGCAGCTGCTCGATGCGCCGTGCGCGGCGTTCGGGACCGTCTCCGCCGCGCTCTTCCATCTCCAGGACAACGGGTCGTTTGCACTCGCGCCGAATGCGCAGGGCTGGCCGGCAACCGCTGCCACGTCGTTTTCGGTCGACGATCCGCTCGTGCTCCGCTTTCGCGAATTTCCGAAGCCCCTGCGGCTCAATGCCCTGCTGCGCAAGAATGGCGATCTTCCGCAAGGCGCCGCGTTCCCGGCGATCGTTATTCCTTTGGCCGTCGACCGCAACGTCGATGCCTTCGTGATGTATGGCGGACACGAGGCCGGCACTGACCTTTCACCGGACGAGATCGCAACGCTCGTGCGCCTCGCCGACGCCGCCGCGATGGCCCGCGATCACGTTCGCAGTATTTCGCTGGGCCAGCAACTCGAAGCTGCGCAGCGGCGGCTCTCCGCGCTCGTCTCGCCCCCGCGTTTAGCTACGTAGAGCGGGATCGATCATTTCCCGCGCGTCGAAGCGCGCCGGGATGATCTTGTATTTTACCGCCAGGTCGACGATCGGCTGAATCTGCGCCGGGTCGAGCTTCGTTCCGCACGTGACGCGCGTCATGTGCGTGATATCGTCGGGCGACACGCCGGTGAACTTCGAGATCATGTCGACCGTTTCGGCGAGGTGGGTGTTTGTGTAGGCTGACGCATCGGCCACGCTCTTCGCAAAGCGCGCCACGACGTCGGGATTCTTCGTCACGTAATCCATCGAGCAGAAGTAGCCGGCCTGCAGATAATATTTGCCGACCGAATCACAGGTCCATGCGAACACGCGCGCTTTCTTCGTGTTGAGCGTCGCCGCCAGCGACGGATTCGCAAAGGTCGCGGCGTCGGTGCGGCCGGCCAGGAGCGCCGCCGATGCCGCCGAGGGCGAGAACTCGATGTACTTGATGCTGCTCGAATCGCCGCCGTGCTCGTCGATCCAGTTCATGAACGCGATCTGCAAGAAGCCCTTGAGGCTCTGAACGGAAACGGTCTTGCCGTTGAGATCGCGAGCCGCCTTGATCGAAGAATCGCTGCGCACGAGCGTCCCCGCAACCGGGGCCGATGAGTCGTACATCGAGGCCGGCGCAACGAGCGTGAACGGAATGCCCTTCGTATGCCCGGCGATGAGCCCGAGCAAGCTCGCCTTACCAACGTCGATCGAACCGCCGATGACGCCGGCGGAAGTCGCGGCCCCGCTGTTCGCCGCCGTGACGGTGACGTCGAGGCCGTTGCGCCGGAAGATCCCGCTCGCGACGCCGTAGAGACACGCCACCGCGTCTTCATCGGGTGACGTCGACACGCTCACCGGAGTCAGCGATTGCGCCCGTGCAACGGCGGGTGCAAACGCTGCTGCGGCCGTGCCGGCAAGAAACCGTCGACGAATCATTTTTCCGCGTTCGTGCGGCGCGAAAAGGAACTCCTTTCCGGTCAAGCAATTTTTCAGCGTGTTTACCAAGATCAACCACCTGGCGATCATCAGCGACAACTACACGACGTCGGCCAAGTTCTACGAGGCGATGTTCGGTATGAGCACCTCGCCGGGAACGCGCTCCGAGCGCGCAATGACCGTCGGCGACGGGTATCTTGGACTCAACATCAACCCGCGCAGCACGGGACGTCCGGCGCGGCTGGATCATTTCGGCGTCGAGGTCGAGGATGTCGAGCGGGTGTTCGCCGCGCTGCGCCGGAGCTATCCGGCGGTCAACTGGCTCCAGCGCCCCTCGAATCGCCCGTTCGCCGGCATCACGACGCACGACCCCGACGGCAACGTCTTCGACCTCTCGCAGAAAGACATGAGCAACCGCGCAGGCGTGTATGCCGACGGTCCGCACGCGAGACACGAACGGCACGTCGATCACTTCGGGCTGCGCACGCTGCACCCCGACGCACTGGCGAGTTTCTATGCGGAGATGCTGGAACTCGAACGCGTGCCGGCGTCAGACGGCGACCCGAGCCACTACCTCACCGACGGCCAGATCACGCTCATCATCGCACCCTGGAACATCGCCGACTACGCCGGCACCAGCATCACGGCACCGTGCGTCGACCACATCGGCTTCAGCGTCGGCGACGTCGACGCGTTTCTCGCGCACGTCGAGCGGCTGGCCTCGGAAAACCGTCAGATCGCGCCCTATCCGGTCGGCAGCGGACCCGAAGGTAAGGCGCGCCTGGAACTCGCGCAGCGCAGCTGCCGGCTCTGTACGCGATATATCGCCGACACCGACACGGTCCTGCTCGGCTTACGCCCCTAGCGGCGAAACAGCGGCGGATCGCCCACGCCGCTGTAATTGCGCCCGCTCAGCCAATCCAGCTCCGCTTGCGGTACGTTGGCCGCGACCCAATCCTTGTGAATGCGCATCACCAGCAGTTTGTCTGTTGGGCGCAGTACCGCCGCGAGCTTCTCGGAAATCTGCGTGTTGCTGAGTTCGGTTTCGACGATCCAGGCGAACTTTTGGAACTGGTAGGCGTCGCCCATTTCCTTGATCGCGTTTTGGAGCTTCCCCGTTTCGTCCGGCAATCGTATACCGGGTAATTCCAACGCAATGTAGTGGACCACCGAGCGCACCGCCTTTCGGATGCTCCCTTCTCGCTCTCCGGGCCAATTCCGGTAGCAGCAAGCGTCCGGCGACCTCCCGGAAAGCAATCGTGAACTCAGTCACGGCAGAGCGCATGCAGGGCACGGGCGATACTCGGCGCGAATGGTCGGCGGTTCGGTCGCGGGGGCATAGCTCAGCTGGTAGAGCACTTGCATGGCATGCAAGGGGTCAGGAGTTCGAATCTCCTTGCCTCCACCATCGAATCGCGAAGTTCGCCGGGTCATCGCGACGATAGGGATCGTCGAGGAAAGTCCGGGCTTCATTGGGCAGGGTGCAGGATAACGTCCTGTCGGGGCGACTCGAAGGAAAGTGCCACAGAAACATACAGGGTAAGAGCAGAGCCCTTTTTTGAGAAAAATGGGGCCCTGTGTTGGAGCGAGCGAAGGCAAGTCCCAACACATAACGGTGAAATCGTGAGGTAAGAGCTCACGGCGATCCACGGTGACGTGGTCGCGCGGTAAACCCCACCTGAAGCAAGATCGCTCGCATGCCGCGCCTCGCGCGCGGGGGCCGGCCCGG
>Ga0182030_10027965_pt1 | contig 10108 bp, 6 predicted proteins | sample 812S3MmetaG_FD_121299 | JGI IMG/M metagenome (GOLD analysis project Ga0182030, IMG submission 121299) | Permafrost microbial communities from Stordalen Mire, Sweden - 812S3M metaG (Illumina Assembly) | ecosystem: Environmental > Terrestrial > Soil > Wetlands > Permafrost | place: Sweden... | reverse complement strand
CGGACCGCCTACGCCGTGATTACCCCGGCATGGATGCGCAGATCTTCGAAAATCACCTGGGACGGCAAGCCCACCGGCAGATTCTCGAATGGCTCGATCGGGATCGTGATGGAACTTTATCTTCCGAGGAGAAACGCCAGGCTCGCATTGTTCTCTACGGCCACAGCTGGGGCGCGACGGCGGCGGTGAAGATGGCGACCCTGCTTGAAAAAGACGGCATTCCAGTGCTGTTGACGATTCAGGTGGATCGCGTCGCAAAACCGGGCGACAGCGACCGGCTCATTCCCGCGAACGTCGCAGAAGCCATCAATTTCTACCAGCTCGATGGCTTGCTCCACGGCCAAAGTCAAATCGTCGCCGCCGATCCTTTGCGCACGCAGATTCTGGGGAATGTCCGGGTCGACTATAAAACGAAGCCGGTCAATTGCGGCAAATTCCCCTGGTATGCGCAGATGTTTATGAAACCGCACATCGAGATTGAATCGGATCCGAACGTTTGGAATCGGATTGAATCGCTCATCCGAACCAAGATTCTGCCCATCGCGGACCGCTAGGCGAACGCTGGCCGCACAACGAGCCACCCAGCCCAAGCATCGATTCAAAAGGGCTAAGAAAAGCAGCGCCTTTCATCTCTTTGCATCGCAGCACAATCTGCTAAATTCAGAGGCATCCCGTGATGGAACCATTGCGGACGCGAGAGCATTCCTTTGTCGCCGCGCCACCCCGAATCGACCCCCGGCCTCAGCAGACCTGTTCGGCTGCTGTTGATGCTCGCCGCGCTCTTCGGCTTGGTCGTCTTCGTTTTCCCCCTCGTCCTGATGCCAGGCGTGGATCCGCCGAGCGAATTTCGGGCGGGAAGCCTCTCCATGGTCGTGCCGCTCGTCAACCACAATCCATTCACGCCCCTCACCGAAGTGGAGTACAGCTGTGAGATCTGGAAAGTGACCCTGGCGAATGGAGACGATCTGACGGACGCGAACGTTCTCGTGCGCGGTACGCTCTCGCGATTTGAAGGCCGCCGGCCGCTCAACGTTCGTTGTGAGACCGCGTACACGGTGAACGCGCCCATTCGAGCGGCTGAATACCGGCTGACGCTAAGCTATCGCGTGTACCCTTGGCCCCAGTACCGGACCGCCGTCTACCGGATCGCCGCCCAGGTGGACGGTGAGGGCCGTGTCACCGGGTGGGAACTCAATTAGTTCATCCGAGTCACTAAAGTCAGCCCACCCGCAAGTCCTGGTGTGTGAGGCTGATAGACCCAAACCAGTACTACATCTCTAGACCATCGGTATTGAAAGAAAGTACGGGGACTCCATAGCCCAAACCCGTCCAGCTCTTGCATACTGACCCCGATGACAAACCCCAGCGCCGCCTGGATTCACGCTCCCGGCGTTTTTCTGACTAACGAAGGGCGCGTTTCCGCGCCGGAGATTTTGACAAGCGATTCCTCGGCACGTGTTGCGAGCGACAAGGCTGTGGACACCCAGAACGAAGGCCGCAGACGAGCATGCGTGCCACAACTCGTGGCCGCAATCGCTCCGGGCCTCGTCGCCCTCACGTCGCCGGTGAGCCACAGGACCATGACTTATGGCGAACTGAACGCGCGCGCCGACAATCTCGCCCGCCATCTGGCGGCTTCCGGCGTGGGCCCGGAAACCGTCGTCGCGATTTGTCTCGAACGCTCTTTTGAATATGTGATCGCAGCTCTCGGTATTTGGAAAGCGGGTGGAGCGTATTTGCCGATCGACGCAGCGTGGCCTGCTGCCCGCCGCGAAGCGATTCTCGCCGATTCCGGGGCAGGAATTCTCATTTCGCGCGCGGTCAACGCCACCGAACGCGTCCAGGTGATCGACGTACAGCGCAATGCCAGCCTTTTTGAACCGAGCGATACGAAATTCGATACGGTCTACGCAGGACGCGATTGCCTCGCTTATGTGAGTTATACATCCGGCACGACAGGAACTCCGAAGGGCGTCGAAATCACGCATGGCAACCTGCTCAATCTCGTGTTTTGGCATCGCCGGGCCTTCGGAATCAGCGAGCATGATCGCGTAAGTCATTTGGCCGGACTGGCGTTCGATGCCGCTGTCTGGGAGCTGTGGCCGCATCTGACGGCGGGTTCCACTGTGGTTCTGGTGGATCCCAACGTTCGCACTTCGCCTTCGCTCCTGCGCGACTGGCTGGTGAATCAGCGGATCGACGTCGCATTTGTACCGACGACACTCGCGGAGCCGATGGTCACGACGCCCTGGCCGCAGAGCACCCGGTTGCGGTTCCTGTTGACGGGCTCGGATACGCTGCATCGCTACCCGGCGCAAGGGCTGCCATTCCAACTCATCAACAATTACGGGCCCACGGAATGTGCCGTGGTGGCGACCTCCGGCCCGATCACGGCGACGGAGCGTGCGTCGACACGTCCCAATATCGGCGGTCCGGTGGCGCATACCCAGATTCACATCCTCGATCACGAGGGGAATCCGGTCGAGCCCGGCGTCATCGGTGAGATCTACATCGGGGGAAACAACGTCGGCCGCGGCTATCGCAACCTGCCAAAGCTCACGGCAGAACGATTTGTACTGGATCCGTTCAGCGGACGCCTTGGCTCACACATGTATCGCACCGGCGATCTAGGCCGCCTGCTTGAAGACGGCCGGATCGAGTTCCACGGCCGCGCGGACGGTCAGGAGAAAATCCGCGGCCATCGCGTAGAGCCCGATGAAGTCGCCACGATCTTGAAAAAGCATCCCGAGGTTTCGACCTGCGTGGTGATCGGAAATGGTGAAGTCGCGGACCGGCATCTCATCGCGTACGTTGTACCGCGAGAGGGCACGCTTCCCGAATCCGCGCAACTGCGCGAGTTTCTCGCCGAACGCGTGCCGGATTATATGATTCCGGCGTCGTTCACGCGAATCGAAGCACTGCCGCTCACCCCGAGCGGAAAGCTGGATCGCGCGGCGCTGCCGGTGCCGTGCGCCAAACCCGCGCGCGAATCGGTCAACTACCGAGCTCCCGGTTCGCCGCTCGAAAAACGGGTAACCGCCATGATCAGCGAGATCCTGAACATCCCCGACGTCGGGATCGACGACAACTTCTTCGTTCTGGGCGGCCATTCGCTTCTGGGCGCGCAGTTGGTGCTCCGCGTCCGCCAGCAATGCGGCGTCGAGTTAACGCTGCGCAGCCTTTTTGAAGCTCCCACCGCGGCGCAGCTTGCCGCGGAGGTGGAACGTCTGCTGATCCAGAGGCTGGAATCGATGCCCGAAGACGAGGCCGTTAAGCTGCTCGCCACGCTGGAGGCGTAATGACAGACGCCGAACTGAGCCTCTATCATCTGTTGGACCCGGCGGTCTTGGCGGATCCTTATCCGCTCTATCGCGCGCTGCGTGAGAACGATCCGGTGCAGTGGGACCCATTCCTTCATGCCTGGGTCGTGACCGGATATCACGACGTTGTCACCGTGCTGCATCACTATTCCGCCGATCGCACGCCGACGCCGGAGCAGTTGAGCGCCATGGGCTGCGCTGAGATGAATCCGATCGCGCAGGTGATGGTGAAACAGATGCTGTTCATGGACGGTGCGGCTCACGCCCGTTTGCGCGGTCTCGCGGCAGTCGCGTTCACGCCGGCCCGTGTCGAAGTCCTACGGGATCACGTGCAGGAGATCACTAACCGGCTGCTCGATCGCATGGCTGCCGCGGAGGAAGCCGACATTATTGCCCAATTCGCCGAGCCCCTCCCCGCCATCGTCACCGCCGAAATGCTGGGCGTCCCCACGGAGGATCATCTCCAACTCAAAGTATGGTCCGCGGCGTTCGCGGAAATGCTGGGGAACTTTCAGCACAATCCGGATCGTATCGCCCGCGTCGCGAAAGCCGTCGAAGAGATGACGCTCTATTTCCGAAGCGCGATCCGCAATATGGAGCGCCATCCGCGCGAGGGCCTGATTCATTCCCTGATGACGGCGGAACTCGATGGCGGCCGTCTCACCGAAGAAGAAGTTATCGCCAACTGCATCGTGACCATGGTCGGCGGCCAGGAGACCACCACGAACCTGATCGGCAACGGACTGTTGACACTCGCGCGTCATCCCGAAAAGATGCAATGGCTACGCGAGCATCCTGACAAAATCATTCCGGCCGTGGAAGAGCTGCTGCGCTTCGAAAGTCCCAGCCAGCACACGGCGCGCCTGGCGCCCAGCGATAAAGTCCTCGGCGGAAAACAGATCAAATCCCGCCAGGCCGTGATCGCCGTGATGGCGGCCGCGAATCGCGACCCTGAGCGGTTCCCGGATCCCGATACACTCGACCTGGAGCGCGCCAACAATCGCCATCTTGCATTCGGTTGGGCCGCTCACTTCTGTTTCGGCGCGCCGCTCGCGAAGATCGAAGGGCAGATTGCGTTTAACAGCCTGCTGAAGAAATTCCCGGCGCTCGCGATTGCGCCCGAAACCAAGCCGGAATGGCGCGAAAACCTGGGCCTGCGCGGCCTCAAATCTCTGAATGTTCAACTGCACGGCGCGCGTGTCCCTGAAACAGCGGGTGTCTTGTGATCGAGACTCAGCCTCAACTCACGCCCATCAAGCAGCGGTTGCTCGAGAAGCTTTTAAAATCCGAGGCGCAACGGCAGGTTCGCGAAGCACCGATCGAGCCACGACCTCGCGATCTCCGCGTGCCGCTAGCTCCGGGACAGCACCAGATCTGGCTGCACGCGCAACTGGACCCTCAGGCCCCCATTTACAATGCGCCGGTGACGCTTCACTTTCACGGCGCGCTGGACTGCGATGCGCTCCAGCGCGCGCTGGACGAAATGATCCAGCGGCACGAAATCTGGCGCACCACGTTCGCTTACGTGGATGGTCAAGTGGTCCAGGCGATTCACGATCGTTTGCCCATCGAGATTCCGTTCCATGACTTAACGGCGCTTGCCCCCGAAATCAGCGAGGCTGAGGCGATTCGCCTGGCGACCGCCGACGCACACCGTCCCTTCGATCTTGCCGTCGGCCCCCTGATGCGCGCGCGCCTGGTGAAGCTTGCCGCCGGCGAATTTCGCCTGTTTCTGGTGCTGCATCATTTGATCCACGACGGCGTGACGGTCTACGGCGTACTGATGTCGGAACTGCCCGCGATTTACGACGCGTTCTCGAAAGGTCAGCCGTCGCCGCTTCCTTTACCGCGGCTCCAGTTCGCCGACTTCGCCTTGTGGCAGAAACGATTCCTCGATAACGGCAGCGCGTCGGGGCAAGCGGCCTTTTGGCGCAAGCAGCTCGAGGGCGAATTGCGACCACTTCAGCTTCCCACCGACCGTCCTCGCCCAGCCGTATTTTCCTTCCGCGGCGCAGCGGCGGATTTCACGATTCCGGCGCGCCTTGCGAAAGCCATTCGCGAGACAGCCCGGGCGGAAGGCGTGACCGCGTTCAGTTTGATGCTCAGTGGTCTCAAAGCCCTGCTATACCGTTACACCGGTCAGGTAGACGTGCCGATCGGTACGTTTACGGATACGCGGCCCCGAGCAGAATTTGAACGCATGGCCGGTTTTCTGATGAACACCGTGGTTTTGCGCAGCCGGCCGTCGGCGGAACGGAAATTTCGCGAGTACCTGCGTGAAGTGCAGCGCATTGTCATGGACGCACTCGCCAATCGCGACGTGCCTCTGGATTGGGTGGCTCGGGAGCTGCGATGGCCGCGCGATGCCAGCCGTCATCCGATTTTCGATATCTCCTTCACGTTAGTCCCGGCGTTGGGGATTCAGGATTCGCGCTGGAAGCGTACGGAAAGCGAAGTGTCCGCGGGCGCCGCAAAATGGGACCTCGATTTTCAGGTGGACGAGCGCGATGAGGCCTATGCCGTCCGTGTCACTTACTGCACGGATCTCTATGACCGTGCCACCGTGGATCAGCTCTTCGCTCACTGGCTCACGCTGCTCGAGGGCGCGATTGAGAATCCAGAAAGCCGTCTGATCGATCTGCCGCTGCTTTCTCGCGACGAAATCTACGACATCTGTATCCGGCGGAATGAAACCCGTCGCACCACGATTCCGAAAACGGTCCCGACGCTGTTCGAGGAACAGGTAGTCCGCACGCCAAATGCGATTGCACTCGAATATGGCGATGCGACTCTAACCTATGCGGAGTTGAATCGCGCGGCGAACGGACTCGCGTGGCGTCTCCGCGAGCATGGGGCGAAGCCGGGGACATTGGTCGCGCTTTCCGTCGACCGCTCCGTCCAAATGGTGATCGCGGTTCTCGCAGTGTTGAAAACCGGCGCGGCCTATTTGCCGCTCGACCCCGGGCTTCCGGAGGAGCGGCAGCAATTCATACTGCAGGACTCCGAGGCCGAATTTCTTCTGACTGGAACTCCGGATGCAAATGAGCGCGCAAGCCATGTTCCGGCGGGAATCAAAATCGTCTCGTGCGAGACTTCGCGCCGCACCGAGAATCTCAGTCATTCGGGCCCAGGCGACGACGTCGCGCACGTGCTCTATACCTCTGGTTCCACGGGAAAACCGAAAGGCGTCCAGGTTCCGCACCGCGCGCTTACGAATTTTCTGCAATCCATGCGGCGCACACCGGGCTTCACAGAAGCCGACAAGCTGCTTGCCGTCACCACGCTCTCGTTCGATATCGCAGGCCTCGAACTATATTTGCCTCTGATCTGCGGCGGACGCGTGATCCTGGCGGGCTCGCAGGAGGCGCGCGATCCGATATTGCTCCGCGATTTGATGGCGCGTACCGAACCCACGGTGATGCAGGCCACGCCGGCAACCTGGCGTGGACTTCTGGATGTTGGTTGGGAAGGCGCGCGCGGGCTCAAGATCCTATGCGGCGGCGAATCGCTGACCCGCGATCTGGCGGATCAGCTCCTTGCACGTTCGGCCGAAGTCTGGAACATGTATGGACCCACGGAGACCACCATCTGGTCCACCATCCACCGCGTGATGCCCGTCGAAACTCCAGTGCCGATCGGGCGGCCCATCGACAACACGCAAATCTATGTCCTCGACTCGGAACGGCGGCCCGTCCCGGATGGCGTTACTGGGGAGCTCTACATTGGTGGAGAAGGCCTGGCGCTCGGCTACCTGCGGCGCCCCGAACTGACTGCCGAGAAATTCGCGCCCATCGAAGCGGCGGGCGGAGCGCGACTCTACCGCACGGGCGACTTGGCGCGCTGGCGGCAGGATCAAACGGTCGAGTGCCTCGGGCGCGCCGACAACCAGGTGAAGATTCGCGGTTTTCGCGTGGAGGTGGAAGAGATCGAAGCCGTGCTGGCGCTGCATCCGGAAGTCCGGGCGGCCGCGGTTAAGGCGTGGCCCGACCGTTCCGGCCACTTGGCCCTCACCGGCTATGTGGTGGCGAATCGCGATCTGGATCTTCGCGCGTTCCTTCGCCAGAAACTTCCGGACCACATGGTCCCGTCGCATTTCGTTCGCCTCCCGCAGTTGCCGATGACGCCGAACCTGAAGGTCGACCGTCGCCAGCTCGCTCAGCCCGAAGTCGGACGCGACCGGACCCACTTCGTCGCGTCGGAGGGCGAAGACGAGCGTAAATTGGCCACGATCTGGGAATCGATTCTGGATATTCAGAACATCAGCGTGGACGAGGATTTCTTTTCGGCCGGCGGACACTCGCTGTTAATTCCCAAACTGCTCGCCCGAGTGGAGCAAAGTTTCGGAGTGCTGCTTCCCATGGCGGCATTGTTTGAAGCGCCCACCGTCCGGGAATTCGCGCGCCGGTTGAAGACTGGAACGCTTCCCTCTTACCGCAATGGACGGACCGTCTCCATTTCCAAAGAAGATTCGAAACGGCCCTTGATGTGGCTGTACCCGGGTTCGGAAATGCGGGCCGTCATCCAACACATGCGCCGTAGCATCACCGGTGTTGCGTTGAGTCCGCGCGATGAAGCGGGCCTTCCGAAGAACTTTACGCTGGAGCAGATCGCCGCGCCGCTGGCGCGCGAGATTCGCAAGATGCAACCTGAAGGGCCGTACACTCTGGGAGGATGGTGCAGCTCCGGCATTCTGGCGTACGAGGTCGCCTGCCAGCTTCGCCAGCAGGGTGGCGAGGTCAGCGCCGTGGTGTTGCTCGATTCATTGAACCCGGTGAAGTATTTCGCGACGCCCGCGCATCGCCGGCGAGCGAGCAAGATCAAATATCACCTGAAGCGGCTGGCCGCGTTGCGCGCGGATCGAGTCGGCGATTATCTTCGCGAGCGCGCGGATTGGGCGCGCCGGAGGTTCCGGCAGCAAACCGGAGCCTATGAAGAAATCTTCGCCAAGGCGATCGAGCGGTATGTGCCGCCGGCTTATTCCGGCCGAGTGATCTGCGTGATTCCGGAACGCATACCCAGCTATCGCGATCCCCAATTCCACTGGAAAGACGTCGTCACCGATCTTCAGATCCGTGTGGTTCCCGGCGACCATGTCAGCATGTTCGCCGAAGGCTCCGCCGAACTGGCCGCTGCCATTACGTCCGCCCTCACGACGCAGGAACCGAGGGTCGAACGTAGGGCGCCCGGTAAAGTGATGCGATTTGCGGGTTCCAACGCGGTCTGAGCTTTCCCAGGCGAAAGTACCGGGCTCGCCTTTTCGGAGAGTCAGCCACACTGACAAGCGCGCGGCCGCGCCTACGGACGTCCAACCTCGAGAGCAAGTGAAATCTTGAATTTGGACGACGGTGCGCCTCGGATTCTGCCTTAGATGCTGGAAATCACTTGATCGGGCGATCCCAGTCAAACGGCGAGGGCGCCGTGGGAACCTGTGGACCGGGAGGCGTCGTCGTACTGGAGGAAATCAACCGGCTCACTAAGCCTATTTAGATAGTCCTAAAGGCCCCGTCCTTAGGGCGCTCGCGCGAATTCTCGCCGATACTCATTTAGGCAGGAGAGAATATGCAGACCAGGATCTTGGCCAGCCTCGCAGGCGCACTCGTCGGTTTCGTCGCCGCCGCGCCCGTGAGCGCCAATTTCGAGTTCCCGCTGATGTATGGATTGATCGGATGTCCCATTGCCGGCCTGGGGCTAGGATATATGGTCAGCATCCTGATCGACGTGTTTACGGCCCAACCCGCAGAAGACACGCCCCACAAATAACGATCGATAGGGCCATAGACAGGGTGTTGAACTTCTCATCAACGACGGACCCATCGTTCTCTTTTTCTCACCGCCCCGATTACAAACGCGAAAAGCTGAGCCGCAGTCTTCGCGGCCGGTGATAACGTGGTGGGGTGGAATTGTACACCGTTCGATCGGTGTTCGGCTATTCGGAAATCCTCTGGGCTCTCCGCCAGGTCGTACGGAGGCGCCTGTCGAGCAGGTGGGAAGCCGTCAAGGCAACTGTGGAAGGCCACGAGTTCCTAGCGGCCCGCCAGAACGGTTGGGTTGTCATCGTCTACAGCTATGAGTTCGCGGGAGAGCTGTATTCGGGTGAGCTAAGAAAATGGCTGATTCTCCGTTACCCAGGCGACGACGGACCAGTAAGCGATGTTATCACCCGATTCCCGCGTGGGGCGCAAATCGATGTGTCTGTTGATCTCAGACACCCTGCGCGGTCAGTCGGCTGGATATGAGCGCAAGCGTCTGTGTTTCAACGGAGAAAGCGTCGTGATTTCAGCCGCTGAGGGCTGAGCCTTGGGGGACTCCGTGGAACTCAAAACGATTTCAGAACCCGGGATTTGACGGCAAAAATCGTTGGAGGCGCGGACCGGAGTCGAACCGGTGAATAAAGGTTTTGCAGACCTCTGCCTTACCACTTGGCTACCGCGCCGGTGGGAATTTTCAGGATAGCATCCGAAGTGAGGCGCGGACCGGATTTGAACCGGTGGTGGAGGTTTTGCAGACCTCTGCCTTACCAACTTGGCTACCGCGCCGCAAGGGACCGAAGGAATCGGCTATCTCAACGGATAGCGTGAGTCCGTAGGCAAAGTCAACTCAAGCGGAAAATCGATTTACTTTTGCGGAGCGTCTTTGGCCGCATCCGGCGGAGGCGGAGGATTCTGCCTCGATCCCGGAGGCCGGCGCCGCGTCCCCGGAACCCCTCGTCCCGGTTGACGGCTCTGCAATTCCTGCCATTGTTCGATGGTCAGGATGCTGCGCAGCTTCAGGCTCATTTGCGAAAGGTT
>Ga0182030_10027964_pt1 | contig 10109 bp, 7 predicted proteins | sample 812S3MmetaG_FD_121299 | JGI IMG/M metagenome (GOLD analysis project Ga0182030, IMG submission 121299) | Permafrost microbial communities from Stordalen Mire, Sweden - 812S3M metaG (Illumina Assembly) | ecosystem: Environmental > Terrestrial > Soil > Wetlands > Permafrost | place: Sweden... | reverse complement strand
CACAACCACAGGCAATAACCTGATCAAATTTGATTTGAGCTTGTTCCATAGATATCCTTTAGCTCAAATTATGCACAAATTTTCATTCGTATTTGTGAGCCGCCAGATCATGATAGTTTCTTTGTATTCTGTAACTGCTGTTACCATTTGATCGAATACATTACGTTTGACCCCGACTAAGCGGCGGAATTGGGCATCATTTATATGTTGTATGTCTTTGTAGTACATACAGGGATCATAAAGCTACTCATTCCACTTTATATAACAAAGAAATTATACAAGAAGTCTAATAAAATATTCCTTCAACTTCTCCGTTATCTCTACACGGTCATATTTTTAGCTGCTTAAGAAAAAATCATGCGATTTAAAGCGTCATGTGTTGGTATCATAATTGTGTTGTTTGTTTTGATGAGTAATGCCTGCAAAAAGGTAAAGCCATTGTCTGTGGGTGGGATCATTACATTTTCTTTGGACACCCTGAAATTTGATACAGTGTTTACTGCCGCGGGCAGTTTTACAAATTACTTAGAAATATATAATCCGCAGGATCAGGAAGTAGTGCTGACCTCCGTGCGGCTCAATGGGGGTTCAAACTCTTATTTTCACCTGAATGTGGACGGCTTTCCCGGTAATAACATACCTAACCTAAAAATAGCCGCCCATGACAGCATCTATGTATTTGCCACGGTGAATATAGATCCTAACAATACGCTTACTCCCTTTGTCGTAACTGATTCGCTGATCGCTACGCTGAATGATAAGGAGTTTGTTGTACCGTTTACCGCTTACGGGCAAAATGCCCACTATATAATAGGCGATAGTATGAGTGTGAACACTACATGGTTGACAGATAAGCCATATGTGGTGATACATAACTGTGTAGTGGGCCCCAATGTTTCACTGACAATACCAGCCGACTGTAAGGTATATATGCATCAGGACGCGCGCTTTGTCATATATGGTGGCCTGTTTGTAGATCCAACGAAAACAGACAGTGTAGTCTTCCAGGGTGACAGGCTGGATAGGGTTAATTTTAACTATAGGGGCTATCCCGGTGAGTGGGGAGGGATATGGATAGTGGAAGGCGGCGTAGGGATGCTAAACCATACAGTATTGAAGAACTGCGGAGGCAGTACTGTTTACTACAATGTCGCTCCACAAGCAGCAGCTTTAGAGGTGGACAGCCTGGCAACACTGACGCTTGACCATTGTATCATTGAGAACTCGCTCGGCTTTGGTATATATAGTTGGAATGGGACGCTGACTGCTACCAATTGCCTGGTACAAACGACCGGCGGTGAAGCGCTGGCAATTGCAGAAGGTGGTACAGATTCTCTTACTAACTGCACGTTTGCCAATTACGGCAGTACCCTTGTGGCCCACCAGGACGCTCCCACAGCGGAAATACTCAATTATCTCATTCAACCACCACCCAATCCACCCAATTATGCACCCCTTAATGCCGTAATTCGCAACTGTATCGTCTACGGCTCACTAGACAGTGAGATCATCTGCGGCGCACAACCTAATGCGCCTGCCAGGCTGCTTATGGATCACTGTCTGTTGAAAATGGGTGGTGTTCGGGAAAGTTTTGTGCAGTTTAACTATTGCATCTTTAACCAAAACCCTCTTTTTAAAGACACTGTAAACGCAAATTTTCATTTAACCTCAGGTTCGCCGACTATAAGTAATGGACTTCCATCCGTAATTACAGATTTGGATGGACGTATTCGTGGAGCAACCAATGATATAGGGTGCTACCAGTATCACCCATGATTTAACCCCATCCAATCCATAGCGTTCTTAAAAAGTAATTTGTCTTTTAATTCCTTGGAATAATTCATACTTTCTATGAGCTTGCCGGGGTAGTGCTCTCCCAGCGGGAAAGGGTAGTCGCTGCCCATGCATATCTTATCATGGCCCATTATTTCTGTAACAAAGTCCAGCGCCTTAGGATCGTGTATGAGCGCATCAATCCAGAATTTGCCAATGTAATCACGGGGATTTACGGCATTGTCAATGGCACAAAGATCAGGACGCACATTGAAACCATGCTCTATGCGTCCTATGGTAAGAGGAAAGCTCCCGCCTCCATGAGCAAAGGCCACTCTTAATTTTGGGTAGCGCTGAAAGACGCCACCGAATATCATGGAGCAGATGGCGCGGCTGGTTTCTGCAGGCATGCCCACCAGCCAGGGCAGCCAGTATTTCGGCATATCATCTTCTCCCATCATTTCCCAGGGATGTACAAAAATGCAGCACCCAAGCTGCTCCGCCGCTTCCCAGAACGGTGCAAAGTTTGGGTCGCTGAGGTTTTTTTTGTTGATGTTGGAGCCTATTTCCAGCCCTGGCATTTTAAGCTCTTTTACGCAGCGTTCCATTTCTCTGATGGCTATATCCACATCCTGCATGGGTACTGTACCAATGCCAATGAAGCGGGTGGGGTGGTGGTCTACGCATTGTGTAATATGGTCATTGAAAAAACGGGCGGTCTCTAATGTATGCTCCGGCTTTGCAAAGTAATTGAATAGTACCGGTATGGTGGACAGCACCTGGACGCCCACTTCAGTCATATCCATTTCCTTCATGCGAACACCGGGATCCCACGCATTTTCTTCTATCTCCCGAAACACCTTGTCGCCCTTTATCATCCTGGCGCAGCAAGGCTTATGATGTTCCAGCCGTATAAAATCGCCATACCCGAACTTTTGAAACCAGTTCGGTATATGCTCCGGCATAATGTGGGTGTGGATGTCTATTTTCAAAGTAAAAAATTAAAAATTAAAAGTCAAAACATTGTCCCTTGATCACCTTTTTGTTTTCCAGGCTCATTCGCGACATATCAACCAGTCAACTTGTCAACCAATCAACCGGTTATGGCTTGTTCCAAATCATTTATTATATCTTCCACGTTTTCTATCCCCACGCTCATTCTTATAAGCCCATCAGTAATACCAAATTCCAACCTCTTTTCTCGCGGCACACCTACATGTGTGGTAGATGCCGGATGAGAAATCAGTGTATCGCAGGTGCCCAGGGAAACCGCGCTGATGCAGACTTTCAGCCTGTTGATGAAGTTGATACCAGCATCAAAGCCGCCCTTTAACTCAAAGCTGAGCACCGCCCCGGCATGTTTCATTTGCTGTTGTGCAATGGCATGGTCTGGGTGGCTGGATAAGCCCACGTAATTAACTTTCGCCACACCCGCATTTGCTTCAAGCCAGGTGGCTACTTTCTGTGCATTGCTGCAATGCCGCTCCATGCGCAGACCGAAGGTGCGCAAACCATTAGTGAGCAGGAAGGCTTCAAACGCATTACTATTGCCACCCAGCAAGCGGTGCATTTTTGTCATGCTAGCGTTCATTTTTTCAATGTCCTTGCCGATCACAACACCCCCTATGGCCGTACCATGGCCATTGAGGAACTTAGTAGTGGAGTGCATCACATAGTCCACATCGTACTTAAAAGGCTGCTGCAGGTATGGCGTAGCAAATGTATTATCCACGCACACAGTCAGCCCATGTTTTTTCCCTATGGCAGACAGTGCTGCAAGGTCAATGCATTGGAGCGTAGGGTTAGCAGGGGTTTCCAAATGCATGAGGGCAATGCTCTTGTCGGCTCTTATCGCTTCATCCACCTTACTGAGATCACGAAAGTCAACGATCACTGCTTCTATGCCAAGGTCAGGCAATATCTTTTCCACCAGTTCATGTGTGCCCCCGTACAAGGAATAGTGAGTGATGATCTTTTGGCCTGATTTCATATTACCCATGAGCATAGTGCATGCCGCCGCCATGCCTGATGCATGTAGCAGCGCTTTCAGTTGTAAGGGCGCACCGTTTTTATCAGTAAGCCCGTAAGCTTCCAGCAACGCAATCTTTTCTTCCGCTTCAGTGATGGTAGGATTGCCCCAGCGGCTATAGATATAGCCCTTCTCCTCGCCTTTAAACAGCGCAATGGACTGTTCTGCACTGTCGAAGGTATAGGTACTGGATGCGTATATGGGGGTGAGGTGGGCGCGATTGCTTTCAGGCGTATGCCCGCCATGTATGCAGAGGGTATCTAGCCCTACCGGGGTATTTTTATCAGCCATTTATGTTTTACTTTAGGGCCAAAGTTACAATATACCATGAAGGAATTACTGCTGCAATATGCACAATATAATGTATGGGCCAACAAGCGTGCCATAGACGCTATGCTGAAGCTGGACGATGGCTTAACCAATAAAGAAGTTACCAGCAGCTTCCCTTCCGTACTTGCCACTGTCTGCCATACCTGGGCTGCAGAATTTATTTGGCTGCAGCGATTGCAACTGGCGGAGCATCCGCAATGGGTGGGCAGCGATTTCACCGGTACTTTTGAAGAGGCCTGCAGCCACTGGCAGCAGGTATCTGCGGATTTAGCGAAATTTGTAGAAAAGCAGCATGGCGACAGTGCGTTCCAGCATGTGCTCCAGTATTACGACCGCGCCAAAGTATCACATAAAACACCGGTGTATCATGTGCTGCATCACATTTTCAATCATTCTACTTATCACCGTGGGCAGTTAGTTACCATGCTGCGGCAGCTTGGGTCAAAAGATATTCCGGCAACTGATTTTATTGCGTTTGTGAAGAAGAAATAGTTGTTTTCTAGAAACGGGATATTCTTTTATCTTTTTGAAAAACAAAAAAACGGCCGGGTCTCACCAGCCGTGCAATTTTTATTCTTCAGTTAAGCCCCGGAACAAGGTCCCGATTTTTCATCGGGAGGGTTTTGGGGTTTTTACTTCACTTCTTCATATTCCGCATCAGCTACGCCGCCGTCATTATTTCCGGCAGTTTGCTGGTGTCCGCCATCGCTGTGCGGAGCATTGCCATCTGTTGGTGGCTGTTGTCCTGCTTTATACATTTCTTCACTGGCTGCCATCCATGCGGCGTTCAGCTCAGCTTCAGCCTTGTCTATGCCTTCAAGATCTTCTGCTTTTTGTGCTGCCTTGAGTTTCTCCATTGCAGCTTCTATCACAGACTTTTTATCAGCCGGTACTTTATCGCCGTATTCTTTCAATTGCTTTTCTGTATTGAATACCAGGCCGTCCGCTTTGTTCAGCTTTTCTACTCGCTCACGTACTTTCTTATCAGATTCTTCGTTGGCCTTGGCTTCATTCTTCATGCGCTCAACTTCAGCTTTATCAAGGCCGCTGCCTGCTTCTATGCGTATATTCTGCTGCTTACCGGTGCCTTTATCCTTAGCGGTTACATGCAGCATACCGTTTGCATCAATATCAAAGATCACTTCTATCTGCGGCACTCCACGTGGAGCTGGTGGTATCCCATCCAGGATAAAGCGGCCCAGGTTCTTGTTGTCTTTTGCCATGGGGCGTTCGCCCTGTATTACATTTATTTCTACGCTTGGCTGGCTGTCGCTGGCTGTAGAGAAGGTTTCGCTTTTCTTGGTAGGTATAGTAGTGTTTGATTCTATCAGGCGGGTCATTACACCACCCATAGTTTCTATACCCAGTGACAGTGGGGTAACGTCCAGAAGTAATACATCTTTTACATCGCCGGTAAGTACGCCTCCCTGTATAGCTGCACCAATGGCAACCACTTCATCAGGGTTTACACCTTTATGTGGTTTTTTACCAAAGAACTTTTCTACCACTTCCTGTACCTTAGGTATACGGGTAGAGCCACCTACAAGTATTACTTCATCTATTTCAGCAGCAGTAATACCTGCATCTTTCAGCGCCTTACGGCAAGGCTCTAATGTACGCTCTACCAGGCTGTCAGATAGCTGCTCGAATTTTGCACGTGTCAGCTTGCGTACCAGGTGTTTTGGTGCACCATCAATAGCGGTAATATAAGGCAGGTTAATTTCAGTTTCCTGTGAAGAAGATAATTCTATCTTGGCTTTTTCAGCCGCTTCCTTCAGGCGCTGCCAGGCCATTGGGTCCTTGCGCAGGTCCATTGACTCGTCTTTCTTAAATTCTTCCGCCAGCCAGTCCATCACCACCTTATCGAAGTCGTCCCCACCCAGGTGCGTATCACCGTTTGTTGATTTTACTTCAAAAACGCCATCGCCTAGTTCCAGTACAGATACGTCGAATGTACCACCACCCAGGTCAAATACAGCTATCTTGCTGTCTTTATGCTGCTTGTCAAGGCCGTAGGCAAGCGCTGCTGCCGTAGGCTCGTTGATGATGCGGCGCACATTGAGGCCGGCTATCTCGCCTGCTTCCTTTGTTGCCTGCCTTTGGGCGTCATTGAAGTATGCAGGAACGGTAATTACAGCTTCCTTCACTTCATAGCCCAGAAAATCTTCGGCAGTCTTCTTCATTTTCTGAAGGATCATTGCAGAGATTTCTTGTGGTGTATAAAGGCGTCCATCTATATCCACGCGGGGGGTATTATTTTCGCCCCTGGTCACCTTGTATGTAAAGTGCGATATTTCATTCGTCACCTCGTCAAAACGGCGGCCCATAAAACGTTTTATAGACTGTACCGTATTGATCGGGTTAGTGATAGCCTGCCTTTTTGCTGGGTCGCCTACTTTACGTTCACCATTTTTTAAGAATGCTACAACCGAAGGTGTGGTGCGGCGGCCTTCGTCATTTGCGATTACTACAGGCTCATTGCCTTCCATTACAGACACGCATGAGTTCGTAGTACCTAAGTCAATTCCGATAATCTTTGCCATAGTATGTTATTAATTATAAGTTTATTAATTTATTGTGATCAACATTTATTGTACTTGTTTATACTACTCAATGAACATGCCATTTTTAATTTTCTGTAATATTGGCAGGAATGCTGTCAGAATACAATGAAAAATGCCTAAATGCATCGCATTTAGGCATTTTAAATCAGTACTATTTATTTTAATATAATCGAATTGTGTCTCTTAATATATAGTGCCTGCTATATTAACCGGTTTAAGAAAAGGACTGGCTACCAGCGAATCAATGGTTTCTGAAGTCATGGTTATTTTACCGGTTCTTGAGCCGCGGGAAGTGTACAAACCTAATGCATTGGCGCCCTTTATATTGGTAAATATGGGTTCTATGTCGCTGCCTGTGAGGCCTGTGCCCACAGTAGCCTGAGCTTGCTGATACAGGGAAAAATCGTTTGTGCTGGCATACACAGTTATATCACAGCGGTCCATCAGCCGGTAAATATGTTGCGGTGCAACACCCATACCTGTATAAATAGCTGAATAAAGCGTGTTATCTAAGGGCATAAAATCTATTCCGTTTGTTGAGTTATAGCTCATATACCCAAGGTTGTATGCATAGGAGCGTGGGGTAAGTGTTTTGGCAATTATATCAGAGTCATACCAGTTAAATGTTATGACGGCCTCAACTATACTTACCGGGTCGGTCTGGCCGTTTCCCACAGCTGTATAGTTATAACTGCCGCCTACAGAAAAGAACTGGTCGTTAATGCCGGTAGTGGCAAAGTCCATACCATTGAGATTTTGAATGACATCATCCAGTTGGTCAACGTAAAAAACACCATGGTTCAGATCTTCAATAACAGGCGCATCAGCGGAATCAACTTCCCCGGTCGTGAGATTAGTAACCATTATCCTGTAGATATAAGCGGGATTTAAGGTATTCGTGAATTTATAGGCGTAGTTGGGAGAATTAAAAAAGGTACCTTGTTGCTTCGGATAGCCCTCGAGGTCAAGATCTACCCTGTTCATAGGTATAGAATCAACAAAATTGCCAGTAGTTGTGCTTATCCGGTTCATTCTTACATCAATATTTCTATAAAAACTGGAATCCGGGGTCTGCGACATGGTTATCGCGTTTTTAGTCTGGTCCAGGAAAGCCTTTTGCACACGGATATAATGGGCCGTGTCGGCTTCGTCAAGAAAGCCATATATAACGGTAATATTTTTATAAGGCGCGCCAATATTAAACTTCGTCGAGCAACCAGCTATGACAATAATCGCGATAAATATAACTATCGGGGAAAAAAGCTTTTTCATCTTCAAGTAAAAAAAGTGTAAGGTGGGCAAAGATAAGAGATTAGTTGATAGATTGATAAGTTAAAAACTGTTAAAGTGTTCAATGAGTTCGAAGGGTAAGCTTAGTTAAATAAATCTTAGGAGGCAAAATGTTCGGCACGAAAATAGAGCAGTTTATTACTTTAATAATGACGAATAAATCACGTCAAATCTTGGGTTAGCAAAAGAATTTATTTTTTTTGGCTGTGTCGCATTTTCTGTATTTTCACATTTTATGTCCATTATCACTATAGGAACGCCTTTTAATATAGACCTGGAGTTTAAGATAGCCACATTTAATAAACGCTTGTTGGCGTGGCTTATTGATATTGTTGTCATATGCACTTATTACTATCTGATGCTCCGGTTTATTTATCCCCTGGCCGGAATGAGAAATGGTGTAAGTAGCGCAGCTTCTCTTTTATTGGTTATCATTCCGGTAATGGCCTACCAGTTGATGTTTGAGTTATTCCTTAACGGGCAGACAATAGGAAAAATGGCCGTCGGCATCAAAGTAATAGATAAAGAAGGCCAGGAACCAACATTGGGCCAGTATATTACCCGGTGGATATTGTGCATCGGGAACCTGTTTGTGTATATTATCCCCTACATTCTCCTCGCAAGCCCGGCATTTATGATCTTCTTTATGGTATTGTACCTGCCCGATTTTCTAACTATGGTTATTTCAGCCAAATCGCAGCGCATTGGTGATTTTGCAGCTGGTACTGTGGTGATAGATAAAAATTATAAAGCCAATATTAACGAGACCATTTACCTTGAAATAGAAGATACGGGTTACAAGCCGCTCTTCCCGCAGGTCATGCGGCTCACAGACCGGGACATTAACGGCATACGAAACCTGCTGAATACGAAACGGCCAACAAGGGAAATAGACCATTACACGATCGATGTAGCCCAAAAGATCAAAACCGTACTGGGTATACAAACGGATATGTACGCTGTTGACTTCCTCGAAAAGCTGCTCCAGGACTATAACTATTTTATAAATAACCCGTCGAAGTGATAAAAATTTAGGGTCATGCAATTTCAGATATAATATGCTCGCTGCGGGAAATGGCCTCTTCCATAGTTGGCACCACATTGGCCTTTCCGATCTTAAAAAGCAATCTTGATTTTTTCAATTCCTCCATCACCGAATCATTATTTATTTCGGCAATGATCAGCTTTGTATGCCGGCCCGTACATTCTTTTTCCACTTCTTCAAGTGTGCGAATACCGGTAGCATCTATAATAGGCACGTTTCTCATGCGTACAATCAATACCACGGGGGCATTTTCTATGATCCGGATGGCATCTTTAAATTTATAGGCGGCTCCAAAAAATAATGGCCCGTTTATTTCATACACGATAACTCCTTTTGGCAGTATATAATTGCCTATTGCTTCCAGATCAGTTACTTCATCGCTATCTTCCATGTGCGATGCAAGCTGCTTTACGTTACTGAATTGAGTCATTTTGGCCATGAACAGGAAGACTGCAAGTACCATTCCTATTTCTATCGCCACCGTAAGGTCTATCAATACGGTCATCAGGAAGGTGACAACCAGCACTGCTGCGTCGCTTCGGGTGCCTTTAATAATGGAAACAAAATTTCGCCATTCACTCATATTATAGGCCACTATGATCAGGATGCCCGCCAGTGTAGCCATAGGTATCAGCGCTGCCCATTTACCCACAAATAACATGATCAAAAGCAGTGTAAAAGCGTGAATGATTCCCGCAACCGGCGTCCTGCCTCCGTTTTTGATGTTTGTTGCAGTTCTGGCTATGGCCCCTGTTGCGGGTATGCCGCCAAAAATGGCAGATGCCATATTGGCAACCCCCTGTGCCACCAATTCCATGTTCGACCGGTGGCTGCCACCAATCATGCCGTCTGCAACAACTGCTGACAAAAGGGACTCTATGCCACACAGTAAAGCAATAGTGAAGGCCGGCCTTACCAGTTTTTGTATCACAGGCCAACTGATAACAGGTACAGACGGATGCGGAAATGAAGCAGATATGGCACCGAATTTACTGCCAATCGTCTCTACCGGTAAATGGAAAAAATAAACGATTGCTGTAGTTAAGAGGATTGCGATTATCGAGCCTGGTACTTTGTG
>Ga0182030_10027962_pt1 | contig 10109 bp, 9 predicted proteins | sample 812S3MmetaG_FD_121299 | JGI IMG/M metagenome (GOLD analysis project Ga0182030, IMG submission 121299) | Permafrost microbial communities from Stordalen Mire, Sweden - 812S3M metaG (Illumina Assembly) | ecosystem: Environmental > Terrestrial > Soil > Wetlands > Permafrost | place: Sweden... | reverse complement strand
GAAGAGGGCGGGGGGTCAGGGGTCGGCGGCGCGGAAGTTATTCGGGCTGGAGTTGCAGGACCTGACGGCGGACTTGAGCGACGCGCTGGGGGTGCCGGGCGGGCAGGGGGTGCTGGTGTCCGACGTGGATGAGGGAGGGCCGGCGCATGAGGTGGGGATTCGGGCGGGGATGGTGATCGTAAAGGTGGGGCGGTACGCGGTGAATAGCGTGGGGGAGGCGGAGACGCTTTTTTCCAAGGCGAGCAAGGGGGATGAGGCGGACCTGACAGTGCTGGTGACGCAGCGGGTGCGTGGGCAGTTATTGCAGACGGAGCAGGCGGTGTCGGTGAGGGCGAGATGAGGGGAATTGCTAATTGCTAATGGGTGATTGCTAATTGACCGAGGCTTGGGGCGGGAGCGGAGATCAATAAAAACGCTTGAACGGAGGGGCGTTCATGCTGTCTAAGGACTCCGCCAAGCAAGCAAAGTAAATGGCTCCCCACTGTTTGACGCTGTGATCAAAGTCGAAAATCTAACCAAGAAGTACGCGGGGTTTACCGCGATCAACAACATAACCTTTGAGGTCGGGAAGGGTGAGATTGTCGGATTCCTGGGGCCGAATGGGGCCGGGAAAAGCACGACGATGCGAATTCTTTCGAGCTTCATGCCGGCGACGTCGGGGCGGGCGTCGATCGCGGGGTATGACGTTTTTGAGAAGTCGCTAGAGGCGCGGACGCACCTTGGGTACATGCCGGAAAATGTGCCGCTTTATACGGACATGCGGGTGACGGAGTACCTGGTGTATCGCGCGGAATTGAAGGGGGTGAGGGGGCGGCGGCTGAAGGAGCGGGTGGGAGATGTGAAAGAATTGTGCGGGCTGAAGGAAGTGGAAAACCGGATCGTGGGGACGCTGTCAAAGGGGTTCAGGCAACGGGTGGGGCTTGCGGATGCGCTGGTGCATGAGCCGGACTTGCTGATACTCGACGAGCCGACAATCGGGCTGGACCCGAATCAGATCCGGCAGGTGCGGGAGTTGATCAAGAACCTGGGCAAACACCATACGATTTTGCTTTCGACGCACATCCTGCCGGAGGTCGAGGCGACCTGCTCGCGGGTGATCATCATCAATCGCGGGAGGATCGAGGCGTCGGATACGCCGGATAATCTGCGGCGGCAATTGCGCGGGGCGGGAGGGATAAGGCTGGAGGCGAATACGGGGAAGGAGGACGGGGTCGTGGAGTTGCAGAAGATTGCCGGGGTGAAGGATGTGACGGTGCAGGAGGATGGGGAGTGGAAGCTTTTCCTTGTACGGGCGGATGCAAATGCGGACTTGCGCGAGGAGGTGTTCCGGCTCGCGGCGGACCGCAAGTGGCGGGTGAGGGAGCTGTCTCAGCGGGGGGCTACGCTGGAGGATGTGTTCGTCGAGATGACGCACGCGGAGTAAGTATGAAGTTAAAAGTCAAAAGTGGAAAGTGTGGTATTTGCCGCCTTGGGCGGCCAAATCAGAACTTATAACCGACCTATTTTATTCATGACCAAGTTTTTTACTTTGCTGGGACGGGAGGTTAAGTCGTTTTTTTATTCGCCGGTGGCTTATGTGGTGATGTGCGCGTTCCTGTTTCTGACGGGATGCTCATTTTATATCAGCGTGCTGCTGCTGAACCGGGGACCTACGGATTTTACGGTGGTGCAGGCGTTTTTTAATACGATCCTTTTCTGGATATCGTATTTGCTGGTGTTTCCGCTGATCACGATGCGGTCGTTTTCCGAGGAGTTCAAGATGGGGACCGTGGAGAGCCTGATGACGGCGCCGGTGAAGGACTGGCAGGTGGTGATCGCGAAATGGCTGGGGTGTGTGATTTTCTACTGCATCCTGTGGATACCGACGGCGTGTTACTTCTGGGTGTTCGGGTGGGCGACCAAGGCGGAGGCGGCGCACGCGCCGGGAGCTTACGCGGGGAGTTACCTGCTGCTGCTGTTGATGGGGATGTTTTATTGCGCGGTGGGATGTTTCGCCTCGGTGCTGACGAAGAACCAGATCGTGGCAGGGGTGATCAGCCTGGTGATGATCCTGGTGCTGCTTTTCGCGGGGCTGCTGCAATTTGTGATGTCGGATGTATCCGGGAGCATGCGGGACGCGTTCGGATATTTTTCGGCGATCGACCACATGGAAGGGTTTTCGAAAGGGATCATCGATTCGAGGCCCATCGCGTGGTATCTGACGATGACAACCCTGATGCTGGTATTGACTTACCAGGTATTCCAGACCCGCAAGTGGAAGACGTAAGTTCCCATGGCCACCAATAGCACCGAAGGCAAACCCAAGAAAGCCCCCCGCATCCACCGGTTCGCGATTGGCGTCAATGTGCTGATCCAGATCGTCCTGGTGATCTTCATCCTGGCGGGGATCAATTACGTCGCGTTCAAGCACTTCAAACGGTGGGATTTTTCCCGGGACCAGAAGTACGCGCTCTCGGACCAGACGAAGCAACTGCTGCAGAGCCTGCAGAAGACAGTGAAGGTGTATGTGTTTTTCTCGCCCGATCCGCGGCTGCCGGGCGGGGAGGTATTTGGGGACGTCCAGGCGCTGCTGAAGGAATACCAGTACGCGGCGAACGGGAAGGTGGAGGTGGAGAACATCGATCCGTACAAGAACCTGAGCCGGGCGCAGGCGCTGATGGCGCAGTACAAGTTTGGGAATGAGAATGTGGTGATCGTCGATTACCAGGGGCACAGCAAACTGGTGAACGCATCCGACATGGCGGAGTACGACACGTCCGGGGAGATGTATGGGCAGCAGCCAAAGCTGAAGGGATTCAAAGGGGAGCAGGCGCTGACGGGGGCGCTCCTGGAGGTATCCGAGGAGAAGCAGAACCAGATTTACCTGATCGGAGGGAAGGGCGGGCCGGAGCTGACGAGCGATACGGTGTCGGCGTTCAAGGCGTACATGGAGCGGCAGAACCTGAAGCTGAGCGCGCTGACGCTGATGAACATCGAAAAGATTCCCGAGGATGCAAAAGTGTTGATGCTGATTGGGCCGAAATATGACCTGACGGACCGGGAGTTGAAGCTGCTGAGGGATTACTGGGACAAGCAGGGGCGAATCCTGATCGCGCTGGACCCGAACGGGCATACGCCGAAGCTGGCGGGCTTCCTGCATGAGACGGGGATTACGCCGCAGAATGACCGGGTGCTGCGGACAATGGCGCTGGGGCCGATGACGGGGATCGTGCGGGATGTGGCGGGGATATTTTCGGATTCGAGCCCGGTGACCAAGCGGCTGAAGGGCGTGGATACGATGTTCATGGGGCAGACGCAATCGCTGGCGATAACGCAGGCGCCTCTTGTGCATACGGAGACGCTTGTGACGGCCGGGGACGGGTATTGGGGCGAGACGAAGTACCAGGATATGGAGTCAACGGGGGTGTCGTACGATCCGAAGGATGATATATCGGCGCCGCTGACCATCGCGGCATCGGCGGAAAAGGGAGGGGTGGCGGATGAGTCGGTGAATGTCGAAACATCGCGAATGGTCGTGATCGGGAACTCGACGTTCGTGACCAACGAGGCGCTGACCGAGGCGAACGTGGATTTTGTGCTGGCGGACCTGAACTGGCTGTTGAACCGGCAGGAATTGATCGGGATCGCACCGAAGGATGAGCATCAGTTTACGCTGAACCTGACGGATACCGAGACGCGGACGGTGGGGGTGATGGTAGTGTGGGTGATGCCGATCGCGGTGTTGATGGTGGGGATGGTCGTGTGGCTGCAACGCAGGCGGTGATGAGAGGGTTTTTGATATGAAACTGCGCAATACCATTTTTCTCTTTTTGATCGCGGCCGGGGTGTTTTTTTTCCTTCGGTTTTATGAGAGCAAGCAGTTGACGACGCAGGAGGCGGAGGAGCAAAGCACGCATGTGGCGCCGTTGACGGACCGGGATAAGATCGACGGGATCACGATCACGAATAACGAGGCGAAGATCGAGCTGCGGAAGCGGAATAACCAGTGGGAGATGGATGCGCCGGTGAAGGACCGGGCGGACGACGGGGCGGTGACGCAATTGCTGACGTCGGTGGATACGTTGCAAAAGGATACGTCGGTGACGCCGGACGCGGGGAAGGAAGATGTGCGGGACTTCGGGTTGGTGAAGCCGAATGTGACGTTGCAATTGCTGGGGCAGGATGCGCCGCCGCAGATTTTGTTCGGGAAGGACACGGCGATCGAGGGGAAGGAATATATCCGGCTGGGAAACTCGAACGAGGTGTATGTGGTGGCGAATGATCTGCGGACGCAGGTGACGAAGCCGGCGGACGATTTCCGCAGCCATCAGATCTCCGACGTGGCGGCGACGCAGGTGACGAAGGCGAACATCAAGACCACGGCCGGGGAGATCGAGCTGCGAAAGAATCATGACCATTGGCAGATCAACAAGCCGATCAAGGCGCGGGGCGATGACGCGAAGATCGGGGACCTGGTGGCGCAGACGCTGAATACGAAGATCGATTCCTTTGTGCCGAATGATCAGGCGGCGACGGCGAATACGGCGCTCAATGACGCGCAGGAGTCGGTGACGTTTACGGCGGATGGGGTGGACAAGCCGCTGGTGCTCCAGGTTTCCAAGGCGACGGAGAAGGATCCGCAGAAGGTGTACGCGAAGCTGTCGACGCGGGATACGGTGTTCGTGCTGCCGAGGACGGCGGGGGGGATCATGGATACGAAGCCGAATGATGTGCGGGACCGCCATCTCATCCGGTTGAACATGGATACGGTGGACCGGATCCACATCGTGCCGGTGGGAGTGCCGGAGATCGTGCTGGCGCGCAAGGGGGAGGATTGGACGATCAAGAGCCTGACCGACAAGCCGGCGAACGGCGGGGATGTGCGGAAGATGGCGACGGGATTCCAGAATCAAATCGTGACGACGTTCGTGTCCGACGTGGCGACGGACCTGCCGAAGTATTGGCTGGATCAACCGCGGCTGAAGGTGACGTTTTCCTCCTACGCGAGTGAGAATACGGCGGAGACGAAGGCGGGGGAGGAGCCGCTGGAGACGGTGCTGTTAGGGAAGGTGGACGGGGACAATGTGTACGCGAAGCTGGATGACGAGCCGTTCATCGTGTCGGTGCCGAAGAGCATCCTGGACGGGATTTATACGGACGGGCTGAAGTGGCAGGATCTGGCGATTTACAAGCTGAAGGCGGATGACATCGTGGGGATCAATGTGACGAAGGAAGGGCAGGCGACGATTTCGCTAACCAAGGAGAAGGGGCAATGGAAACCTGCGAAGGGGGATATCGCGCTCAATACCGTGAATATTGAGTCGATGGCGAATACGCTGGCGACGCTGAGGGCGGTGCAATGGGCGGGGGCGACGAAGCCGGAGCAGGGCTTGGATAAGCCGGTGGTGACGATCACGTTTACGATGGCGGATAAGAAGTTGAATACCGTGAAGGTGGGAGGGGCGGCTGGAGATTACTGGAATGCGGATGCGGCGGGGCTGGACGGGACATTCCTGATCAGCCGAGGGGACCATGATGCGCTGACGGCGGATGTGCTGCCGGTGGGGAAGGCGGGGGGGGCGCCAGCGGGCGGGGCGCAGGTTACCACTTCACCGGTGGAGGCGAAGTGAGCGGGAAAGTTCAAGTTAAAGTGTAGGTGCAAGAGGGGCCGGAATAGGACTGCGGGGGTCAACCTCGGCGGTGTAGAGGGAGACGATGCCGGCGGTGAGGGGGTGGGACGTGGGCGAGGTGAAGCCGGTGGATTCGAGGAGGGAGAGCATGGCGGGGCCAGCGGGGAATTTTTCGATGGAGGCGCCGAGGTATTGGTAGGCGGATTTTTCGCGAGTTACGATGCCGGCGATGAGGGGGAGGATGCGGTGAAGGTAGAAGCGGTAGGGGGCGCGCAGGGGTGGGGCGGGGAGAGAGAAGTCGAGGATGAGGAGGTGGCCGCCGGGGTTGAGGACGCGGGCCATTTCACGGAGGGCGGCGGGCCATGACTCCATGTTGCGCAGGCCGAAGGCTACGGTGACGGCGTCGAAGGAACGGTCGGGAAAGGGAAGGTGGAGGGCGTCGGCCACCACGGTACGGCGGAGTCCCTTGGCGCGCGCGCGCTGGAGCATGGGCTCGCAGAAATCGGCACCGGTGACCTGGGTGGCGGGGCAGGCGCGCTCGATGGCGAGGGCGAGGTCGCCGCTGCCGGTGGCGAGGTCAAGCAGGGTGGCGGGATGCCAGGAGGTGACGAAAGAGGTGGCGCGGCGACGCCAGAGGAAATCGAGGCCGCCAGAGAGAAGGTGGTTGGCGAGGTCGTACCGTCCGGCGATGGACGAGAAGAGGGAGTGGACGAACTTTGGCTCTTGCAAGTTTTTGCTCGTGCAAACGATTGGCGTTTGCGGAGGCAATCAGGCTACTTGCGGGGCCAGATGATGCGAATCAAAAAGGCGAGGCTTACGGCGGTAAGAACCGAGAGGGCAACCAGGAAACTTTGAAGGAAGGAAAGCCAAGTCATTCTTAGGGAGTGTTTTTCCAGTGAAACCTGCGAAAAAAGGACCGTCAAATGATAATAAAGATACGTCTTTTGGCTTAGACGAAATGGCGCGCCTCGTGGCGGTGGGGATTTATATTATCTGGTTGGTGGGGGGCATTTTGAGGGGAAATGCGGGATTTTGGGAGGGGAAGATAGGGGCGTTTCTGGGGGGTGGATAGGGAAAGGGCGGGGGATGGGAAGGCTAAATGCTAACGGCTAAATGCTGAAAGGAAGAGCAGGGAGGGGAGGCGGAAAAACGTGCTCTCGAGAGGATTTGAACCTCCACGGGTTACCCCATACGGTCCTGAGCCGTACGCGTCTGCCAGTTCCGCCACGAGAGCGATTGTTTTACGTCATTTTGCCCACCGGCGAGCGAAGCGCCATCCGATGAGCGGGGAGCCAAGATAGTGAGCGGCCCGGATTTCGCAAACCGAAATTATGAGATGCGCATCGGCATCAGGACGTAGAGGAAGGGACTCTGGACCTTGATGACGCCGGGACTCATCTCGTCGATCAAATCGAGGAAGACTTCCTCGTTGGGGAGGTTGCGAAGGGGCGCCATGAGGAACTCGGGGTTGAAGGCGATGGAGAATTCGCGGCCCTTGTAGTTGACGGCGAGGGATTCGCGGGCTTCGCCGACTTCGGGAGTATTGGCGATGATGTCGATGTTGTTCTTGGCGAAGACGAGTTTGACGGAGTTCGATTTTTCGCTGGAGAGGAGGGAGACGCGATGGACGGTGTTGAGGAAGCTCTCGCGCTCGAGGGTGATGCGTTCCTTGGCCTCGGGAGGGATGACCTGGCGATAGTTGGGGTAGTTGCCTTCGATCAATTTTGAAACGAGGAGGGTGCCGTCGACTTCGAAGGCGACCTGGTTTTCCGAGACGCTCATCTTGATGTCGCCATCGTCGGAGACGAGGCGGCCGAGCTCGGTGACGGCTTTGGTGGGAAGGATGATGTCGACTTCGTGGCTGCGGGGAAATTCGAGCTCGATATCGACGAGGGCGAGGCGGCGGCCATCGGTGGCGACGAGGGTGAGCTTGTTATCCTTGAAGGAAAGGAGGATGCCGTTGAGGACGTAGCGGGTCTCGTCGGTGGAGATGGCGTAGGCGGTTTTGCGAAGGCCGTCTTTGAGATCTTTCTGGCGAAGGGTGAAGGTTTTTGCGCCTTCGAATTTGGGAAGGGGTGGAAATTCTTCCTGGGGCAGGCCGTGGATTTTGAAGAAGCTGGGGCCGCAACGGATGGAGGCAACGCTCTTGGAATCGACCTCGATGAGGATCTCGGCGCTGGGAAGCTCGCGGACGATGTTGAAGAGGCGGCGCGCGGGAAGTGTGGCGGCGCCAGGCTTCTCGATGGTGGCCTCGACGCTGCCGCGCATGCCGACGTCGAGGTCGGTGGTAGTGAGGCGAAGCTGTCCGTCCGCGGCTTCGAGCAGGACGTTGGAAAGGATGGGCAGCGTGGTGCGGGTACTGACGACGTTTTGAACGGTCTGCAGTCCCTCGAGGAGCTTTTCTTTACTGACGCTTAGCTTCATGGAATCAGGGCTTGGAGGAAAAAACGCATGATGGCGGATTGGGTTGTCATGTCAATGAGAGGAAATTTGAAAATTAAGAAAGCAGATTTGAACAGAAGGTCGTAGCGGGGTTAAGCGGAGGTGGCGGAGGGTTTGAAAAAAAGGTCGCAAAGGGGGGAGAAGAGTTTTTGAACCGCGGATGGATGGACATAGATGGAAGGTGGTTGGGATTTAGAAGGCTGGTCAAATTGTAGCGATGCTTTTAGCGTGGCGGGCATGCGCTCCCTCGCTTGCTATACCACGGTTTTTCGGACTTTGCTTTTAACGGTCGGGATTGGTTTTGGGCTGGCCTATCCTTCGCTTGGGGCTCTGGGGGGGGATGCTGCGCCGGGGGCTTCGGCAGCGCCGGTTTCGATTTCGACGGGGCCTGTGACGCCTACGCCCAGTGCGAGCCCGACACCGGCGCTGCCGGGGGCGAAGCCGGTAGTGGCGAAGCAGGGGTCGGTGGAGAATTCGGTGGTGAAGGTGTTCTCGACGGCGCGTTTTCCGGATCTTTACAGGCCGTGGACGAAGCAATCGCCGACGGATGTGACGGGGAGCGGGGTGGTGATCGAGGGGAAGCGAATCCTGACGAATGCGCATGTGGTGGAGTACGCGAGCCGGATCGAGATCCAAGCGAATCAGGCGGGGGATAAAATATCGGCGACGGTGGTGGCGTCTGCTCCGGGGATCGATCTGGCGGTGCTGAAGCTGGATGACGAGACGTTTTTCGATACGCATCCGCCGTTGTCGCGGGCGAGCACGCTACCTGAGATCAAGGATACGGTGATGGCGTATGGGTATCCGAAGGGGGGAGATAATCTTTCGATTACCAAGGGGATCGTGTCGCGGATTGAGTTTGCGCCGTATCATTACCCGGTATCGGGGCTGCGCATCCAGGTGGACGATGCGATCAACCCGGGGAACAGCGGGGGACCGGCGGTGGCGGGGGATAAGATGATAGGGCTGGTGTTCAGCCACCTGGGGGACTCGGAAAATATCGGGTATATTATTCCGTGCGAAGAGATCGAGATGTTCCTGAAGCAGATCGCGAACGGGGGGCAATTCGGGAAGCCGGCGATGTATGATGACTTGCAGACGCTGGAGGATCCGGCGCTGCGGGCGTTTCTAAAGCTGGATAAGTCGGTGGAGGGGATCGTTGTGCATGAGCCGTATGAGACGAGCCCGGAGTATCCGCTGAAGGAGTGGGATGTGATTACGAAAATAGGGGATGCGCCGGTGGACGACCAGGGGATGATCAAGATGGGGGCGAACCTGCGAGTGCATTTCAAGTATATGGTGCAGAAGGTGGCGAAGGGGGGGAAGGTGCCGCTGACGGTAATGCGGGCGGGGAAGACGGAACATATCCAGTTGCCGGTATCGCCGGAGCATCCGCAGGTGCTCCCGGACCTGGAGGGCGGGTATCCGTCGTATTTTGTGTACGGGCCGATGGTGTTCTCCGAGGCGACGACGCAGTTCCTGGGAGGGTTTACGAAGGAGTCGAATGGGGCGCGACTGCTGGATATGTTCAGTGTGCGGGGGAGCCCGCTGGTGCGGCGGATGGGGGATAAACCGAGGTTCCCGGGGGAACGGCTGGTGGTGGTGTCGTCCCCTTACCTTCCGCACAAGCTATCGGAAGGGTATGCGAGCCCGATGGCGGAGGTGCTGAAAAGCGTGAATGGGATATCGATCAAGAATCTGGCGCACCTGGTGCAGGTGCTGCGGGATTGCAAGGAGGAGTATGTGGCGTTTGATTTCGACAACCGGTACGGGGAGACGCCGGTGTTCAAACGGAGCGAGATCGCGGCGGCGACGGATGATATTCTGTCTGACAACGGGATACGGAGCCAGGGGTCGCCGGATGTGATGGAGGTGTGGGACGAGAAGACGGCGGGGAAGTGACGGGGGGCGGGGAATGCGGAATGCGGAATGCGGAATGCGGAATGCGGAATGCGGAATGCGGAACGCGGAACGCGGAACGCGGAATGCGGAATGCGGAATGCGGAATGCGGAATGCGGAATGCGGAATGCGGAATGCGGAGTGGTGAAATCAGAGAG
>Ga0182030_10027961_pt1 | contig 10109 bp, 11 predicted proteins | sample 812S3MmetaG_FD_121299 | JGI IMG/M metagenome (GOLD analysis project Ga0182030, IMG submission 121299) | Permafrost microbial communities from Stordalen Mire, Sweden - 812S3M metaG (Illumina Assembly) | ecosystem: Environmental > Terrestrial > Soil > Wetlands > Permafrost | place: Sweden... | reverse complement strand
GCCACGCGCGCGCAAGCCGATCGGCAACTCTACAAGCGTGCCATCCGGCACATGCTCGAGACCCAGCCGAATCTGACGTTGTTCCAGCAAGAGGCGGCCGACCTCATCGTCGAGGGGGAGCGCGCGGTGGGCGTCGTCACCCAGAGCGGCATCGAATTCCGCGCGCGCGCCATCGTGCTGACCGTCGGCACCTTCTTGGGCGGCAGAATTCACGTCGGGCTCGAGAACCATCCCGGCGGCCGCGCCGGCGATCCGCCCTCCTTGAGCTTGGCGGCACGCCTGCGCGAACTGAAACTTCGGGTGGGCCGCTTGAAGACCGGCACGCCGCCGCGCATCGATGGCCGCAGCATCGATTTTTCGGTGATGCGTGAACAGCACAGCGACGATCCGCGGCCGGTTTTCTCTTACTTGGGCGGGCGCCATCTGCACCCGCGCCAGATGCCCTGCCATATCACGGCGACCAACCAGCGCACGCACGACATCATTCGCGCCGCGACCGCGCGTTCGCCGCTGTTTACCGGTTTGATCGAGGGGGTGGGCCCGCGCTACTGCCCGTCGGTTGAAGACAAGGTGGTGCGCTTCGCGGACAAGCACGCGCACCAGATTTTCGTCGAACCGGAGGGGCTCGACACCCACGAAATTTATCCGAACGGCATTTCCACGAGCCTCCCCTTCGACGTGCAGCTTAAGTTTGTGCGCAGCATCGCCGGATTCGAGAACGCGCACATCACGCGGCCGGGCTATGCCATCGAGTACGATTTCTTCGACCCGCGCGACCTCAAATTCAGCCTGGAGAGCAAACTCCTGCACGGCGTGTTCTTCGCCGGCCAAATCAACGGCACCACCGGCTATGAAGAGGCGGCGGCGCAGGGTCTGCTCGCCGGCGTCAATGCCGCGCGCCTCGCCACGGGGCGCGAGCCGTGGTGCCCGAAGCGCAGCGAAGCCTACTTGGGCGTGCTGGTCGATGACCTCATCACGCGCGGGGCTCCCGAGCCCTATCGCATGTTCACCAGCCGCGCCGAATATCGTTTGAGCCTGCGCGAGGACAACGCGGATCTGCGTCTCACCGCGCAGGGCCGCGAGCTCGGCTTGGTCGATGACCGCCGCTGGTGCTTCTTCGAGCGCAAGCGCTCGGCGGTTGCCGATGAGCTGTCGCGCCTCGCCGCGACCGTGGTGCATCCGGCCGACGTCGACGCGCGGTTGCTGGAAAAACTCGGCGCGCCGCTCACGCGCGAAACCCATGCCTTGGATTTGCTGCGCCGTCCGCAGTTGGCTTACGACGATATTCAGAGCGTGGCATCGGGTTCCGCGGCGTGGCGCGACGATGAGGCTCTGGCCGAACAGGTCAAGGGGCAAGTCGACGTGCAGGCGAAGTACTCCGGCTACCTGAAGCGCCAAAGCGAAGAAATCGAGCGCCAGCGCCGGCACGAGGAATTTCGGCTGCCGCGCGATATCGACTATGGCGACGTCGGCGGATTGTCGAACGAAGCGCGCCAATCTTTGCGCGACGTTCGGCCCGAAACCTTGGGTCAGGCCGCGCGCATCCCGGGACTCACTCCGGCCGCCGTGTCGCTGCTGCTGGTCCATCTGAAAAAGCGCGACTGCGCCGCCTAGGACTCGCCATGAGCAACTTCTACGACTTTGCGGTACAGGGACTCGACGGCCGCCAGGATATCCTGACGCCGCTGCGCGGTGAGGTGACCTTGGCGGTGAACGTCGCCAGCAAGTGCGGCTTCACGCCGCAATATACGGGGCTCGAGGAGCTCTACCAGGAGCTGCGGGACAAGAAATTCAGCATCGTGGGATTTCCCTGCAATCAGTTCGGCGGGCAGGAGCCTGGAACGGCCGCGGAAATTCACAGCTTCTGCTCGCTCACCTACGGCGTGAGTTTCCCGTTGGCGGAAAAAATCGACGTCAACGGCCCGCGCCGGCATCCGCTGTACGCCTGGTTGACCGCCAAGGACAATGGCTTTCCGGGCGACATCGGCTGGAATTTCGAGAAATTCCTGATCGCGCGCGATGGTCGGCTGGTTTGCCGCTACCCGTCGGCCACGAAGCCCACGGACCCCACGTTTTTGCAAGACCTGGCCGACGTTTTATAGAGGACGCGCCGGCGCTGCGCCCGATGCACGCGCGCAAGTGGCATTTTGTGCGTCCACCCTTTAACATCAGCGCTCCATTTGAACCCCGCGGCTCGGAGAATTAGATGCTGTCTCGATTGAATGGCATGGCGTGGCTGGCAACGGCGTTGAGCTTGAGTTGGTCGCTCGGTGCCTATGCCGGAGGAAATCCCGCGGAAGGCGAGAAGAAGTTCTATACCTGTTTCGGATGCCATGGCATCGAGAACTACCGCAATGCCTATCCGGACTACAGCGTGCCGAAGCTGCGCCATCAGAACGCGTCGTATATCGTCGCGGCGCTGCAAGAGTACCGTAGCGGCGAGCGCCCGCATCCGACCATGCACGCGCAAGCCGCGTCCTTGTCCGATGAAGACATGGAAGACATCGCCGCCTACCTGCAGGGCGCGGAACCCGTGAAAGCCAACAGCGTCGTCAAGGGTTCGGTTCCGAAGCAAGTGGCCGCGTGTGTTGCCTGTCACGGCGACAACGGTCTCGGCGTCGAGGCCCCGCTCACGCCGAAGCCGGCCGTGATCGCCGGTCAACACGTCGATTACCTCGAACAGGCGCTGACCGCCTACCGCAATGGCCGCCGCAAGAACGTGGTGATGGACGGCATGGCGCGGCTTTTGACCAGCGATGAAGACGTCAAGATTGCCGCGGCCTATTTCGCGAGCCAGACATCGCCGTTGGTTTCCGCAACCACCAAGAACTAGCGCGACGTGCCCGCGGGCTCACTTGCTCGCGACCAAGAATTGCGCGAAGGCCCGCAAGTACGCTTCGCGGTTCGCGAGCTTTGCGAAGCTGTGCCCCTCATCGCCGGCTTGCAAGTACCAGACATCGCCGCCCTTGCTGCGGATCCGGTTGACCAACTGATCCGATTGGCTGGGGGCGAGCTCCGCATCGTTCTTGCCGTGCACGACGAGCAGCGGCCGCACGATGCGTTCGGCATTGGTCAGCGGCGATATGCGCCGCAGGAACGAACGCATGTCCGGATCGCGTTCATCGCCGAATTCCGCGCGGCGTTGGTTCTGGCGATACGGCGCGGCCTCGCCTAGAAAGCTCACGAAGTCGGCGATTCCCGCCATGTCGACGCCGCCGCGCAGGCGCTCGCCGAAGTTGACCATGGTTGCGAGCGCCAAATATCCGCCGTAGGAATCGCCCGCGACGACCACATGCTTGGCGTCGAACGAATTCTGCAGGCTGAGCCACACCAAGAGCGCACCGACGTCTTTCACCGCATCCTCGCGCAATACGCCATTGTCGAGCGCGAGATAGCCCTTGCCGTAGCCCGAGGAGCCGCGCACATTCGGCGCGACCACGGCGAAGCCCAGTTCGTTGACCACGAATTGCACCCAGGGATCAAAGCCCGGGCGGTACTGCGACTCCGGGCCGCCGTGCAGCAGCACCAGCACCGGATGAGCGCCCGGCGTCGCAGGTTCGTAGATGTACAGCGGGATCTGCCGCTCGCGGCTGTCGAGCCGATCGAAGGTGGGAAACTGCGCGAGCCGCGGCGTAATGAACTTCGCGAGATCGACCGCGCCCGCTTCGCTTTGCGTCCAGGCGACCAATTGGTTCGCGGCGACGTCGAGAACATAGGCATCGCGCGGACGATTGGGCGCCGCGAAACCGAAGGCCAGGCGCTGGCCCGGCGCATCGAAACTCAAGGAGTTGATGAGGCCGGCGGCCGGCAGCCGCGGCGGGATCAAGTCCTGGTGCGTGCGCAAATCGAGCAGGTTGAGCTTGTCGATCCCCGCCTCGTTGCTGACGTACGCCAAATAATGGCCGTCGCGCGACAGAGCGAGATCCTGGATGTCCCAGGAAAGACGGCCGGATATCACGGTCTTCTCGTTGTTGAAAAGGTTCACGTAACGCAACTGCGTGAACTCGCCGTCGCGATCCGAAATGAAGTAAACGCCCTGACCGTCGCGCGAGAATTTTGCGCGCCTGATCGCAACCTTGCCCGGCGCGGGCTCCACTTCGCGCTTTTGCCCGGAACCCAAGTCCACCACATACAAGTACGACTCGACCGCCGAGACGGTTTTCAGCACCAGCAACTTGCGGTCATCCGGCGACCAATCGAGCGGATACCAGGCGCCGCCATCGCCGCTGACCGCGAGCCGCGGCAGCGCGCCGGTCGCGGGTTCGACGATATTGATGTCGTAACTCACGCCGTCGCGAGCGGTGCTGAAAAATGCAATTTCGCGCCCGGCGTTGGACCAGACCGGGGCGCCGTTCACCGACTTGCCGTCGGTCAGGAGTTTCACCGTCGGCTCGGCGAGGTGCTGATAATAAAGCTGCGTTTTCTGGTTGCCGCCCGCGTCCTTCAAGTACACGAAGGCGCTGCGGCCGGGATCGGGCGAGAATGCCGCCTGGGTGATCGGCTCGTGCAGGAACGTGAGTTGGCGACGCGCGCCCCCCGCCTGCTCGAGCAAGTGCAGCTGCTCGACATCGCCGAAGCGCGTGCTGATCAAGAGCTGTCCCTTGGGCGAGAAGCCCAACGGCGTCGCCTCGCGGGCGCTGAGATAGGCATCTAACTTCTCGGACAAGGCCGGCGCGGTGTCCGGAATGTTGTCGAACACCAGGGTGCCGCGCTCGATGCGCGGCAGCGCAGCGCCCCAAGCGCCGCTCACCAACGATGCCGCCAATAGCAGCTGAAAAAAGACTCGCGTCATTCTTTGCCTATGTTCTCACACGTCGGGGATAATGGAAGCAATGGCCAGGTATGAGCATCTGCTGAAATCCTACGACGTCGGCGACCAGCTCGATGAGATTGCGAGCGCGGATCCGCCGGCGTATCTGCGACGTTGTCTCGCCGAGGGATTTTCCGCATCGACGTTGAGCTGGACGCGGATCCAACAACTCGCGGTCTGCGTGATGGTGCTCGATGCCGTCGCCAACGGCCGCGACTACGAGTTGTTCGAACACGAACTCATCGCCGACTGGCGCATTCATTATGCGAGTGCCTGCGCGAAGCTGAAGGACAACGGCGTGCAGGCACTGCACCGGGTGCTCGAGCACGATCGGCCGCAGGACGCGGACGCGGCCGCCGAAATCGAACAACTCGCGAGCAGTTTGGCGGCGCCGAATGGTTGAACCTCGCCAGCGGCGATGGGCGCGTTGCATTTGCTTAGGCGCCGGATTGCTGTGGGCACTCGCGGCCTGCCGCACCGCCGCGCCGCCGGCACCACCGCCCGCGCCGCCGCAACCGCCGGCCGACAGCTCCTACGATTGGCATGGTCTTCTGATCGCGCCGTTCGGCAGCGTGCTCAAAGACGTCCCGGCGACGCTGCACGAGGTGCTGCTGTTCCACGATCAGGCACGCAGCGCCACCGCGGACGACGATGCCGAGTGCTATGGCACGGACAGTTCCCCGCCCCGCTTCGTCGGACAGACCCCGGAGGAGTACGTGCTCTGCTTCAAGCGCGATCGATTGGCGCGCGTTCAAGCGACGGTGCGTTTGGCTGCGCTCGACGCGCCCCAAGTGTTCGCTGCTGCCTGCGCGGGATGGCTCAAGAATGCGGCGGCGCCCGACGTCCCGGCCGGCGACGCCCCCACCGGCGACGCCGATGCCCCCGCTTGCGAAGGCAGGGATGGCGCGATTCGCTTCAGCGGCCGGCTGCAGGCGCCGGGATCGGCGGAGTCGCCGGCGGACGACATCGCCTTGACCATGACGCTCGACAGCGCTCCGAGTCCGTAAGGCCAGTGACCGCGGAGCCCGAATGCGAACTGCTCATCGCTGGCGCGCATGACCTCGGAATCGAGTTGTCGGCCGGCGGTGTCGAGGCGCTCAGGCGGCTGGTCGACGAACTCGAGGCCGGCAACGCGCAATTCAACTTGACGGCGATTCGCGATCGGCCGGGCATGCTGCGCAAACATGTTCTCGACAGCCTGAGCGTGCAGCCCTACCTTCGCGGCAGCCGGGTCGCGGATATCGGTACGGGCGCGGGTTTCCCGGGCCTGCCGCTCGCGATCGTCAATCCGGAGCGGCATTTCGCCTTGATCGAGGCCACCGGCAAAAAGGCGCGGTTCGTCGCGCAAACGGCGCAACGCCTGGGATGCGACAACGTCCTGGTCGAGCATACGCGTGCGGAAAACTATAGGCCGCTGCGACTTTTCGATACAGTGGTGGCGAGGGCCGTGGCGTCGTTGGCGGATTTCGCGGCCTATGCCGGACACTTGTGCGCGCCGGGCGGCAGGCTGCTGGCGATGAAGGGCAAACGACCGGACCAGGAAATTTCCGCGCTGCCCAAATCGTTTCGCGTGCTGGCGGTGCATCGGCTCAAGGTGCCGGGCCTGACCGACGAGCGGCACCTGGTGGAGTTTTCGAGCAAATCATGAAGCGCGTCATCGCAGTTGCAAATCAGAAGGGCGGCGTCGGCAAGACCACGACCGCAGTCAACCTCGCGGCCTCGCTGAGTGCGACCAAGCGGCGGGTGCTGCTGATCGATCTCGATCCGCAAGGCAATGCGACCATGGGCTGCGGCATCGACAAGCATGCCCAGGCGCGCACCAGTTGCGATGTGATGCTCGGCGATTGCGCGGCGATGGAAGCGCTGGTGCCGGTGGAATACGGCGGCTTCATGTTGATGCCGGCCAATCAGGATCTGACTGCGGCGGAGGTTCGCCTGCTCGGCATGGCGAACGGCCGGGAGTTCAGATTTCGCAATGCGCTGAAACCGGTACGCGAAGATTTCGACGTGATTTTGATCGATTGCCCGCCGTCGCTGAATATGCTGACCTTGAACGCGCTGGTGGCGGCGGATTCGGTGATGGTGCCGATGCAATGCGAGTACTACGCACTCGAAGGCTTGAGTTCCTTGATGCAGACCATCGAGCAAGTGCGCGCCGGCCTCAATCCTGAATTGGAAATTGACGGTTTGCTGCGCACCATGTTCGACCCGCGCAACAACCTCGCGAACGAAGTGTCCTCGCAGCTGATCGAACATTTCGGCGACAAGGTGTTTCGCACCATGATACCGCGCAACGTGCGATTGGCGGAGGCGCCGAGTTTCGGCAAGCCGGTGCTGTTCCACGACAAGGACTCGCGCGGTGCGCTCGCCTATCTCGCGCTCGCCGGGGAGATGATTCGCCGCGACGATTTGCCGTCCGCGCCCGTATAATCGCCGCGAATACCCGCATCGTTAACTGGGAAGTCGCATGTCCGGCAAAAAGCCGTCTCTGGGTCGTGGCCTTGCTGAGCTCTCCCCGTTCCTCGCGAGGCGGGATGTCCAAGGCAGCGCGCCGCCCGCGGCCGCACCGCCGGTGCTGGCCGGCGAACGCCTGGCGAGCCTGCCGCTCGATCTTTTGGCACGAGGCAAGTATCAGCCGCGCACCGATATGCGGACCGACTCCTTGAGCGAGCTCGCCGATTCGATCAAAGCGCAAGGCCTGGTCCAGCCGATCCTGGTGCGACCGCTCGGCAGAGCCAATCCCGGGGAATCGCAACGCTACGAAATCATTGCCGGCGAGCGGCGCTGGCGGGCGGCGCAAATGGCAGGACTCGCGGAGATTCCGGCGGTCATTCGCGATGTGCCCGATGAGGCCGCGGTCTCCATGGCGCTGATCGAGAATATTCAGCGCGAGGACTTGAATCCGTTGGAAGAGGCCGGCGCACTGCAGCGCTTGGTCGACGAGTTCGGGTTGACCCATCAGTCGGCAGCCGAGGCGGTCGGCCGTTCGCGCGTCGCGGTCAGCAATTTGTTGCGCCTGTTGGAGCTCGCCGACGAGGTCAAGGCGTTGCTCGAGGAGCGCCGGATCGAAATGGGCCACGCACGCGCGCTCCTAGGGCTCAACTCGCGTCGGCAACAGATCGAGGTCGCGGGCTTGGTCGCCAAGAAAGGTCTTTCGGTACGCGACACCGAGGCATTGGTGCGCCGCATCATCGCGCCCCCTGCCGCCGCAGGCGAGCCGGGCGCACACGACCCGGATATCCAGCGCTTGGAACGAGAGTTGGCTGACAAGTTGGGCGCGAAGGTCGCCTTTCAGCACTCGGCGTCCGGCAAAGGCAAGCTGGTCGTCAGCTACAACAGCCTGGATGAACTCGAAGGCATTCTCGGTCACATTCAGTGACATAAGCGCCGAAAAATACCCTCCGTTTGCCTTGCTGCGGCGGGGCCGCCTCTCTATAATGCGCGCGGCTTGGGATTAGGCCACGGCGGCCGGATACGCAAGTGGATCAGCCACTTGCCATAGGCTTTGATACGGCGAGGCGCTCGCTCTTCCCAGTTTGCTGGGTTGGCAGTCCTCGCTCCACTAACGGGATAAACGTGATCGCGACTGACTTCGCCCTCGCGCGGCGGCTGGCTCTCAGCGTCGTGCTGGGTCAGGCGGCCGTGACATTGATATGCACGCTTGCTGCGTGGTTGATTGCGGATTCCCATGCGGCGTTTTCCGCGGCATTGGGGGGCGGCATCAGCAGCGTCGCGAGTCTGACGATGGCGTTGCTGGGATTCGGCGGCCGTTCGCCGCTCGACCCGCAACGGGCAGTGCTGGCGTTCTTCGTCGGCGAAGCCGCCAAGGTCGTCGTGATGATCGTGCTGTTCGTGGCGGTCTTGAAAACGATGAAGGTGGTTCCGCTGGCCATGCTCGGCGCGTATGTCGCGACCTTCTTCGTGTTCTGGGTTGCGCTTGCCAATGCGCTGCCACCTTTGGGTGGCCGCGGCGTGCGACGCGCGGACGATGACAAGCAGTTGAACTAGGCGGATAGACGAAAAGACAATCAATGGCAGCAGAACAGCCCCCGACCGCGAACGAATACATCCTGCATCACCTGACGTTCCTTTCGAACAAGGAACCCAAGGGGATAGTGGATTTCTCCGTCATTCATTTGGACACGGTATTCTTTTCAGTCGCGCTGGCGGTGCTATTTGCCGGGTCGTTTTATGTCGCAGCCCGCAAGGCCACAACCGGGGTGCCTCGGGGCTTTCAGTCCTTCGTGGAACTCGTGGTCGAATTCGTCGACACGCAGGTGAAGGATAGCTTTCACGGCACGAACAAGTTGCTGGCGCCGCTCGCCCTGACGATTTTCTGCTGGGTGTTCCTGTTCAACGCCATGGACGTGCTGCCCGTCGATCTGTTGCCGTATCTCGCGCATGGCGCCGGAATCGCGCATCTGAAAGTGGTGCCGACCACCGATCTCAACGTCACGTTCGCGATGGCCCTGACCGTGTTCGTGCTCATCATCTACTACAGCATCAAGGTGAAGGGCCTCGGCGGTTTCATCGGCGAGCTCACCTTGCAGCCTTTCAGCGCTAAAAATCCCGTCGTCAGGGCGTTGTTGGTGCCCGCGAATCTGCTGCTCGAGATCGTGCCGTTTTTGGCGCGCCCGATTTCGCTGTCGCTGCGCCTGTACGGCAACCTGTTCGCCGGCGAAATGATTTTCTTGCTGCTCGCGGCGCTGACGCTGCACGGCGTCACACAGTTGACGAGCGTCGGCGGCTGGGCCCTGCTCGTGGCGCAATTCCTGCTCGCATTCCTATGGGCGGTGTTCCACCTCCTTGTGATCACGCTGCAGGCCTTCATATTCATGGTGTTGACCATCGTCTATTTGGCGATGGCGCAGGAGCACCATTGATTTCTCGGGTCGGATAAACACACCAATTTCGCTTTTGTTTTCGTCTAGGAGGATTGAATGGAAAATCTCGCACACATCCAGGCCATGACCGTGCTCGCCGTCGGCATCATCTTCGGCATGGGCGCTCTTGGCACCGCCATCGGCTTCGGCATTCTCGGCGGCCGATTTCTCGAGGGTGCCGCGCGCCAGCCGGAGCTCGCTCCCATGCTGCAGGTCAAGATGTTCATCGTCGCCGCATTGGTCGACGCGGTGGCCATGATCGGCATCGGTTTCGCGCTGTTCTTCACATTCGCGAACCCGTTCACGTCCGGGCTGACGCACTAAGGTAGGCCGGCGGCAGCGCTGGTCAGGAGACAGCAGTGAACATCAATCTCACGTTGATCGTGCAGATGCTCGTGTTCATCGTCCTGATCTGG
>Ga0182030_10027959_pt1 | contig 10109 bp, 8 predicted proteins | sample 812S3MmetaG_FD_121299 | JGI IMG/M metagenome (GOLD analysis project Ga0182030, IMG submission 121299) | Permafrost microbial communities from Stordalen Mire, Sweden - 812S3M metaG (Illumina Assembly) | ecosystem: Environmental > Terrestrial > Soil > Wetlands > Permafrost | place: Sweden... | reverse complement strand
GGACTGGTGTTCGGCCCAAACTCGCAGCATTCACCTGAAAACACGGGTGTTGCGACCGTCCAATAAATGGCAGTTGTTCCTAATGGGGGATAACGGGGACTTTCCGAAAGCGACCAATTTCTGCAAGTTATTGATTTGATTGGTTGCGGGGGCTGGATTTGAACCAGCGACCTTTGGGTTATGAGCCCAACGAGCTACCGGGCTGCTCCACCCCGCAAATACAGTTTACCAACTTGTTACATAGGGGTCAAATGGATTCTGATTCAGGCGGCCGCGCCGGGCGATGCCCGCATCCGGTACACTGACGGAAATCCTGAATGCCAGCGAGGAACCCCGCGCATGTCTCTTCTTTACGTAGCTGTTTTAGCCGTCATTGTCGTTACGCTGCTATCGGTTGCGCTCTATCGCACTTCCCAGGTGAAGACCAAGGCCGATTACCTGGTGGCCGGGCGCTCGCTGCCGGCCATGGTGCTGGTGCTCACGCTGCTCAGCTCGTGGATCGGCGGCGGCTCGCTCTTTGGCGGGGCGGCAAACGCCTATCAGAACGGCTTTGCCGCACTTTGGCAGCCGGCTGGCGGCTGGCTGGCGCTGCTGCTCATCTACTTTATTGCTCCGCGGGCGCGCAAGTTCGCGCAGTTCACCCTGCCCGATATGCTCGAAGCCCGCTACAACCAGACGGCGCGGGTGCTGGGCACCATCGCCATCCTCTTCGCCTATGTGGGGATTGCCAGCTACCAGTTCACCGGCGGCGGCAACGTGCTGCACCTGATCTTTCCCGAGACGCTGACGCCGGTGATGGGCACCTATATCATCGCCGCGTTTGTCATCTTCACCACGGCGCTGGCCGGAATGTCGTCAGTGGCCTACATGGACATGGTGATCGGCTCGATGGTCACGTGCATCTGCATTGTGGCCGCGCCCATGCTCTACTTCAAAGCGGGTGGCTGGGTTGGCCTGCATCAGGCGCTTCCGCCGGAGTACTTCCAGTGGCTAGGCAACTACCGGATGAGTCCAGACCATGTGCTGCAGCCGGTGGGCTTCGGCGTCATCCGGGGCCTGGAATTTCTGGTGCCTACCATGCTGCTGCTGCTGGGAAACCAGGTGATGTACCAGAAGTTTTTCTCGGCCAAGACGCAGCGGGACGCGCGCCTCTCGGTGGTGGGCTGGTTTTTTGGGGCAATCCTGCTGGAGACGCTGATCGTCTGCATCGCCGTCTTTGGCACGGCTCTCTACCACTCCTCCGGCGAGGTGGCCAAGCTGCCCCATGAGATCATCCCCTATACGGCGCGCCATGGGCTGCCCGCGCTGATGGGCGCGCTGCTGCTGGGCGCGGTCTTTGCCCAGGTCATGTCGGCAGCCTCCAACTACCTGTTTTCGCCGGCCACCAATCTGGTAAACGACGTTTTCTCGCGCTACATTGCGCCGGGAGCCTCGAATAAAAAAGTCCTGATCGTCTCGCGGCTGGCCGTGGTTCTGCTGGGCTGCTGGGCACTCTACCAGTCGCTCCATGCCGCGAGCGTAATTCACACCATGCTGTGGGCTTACACCGTTTACGCCGCGTCTCTGACCCCGGTGGTGCTGGCGGCCTTCTTCTCCAAGCGGGTCACAGCCTGGGGCGCCGTGTCGGCCATCGGAGCCGGAACAGTAGTCACCCTGGTCTGGGACATTCAGGCGGTAAAGGACTGCTTTCCGCAGATTGTGGCTGACCGCGACGCTATTTTTCTGGCGCTTCCTGTGGCCGTCGCAGCCATGATCGTGGTCAGCATCTTCACCCCTGAACCATCGCCAGAGCAGTTGGCGCAGTTTGCGGATTAGGGCTATTGATGTAATTCCTTCAAGTCAAAAAAGGCTGTAACAATCCGGGCCTGAAGGCCACGCTGATTTGCTCTTTTTCAGGGGGCTGAAGCCCCCTGCTCCCTCCAAATTCTTCAATTTACATCTACCGGATTCAGGCTTACACTGGCGGTGTAATCCCTTTCACGCCATGCCCGTCGCCCATCTGACGCTTGAAATCCGCATCGAGCACGCCCAGTCGCTCAAGGACCGGCGGCAGGTGGTGCGCTCGCTCAAGGACCAGATTCGCCAGGGCTTCAACGTCTCGGTGGCGGAGCTGGACGAGGCGGTGACCTGGCAGTCGGCGACCATTGGCATTGTGGCCATCTCCCGCTCCCGCGATTACCTGCACGGGCTCATCGAAGAGGTGGAGCGCGCCGCCCGCCGCATTCTCAACGAACACGGCGCGGAGCTGGCCGACGCCTTCTGGGATTACATCGAGAGTTGAGCGTGTCAGCGCGGGAGGGTCGCGTACTTGCCCGACTTGACCCACAGAAAGTCGCCGCCAGCGGAAGGGTTGTCGGCATCCTTGACCACGAAGAGAAGAACGGTTGTGGGCGCAAAGCATTGGCGATAGATGAGTGCCTCGCTTGCGCCGGTGCCGGGCTTCATCAGATTCACATCCAGGTTGAAGTAGGCAGGCGGGTTGTCGATGCGCACCATGCCGTTGTGAATCTGATTGGTGATCTCGTGAATGCCGCCGCCGGAAAATGTTTGTGAACCGTCGACGCCCATGCCAGAGACGTAGTGAGGCGGATTGTCGACGTTGTACGTGGTGTCGATGGCGACCTGGAGCCGGTTGATGATGGGAGTCATGCTTCCGGCGCGGACGACGCGCAAGACTACGGAACAGGAGTTCTTCGAGCCGGGTCCGTAGATGGCATTGACATAGTTGTCAGCGCTGTCGCCAGTCTCGGCGGCAATGCGTTCCGCTTCAGTGGGGACGCGCGGGGCGGCAGCGGCGGCGGCGCAGCTAGTCGGACTCGCGAAGATCGAAGCCGGCGGCGGGGCAAAACTCACCTCCGTAACTTCAATTATGGTTCGCGGCGCGCCGTTGGGCGGGATCGACAGAGCCTTGAGCAGCAGGCCGTATTTGTTATCCACCCAAACCCTGGTCTTGCCGGCAGGGCCGTCGGCTTCCAGAATCCTGGCTGCAAGCCCGTGCACGGTCTCTGTTCCCACCTGCTTGGGGTTTTGCTTGTTCAGGTCGGCGAGCAGACTGGCGGAGTCCGCGAATGGATCTCCCCAGCTGCCGGAGAAATTTCCGTTGCCGCAGGGAATCGAGCTGTCGACCAAATCCCAGCTCAGGTTTTGATGCGTGTTCAGATCGTAGAGTCCACGGGTGTGCATCGGCTTGGGCCCCGGCCAGTCCGGCCCGCTGCGCGAATCCACCAGCCCCTTCGACCCGCTCCGATAGATCTTTACGATTAACGGAGACCCAAACATCGCATTGGTTTCCGTAACGGTGTACGCGGTGGGCGCCGGGGCGGTCTGCGCTCGTAGTACGGGCGCGCAAGCCGTCAGCAATACAGCACTGGCGGCGAAGAATCCAAAGATGCGCAAAAACATACGGATGGCCTCCATCTCCGGCAAATGCCTCCGCTTCCCGGACGCGAATTGCCAGACCGTCCATCATCATAGCAGCAGGTGGATCGCGCCGCTCGCCGCATGACCAACGAACTGGGCGCGGAGCTGGCCGACGCCTTCTGGGACTACATCGAGAGGTGAAAGTGCAGGGAACAGGGAACAGTGGTCAGTGGTCAGTGGTCAGTGGTCAGCCACCCCACCGAGCAACAATCGCTCGCTGGGGACCCCGGCCTTGACACGCGACCGACTCAAATTAATCCGGAGATTGGCATCGTTGACCGTTGGTCTTGATATACCGGCAAAGCTGGAACATCGGGTACCCCCACCCCTACTTTGGACGCAAAGTCGTTGTTTTGTTGGGTTTACAGACAGGGGTGCGCTGTAAAATCGTCAGAACAAAGGAGTTATCTGCAAAGTCGTCCAGGATAAGGAGTTACGGGACGTTTCGGCCTCTGTTGGCCGCTTCCGGCTGAAAAACGGCGCGAAAAGGACGTGCCGGGACGATGATTTGAAGGAAGACTTCTGAGGATTATTGTGCATGAAGCGGGCAAATAATCTGCAAGCACCTGCGGTGCGGCCAAACGCTCGCTATTCGCTCGCATGGGGTTCGTGGTATCCCCGGTCCCCAAAGGCGAGGGACCGGGGGCACCCTCATTTTGGTTTGGAAACATCACCGAGATCGAGGCCACCCACCGGAAAGGTGCAGCGAAATATCGGCGGAGATGCCTGCCTTGCCGTTGAGGCCCGGGCCTGAAGGCTCCGTTAATTCGCGCTCTATCAGGGGTCTAAAGACCCCTGCTCCCTCCGGAATCTTCGATTTACAACTTTAGAACTAACCACGACAGGAGCGAAATTCAGGCCCTTCGGCTCCCATTCCCCTTCCCTTTAAATGATCTCCTGCTGAAACAATGGTCCCGGCCTACCGGCGCGCCTCTGCTATGCTGAATGGTCTGCCCGTACCAGGAGGGATCATGCCGGAACACAGAGGAAGGAAGCACCATCAGGACCGTGTGGCGGAGACGCTGCGTGAGGAGATCGGCGTTCTCATCGAGGGCGAACTGGTGGACCCGCGCATCAATCTTTGCTATGTCACCGAGGTGGCGTTGAATCCCGGCGGCAAATCGGCGCGGGTCTATGTGGCCGTCGATAGCGCCGTCCAGGATATTGCAAAGGCCGAAGAGGAGACGGTGGCCGGCCTGGAGGCGGCTAAAGGCTACATTCGCTATGAGATCAAGGAGCGGATGGGCGTGCGCCACGTGCCGGAACTCAGCTTCCTGGCCGACCGCTCGGGGCGCTTTCAGGCGCGCATCGAAGAGCTGATGGACCGGCAGCGCAAGCGGCAGAAGGCGCTCGAGCCGCAACCGCCCGCCGTGCAGAGTTCCGCCGCGCAAACGGACCCGGCGGAGTAGCAGCGCGGCTGGATAAGTCTCTGACCGCATTTTTTTCCTTGAGGTTTGTGCTTTCCCACCCTTTCGCCAGAATTACGCACCGCAGGTCCTTCGGCTACGCTACGCTCCGCTCAGGATGACAGGGGCACGGAGTTGGTACAGATTCACACGGTCAGAGACCTAGTGTTTAGACCGCATGAATTGGTAATTGATTATGCACAAGCGCGGACGAGGACGTCCGCGCTACAGCCGACCAGGAGGTCGGCGCTACATTCCGGTCATTACCAATTCATGCGGTCATGGTACTAGCTTCAATAAAATGTGGTTTTTGCTTTGCGGAAATGTATTTTCAATCCTTCGCGGAAATGTATTTTCAATCCTTCGCGGAAATGTATTTTCAATAAGATACATTTCCTGGGCGGCTCAAGAAGATTCCGCGCGAAGGCCCGAATCTGTTAGCCTTGAGCCTGTTGCGGCGCGGCAGGATCACAGCGTTTGAAGAGAAAATGGACCCTGGCCGGGACTGGTCCACACCCTACCGCCCTGGCCGAAGCCTGCAACGCTTGTCTGTGAGAAGCAAGCAACGCCCTGTTGGAGAGACACTGGAAGTGGGAACTTTTCAGGAATCATCCGCTCCGGACTCGCCCGCAAGCCGACGCAGCCGGCTGCCCGGTTGGGTTATCGGCTACCTGGAACCTTTTCTGGAGCCGCCCAATCCGGATTCGCCCGAAGAACTGCGCTGGCGTCTCCCGCCCTGGCGAGGCGTTTGTGAAGCGGTTCTCTTTCTTGCTTTCACGATCTTCTTTCTGGCATACGGGCTGACTCCGATCTTCGGTGGCGCCAACCTGGGCCTGGTGGGAGCCGATGAACCCCGCTATGCGCAGATCGCGCATGAGATGCTGGACCGGTTCGACTCGGCGCACACGCTCACGACCAAGCTGAGCGCCTGCGTCACCCCCTATCTCTATGGAAAGCCCTGGCTGGAAAAGCCGGCGCTTTACTACTGGCGTGCAATGTTCGTCTTCCAGGACTTCGGCGTGCATGACTGGACCGCGCGCCTGCCCTCGGCCACCTTCGCCTTCATTATGATCGCGCTCATCTACCTGCATATGCGGCGATTCCGCCCTGGCGGCCATTTGGACGCGGCGCTGATCACCGTGGCCTGCGCGGGGATCATGGGCTTTTCCCGCGGCGCCTCGACCGATATGCAGATGGCGGCGCCCCTGGCCATCGGTCTGCTGGGCTGGTACGCCTGGTACGAGACCGATTCCAAATTCTGGCTCTTCGACATCTACTTCTTCACCGGAGTGGCCACGCTGGCCAAGGGGCCGGTGGCGCCGTTTCTGGCCCTCACGATTGTGGCCGCCTTCGCCCTCCTGCGCCGCGAGTGGTCGCTCCTGCGGCGGTCGTTCTGGTGGCCGGGCGTGCTGTTGTACTTTGCCATCGTGCTGCCCTGGTTCATCGCCGTGCAGCAACAGAATCCCGACTTTTTCCGCGTTTTTTTCCTGGAACACAATCTGCAGCGCTTTGCCACGGATCGCTATGAACACCAACAGCCTTTCTGGTACTACCTGGTGGTGGTGCTGCTGGCTCTGATGCCCTGGACGGTGATCGCGGTACGGGCGCTGATCGACGGCATCCGCACCTCGGTTTGCGAGTGGCGTTCGCGCCACTTCGGCCCGTGCAAGAAGTGCACCGGCCAGCCCGGCGATGCCTTTCCGGAGTTTCTTGTGCTGTGGGCGCTGATTCCCATCGTGTTTTTCTCCTTTTCGCAGTCCAAGCTGCCCGGCTACATTCTGCCCTCCATTCCGCCCATTACCATCCTCACCGGGGACTATCTTGCCAGGCGCCGTGTGCATGGAATCCAACTCTGGGTGCTGGTGAGCCACGCGGCGCTCTGCGGCTTGATGACCTTGGTTGCGCTGCTGCTGCCCTGGTTTGTGATTCACAGTCCGACGATGCCGCCCCGGCCAGCGCTGGGAAGCGGCCAGATACTTGCCTTTATCCGCGAGTGTGGCGGCGAATGCATCCGTGTCATGCCCCCGTGGCAGGCATTAACCGTAGCTCTGCTGGCCTCCGCCGGTGCTGCGCTGCTGATCATCGTCGTGGTTAAAGGCTTCGGCGCGATTCGGTTGCGCCTGGTCACCACTGCCGTGCTGGTCGTGCTGGTCCTTTATCTTTATGGCGTCGGTCCGGTCTTCGGCATTCCAGCCATCGGCGCAACCAAACAGGTGGTTCACCTGCTGGATCGCACCTACTCCGCGCGTCCGCTGGCCGACCGGCTGGCTGCTTATGCCCCCGGCGACGAAACGGTGGCCGTCTTCCGCGTCCGGCGCGACGTCGAATATGGCCTCGCCTTCTATCGCAATCGCGAGGTGGTCAACTACACCGTGAAAGGCGTGCCGGATCAACAGCATCTGCTGGTGGCGCAGGTAACTGGAAAAGGCGGCGCGGATCTGCACACCACGGCCGCGCTCGAAGAGTTGCTGGGAGACCGGCACTATGAGCAGCTCTTCAGTTGGCCGGAGCAGGGCCTGATGGTCTACAAAGTGGACAGCCAGTAAGTGAATACAGGGAACAGGGAACAGGAATCAGCTAAAGCATTCTCGCAATTTGTCCAGTGCGGACTTCTTTCTTTCCCATCCTGCAGGAGAAAAGGCGCTAGGATATGACACAAAGTGACTTTGCTCAATTTGCGAATAAGATCAACTTCATTAGGCAGCGAACTTATCGCGGTTCACGTCTATCTGTTCCCTGTTCCCTATTCCCTGTTCCCTGCCTTTAGAGGAGAAGCATGGCATCAGGCGCTTCCTTCGAGATCCTCGACCTGCGGCATTTTGCGGCGCCGGCGTTGCGCCCCGTGCTAGAGGTGGAGGGTGAACTGTGGACGCAGCGCCTGCATTGGGATTACCGCGTATCAATCAACCTGCTGATGCAGTATCTCGATAACCACATGCTGCCCGGCTACGCGGGTCTGGAGGCGGGCCGGATTACCGGCTATGTCTTCTGCATCTATGAAGAGACCAAGGCGGTCATCGGCGACGTCTTTGCGTTGCCCGGCCCGCATGCCGAGGCCAGGTCCGCCCGCGAAATCGAGGAAACGCTTCTCCTGCACATCATTGAGTTGCTTGTGAACTCGCCCCAGGTGGACCGCGTGGAATCGCAACTGCTGCTGCACCCCTCGGGCTCCCACGCCGGAGTCTTTCTCGATGCCGGCTTCCAGGTTCACCGGCGGCTCTTCATGGTGCGGCAGCTCGAATGTTGCTATCCCGCGCCACGCGTGAGTCTGCCTGACGGGCTGGAGCTGCGTCCCTGGCGCGAAGAGGATCTAAACTCCGCCGGGCAGCTTATCTCCGCCGCCTACCATGGCCATCCCGATAGCGTGGTCAACGACCAGTACCGCTCGGTCCACGGATCAATGCGTTTTCTCAACAACATTGTCCGCTTCTCCGGCTGCGGCGCTTTCTCCGCGCAAGTCTCGCACGTGATTATGGATCGCGCTAGCCGGGAGATGGTGGCTCTGGTGCTGGGCTCGCGCGTCAGCCCGCAGAGCGGCCACATCACCCAGATTTGCGTTCATCCCGAATTCCGCCGCCGCGGACTGGCCCGCATGATGCTCACCTTGGCCGCCTCCTGCTTCCTGCGCCAGGGCGTCAGCGAAATCTCCCTCACCGTCACCGAAGCCAACACCGAGGCCATTGAACTCTACCGCGTCGAAGGCTACGACTGCACGCACAGCTTCGACGCCGCCGTCTGGCAGCGCGGCAGAACGGTTTGATGGAATAGGGAAAAGGAGCGCCCATTTTCGTGACCGGATTGAGTCTAAGCGAGAAAATTGAAAAGGCGTTTGCGCACCGTAAGATGCCCTCAAATGTCATAGAACCGGAACAGTTTCTCCAATTTGACTCTGACGTTGAAGATGCACTCACGTTCACCGGCAAGGATTGGCATGAAATCACTTGCGAACATTGGCGAAAACACTACTGTGCTGTGTCATTTCTCTCTCCTGAAGCATTCGCCTATTACCTGCCCAGCCTGATGAGTCTCACGATCACGAATCCAGAGAATTATCCCGATTTGGCTGTGGACTCTTTGATCAATGAGTTAGATCGAAGTCCATCCACTGTAGGCTTGTATGATCCTCTCCTTAAGCAGTTCAATGGGATCAATTCTGAGGAATTCGACGTGATAAAGGAGTGGCTCCTCTATATGTGCGAGAATTCTCCATATAACGGATTAGGAAATAAGTCTTCAGGCCCAGGGGAAATCTACGGTCGCGCATTTGATACTTTGGATATTCTCCAAAAAGAGACTGAGATACAAAAACTTTGACAGTTCACACTGAAAATTCAAAGGAGACCCGAATGGGGTCTCCTTTGGGAACATCTAATTGGGAGCCTCTTTGAATCCCTACACTCGGGTGGGGACCGATCTTCCGGCGGGGTCAACGCACGGCCTAAGCCGTCCCATTCAGACGCTGACACTACTGAGTGTGACGCACTGTGCGTATCGTGTCAAGCGAAAACTCACTTTCCGTACTTTCAGCATTCCGCAATTTTATGTTCTTCATAAATGACAATAAACTCTTTGGAACTTCCCGGCAGGCGCAGTGCAATTGGTGCTCGCGATGCCACTGGATGCGCTGCTCCAGCGTTGCTTTTGGCGGCATCTTGTTCTGTGTATGCCAAAGTTTGTTCATGGGGTTATTCCATCAAAAGAGGTTTATCGCGCAATAAAATACATCAGCCAGCTAAGCACAATCGCCGCGGCCACAAAAAGTACAAAACAATAAATTCCGTAGCGGATCATGTCTCGCGGCTTCTCGCGCTGGGTGATGCCGAAGACCGTTGACGCGAAGAGAGCAAAGAGCACAACCGCCGCGAAGTGAGAGGGCTGAAAAATAGCATTGCCCATCAGGATTTCCTCCCGGTCTTCAGATTGTGCGCGTCCACGGCGGCAATGATGTTCAGCAGGCCGGCCACCACGATGAAGCGCGTACCCCAGTCGGCGGTGGTCACCATCACCTGCACATCGCCCAGGCCAAGCATCCGGCTGAGGACGTAAGGCAGCCCGTTGCCCAGGTCGCCGGCCAGCCCCAGAATATCCAGAATGTCATGCGCGCCCGCGTAGACCTTGCCCTGCATCAAGAGTCCCAGCACGAACATGCCCAGGATCGACGCCGCCAGCAGCGCCCCGCGGCCCCACTTGCGCAGCAGAAAATGCCCGCCGCCCGGCACCAGCCAACCGGCAATCAGGGGAAGGTAGACAAACCCTTCTTGAGAGCCGGATTTCGTCGAAGTC
>Ga0182030_10027958_pt1 | contig 10109 bp, 6 predicted proteins | sample 812S3MmetaG_FD_121299 | JGI IMG/M metagenome (GOLD analysis project Ga0182030, IMG submission 121299) | Permafrost microbial communities from Stordalen Mire, Sweden - 812S3M metaG (Illumina Assembly) | ecosystem: Environmental > Terrestrial > Soil > Wetlands > Permafrost | place: Sweden... | reverse complement strand
GAGATCTTCGGCCATGAGAAGGGAGCATTCACCGGGGCTCTCGAACGCCGCACCGGCTGCTTCGAACTGGCCGAGAGCGGAACCCTGCTGCTCGATGAAATTGGAGAAATGCCTGTGGGAACCCAGGCCAAACTCCTGCGTGTTCTCGAGGATCGCAAGTTGCGCCGACTGGGGAGCAAGTCGGAAACCACGGTCGATGTCCGCGTCCTCGCCGCCACCAATAAAATTCCCGAGGATGCCGTGGCCCGTGGCCTGTTACGCAACGATCTGTACTACCGGCTGAATGTCTTTAATATCAACATGCCGCCCTTACGCGAGCACAAGGAGGACATTCCCAGTCTTACTGACACCCTCATCCAGGAGATGAACGCCAAGCATCAGCGCAACGTGCGCACCGTCAGCGACTCGGTTATGCAGCTCTTCCAGGCTTTCTCCTGGCCCGGCAATGTGCGCGAGCTGCGCAACAGCCTCGAGCGCGCCATCATCGTTTGCGACTCCAGCGTGATTGAGCCGCGCCATCTGCCCCCTGCCTTCGGAATCAACCCGGCGCGCTTCCCCATCAGCGAAGCCAACGGCATCCACATCGGAGTGGGAACCACCGTGGGCGAAGCCGAGCGCCGGCTCATCGTCAAAACTCTGGAATCAACCAATAACAACAAAACCCGCGCCGCTGAAATCCTCGGCATAAGCCTCAAAACCTTGCACAACAAGTTGAAGGAATACGGAGCGCAGGCGCAGCAGGCCTCGTCCGGGGCGGTGATGGGGCGTGAGGCCGGAGGCTGAGGCCGGGCCGTTCCTCTGGGCCTCCAATTCCAATGCCACGGCTTAGACTCAAAACCAAATTGGTTCTCGCAATCAGCGGACTGGTCTTCGTCCTGGTTGCAACTCTCTCCTGTACCTACGTCTCGCAGATTCTTCGCCAGCGCATCAACCAGAGCTACGACAACGCCAATTTCATCGCCCACGAGGTGCTCCACGCCGCGCGTCAGGCACTGGAAACCGAGTTGCCCGGCAACCACATCGAGCCGCAGGACTCCACCCAGGCGCGCGATTTCATTGCCGAAACTCTGCAGCACGACGATGCCGTCAGCGGCCTGCTTCAGTCCATCGTCGGCTATAACGCCGAGGTCTATGACACGGCGCTCGCCGACCGCAACGGCGTTGCCCTGGTGGATAGCGATGCCGGCGCCGTGAACAAACCGATCCCACGTCGCGCCGCGCTCGCCGCGCTGCGCGATGGCGGCTTCATGGGGCAGCTGCGCGCGGTTTACGGCCCCGCCCGCGTCTATGAAGTCACTTTGCCGGTGCAGCGCCAGGGCGTGCCCTTCGGCGAGATTCGCGTCGGGCTCTCCACGCTCTTTCTCAAGCAGGAACTGGTGCCGCAACTCAACCGCGCTTTCCTGCTCGCGGCGATTGCCGTGCTGCTCTCACTGGTAATCGCCGCATTCCTCTCCAATCTTGCGTTGCGTCCGCTGGCGGTCATCGCCCGCCGTCTGGATGCCATGACCACGGAGACCGGAAAGCCCGAAGCCGAGAGCGTAAAGACCGACGAATTCGGAGCTGTCAGCACCCGCATCGACCGTCTTGGCCGGCAGATTCATAATGTCCGCGAGGTCTTCTCCGCCCTCAAGGAAAACCTCGAGCAGCTCATGTCCACCCTGCAGGACGGGCTTATCCTCTTCACCCGCGACGGGCGCATCGTGCTGGTCAGTGCCTCTGCCGAGCGCTTCATTGGCCGACAACGCAGCGATATGCTCGGCCGCATGGTCGAGGAGGTCTTCAACGACTCCAATCGCCTCGGGCGCATCGTGCTCGACGCCTTTGCCCTGCGCCAGGAGGTTACCTCGCGCGAGATTGAGATGGAGCAAGGACGCCGGATTCAGCTCTCGCTCGACTTCATCTCCGAGCGCGGCGCTCCCATTGGCGCGCTCCTCACCGTTCGCGATGCCGAGTCGGTCCACCGCATCGAAAATGAGATCGAGCTCTCGCGGCGTCTTGCCGCCATCGGACGCCTCACCTCCGGCGTAGCTCACGAGGTGAAGAATCCCATCAACGCCATCGTTATCCACCTTGAGATTCTGCGCGAGCGCATGCTGCGACTTGACCCCGAAACGCGCCGTCACATGGATATCATCGCTTCGGAAATCCATCGCCTCGACCGCGTGGTGAAAACCCTGGTGGACTTCTCCCGTCCCGTCGAACTCAAGCTCTCGCTGCTCGATCTGCGCTCGCTTGCCGGCGAGGTCGTCGCCCTTGCCGCCCCCGAAGCGATCTCCCACCAGGTGGAGATCATTCAGGATCTGGGCGGGCAAACGCTCCCCATCCATGTGGACATCGATCTGATGAAGCAGGCTGTGCTCAACGTCATTCTCAATGGAGTGCAGGCCATGCCCAAGGGCGGCACACTCACCCTGCGCACCTTCGCCTCCTCGCAGGCCGCAGTGCTGGAGGTGCAAGACACCGGTGGGGGAATTTCACCAGAGATTCGCGATAAAATTTTTAATCTCTATTTCACCACCAAGAAGACCGGCAGTGGAATCGGACTCGCCATGACCTATCGCGCCATGCAGTTGCATCACGGTGCACTGGACCTTGACTTAGAGGCCCGGCATGGCACAACCTTCCGCTTCATGCTTCCGTTGGCCCAACAGGATTTGCCCGCAGAGAAATCCTCCGATGCAACCGCCGGGAACGTGTCTAACGCTAAAGCGGAAAGTTCCTCTGGCGGAGCGGGGCGTGGGAGCGCAATCGGGGGATCATCTGGTGCTACGGGCGAAGCCGCGACTACTTCATCCCATGAACCCGTGATTCGTCCACCGACATAAGATCGGCCTTGCGGGTCGTGGCAAGCGAAGGCCAGCAGGCTAGGAAATCTAAAATAGGGTTCGCAGAAAAAATATGTTCGCGCTTCGTTTTCACTCTCTCATCGCCGCCCGCACATTCTTCGCGGTTGCTCTATTCCTTGCGCTGCTTGCCGCCGGTTGCGCCGAGAAGTCCGAGCGCGCCACGCCCACCGTTCTCGTCCCATCCATCGAAGTCGAGCCCCGGCCCGCTCCGCTACCGCCAATTTCGAGCGAGAGCGTTACTCCCGCTCCCGAAGCCGCTCCGGCCAGTGTGCCTCAAAGCGAAGCGCAAAAAACCAAGCCCAAGCCGCGCAAGCCCGTTACCCACAAGCCCGAGCCCGCCAAGTCCGCTGAGCAACCCAAGGCCGCTGAGCAGCCCAAGCCTGAGCCCGCCAAGCCCGCCAAGCCGGATAATTCCGTGCAGATCACCGCCGACGTTCCTCGCGCCGCCGTGCAATCGCAAAGGCAGAACACCGAGCAACTGCTGCGCAACTCCCAGGGCAGGCTCGCCGGTATCAACCGCTCCCTCAGCGACAGCGAACAGGGCATGGTGAGCCAGGCGCGCAACTACATCGACCAGTCCAACCAGGCCTTGCAGTCCGGGGAGATCGAGCGCGCCTACAATCTCGCCGTAAAAGCCAATTTACTCACCAACGAACTCACCAAATAAGCGCGGTGTGGCTGAATCCAGTCCCGGTCGAATTCGCTTTTCCTACTTGCCGCCCGCGGGCTTCGCCATCGCGGCGTTGAGGCCCCCGAACACTCGGTCGTAGTGTCCGCTCTCGGCCGCAAAACGCAAACCCTTCACATTTTCCACGCATATCTCCGTTACTCCCGGCTGCGTCTTCCAGATCTGCATCACCTCAGCGATAAACTGATCGAGCGGCATCGCTTTCGGGTCCGAGGCTCCATCCATCAGATCGGTTGCAACATAGGGTGGAATCAACTCCACGATCTCAGTCGCCGTGCCCTTCAGTTGAAGGCGCAACGACTGCGTGTACGAGTGGATTGCCGCCTTGGTCGCGCAGTACGTCGGGGTCTGCGCCAGCGGCACAAACGCCAGTCCCGACGAGACGTTCACCACTGCCGACTGCGCCTGCTTCCGCAGCAGCGGCAGCAGCGCTGCCGTTAGCCGGATCGGCCCCAGCAGATTGGTCCGCACGATCGCCTCTGCGTCGGCAAGATCCTCCTGCTGAACCAGCAGGTTCTCCGCCCGCATGATCCCCGCGTTGTTGATGACAACGTTGAGCGCCGGATACTCCCTGGCAACCTGCGCCGCCAGCGCACGAATGCTCGCCGGGTCTTCGATGTCCAGCGCAAGAAATTTCATTCCCGGATTCGCCCGCGTGGTCTCCAGCAGCGCCTGCCTGCGCCGCCCCGCGATGATGACCTGGTTTCCCAGTGCGTGAAAGCTCTGCGCCAGCCCGCGCCCAATGCCTGAGCCGCCGCCTGTAATCAGAATCGCATTGCCGGTAAGTTTCATGCCGTTCATTCTCCTGATTAAATACTAGGCATAATCTTCAAAGATGAAAAGCCGCGCGCCGGAGCTTTCCCCTCCGCGCCAAAGTGTGTCACTGTTCTCCGCCTCTCGCGAGGCTCTCGTCTTCATCCCATGTACCCGTTCCAGCTACGTTGAACCACCTTACAATCTCGCATAGCATGTGCGACGTGGACGAGGACCGTGGCAGCTACTCTCGATCCACCCAAAGGAGTCTTGCGATGTACATGCTACGCATTGACGGTACGCTCAAGCGGGGAAAAAAAGACGAATTCCTCAAAGCCTGGAGCAGTCAGGTTCTGCCCATCTTGAAAAAACAGAGCGGCTTCGTTGACGAGATTCTGCTCTTTGAAAACGGCACCAACACCGGCACCGGCCTCTCCTTCTGGAAATCCCAGAAAGAGGCGGAGCGCTATCACCGCGAAGTCTTCAACCAGGCAAGTTCCCCCATAGAACACTTCCTCGAAGGTCCGCCCACCGTCCGTAGCTTCGACGTTGCGTCTTCGGAAACATTCCACATCAATGTTCAGAAAGCCGCCTGACCTCCAGCCCCAAGGGCGAGCCTTTCGAGACTCGCCCTTGCCTTGACTCCGCCAGCCATCGAAGCCGCCACTCAGTGCCGAAGATGAAACCGTTGCTCTAGCGAAAGCGGCCAACACTGATGCGTCCTTCGTTTCGGTTCCAGTGAAAGCGCTTCCTTCGGCAAATTGTATTCCAAGTTTCAATCCGACCGAAATTGCCGCCGTGGTAAGCTTTCTCAGGTTTATCCGGGACTCTGGTGAAGATCTTTGCCTCCAGTTCGAGCCTTCTAGTGGCGCACTGTTATGGAAGGACAGGGTTATGGAAGTCGCAGGGTCTGGATTTCTGCATGACCTCTCAAAGATAGCTGGCGGGGAGAGTTGAGATTGGCTTTCGATTCATCAATTGCGGCTGAATATGCGACGGTCATTGGATGCGACGAGGTCGGCAGAGGCGCCCTCAGTGGTCCAGTTCTGGTTGCCGCCGTTTGGTTCAACCCTGGCGCTATACCGTCTTGTCTTCTTGAAGAATTGGACGATAGCAAGCAACTGACGAAAAAGAAACGCATCAGGCTCGCTCTTGAACTCCGCCGGGTAGCTCGCGTTGCGATTGCTTCATCCTCCCCTGCAGCAATCGATCGGAGGGGTATACGCGTTATGACCCTTGACGCAATGCGCAGGGCGATCCTCCGCCTGGAGATTGATGCTCCCGTGCAGGTCGACGGCCTCGACGTTCCGCCGGGCGTTCCATGGCCATGTATCGCGGTCGTTAAGGGTGATGCCAGCGTTCCACAGATCGCGGCTGCTTCGATCATTGCCAAAGAGGCGCGCGACAAATTGATGGTTCGGCTGGCAGTTCGCTACCCAGGTTATGGATGGGAAACAAACGTCGGATACGGAACGCCCGAACATTTGGCGGCGATTGAGAGGCTCGGCCCGAATTCGCATCATAGAATGTCTTGGGCTCCCATCTCCCAGCGCAATCTCTCTTTCGAGAACGAGACATTCGAAATCGAAGTTTAGAGTAAGCACCCGGCGAGGGTCGCCTGGACAAATGCCGCTGAGCATGAGAGAGCGCGGTAAGTGTCCACTTGCGTTTAAGTGGACACTTGGAGATAGGCGGGTATCGTCTTGCTTCACTCTACCGGGTTGCTTCCGTTCGCTGCGCGAGCCCGATCCAGCTTCGTATCAGGTCAAGATCAAGCGAGCGCCGCACGTGTTCGGCAAGGCGGTCCAGACGAGCCTCGCGCTCTTTTGCTACGAAAGCGTGATCGGACGATGGCGCCAGCCCGCACGCCTTGCGCGCCGCATCCACGAATGCATGACGCAGCGAGTCGCTGTCGAAGAATCCGTGTACGTAGGTACCGAGCACTCGTCCGTCGACGCTTACGGCTCCATCTGGGGTGGCACCATTGAGCCCGTTGCGCGTGATCTCTGCAAACCGGGTAGAGCCAGCGTCATATACCGTTTCTCCAACGTGAATCTCATACCCATGAAATTTCTGTCCAAGGAATTGCTGCCCGAAGAGTGCGCTTTGGCAAACACCTTGAACCTGCCGCGTCGTCTTTGTTGAGTTGAGCACGCTTCGGATGGAGAGCAATCCGAGCCCCTCGCATGCCGAGGGAACCGCACGCTCAATTCCTTGCGGGTCATCGATCCATGTGCCCAGCATCTGGAATCCTCCGCAAATTCCCATAAGGATTCCTCCCTGGCTGTGCATCTGTAAGATCGCGCGATCGAAGCCACGTTGGCGAAGCCAAACCAAATCATCCATGGTCTGTTTGCTGCCCGGCAGAATTGCGAGATCGGCATGTTGGAGTTCTTCCGGCCGCTCCACGTAAGCCAGTGACACACCCGGCTCGGCGGCGAGCGGGTCAAAGTCGGTGAAGTTGGAGAGATGCGGAAGCGCAACCACTCCTATGTGCAAAGGCCGTGCGGTGCCGGCATTGGCATCCACCTGGTTCCATGCTCGTGCGGCGCTCCGCCGGTCTTCAATGGCGACACCATCCTCTTCATCGAGGCCCAGATCGTGGATGAAATGCACAACCCCGGCACAAGGTATCCCGAGTCGTGGCTCCATCATGCGGATGCCCGCCTCCAGAAGGGTAACGTCTCCACGGAACTTGTTGATTGCGTATCCGCGAATCAGGGAACGCTCGTGTGGTTCCAGAAGTTGCATGGTTCCCAGCAGCGATGCAAACACGCCGCCACGGTCGATATCGCCGACCAGAAGGCACGCGGCGTTGGCCGCCTGTGCCATGCGCATGTTTACGATGTCGTGCTCGCGCAGGTTGATTTCAGCGGGCGATCCGGCTCCTTCCATTACGATCACCTCGTATTCCGCCGCGAGCTTTTCGTAGCTCGCAATGACGGTCGGAAAAAGCTCTTCGACGCGGTGAAGATGGTAGTCGGCTGCGGTGACCTGGCCCCAAACCTTGCCCAGCACAATGATTTGCGATCCAGTATCTGACGATGGTTTGATCAGCACGGGATTCATTTCCGCGCAGGCCGGTATGCGGCATGCTTCTGCCTGCAAAGCTTGTGCGCGCCCGATCTCCCGCCCATCGGGTGTCGCTGCCGAATTCAGCGACATATTCTGCGCTTTGAATGGCGCTACGCGGTAACCTTCATCGCACAGAATGCGTCCCAGTGCGGCTGTCAATATCGACTTGCCAACATGCGAAGCCGTGCCCAGCACCATCAATGCCGGCGTAGAACGATTCATTTCACTCCTCAACGCCAGCGGATCACCGCTCGACCTCCAGCTTCCGCCGCCGTTCCGGCTCGGTCACGGTCGCCGTTCTCTCCAGTTTGTCCCAGGAGAAGTGCCTGCCATCGATGGCCCGCCGCAGCGTCTTGATGAGCACGAGGGAGAACAGTTGCCGGTAGGCGAAGCGTTGCAGCCACACGTGTCCCAGCAGCCACCAGTCGCGGCGATCCCGTCCATGCCTCCGCTCCAGCGAGAATGCAATCAGGGAGGCGATGAAGTCGATGACCAGGAACATCAGGAAGAAGAGCAGCAATTGATCGAAGCTTGCCGGGTCCGCCGTTTCCGGATGGAAGTGCTTGTCCCAGATCAGGTACTTGAGCGTTCCCACCACGAACATGATGTCGATGAACGGCGAGACCAGGGGCAGCATGATCTGGAAGATCACGATGTTCGGCAGCGCCACAAAACCAAGCGCACCCTTGCGGGCAAACGCCGAGTGATGCTTCCACACCGCCTGAAGAATCCCGAACGACCAGCGGAAGCGTTGCCGCATCAGGCCGTTCGCGCTGGTTGGAGCCTCGGTGTAAGCCAGCGAACGGTCCTCGTACTCCACCTTGTAACCGTTCTGCAGCAGCGCCATTGTCAGGTCGGCGTCTTCGGCCACGGTGTCTGTCTTGTAGCCTCCGGCGGCGCGCACGGCTTCGGTGCGCCATGCGCCGATCGCTCCCGGAACCACGCATACCGCGCTGAAGGTGTTCAATGCGCGGCGGTCAAAGTTCTGGCTGGTGATGTACTCCAACGCCTGCCAGCGCGTCCACAGGTTTACCCGGTTGCCGACCTTGGCGTTGCCCGCCATGGCGCCTACGCGCACATCCTGGAAGTGCGGCACCAGGTACGAGATTGCATCGTTGGCAATCAGCGTATCGGCATCGATGCCGACGAAGATCTCTTCGGTCACGAATTGCAAACCGTAATTCAGCGCGCTGGCCTTGCCGCCGTTTTCCTGCCGCAGCACGGTGACGCGGCCACACGCAATCTCATCGGCAAACTGTTCGCGAGCCACTTCGCAGGTGCGGTCCACGGAACCGTCATCGATTACTACGACGCGCAGCTTCGGGTAATTGGAATTGAGCACGCTGCGGATGGTGCGGTTGATGACTTTCTCTTCATTGTAGGCAGGCACCAGCACGGCGACCGCCGGTTGAAATTCCGATTTGCCGGTTGTCATCTCCGTGCGATGCCGCCGCAGACGGTCGAAGATCGCCGCCGCGCCCACCAGCACCAGGCGTCCGCTCATCAGAATGTCGCCGACAAAAAAGACAAAAACGATGAAGCTGTTCACCGCTCCGAAGATCAGAAAACCAGCCGAATCGATCATCGCCCAGAATCTTTCATTGGTCGAGATCGGCGGCATCACCTCGGCATAGCTCTTGCCCAGCAACTCATGCACGGAAATAATCTGGTAGCCGCGTGCGTGCAGCCCCTCGATAATCATCGACAGAGCTTTAACGGTGTTGGCGCGGTTGCCACCGCCATCGTGCAGCAGGATGATCGAGCCGTGTCCAAGCTGGGACATGACCGACTCGGTGATCTGCTGCGGCGAGGGCCGCGGATCGTCGTGCCAGTCGTCGGGGTCGATCTTGTCGCCCACCGTGATATAGCCCATGCTCTGCGTCAATTCCAGCGGCCGAACTTCATCGGCGGTATCCGGCTCCTGGTCAACCGAATATGGCGGACGGAAGAGCACCGGCTTGATGCCGAGTTTTGCCGCCAGCAGGCGCTCGGTCAGGTTCAGCTCAACCCGCGCGTATTGCGTGCTGATGTTGCTGATGTCAGGATGGGTGAAGGTGTGATTGCCGATCTCGTGGCCTTCGCGATAAATGCGCTTGAGAATGCCGGGATACTTTTCCGCCTCCAGCCCGATGGTGAAAAATACCGCCTTCACGTTGTACTGCTTCAGAACGTCGAGAATCTTCGGCGTCCACTGCGGGTCCGGGCCGTCATCGAAGCTGATCACGACCCGCTTGCCGGGCGCACCGTAGGCGTCGATCCGGTAAGGGCTGGGCAGACTACGGAATATCTCGTTCGTCACCATCCCGCTGGCGTCCACCGTAATATCGCGGGTCCCCGCCGACGGCTTGCTCTCGATGCGCAGAATGTCGCCATCTCCTTCGATGTCCACATCCTGACCGGGATCCACCACGTTCAGCTTCGAGGGCGCATCCGCGTCGCGGGGAGCGTCCCATACCTTCCACAGGGCGCGGTCTTCTGAACCCAGCCGCCACAGCGCAAATGTTGAAATGCCCAGCGTGCGCGCCGCGCGCATCTCGTTCAGCGCCGTGACCCCGTCCAGATACCAGACGTCATGGCGATTGTTGTCGCCATCCAGATAAGTGAAGTGCGGATTCAGCAGGTCGGAGTCGAAGGTGATCTCCGATTCCGAATCGCGCGCCTCCAGCCAGGCCTCCTGCACGCTCACGTTGTGAACGCCGGCCATCCCCGGCTTTCCCTTCTTGCCCGTCGTCCAGTCGTATCCGTAG